>Ga0272442_10000006_pt1:0-270000 | contig 344216 bp, 313 predicted proteins | sample SSMForm2O_FD_200262 | JGI IMG/M metagenome (GOLD analysis project Ga0272442, IMG submission 200262) | Marine sediment archaeal communities from Little Sippewissett salt marsh, Falmouth, MA, United States - SSM-Form-2O | ecosystem: Environmental > Aquatic > Marine > Wetlands >...
TAGACTCATGTACCGCTTTGCCAGTTGATGAATTTTCTGAAGTTATCACCCATGAGCTTGCATTTAAACTCCTGTGACATGGGAAGGCACATTAAGTAATCTATCATGAGCTTGTATACGGTAAGCGTTAAGGGGAAGTCGGTTCCAAAAAAGACTTTGTCAGGCATAAAAAACTCAAGAAAATGAAGATGTTCCAGATCCCAGTAGTATTTGCAGTGCATGAGTGTCGGATGCGGGATGGTGATGTCGGTGTAAAGGTTTTCGTGTTTCATGACGTTCCAGAGTGCTATTGAAGGATTGTTAAAGACACCGCAATGCAGCTGGATTATTCTCAGATCAGGGAAGTCCATTGCCACATCGTCGAGAAAAAGGGGGTCCTGATATTTTGCGCGCGTTCCCGGTGCTTCTTCAACGCCCGTGTGGACCTGGATATGGAGACCGAGCTCAACGCATTTTTCATACGCCGGGTACAGGTCAGGATTGTGGGGATAGCCGCTTGTCGGTGTGTGTATCTTTATTGCAGGGAATCCGTTTTCATGGGCTGAGAGGACCATTTCAACGGCAGCCTGTTTCCCGTATCGTGCATGAACGCCGCCAACGCCGACGAACCTCCCGGGATACGCATCGATGAATTCATTCTTAACGTACTCATTGGGTACATACCACTTCCATCCTTCGGGATTGCCCGGGTAGGGATCTGAGATACCGTGAATGCACTGCAGACACATTGCCTCAACATTTGCGCCGTCCATTATGTTGATCCATGTTTCAGGAGAAAATTCCGGACATTCTTCAGGGGTGTGTATTATTTTTGTGGGCTCAGGATCACCAAGTACTGCACGGGCGCCCATTAGGCTGCGGGCGGTTATCCAGTCACCGACCCACATGTCAAGGCATCCGGGCCGTTTTTCAATGTCTTTTTTTTCAAGGCCGGGATGCGCGTGGCTGTCGAAAACTTTAAACGGCTGTTGATGGAGAATTTTTTCAACTGTTGATTTTTCTTCTGACAGCTTGGTACTGTTTTCTCCCGGCATGTTTCCTCCTCATAGATGCAAAAAGTTATAAAGAGAAGAAGCATTGATATCACCATGTTTTAATTCATGAAAACAATCGTTTACCGTACAGGATGTTGTATAGTGGTATAAAAAGAGTATCGTTAGTAAACTGATTAGAATATTTTTACGTAACAATCAACTTTTTTTTGTATTTTTTGTTGACTCCGGCATTACATGATAAGCATAATTATTCTGCTGTAATCCTAAGCATATAGTCAAGAATAGTGTTGATCAGTTGTGCAGGACATATGATAAATAATACATAGGCGAAAATCAAGCAACTGAAAAAAAGTAAGCAGTATATGAACACCTATAATGGAGGAAGAAGAATGGGAAAAGTCATCATTCCGAAACCGAATGCACGTGAAAAAGCGGCATTTGAGATGGCTGGTATAGCAATGATAGAGAGCCTGTCGGAAGAAGCATTTCTGGAAATGGCGGTCCAGTATCTCAGCGAGCATAATGTCTTGCACCTGAGCACCTGTAAGAACAACGAGGCAAGGAGCACGCCGGTCGAATATTTCAACAACGGCCTTACCGTTCACATGTTTTGCGAAGGAGGTGGGAAAATCGCCAACATGAAGGAAAATGCCAAAGTAGCCTATTCAATAGCTGATGCGTATAATCCCGGGCAGGATTTTTTCGGCGCATCCGGCATGCAGGTATGGGGAACCGCTACGGTGTTCAAGAAGAAAGAGGACCCTGAACGCTTCAGACAGATTGCACGTTACTCACGCTATATGAAGGAGCTGAACGAACAGGGCCTTGGTGAATCCATTGATGCGCTGAATTTCAACGTGGTGAGTATCGAACCGGTTAAGATCCGCCGCTTGTGTTACCGAAAAGGATACCGGAACATAATCTGGAAAAAGGAAGCGTAGCTCATTGAGCTTTATTTTGCAAAGGGGGAGAGTATGGCCTTCACTATTGATACCGGTCTTTGTGCGAGGTGTGGTTCATGCATAGGAAACTGTCCCAACAGGGCCATAATCAGGAGGGGGGATTCAATTGTAATCACCGACATGTGTTGTGATTGCGGAACCTGCATACGCTACTGCACGGTAGGAGCAGTTTCCCCGGGTCATGATAAGGCGGTGCGCGACCCTGAAAGGTTGAACAACAGTCTGCGAGACAAGCTCGGATTGAAAAAAAATATTGCCGCAATGAAATTTGTTGATACAATCCCCGATGACATACCGCTTGAACAGGGGCCGCATTTCTGGTGCGGCATGTGCGGCGATATTTTTGACGGCGAATCGGAAGCGCTTGTTTTCACTGCCGCTGCAAGCACCTGCGGCGGCTGCGCGAACGTCGGGCTCGGTGCAAAAAGGGTGGGCAGGGAAGAGTTTGACGATGTGCTTGACGGGCAGGTTATCGGCAGGGGCAACCTGTATGCAACCCGTGATGTGATGTCAAAAAACAGGGGCCGGTTCCCGCAATTTTCAAAGATATATGCGGGTGTGATCATAGGACCGTTCAATAAGATCAAACATCCCGATAGTATAATTTTTCCGATTAACGCTCATCAGCTTTGCATGATATCCACGGCCTATGCCTTTGATACCGGCGAGCTTATGTACGGGTTTGCCGGGAAATCAACGTGTTTGATGAGCTTGCCATATCCCCTCGAGCAAAATCAGCCGGTATTTTGCGCCGGTGATCATGGGGGAAGGATGTTTATGCGTCTTGATGAGCAAGAGATTCTGGTGTGCCTCCCGTTCTCACTGGTCCCGGGGATCGTAAAAAATTTGGATAAGACGGTATTCGCTCAATAACACGGTGAATCACAGCTGTACACAACATGGACACAGTTTTATTAATTACATAAGAGGTGAGAAAGAATGTACATTATCGGTTTTTTAGGAAGTCCGCGTACGAATGGAAGCGGCGCGAAGATGCTGCAAAAACTGCTTGAGGGAGCAGAGAGCAGGGGGGCCGTCACGAAAAAATATGAACTCATCAACTGTGATATAGACTTCTGCCGTTCGTGTTTTAACTGTGTGTTTACCAATCATGATTTGCCGGTGGGAACCTGCCCGTTAAAGGACGACATGGCGGCAATCCTGGAGCAATATGTAACGGCAGACGGCTATGTATTTACAACGCCGAACTACGACGGATCGGTCACTGCCCTGATGAAGCGATTTCTTGAGAGAAAGATCGCTTTAACCTACCGGGACAGAGAGGCATACGCCACGATAATGTCCGCGCGCTCTCCTGCCGAATTCAGAAAGAAGGCCTCAATGATAGTAACGGCAAACTGTCCCGATGAATACCGGGAGGTTATGGGTGATCCCTGTTTCGAGCACATGGAAGGGCATCTCATGATCGAGCAGGTTGAAACGGTCGATAAGATATATGTTGGTGGTGTTGAGAATATTTCAGATGCGGCCTTTTCAGAAAAGCTCCAGGAAGCATTCAATGCGGGGGCAAGGCTGGTGGATGAGATTGCAGAGGCGCAGAAAGAATCATAAGGGATACAGTTTTTTTATAAGAACGGGATTGCCTGCTTGAAAGCTACTCGCAGCTTCTGATATCCCAGCCGCAGGAGCCGTTCTCGCTCTTGAGGCAGCGGCCCGTGGGGCCGCCCAGCGTACCGTCAGGGCAGGTGTAATTGGGCATGGGCACCGGCGGGCCGCAATCTTCTACCGGGCAGACTATGGTATCGCACGTACCTGAACCAAGCACGCTTGTTCCGGCAGCAGCGGCAAAACACTCATTGGAATAGTCCTGTAGATCGCAGCCGCAAACCGGTTCATATATCTCAATACATGCCTCCGGCACCGGCATGCAGGTGCCCAGCGCCTCGCAGTCGCCTGGACCTTTTGTGCAGTACTGCAGCGTATCAGTGCAGTCATCGTTTGTTATACATTTATTATCCGGTATGCAGATCCCTTCATAATCAATCGAAATACCGGCGGCATAGGCGCTGCACTCATTTGCATATGTTTGTCCATCACAGCCGCACACGGGGCTGTAAACATCATCACAGCTCTCAGGCCTGCAAGAACAGATTCCATCTCCCGTGCAGTCACCGGGTTCTTTTTGACAAAAAGAAGTCAGGCAGTCGGTGTTTTCTGTGCAGACCATACTGCATTGTGAAAGGGCGAGAAGGAAAATAACATTACAGAAGAGACACGCCAAAATTTTTTGGCGATAAAGCAAAAAATTGTTCATTAAGGTATGCATGACAGTATCCTGCAGTCAGATGTTTTTTGGTTTGAGCAGATCCTTTTGTTGACGTAATCGATAGGCATATATAATCATTCCAAGATACATTAAACTGTATAACAAGTGATGCTCACCGCCAAGGCGGGGCATCCCGGTGCTTAAATTTTATAATTAGATACGTGCCGCTTGACCCGCTTACAGAGCGGGGCTTTCGAGGCACACACCGGTAAAAACAGTTGCCCACACTACGTACCTTTTTCGAGTTTTTTTTGAACCAGGGGTTGAAGGTCTGCCGTGGTAATTATGCTATAATGTCGGATAAAGCTCAAGATGATAATCGTTTATGTATACTTTTTTCTTGAAAAAATGTATAAAAACCTTAAAATATTAAAAATTTTTGCTTGGTATAGGATTTTCCAACTATACGAGAAAGTAACAGCATATGTGTATGTACCCTGCTATGAGCAAGGACGTTAAACGAACAAGTCAGGAAAAAAATGAAGATTTCAACGGAACATTTTATTAAATTCAGTACGGTAGTTTTTATCGTTGTTTTTACCGTCTGTTTTATTAAATGGGGTATTTGACAAACGGCTGATGACGGCTGAACAGTAACATCTTTAAGCACGTGACATAAAAGCGGTCGTTAAAAAATAGTATAAGCATTGTGCAAAACAGTATGGCCGCCGGGAGCAGCCCCAGGCTGCGACCATAGCGACCAAATATTGTTCATGCCCTGTCGGCTGCAGCCGTATATGGCTGCGACATAATGCGAAAGACTCCGGCGTAATACAAAGGACTGATGTATCTTCAGGATTCCGGCTGGTACATCAGACTTTTGTATATGGGGAGGGGGAGGGCATTGATAATTTTTTCTAACCGATTATCAATGCCCCGAACAAAGAAGAGGGGGAAATGCACGTTAACGATATACCCAGTGGGCGGGAATCCAGAAACCGCGGTGATTATAGTGGCCCTTTATCCAGTGTCGGTTATGCCTGTGATGCTTTTTCGGAATCCATACCTTGCGCGCGTTGTACTGTAACGGAAATGAAACAGCATGATGATGATAGTTGACGGTAACCCAGATTCTGTCTTGTGAAAAATGAGCACAATTTTTCGAATATCGTGCCTGTGCGCTGCCGCTCATCAGTAACAAGGCACACGCAGTCATTGAGATAAGTATTAATTTTTTCATGGCGTCCTCCAAGATAGTGGTTTTGTTTTATGGCCTGTTTACATTGTTAGAGGACGTATTTTTTGATTTTTCATTTCAGCATTGATTAACAGGTGAAAATAACATAAAAAGAATCCGGTATGTTTTATGGGAAAATACGGGTTTTACCGTATTGTATGAAAATAAATAGTATGCTTTTATGTATGATCAAGATCACTGTACTTTCAATATAAAGTACCCTTTTTTTACACCACCCCTGAAGAGGCCACATGCATATGTGGCCTCTTTTATTTTTTGAGGTCGGCACGGGGACGAACCGTTTTTTTCAGACTCTGGCACACAACAAAGGAGACCCGTCGTGGACGGCTGTTTGGGTGAAAAAAATGAATATTTATAAAGAGGAGGGACAGGTCACATGAACAAAAGGGGGGTATCATGTGACCTGCCATGAAAGGAGAAAAAAATAAGTCTACTAGATTTATAGCACAATAATTTTGTATGTGCCAATGTACAATAAGAAAATTTTTAAATCAAAGTACACTAAGAAAATATAATACTTAAATTAAACTATAAAATTACCATATGTAATCAATTAGTATATAAAAATAAAAAAAATACTTAAAAACATTTGACGGTATCTAAATTATATTGTATAGGTAAAAAACTTCCTTTTTATCCCCTAAAACAGAAATTATTTACACTAACTTGTTGAGGTCGGGTATGTCAAAACACATTACGATTGATCCATTAACAAGGATAGAGGGACACCTGTCCGTAAGCACCGAGGCTGAAAAGGTGTCTTCACACAGCGATGCCCCATTGCGTGTCACAAAAGCGATGTGTGAAGGGGAAATGTTCCGGGGTTTCGAGAAAATAATGGAGGGCAGAGATCCCCTCGATGCCCAGCAGATTACCCAGCGAATATGCGGTGTCTGTCCGATTTCACATGCCACAGCATCAATTCGAGCACAGGAAATGGCATATGGCATTACGCCGAACAAAAACGGTCGAATTATTCAAAACCTTGTACTCGCGGCAAACTACCTGCAGTCACACATCATACATTTTTATCATCTTTCAGCCCTTGACTTCGTGGATATAACATCTGTTCTCCAGTATAAGGGAAAAGATAAAATCCTCAGAGATCTGAAGGCATGGGTTGAGCGTTCACTCGCCAGCAAAGAGATTTTTCCAGCTGCACCTTTTCTTCCACGCTATGAAGTGCCCTATATACAGGATGAGCAGATAAACTGGGAGCTCGTATCGCATTATGTTCAGGCCCTTGACATGAGAAGAATATGTCATGAAATGGGCGCTGTATTCGGTGCAAAGTTACCCCACAGCACTTCCCTTGTTCCGGGCGGATGCACCCAGGTACCGACCATAGAACGCGTTCTGAGTTATGTTTCGCGGCTGAAGAAAGTATCTTCATTTGTTGACGACGTCTATATTCCCGACCTCATACGCGTGGCACAGGAGTTCCCCCAGTATTGGGCAATAGGAAAAGGGTACACCAATATGCTCAGTTACGGGGTTTTCCCCCTTGATGATAAGGGTAACAAACTGATCGGAGAAGGTGTGCTGTGCGACGGCACATGGCAACAGCTTGACCAGGAGATGATTAACGAACAGGTGAAATATTCATGGTTTTCATCACCAACGGGAAAGCACCCGTTTCAGGGAGAGGTGAACCCGGCGCCCCGCAAAAGCGGCGCATACAGCTGGATAAAGGCGCCGCGCTACAGGGGCATGCCCATGGAAGTGGGGCCGCTGTCCAGAGTCATGGTGAACTATAATGCGCCGGGTGATCCCTGGATAAAAAAAGAGGTCGACAGCGTTCTGGAACCCCTCGGCATACCCGTTGAAAAGATGGTTTCAGTGATCGGGCGTCATCTGGCACGCGGACTTGAAGGCAAATGGATCGTACAGCAGGCGTTTAAATGGCTCGAAGAGATTGAAATAGATGCTCCTCCTGCACGGGATTTCGATATCCCCGGAACTGCGGCAGGGTACGGATTGACGGAGGCTCCCCGTGGCGCACTGGGTCACTGGCTGACACTGGATAACCATAAAGTGAAGAAGTATCAGTGTGTCGTACCGACAACATGGAACTGTTCGCCACGGGATGACAATGGTCAGCCGGGACCTATTGAAAAGGCGCTTGAAGGAGTGATCGTGGATGACCCGGCACAGCCCATTGAAGTTGCACGTATAGTGCGATCATATGATCCCTGTCTTGCATGCGCCGTACATTAAATCACGCTTTTTAAGGAGATAATGCATCATGACTCGTTTTACGCGAAGGTATTTTCTCAAGGCCGCATCATTTTTTACCGCCAACGCCTGTTTGAGCAGTCACTATACCGAGGCAATCGCGGCAGGTCTTGAAAAGATCTTTGAAAGAAAACAGCAGATACTGTGGCTTCAGGGGCTTTCATGCAGCGGCTGTTCGGTTTCATTCCTAAATGCTGAAAACCCGGGCCCCCTTGAAATCCTTACGAATTTTATTTCCCTTGTCTTTCATTCAACCGTTTCCGCCACCCAGGGACATGATGTGCACAACGTAATAGAAAAACTCACCGGTAAGGGTAATTATACCCTTGTCGTGGAAGGAGCCATACCGGTGGGCATTCCCGAAGCCTGCGTGATAGGGAAACATCCCATAGCGGATGTTCTCCCGCCGATTATCAAAAAAGCGGATTCAATTATTGCGGTCGGCACCTGCGGATCATACGGCGGCATACCTGCAGCTGAAGGTAACCTTACCGGTGCCGTGGGGGTGAAAGAATTCATGGAAAAGAAACGTATCCCGATTGAGAAACGCTTGATAAACTGTCCCGGTTGTCCCGTTCATCCACAATCAATCGTCGGGACGATAGCCTATGCGGTGGGAAGGGGATATCCTCCGGTCAACGAAACGTTGCTCACCCCCGACATGTTCTATGCTATTTCTACCCATGATGAATGTCCCCGATTTCATTCCTGGGAGCGGGAAATTTTTGCAGAGCATTTCGGTGATCCCGAGGGCTGTCTGTTTAAGCTGGGGTGCTTGGGACCTCACAGCTTTACCGACTGCCCGCGCAGGCAGTGGAACGGCGGTGTAAACTGGTGCATACGGGCATCGGCGCCCTGTATTGCCTGTACGAGCCCTCTTTTTGCGAAATCAAAATCATTCCCGTTTTATCGTAAAGGTGAGAAGTACCACGATGTAACGTATAATGATTCCGATAGGGGGGGGGATAAATCATGACCTTGTCTAAAAAGATATTCATCGTATCACTGGGGCTCTTTTTTGTCGCTCTGTCGCTTCTGTTTTTTGTTCAGGGGTATCTCTATGGAAAGAATACAGAGTACATGCTGACAAGCATTCAGGATTCACTGGTCCAGATGAAACAGGAAAATGCCCGGGACCTGCTTCGGGAGATTAAAATAGCCGTAGAGGCTTCACTGCAGCGCGGCGAGGAGGAGAAGTTTCTTAACTTCGCCAAAAAGCAGGTTGCCCTCGAGGAAATAAACCAGTTCTCTTTTTACGACAGGCAGGGCACGGTGTCCCTCTCATCATTATCAGAAAAGGTCGGCGAGAAAATCGACGGGAATATTTGGGAAGAAATACAATCAAGGAGAGACATTGTCATTAATGAAAACAGTGATATCCTGTCCTTGTATCAGCCACTTTTTGTTGACAGGGACATGGAAAGACTGCACCCGGGCTGGAAGAAAGGCCAGATATACGGGACACTGTACCTTGAGTTTTCAAAGGAAAAAATAAAGGATGCCCTCGGACGGATTGAAAAAACATCCGGCCAGGCTATGCAGAGGTTAAAGATACTGGTTGTCGTATTTATGATAGCAGGTATTGTGTTTATGGCACTTGCCCTGCTGATTTTTGTTGTGCGGCCCATGTCAAAAACACTATCACAGGTAATAGAAAGCCTTCAGGGGAAAGCCGATAACCTTACCAATGCATCGAAGGAGCTGACACAGACAAGCCGGACCATAGCAGATGGAACCGGCAGGCAGGCGTCCCGGCTGGAGGAGATAACCGCAGCGATTAAGCAGACCACGAAGATGCTGCAGCAGACTGCCGACAACACCAAACAGGCGAACTCGGTGGCCACCGATGCCCAGATGGTTGCTCAGAATGGCGGAGAACAGATAGAGAAGATGTCTGAGGCAGTTTCAAAGATACGACACTCTTCGGACAACATCGTAAAAATTTTAAAGACCATTGATGAAATTGCTTTTCAGACCAATCTCCTGGCACTCAATGCGGCCGTTGAAGCCGCACGCGCAGGGGAGGTCGGCAGGGGCTTTGCCGTTGTCGCCAGCGAGGTGAGGAACCTGGCCAGAAGAAGTGCCGATGCGTCCAAGGATACCGCGGTTCTCATAGGCGAATCGCGGGAGAACGCAGAGAACGGTGTTAAGGTTTCTTCAGATGTTACCGGCACACTCAAAAAGATTGTGGAATCCAATAAAAACGTTTCACACATTATCGATGAGATTTACTCGGTAAGCCACGAGCAGTTTCAGGGCATTGAGCAGATCAACATCGGCATCAACGAAATGGACAAGGTAGCCCAGCAAAACGCTGCAATTGCAGAAGAGGCATCAGGTTTTGCACAGAAACTTTCAATCCAGGCCCATGAACTCAATGATATTGTTCGGGAGCTTGCAGCGGTCATAGGGGGAAACGGGACTTCAACCGGCCGTAACGTCCTGAGCAGCTTTTTTAGAAAGGCATTGCCCGGTATGAAAAAAGAGATAAAGAAGCGGGAGGAACCTTCTAATATACACGAAACCCAATGATGCAGGTACAACGGGACGTGGTGCCGGCCCGTGCAACGGCCCCTGCAGGTCGCGGTCAGGCAAGCTTGTTGACTCTTTGCACCGGCGTGATGATATCCGTTAACCGGACGGCAGACTTTTTATTTGATACGACCACTTTTCCGTGTCCGATTATCTTTCTATCAACAAATAGATTGAGCGGTTCGCCGGCAGGTCTTCTAAGCTCTCCTTAAGAGCCCTGGCCCGGCAGAAGAATGTGGCCAAGAAGGATCTTTGTGCTGCCCGGGACAACCGTACGGTTTACGGGAACTTTTCATATATAAGGTCTATTTTAAAACACAAGAGACCCGCTGCGCAAGACGGCCCGGATATTTGTTCAGAAAAATATTGCCTCTGAATGTGGTTTCGTTATAATTAGATGTAAATACAACAATTAGGAGTTATATGATGTTTGTGAAAAGAATTGGTGCACCCGCAGACTGTATTGCCACCGTTATACGTGCTCTTGTCCTGCTTTTTATTACCGGTACCGTTTTACAGGCAGAAGAGATACGCTATCCGGTTGCCTGCTATGACACTGGTGAGCTTGAAAAGGTGCGGCAGTGGGAGAACGTGTGGTCGGGTAAAAAGATTAATGGAGAAACAATAGATAACGTGAGGGATTTCGTTCCCGACTCGCTTTACGGGATCATCAAGGATCGTGACAAATGGGGTGATATATGGTTTGAAATCGTAGCATATAGACAAATTTTACCAAGCCCCGGAGATATCGAATTTACCCTTAAAGGCGTATGCAAACTCGGCCCGGGCGGTGAGCTTTTAAACCATGTTTCGGGTGTGCCGTTCCCAAATCCAAAAACAGGGATTGAGATAGCCTACAATTTCGACAACGTAAACCAGGGGGACAATATGCATTCCCTGCAGGATTTGGTGATGATTGACGGTAAGCAGAAATATGACCGAAAAATGGTAATGGATTCCCATATGCTTTTTTATTCCGGCAGACGAGAAGTTCCGCCGGTGCCGGCAATCAACCCGAACCCCAAAAGGATATTCAGGGCAACACATTCAGCATACTCGGAACCGGCTTCCATGCGTGGAACACGAAATATTAATATAAAATGGATGGACCGCACACGGCCCTATGAGAGCGTCACCTTTTCAAGCAATACAAGAAAAACAGTTCGCAGGTCTACTGCCGAGAGGACCGGCTCACAGGGCGGCGCCGACATGTGCAGCGATGACAATATGATCTATGACAATGCAATAACCAATATGGACTATAAATATCTCGGCAGAAAGGAGCTGCTTTTATCACGACACCAGGATGCGAAGAAACTTCAAGAAGGACATCGCGAGGGATACTGCCTTTTTAATGGATTTCAGCGGGAGCGGATAAATACCTATATGGTGGAATGCATTCATAAAGACCCCGGCTATGTTTACAGCAGACAGGTATGGTATGTTGATCCTGAAACCTGCTGGATTGTCTATGCGGAAAAATTCGACAGGCAGGGAAACCTGTTCCGCACCTTTGAAAACGCCCAGCATGTAGCAACATCGGTTTATAACGGCTCACACATTGCCTCGGTCTCTTTTATAACTATTATTGATGTTAAACATTTTCACTCAACAGGCGGATTCAGCAACATTACCTATGGCGAGAGAAACAAGTTTTTTAATCTAGAATATTTTACCATAAATGCCCTGCAGAAATATGGTTACTAACCGGCATGTTTACTATACAAAGAGAAAGGAAAATACATGAGGAATATGTATACGCTGTTTACCGGAGCAATGGTACTCTTTTTAGCGTGCTGTATAACGGGCAACAGTGCAACCGCACAGGAAGAAAATATACAGGAAGAAAAGAAAACGGCATTAACGCATCTTATACGTGTTAATTATAAAACCGGCATACATGGGTCAAAAACGGTCATAGCTCCCGGGACAACAGTGGTCTGGTTTAATGAGTCGGAAAGTCTTATAGAGGTCCAGTTTACCAGTAAACAGGTTACGCTGGTTTGCTCAAGCCCGGTAAATTTTGTTCTTGATATCGATGGAACATTTGTCTCAAATAAAATTCCCATGGGTGCTCTGGCAAGCATCTGTTTTATCGAAAAAGGCACATTTGACTATACCGTGCGAAACGTAAGCAGAAACGTTTCCGGTAAAGAAAAGGACACAATTTTTAAAGGAAGAGTTAGTGTTCAATAAAACAGGTAATTTCTGTATTGTAAAGATAGACAAACCACATGACGCCACACCATAATAATAAAACACTTAAACCGGAAAGGCTCAAGTGTTTTTATTACCATTTGGTGATCCGTGAAAGGCTCCCTTCGCGTTGCCCAAGACAAGCTCACCGTCTACCTGCGGATTTAATGACATGACCCTTTCGCTTTCCCAAACCCACTAACAAGGGGGGATTCACGCATCGCTGCATTTCTAACAGCAAGATTACAATGGTTGCCCCGGCGAGTATCCGTTGTGTAGAGAACCCTACATTTGATTATACGGTGAGAAGCGTCAGCAGTAACGTAACGGCTGAGGAAAAGGATAAAATCTTTACGGGTAACATTACGGTTGAACAGGATATCCGCTGGCTGCAAATTTGTAACGGGCATGCGCCATATCAACTGATTACAAAAAATAAAAAAATGTTTTATAATAAAGTATGATATCTCTTATGAAGGTAAAGCGCCTGCAATAAAAAACAGCAGGAATTCTATATGATGGAAACATCTTATTACCTTCGGCGGTATTACGTGGATTACTGAAACGCGTTGTATAAAATTGTTATACCATAACAAGAACGCACATTTCAGCATGATACATCCCGAACGTATAAAAATTTTACATCATGCACATCCGTGCACCGGCAAGTATGTTCTGTACTGGATGCAGGCCGCACAGCGCGTCGAGTATAACCACGCCCTGGAATATGCTATTGATTGTGCAAATGAACACCAAGCACCGCTGCTGGTCTTTTTCGGCATAACCGACCGATTTCCCGAGGCAAACATCCGTCACTACCGTTTCATGATCGAAGGGCTTGCCGAGGTGCACGACACCCTTCAGAATCGCGGTATAAGCTTTGCCTGCCGCTTAATCTCACCGGAACGTGGGGCCCTTGAGCTTTCAAAAGCGGCCGTCATGACGGTGGTTGATGCCGGGTACCTTGCCGTTCAAAAAAATTGGCGCGCAAAGATCGCCCGAAGTATTGCATGCCCGCTTGTCCAGGTTGAGACCGATGTTGTGGTCCCGCTGGCACAGGCCTCGCGCAGGGAAGAATTCAGCGCCGCGACCCTTCGGCCGAAGATACAGGCGTTGCTCCCGCGTTTTCTTGTGCCCCTTAAAAAGCGTCTGCCAAAAAAAACAGACCTTAAGCTTCCTCTGCAGTCGATTAACATGGCAGATACCGACCGTATACTAGGATCCCTGAAGGTTGATCGCGGCGTTATGGCCTCGGACCTGTTTCACGGCGGAACGGCTCACGCGAAGCGCCGTCTGAGCAGCTTCCTCAAAACCCGGTGTGAGCGCTATGATGAGACGGCACGCGACCCGGCATTGGACACGCTTTCAAATATGAGCCCGTATCTGCATTTCGGTCAGATTTCTCCTCTTTACATCGCCCGCAGGGTACAAAAAGTAATTTCAGCGGGATCGGACGCATACCTTGAAGAACTCATTGTTCGGCGTGAGCTGAGCATGAATTATGTTCATTACAATCAGCGCTATAATACCTATGACGGGCTTCCCGCGTGGGCACAAAAGACACTGGATGACCATGCCGCCGACCGGCGCGACTTTGTTTACGGGCTTGCCGACCTGGAACATGCCGGGACCCATGACCGGTACTGGAATGCCGCCCAGCGGGAAATGCTCGCAACGGGTAAAATGCACGGGTACATGCGGATGTACTGGGGCAAGAAAATTCTTGAGTGGTCTGAATCCCCGCGGGCCGCCTTTAAACACGCGCTGCATCTCAATAACAAATACTTTCTTGACGGTCGTGACCCCAACAGTTTTGCCGGCGTTGCCTGGTGCTTTGGTAAACATGACCGGGCGTGGCCGGAACGGCCGGTTTTCGGAAAAGTACGCTATATGAACGACCGGGGACTCGAGAGAAAGTTCGACATTGACGCATATGTCCACAGGATTGATCGTTTGTACCAAACAGTAGCAACGGAGGTGTATGAACAATGGACGAATCCGCACAAACCAACAGGAAATTAATACTGCTGACCGGCGCAACAGGATACATCGGCAGCAGCCTCCTGAAAAAGCTTGAGCATGAGGAAATAACGGTGCGCTGCATGGTCAGACGGCCAAAAGCACTGGCAGGACGAACCGGCCCGTCAACCGAGGTCGTGCAGGGTGATGTGTTTGACACGGATTCACTTGCAAGGGCGCTTAAAGGAGTGCATACGGCATATTACCTTGTGCACTCGCTGGGGGGAGCAGGGTCCTTTGAGGTGAACGATCGGCGTGCGTCGTCGAACTTCTCCGCGGCTGCACGTCGGGCCGGTGTTCAAAAGATAATATACCTGGGCGGGCTGGGGTCCAGCGAGGCAGAAAAACTGTCACACCATCTGGCAAGCAGGCAGGAAGTAGGAGCCATACTTCGTGCTTCCGGTGTGCCGACCATTGAATTCAGGGCGTCCGTCGTTATCGGATCGGGAAGCCTTTCATTTGAAATGGTACGAGCGCTGGTGGAAAAGCTGCCGGTCATGACGACACCGCGGTGGGTGCGCGCGTTGGCACAGCCAATTGCCATCGACGATGTCGTGTCGTATCTGTTTGAAGCGCTCAGTCTTGAAATCGCCACGAACAGGGTATTTGAAATCGGGGGGGGCGAAAAAGTATCATACGAAGGCATTATGCGCGAGTATGCCCGTATTCGCGGTTTGCCGCGACTCATTATCCACCTGCCGTTTTTAACACCGTGGCTTTCAAGCCTGTGGCTCGCATTTGTAACACCACTTTTTTTCAGGGTGGGAAGGAGGTTGATTGAGGGGGTGCGAAATGAGACCGTCGTCAGGGACGGCACCGCACGGCAGCTCTTTTCCGTTGAGCCCATGGGGATTACCAACGCCATAAGCACCGCACTTGAAAAAGAAGACCGGGAATTCAAGACAATCCGCTGGGCCGACGAGCTTTCTGAAAAGGGACACGACGTCGGACACTGCATAGCGCGTTTCAAAACGCGGTATGTCGATTCACGCTTTGTGCAGGTTGCATGCTCAGCAGAGCGGGCCTTCAAACCCATAGGCTGTATCGGCGGCAAAAACGGCTGGTACAGCTATAACTGGCTGTGGAGCCTCAGGGGTCTGCTGGATAAACTGATCGGCGGAGTTGGTTTTCGGCGACACCGGCGTGATCCCGAAAGCCTGGCGCTCGGGGACACGGTCGACTTCTGGCGGGTTGACGCATTCGAGGAGAACCGCCTCGTACGCTTTGCTGCGGAAATGAAGCTGCCGGGCCGGGCCTGGCTGCAGTTTGAAGTCGATGCCGAAAACGGCCGATGCCGTATCAGACAAACGGCACTGTACGAGCCCCTGGGCGTTTCGGGCTTTGCATACTGGTATGTCCTATACCCGATGCACATGCTGATATTTAAGAAGATGCTGGAAGGCATTGCGGCCTCGACAACCGAACGCCGGTGAAAGAGCCGATAGAATATGATGACGATCTTAATGGAAGGGGAGGGCCATGAACAAAGAAAAACGTTATATGCGGGTTTCAAAATCGGCGCAGCGTACGTTCCTTGTTTTGCTGCTGGTTTTCTGGTGGGCAAACCCGGTGTCGGCGCACGCACCCTTTTTGGAGACCGAGGACTTTTCAGCGGAGTCGCCGTTTGAAATTGCCGGCTCCATAGAGAAATCGCTTGCAATATACGCCTATCTGGAACATGCTTCGGACAGCGACGTGTACAGCTTCGTAACAGAAGGCAGCGAACGTATCTATGTAAGCGTGCTTGTCCCGCTTTGCGCTGAATACGAGCAGTTTACCCCGACATTCACCCTGGTGGGGCCCGGGCTCGAGTCATCCGGTGCGCAGCCGCCATTTGCAGTTCCCGAGGGATACGGAGCGGTTACCGTGGAACAGGCGGACGCAGCAAAGGATCGGGAGACGTTTTATGAACCCTTCAGCGTCAAGACCTACTACCGCGGACCGCGCTACACGATGGATAACGGTGAACCGGGGACCTGGTACATTGTATACTGGGACCGGGCCGGCCGAACGGGTGACTATGTTGCCGTTGTCGGGTTTCTGGAGGCCTTTTCACTGGCCGATATCCTGAGGACCTTCTACATCCTGCCCATACTCTGGTTTGACGGCGAACTGCACGTTGATTGCCGGTAATGCTATCGTACCGACACGGAAGTGGTTACTGCGGCAGACCCTGCAGCAGTGCGTCCTCGATGGCGTTCAGTATGGCATTGCTGCTGACCGTTGCGCCGCTTACAGCGTCAACTTCAAGGGACTGGGTTTCTAGCACGTTACCGATAATCACTTCGGCAGGTGTGCCCAGGCCGCATTGATGCTCAAGAAGAACGATGTCCGTAACGACGGGCTGTTCAACCTGCACCGCAACCTCTACATACACCAGTTCCGTATCACCCTGCACGGCGGAATGGGATCCCAGGTATTCGCCGCTCGCAACCTCGGTGAAGTCGATATCATCGACTTCGTCCAGCGGCACCTCGCACCCGGTAATAATCAGTGAAAGGGACATGATTAGAAGAATTATTGTTTTTTGACTCTTTCGCCACAGTATGCGCTTGCTCATCATTGTCTGCATCCTCACGTAGTTAGTACGTAATGTCGGCGTTCCAGTTGGTGATGCTGTTTTGAAACGGATATCATGTACCCAATTATATATTAATTTTACGCAAAATCAAATACATGCACATTGAAATGTATACACCTCTAACGCACATTATGAGAAGATTTGGTGTGCTGCGATATGTTACAGGGGGAACGATATTGCGCTCAATCATTTCTCTGATATGTATACTGACCCTTGCTGTTTTCTGTGTGGGATGCTTTACACATGACCTGTTACGAACGGTTCCGGCAGAGAAGAAACCACGTGTCAGGGGCGTACCTGCGTTAATTTCCTGGGCAAAAGAAAACGGAGCACGATTCAATAGAAAATTTTCTATACAATATATCGACGGTTTCGGGCTGGGGCTGGTGGCCGGAGAAACGATTGCAGAAGGCGAGCGGTATTTGACCATCGATACAAGGCTTCTTATCGGGCGGGATACTGTCCTGAAGGATACACAACTTGCTCCTGCACTTGCAACACTTCCTCGCAGCATACACAAGAACACCAAGCTGCTCCTTGCACTTTTTTTGCTTCACCACAAACATGCAGCAAAGAACGGCTCTTTCTGGTGGCCCTATATCAGCACCCTCCCGGATGACTATTGTGAAAGTCCCTTTTTCTGGAACGATGATGATCTTGAAACACTGAAGGGCAGTTATATATACAAACTGGTGGCGTCAGACCGTGTTGCACTCAGCAGACAATTTGAAACGTTGAAAACCATGCTCTTTTACCGCTTTCCTAATTTGTTTCCCGGAACTGCGGCAACGCTCGATGAGTTTTTCTGGGCGGTATGGTCGGTGAGATCGCGGTTGTTTTACATTGAAGGACTCATGCCACGTGAACACCTGGTCCCTTTGGCGGATATGATCAATTGCATGGAACCTGAAAGGCCGGTAAAGACGTCGTTTGTTGAAAAAGGACCCGAAGACAATCAGGTACAGTTGCTGGCGGACAGGAATGTCGCTGCCGGACAGCAGATTTTTGAAAGCTATGGCGCTAAAAGCGGCCTTGAAACGCTGTATTACGAGGGATTTTTTCTCGAACCGCCGGTTAATGACTGTGTGTGGATAAATCTCTCATACGGAACCGCTTCACGCGGCCCCCGGTGGCGATGCGTGGGAAAAGAGTACATAAAAAAAAGCACCGACCTTGAAAGAGTACGGGCTTCGGTTCAGAACGCTCTTTCTGAAAATACGTTTGAAACGACGCTCAAAGATTCCGACAATACGGCAACCAGGTTTCGCCGGCAGGAAAAACGTCTGATGACGGGCCTTCTCGATGAAATAGAAAAAGAAACGATGCAACGCCGGGAAATGGTTGCGAGTGTTCATGATCCGAGCCTGCCGCTGTCTTCAAGGCCCACAGGTTTTTTCCTGGACAACCGGTGTGGTAATAATGACGGCATATGCCTGCAAAAAAAAGCCGATACTATCAATCAATGGATTAAAAATCTCGGTGCCGTGCTTAAAGTAAAGGTGGCACCGGTGCCTGATATGCGGATGGGTGCCGTGGCGACAATGCCTATCTCAATGGGCGATATATACATTAAGATGCCGTCTGAAGCACTGCTGGACGACCAATACCTGGAAATGTCGCCTTTACGGAGGATTATTGAAAAGGTAAACAGCTTGCTTATAAAAGATGATGAAAAGACACTGGACCAGTATGAACGACTGAGGCTGCTGCTTTTAACAGAGGCAAGAAAGGAGGAGCGCTCAGCATTTGCCCCCTATCTTAACGCACTTCCGGAAGATTTTTCCGGTTCTCCGATCACCTGGGGCTATGCTGCACTGCATATGTTTGATTTTTCACGTGCCGGTGCGTATGCCGCGCGCAGGAGGCGCATTATCATAGATCATTTCAGACGTTTTAAAAAGTATGTTATTTCGGTTGACCCCGAAGGGTTTAACTGGGTTTCATTTGATGATTTTGTGTGGGCGTCCCTTATTCTCTTTACTCGCTGTATATGGTGGGAAGGGTCCTGTCACCTGGTTCCGGTTCTTGATATGGTTAACTGCTCGGCGGGTACTGATGATAATCAATACAAAGTACATCAGACACGGTTTGATCAAAAATCGGGAACCGCCGTCACCCGCGCCCGGGGAAACTTCAATAAAGGAGAGCAGGTTTTTGAAAACTACGGCCAGCCCAACGTTATCTATGCATTCAAGCATGGATTTGTTCTTGACAACAACCCCCAGGATACGGTCTGGGTACGTGTTGGGCGTAAATCAATGCCGGTAGGCCCCGGTCGTATACAAAGGCTTGTTACCGAGATTAAGAAAACAGTGCCTGACAAAGATCCCCGGGAGGTGCTTGCCGGGGCAGTAGAACGACATTTGAGAACCATGGAGAAAAAAAGGCCGGTTCCCGGTGAGCAATACGGTGCCGAATCAGCCCCGTTCAAACTGGCAGTAAAACTCTACAATACACAGCGCCGGGTTCTTTTTAAAACGCTCGTCCTGTTAAACAAGTCCGCTGATTAAACAGTGTACTTATTTGATCCGACAGCAGGAACATGCCGTTGCGGTTATAATCACTGTACGTGGATAACGCTTTAACGCATAAAAATAAAATATCATTCTTTGATAGGTTACATAAAAGGAAGGGGGGCCACCCGGTTATATATGAGGGGGGGGGGCCGGGTGACCCATGAAATGCTTTTCCATAATGCACTTGTTCTGCTTATAAACTAATACATGCGTATGCTTGGTCAAGAGTCCCCTGTTTGTTGAAAAAACAGACTCGGGGTGCTGAAAGTGCCTGTATGTTTCCTATACCTAGAGATCAATAGGCATTTCAGTTTGGCGGTGATTCGGCAATGTAACCGGTGCTGCATGAAGCGGGGTGATTTGGATAAGAAAAAAGCACGTGCCTTTGGGTACTAAGTGCTTGATTCTACATATACAATGCTTTGGTGAGCCGCGACGGGCTCGAACCGTCGACCTACGGATTAAAAGTCCGTTGCTCTACCAACTGAGCTAGCGGCTCACCTGAACTATTTCACGCGTCAGTAAATTAATCATAAAAATATAGCAGAATTTTACCGACATTACAATTCAAATTTTAAACACATCAGTCGTTTATTGAAAACGGGTCCTGTAACATTATGATTTGTCTTCTTTTTTGGCCCACTGATACCATGCCAACAGGGAGCCCGGTCAGAGCCTCAATACGGGCAATATAATTTTTTGCTGCACCGGGAAGCTGATCATATTGCGTAACACCGGTGAGCTCTTCGTCCCAGCCTTCAACCTCCTCGTAAACAGGTGTGCATTTTTCCAGGACGGTGAAATCAGCGGGGAATCCCGGCAACAGGCTGTCATTGTACCGGTAGCCGGTACAGATCTTAATGCTTTTCAGGCCGCTTAAAACATCAAGCTTTGTAAGGGTGAGATGGGTAATGCTGTTAAGGTTGATTGCGTGCTTGATCGTTACCAGATCAAACCATCCGCAGCGACGGGGCCTGCCGGTGGTGGCACCGTATTCTCCGCCCTTGTCACGAAGGTATGTGCCGGTATCATTTTCCTGTTCGGTAGGGAAGGGGCCCGCCCCCACCCGTGTGGTGTAGGCCTTTGCGATACCCACAATGGTATTCAATTGCTTGGGGCCTATGCCGCTTCCGATTGACGCCTGGGCGGAAAGGGTGTTTGATGAGGTGACAAACGGGTAGGTGCCGTGGTCTATATCAAGCATGGTACCTTGGGCACCTTCAAAAAGTATTTTCTTGTTATCATCTACCGCGTTCTGCAGAAACAGTGCGGCATTGCCGACATATGAGCGAATTTTCTCTCGCAGTGAGAAAAAGTTTTGTGTAATTTCATCTTCGCCGCAGGGTTCATCCTGGAGATACTTTTCGAGATAGAAATTCTTTTCAGTGAGAATGGTGTTGAGCTTGTTCTTGAAATAATCGTCCATGAAGATATCGGCAATGCGCATACCGTTTCTGCCGACTTTGTCCTCGTAAGCGGGACCGATGCCGCGGCCGGTTGTGCCGATCTTGTTTTTTCCCTTAAGTTTTTCCCGTGCCTTATCGATTTTTTTATGATAGGGCATGATAAGGTGTGCTTTTTCGCTTATCAGCAGGGCATCGTCGTCAGTGAAATACCCCTGGGATTTGATCTCATCGATTTCCTGAATAAGTGTTTCAATGTCGATTACAACACCATTTCCCACAATACATTTTTTCCCGTCATGAAGAATGCCGGATGGAATCTGATGAAGAATGGTCTGTTTGTCACCGACAACAACAGTATGGCCGGCATTGGGCCCGCCCTGGAAGCGGACGATTGTATCGGCACGCTGGGTGAGGATATCAACTATTTTTCCCTTACCTTCATCTCCCCACTGGGTACCGACTATTACTACATTGGGCATGAGGATTTCCTTTTTTTTAGGTGATTATTCATATTGAACTGTCTACACTCGAACACTTCATGTGACAAAGTATTCTGCAGAAGTGCTGGTCAGGAACTCCGGAGAAAGGCAAAAAAATGGTGGCGAGGCACAGAATCGAACTGTGGACACGGGGATTTTCAGTCCCCTGCTCTACCGACTGAGCTACCTCGCCACCCTTTATCTTGCGAAATGGATAATTTATTTTACTCTTCATGATAAGTCAAGTGTTTTTTTTACAAAAGGAAATGATAGGTCATTGAACAACGCAGTAGACGGTTGAAACATGAGTACCAGCAGCACTATCGCACACGAAAAGTGAGTATATATGCGATTTAGCTTGAAACACGCTTATATAAATGCTACAAAAAAATACAAACAGTAAATAGGATGAACTAAATACAACCATGCATAGTGTAGTGTTGCGGTGCGCCACATGAAAAAAACTTTTTTTATTCTCATTGCATTCGCTGTTGCCGTCTGCGGCATTCCCCCCAGTGCACATTCCGGTACGGTAGATGTAATAACCATCAATGATCCCATAACGCCGGTTGTTGCCGAGTATATTATTAAAAATGTCAGCCAGTCTGAGCGTGAACAGGCCGCGTGTATCATCATACAGATGGATACACCCGGAGGGCTTGATCTAGCAATGCGTGATATTATAAAAAAAATCATGTCATCAGAGATACCCGTTGTTGTCTATGTTTCACCCAGCGGCGCCAGAGCAGCATCTGCGGGCGCGCTGATTACCTTATCCGCACACATTGCCGCTATGGCGCCGGGAACTAATATAGGTGCCGCCCATCCCGTTAACCTTGGGGGCGGTGATATGGGAAAGGAAATGGCTGAAAAAGTTGAAAATGACGCTGCCGCGTATGTTGAGAGTATTGCGGTAAAGAAAAAGAGAAACAAGGAGTGGGCAATAAAAGCGGTTCGTGAAAGCGTCTCTATCAGCGAGGAAGAGGCTCTTAAGTCAAATGTCATCGACATCATTTCTCCCAATCTGAGAAGTCTCGTTAACGATATTAACGGCAGAAAAGTCGAAATGGAGGACGGTGTAATTACCCTTCAGACCGACGGTCTGGTCATTAATCACAAAAAAATGGGATTCAGGGAGAATGTGCTGAAAGCTCTGGCAAATCCCAATATTGCCTATATTCTCTTTTTGATCGGTCTTGCGGGCCTGTACTTTGAACTTTCAAATCCCGGCGCTATTTTCCCGGGTGTGCTGGGGGGCCTTTCATTAATACTTGCATTCTATTCCATGCAGACCCTTTCAGCAAATTATGCCGGCGTGCTGCTTATACTGCTGGGGGCAGTACTGTTTATTATTGAAATAAAAGTTGTAAGCTACGGGCTGCTGTCTGTGGGCGGCATTATTGCCATTACCCTGGGATCACTTTTGCTGTTTCAATCACCGGTACCCTATTTGCGGGTCTCGCTGAGTGTGATGATTCCCTCAATTATTCTCATATCACTCTTCTTTGTTGCTGTTGTGGGACTTGTTGTTACATCACACAAGCGGAAGCCGTCAACGGGCATGGAAGGGCTTGTGTCTATGGTCGGAGAGGCTAAAAGTGATATTGCCGGCAAAGGAAAAGTATTTGTACACGGAGAATACTGGAATGCAAAAAGCGATGTGCCGATACCAAAGGGTTCTGAAATACGGGTTAAACGTGTTGACGGCATGGTTCTTGTTGTTGATAAAATAGATTAAGTATATAATAAAACTAACTAAATTATCATCATAAAAAGGGGGTCATATGCTGACGTATATTGTACCGATCATTTTAATTGTGATGTTTCTGGCCAGTGCAATAAAAGTGCTTAATGAATATGAACGCGCAGTAATTTTTCGGCTCGGGCGCCTTATTGCAACAAAGGGTCCGGGGCTTATCATTCTGATACCGATGATTGATAAAATGCAGAAAGTAAGTCTTCGTCTGGTAACACATGATGTGCCCCCGCAGGATATCATAACCAAAGACAATGTTTCGGTGAAGGTAAACGCCGTTGTCTATTTCAGGGTGGTGACGTCCGAGAAAGCCGTTGTCGAGGTTGAGAATTATCTGTATGCAACGTCACAGCTTGCACAGACGACACTCAGAAGCATATGCGGCGAAGCCGACCTTGATGATCTGTTGTCTGAGCGCGAACAGATAAACATCAAATTGCAGGAAATACTTGATCATCAGACCGACCCCTGGGGTATCAAGGTAACAAATGTTGAAATAAAGCATATAGACCTTCCAGATGAAATGAAGCGTGCAATGGCAAAACAGGCAGAGGCTGAGCGTGAGCGGCGGGCAAAGGTCATTCACGCGGAAGGAGAATATCAGGCAGCCACGCGTCTTGCAGATGCATCAAAAATAATGGAAAATCCGGTTGCCCTGCAGCTCAGGTATCTCCAGACACTTACCGAGGTTGCAACGGAAAAGAATTCCACAACGATCTTTCCCCTGCCCATCGACCTGGTGAAACCATTTTTGCAGATACACGAAAAGAAGGATAAAGAAGGGTAAGGCGGGGAAACACCCGGTATTACAGGGCCCAGTTCCTCGGTATGATAACCAGCCCGGAGTCGGTTACTTCAAAGCGTTTAGCATCATGCTTAAGGTCAAAACCGATGTCTGTTCCATCAGGCACGCGAACGGCCTTATCGATGATGGCATTCTGTATGCGACATTTCTTCCCGATTTGCGTCTGATCGAGAATAATGGAATCCTTGATTTCGGAATCCATGGTTACCGACACATTGGGCGACAGAATTGAGTGCTCAACATAGGCGCCGTTCACCAGGCAACCGCGTGAAAGAATTGAGCTTACAACCTGTCCGCCCTTGGGATTGCCGGATCGTGACTGACCGCACACTTTTGCCGGGGGAGCCTGTTTTTCGTAGGTATAGATTTGCCAGCTGCTGTCGAAAAGGTTCAGTCCCGGCTTATCGTCCAGCAAATCGGTACTGGCTTCGTAATAGGCATCTATTGTTCCAACATCTTTCCAATATCCGGGCTTTTTTGTTTTTTTATCCATGAAAGGAAAAGCAAAAACACGGTTCGACTTCAGCATGGAAGGAATGATGTTCTTCCCGAAGTCATGTTCTGTCTGGCCTTCAGCCTTCTTCGCGTTTTCAATAAGCCGTTTTACCAGCACATCAGTATTAAACACATAGATACCCATATTTATAAGGATAGAGTCAGGATCTCCCGGCACTGTTATTGGTTTTGCAGGCTTTTCCTGGAAGCCGAACACGCGATGATCGTTGTCTGTCTGCAGTACGCCGAAATGTTTTGATTCAGACTTGCTGAGCTCAAGGGTCCCAATGGTAAGATCCGCCTTTTTCCTGAGATGAAAATTCACCATATCACGGTAATCCATTTTGTAAATATGATCACCGGAAAGAACGAGAACAAGATCGGGACGTTCCTGCTGCAGGGTATAGAAATTCTGATATATGGCGTCGGCGGTTCCCTTATACCACGTCTCGTTGATTCGCTGCTGTGCGTGGATAATATAAACGAATTCTCCCACACGATTGTACAGAAAATTCCAGGCACGCTGTATATGACGGTCAAGGGAAAGGGATTTGTATTGCGTCAATACGTAGATGCGGCGGTATCCGGAGTTAACACAGTTACTGATGGTAAAGTCGATTATGCGGTAGGTACCGCCGAAGGGTACGGCAGGTTTTGCCCGATCACGGGTAAGGGGATAGAGGCGCTCTCCCTTACCGCCGGCAAGCACCATTGAAAGAACTTTTTTCATGCTTCAGATTTTTTATTGACGAGTATTTCCTTAATGGTTGATTTTAATTCGTCAAGATTGTGTGATTTTACAACGTACGCATCTGCCGCCCAGCTCATAAAATCATCCTTATAGGTGGAATAGGCTGTATTGAGTATAACGGGAATATTTTTATTTAGTTCAATTATCCTTGAAATAGCCTCAAGGCCGTCCATTCGGGGCATCCTGATATCAAGGATAATAAGGTCGGGAGCGTGCAGCTTTACCTTTTCAAGGCAGTCCTTGCCGTCTTCTGCAAGAACAGTCTGATAGCCCTCATCACGGAGTTCCTGTTCATAGAGAAGGCGGATATTTTCTTCGTCATCAACTATCAGGATTTTTTCGTTTGCCATAAGAGCCGGATGCGTTTGAGTTTGGAGCGTGTATGGATACATATAAACATTTTTTATTATGAATATCAAGTAAAAGGTTTGAATAATCTGTAAGTGGTAAGACGGTGTATGGATTTCAGGTTTGGAGACTATTTTCCGTTACGGCCGAATGCCGGGTGACGCGGAGAAGAACTCTTTGAGGGGAAGCTTTATTGCACTTGCAGGAGGTGAAAAATGAAATTTCTCAACCGGAACATCTTGGGGCAGGATGGTTGTATACTCAACGGTGCAGGTCGTTTTCAATCTGTTAAAACAAAGTTCTGCTTTCGACGGTAAAAAGCACGGCAAATTATCAGCGAATTCTTCGGCAGAAAACTCCATTTCTTTCACATCATGTATGAACCGTATATAAGAAGTAACCCTGTTTTTTTCGGGATTTATCCATAGGCGCTGCTTTTTCGTACCGTCAATGATGGTGAAGCAGTAATCGTTTCCATCCTGCTGGTGGGTAATAATGGACGCTTCTGACCAGGACACCGGGGGGTGACCAAGCAAAAAAGAAAGAAAATCTTCATGATTCAGGTACATTCCTGTCAATAAATAGATATTCTCAGGGGAACTGGTGCCCTGATAAAGACGGTTTTCCGAAGGGACAAAGAGCCGTATGGTTTTACTGTCGGCCAGAATGAGAAGGGCTGTCTGCGAGAGAAAGCCCAGGACTTCAAGACGAAAAAATTCAGGGTGCTTGAAAAAAAATATGTTTTTTGTGCTGAAGGTGCTCACTGGAGATGAAATTTTTATCTTTACCGTGCCATAGGCTTCACGGCAATAGCGCTCTGATTGCAATAGCGCCGCAAGATAATTTTTAGGCACGGGCACAGAAGGAAGGGGGGGGTATAGTACCCGCTTCGGGGCGCAGGCGGCAAGCAATGCAAGATTTGCAGCGATAAGAAGGATGAAGGCAGAGCGTTTACTTATTATAATTGATCCATATACAACGTTCATATACAGGTACCGACGGGCAGCGAAAAGGCTGCTGGGAGAAAATATTAGCACCCTGTCAGCGATTTCTTTCAAGCAGATCAAGCTTTTTCTGTACGTCCTGTTTTGAGCTGTCGAGTTCGAGAACTTTTTTATACATCAGTTTTGCTTCGTCGGGCATTTTGTTCTTTATATACGCATCTCCGAGATGTTCTGTTATGATGGGGTCTCCAGGGGACAGCTTGTTGGCCTTAATAAGCAATTTCAGCGCTTTTTTGTATTTCCCTTTTTTATAGTAGAGCCAGCCGAGACTGTCCGTAATATAGCCGTCGTCCGGTTTTATTGCCAGGGCTTTTTTAATAAACTTTTCAGCTTCATCAAGATATATACCCTTATCGGCGTACGTGTACCCAATATAGTTTAATGCATCAGCATTGAGGTCATTGATTTGCAGAATCTGTTTGAATATATCAATGCTTTCGTCAAACCGTGATAATTTATCATACAGTACACCGAGTAGAAAAAGTGTCTCTTCATCATCAGGATCGATTAAAAGTGCCTGCTTGAGGATATCAACGCCTCTGGAAAAGTTCTTTTCCTGTTCATATAACGAGGCAAGAAAGCGGTAAAGCCTGCTATCATCCTTTTTTATTTGTATGGCGTCTAGCATTATTTTCTTTGATGCCTCTTTATCGCCTTTCCTTTCGTGTAAGTAGGAAAGAAGCATGCGGGCTTCAGAATAGAAGGTGGAGTCCTCAGGGATGCGTTTTAGCGTGGCTATTGATTCATCGAATCTTTCAGTTTTTTCATACAGATTACCAAGGTAATAGAGTGCACGGTGATTGTTGGGGTTTTTAGTGAGGGCTATGGTGAATTCCGCTATTGCATCTGACCAGTTCTCCTGCTGATAATATATAAGTCCGATTTTTATTGAAATCTCTTCTGAAAATTCCGGTCGCTGTTGTTTAATAATCGAATAGTGGGCCAATGCATCTTCAAGCTTATTGGTTTTCACCAGCACATAGGAAAGCCTGTTGCGTATCCTGTAGTTGTCTGGATCACTTTTGAGAATTTTATCAAATAGCTTAACGGCTTTATCCAGATGTTCGTATCGCTCATAAAGCTGCGCAAGATTTATACGTGCGGCTTCAAAATCGGGCTTTTTTTCAAGAGCAAGATAGTAGTACTTTTCAGCAAGCTCAAAGTTATCTAAATCGCTGTACAGGTTGGCAAGAAAGAAATAACCACGTTCCGACTGTTTATTTTTTTTTATTAAATCTTTTATTATGGCAACTGCCTTGTCGGGTTCATTATTTTCCTTGTACAATAATGCAAGGGTAACAAAGCTGTCCTCATTATTTTTTTTCTCACAAATGATACTGTATTGCGCAATTGCCAGGTCAAGCTTGTGCAGCGCGGAATAAATTCTGCCAAGCAACTCATGGGCTGATAAAACATCAGGATCCATCGCCAGTGTTTTTTCGCACCACGAAATAGCCTGATCGAATTTTCCTTGATAGGTGTATGTGTACGCAATCTGCATACTGAGAAACGTTGACTGCTGGTCATAGGTGATCGCGGCAGTAAGCTCTTGTGAAGCACACGACCAGTTTTTCAGTGAAGCGCAAACCTGCCCCATTAAATAGTGGTAATACAGCTCGGAAGGACCGGTGAACTCAATTCGGGGAGGAGGTTCTTGTACCGGCGTTATAACGGAAGCCGGACTTTTTTGTACCGGGGGGGACGTGCAGGAAAATGAAAAAAGAGCAAGAAACAGTAAAGAGACAGACGCGGTATAGATTCTTTTTAACATAGGAATATGCTGTTAAACATGTTACAATAAAAAAGTTGTTACAGGTAAATATAAACAATTTAACATAAAAAGACTTTAAATGACAAATCTTATTGGCTCTTGACACTGTGAGGCAAAGGGTCATGAAACTTTTCATCCGCCATCTTCCTAAAATAGTAACCATCGTTATGGCAAGTGCCCTTGTTGCAGGAATACTGATGAAAGAATTTGAAATGGCTTTCAGCTACGCAATTGTCATCTGTCTCAGCTGTATGGGCCTCGGTTGATCCGGCAGCGAAAATGGAACGAATACGAAGGATATCCCAAACATTTTTCACCTTTCTGTACAATCCATACCTGTATGGTTTTTACCTCGGGACCATATACCAGGGACGTTTGAAACTCCTTCCGTGCCCGGGCTTGAACTGCCATTCCTGCCCGGCCGCTATTTTTGTGTGCCCTATCGGTGCTCTTCAGCTTTTTGCCGCCTATGGACGATTTTATGTTTCATTTTTCGTCATGGGGTTTTTAGGGATTATAGGTGCCATTGGCGGCAGGATTGTGTGTGGCTGGGCATGCCCTTTCGGTTTTTTGCAGGAGCTCCTTTACAAGATTCCCGCACCGAAACTGTCTATCCCGAAAATTGTCGAAAAATTGCGCTATGTCGTGCTGATAATGCTGGTGTTTGTGATTGCCTATTATACCAAGGAGCCGTGGTTCTGCAAAATCATCTGCCCCGCGGGAACTATTGAAGCGGGTATACCGCTGGTTTTGTTAAACAGCGATCTTTATCAGATGGCGGGAATATTGTTTGTCGTGAAACTATCTGTTCTTATTCTATTATTAGCCAGCATGCTCTTTTTCAAAAGGCCGTTTTGCAGAACGCTCTGTCCGCTGGGGGCCCTGTATGGATTGTTTAATAGAATAAGCTTTTTCCGATTGGAGGTTGACAAGGAAAAATGCATACATTGCGGAACGTGTCTGCACGTCTGTCCGGTATCCTATGACATCTCCCAGGACGCCGTGAGTTCAGGAAGATGCATTCGGTGTTTTAAATGCCAGAAGAACTGTCCTGAAGGTGCAATAAAAATAGTAGCACGAACACAGCTTACGCAATAAAGCCGAAAACCACAAAAGTAATGATATGTAAACATAACAAAAATAGTACTGGAAAAAATCGGACACATTCCGATGAGTATTAAAAGATGATAATTCCATAATAATTGATTGACTTTGTTTAAAATATATGTTTTATATAACCGAAATTATGTAGTAATAGTAAACTGTCCTTTCTAAATTCACAATATAATCTACGAATTTTTAAATTGCGGGAATACTCAATGGCAAAAGAACGCATAACCCTGCTCATACAACCTGACTGGGGATCGGCTACCAAGATTGATTCGGTAAAATATTTTTCATTTCCCCGAAGGTATTTATACTATCTGATAATGATGATTGTGCTGCTGGTGGTTTTCGGTGTTGCCGGAAGCTGGACTATCAGGGACAACCTAATGATCAGAAGCAAGATTAAACATCTGCAAGCAAGCCATGACAATCTTAAGAATATTGCTAATCAGGTTGCGGATATTCGCAATAAAGAACGAATAATACGTGACTTTTTAGGCATAGAGGCCTGGAATAAAAACTTTGATATCAATAAGAGAATGGGAAAAGGCGGGGCGGAGAACGAAGACGGGAATGTGCCGCCATCCTTGAATGTTCAGGAAGAAATCGCAACGATGACAGAGCATGAGCCGCTGCATATCCGCGTTCATTATCTGCGACAGGATATACACGAGCTGCACCAGATTCTCTCCAAGATGAACGAGACCTTGAAATGCAGACCTACTATCATGCCTGTGCAGGATGAAGCAGTTTGGATTTCGTCAGGTTTTGGATGGCGCAAAAGTCCGTTCACCGGCTTGAAACAGTTTCATAAAGGCCTTGACATTTCAGGAAAGCGTGGGACCCCCCTTGTGGCCACTGCCGATGGTGTCATAGAAAAAGTAGGCTACAACAGGTTCAGGGGCAACTACGTTAACATAAAGCATGATGAAAGATTTTCGACATCATACGGGCATATGTTGAAGTATATTACTAAAAAAGGAGAAAAAGTTGAGCGGGGCCAGATTGTCGGCTATATGGGAACAACAGGAATGTCAACGGGTTATCATCTGCACTATGAAGTGATTGATAACGGTAAAAAAGTAAATCCCTACAATTTCATTCTTAACCGGCAGGAAATAAGAATGGCAAAATCTATGCAATAGAGACGTTGCTGAACTGCGCCGGTCAGCGGTAGCGCACGCTACTTCTTTTTCCCTTTTTTTCTCGCCTTTCGAGCAAGTTTCCTCTTTACTTTCTGCTTCTTTTTCTTGTCAGTAGAAAAATGCTTTACTGGGCCACCGCCCATATCAGGCATGCTGTTGCCGAGCAGACCGTTCATGCCGGCACCGCCGGACATCCCGGGAATTTGAGAAATGCCGCCGGTTATTTTACTGAGCAGTCCGCTTCTGCCCATGTTTTTCATCATGTCACGCATTTTTTTAAAGCGTTTAAGAAGATCGCTGATATCTTTTGGTGCTCTGCCGCTTCCACGGGCTATACGTTTTTTCCTGCTTTCCTGTATGATATCAGGACGCATGCGCTCTTCAGGCGTCATGGAATTTATAACAGCTTCAACTTTCACCAGTTCTTTTTCATCCACCGATGCATTGCCGGTCATCTGAGAAAAAAAGGGCAATTTTTCAAAAACATCCTGCAAGGGCCCCATTTTTTTTATGGTCTGTATCTGCTCGAGAAAATCAAGAAGAGTGAACTGTCCCTTGAGCATCCTGGCAGCATCTTCTTCCGCCTTCTGCTCATCAACGATCTCTTCAAAATCCTGCATCAGGCCGACGACATCACCGAATCCAAGTATGCGCGATGCGAGTCCTTCGGGTCGGAATTCTTCCAGGCGGTCAAAGGACTCGCCGGTGCCTAAAAACTTGATCGGTTTTCCGGTAATTTCCTTTATTGAAAGGGCTGCGCCACCCCGGGCATCACCATCAAGTTTTGTGAGAATAAATCCTGATATGTCCAGCCGTCTGCTGAACTCTTCAGCAGTTTTAACGGCATCCTGGCCAATCATTGCATCACAGACAAGAAAGGTGTTTTCAGGATGCGTATTGTTCTCAATAGTCTCAAGTTCGTTCATAAGATCGTCGTCAACGGCCAGTCGCCCTGCTGTATCGAAGATGACAACATTGCACCCCGCGGTATGTGCGTGACGCAATGCGCGCTTACAAATAACGGGCGGCGTTGCCTCTTTTTCGGAAAACACCGGGATGTCGAGCGATTTGCCGATAACATGCAACTGTTCGACTGCAGCAGGGCGATATATGTCCGCTGCTACGAGCATCGGTTTTTTCTTTTGTTTTACGAGGTATGAAGCAAGTTTTCCAGCAGTGGTTGTTTTTCCGCAGCCCTGGAGACCGACAAGCATAATTGCAGATACCGGTCGAGAGCTGATCGTAATGTCAGTATCAACAGGCCCCATAAGGGATATGAGCTCTTCATTACAGATATTAATGAAATGATCGCCCGGCGATACCTTGAGTTTTTTACCCTTATGAGAAACCCGCGTTTCAACAATGTCCCCGAGAGCCTTTTCCTTAACACGGCTAATGAAATCTCTTGCAACAGTAAGATTGACGTCCGCTTCAAGCAGCGAAAAACGAATATCTTTAAGAGCATCCTCGATATTCGACTCAGTCAGTTCGAGTCTTCCCTTGAATCTGTCACGTGCTTTGTTAAATCCGTTTGAAATAATTTCAAGCATATAGAAACCTTTATACTCCGTGTGATAAAAGTAGTTTCACAGTAGCTGTTGCTGATAAAAAGATTATCGGTAATCGTTTGATCTGCCGGATCACGCGTTATGGAGGGCTGCTGAAGGCAGCAGTCGAAAGTCCCAATCAGCTATTTATTACGAACCGAATCACGTACCGTGCTTACCAGCGTGTTGACATCAAGCCCTGCCGCTTTGAACAGTTCAGCAGGTGGTCCCGACATACCGTAGGAAGTAACCCCGAGCTTTCTTAAAACAGCAGTGCAGTTTACATCAAAAAGTTTGTTCGCAACGATACTGCCGATACCGGTAGTACTATTGTGATCTTCATAGGTTATGATACAGCCCGTTTGAGCAGCGCTTCTGATTGTATCGTCATCGAGATCCTTGGGGCAGGAAACGTTAAGAACACGGGCACTGATACCGCTTTGTTTTAAAATATCATATGCCTGTACCGCACGATGAAGCATGCCGCCGTATGAAATAATAGCGGCGTCGTCTCCATCACGGATGGTATCTATGGAACCGTAAACGAAACGGTAATCTGCATCAAAGAAAGGCTTTCCCGTCTCATCAAGAATGACGGGTATTTTTGATCTACCCATGCCCATGAGAAAATTGCCGGGGGTTGCCGCCATATAACGCGTAAGGCAGTCTGTCTGATTTGGATCTGCCGGTGTGAGTATCTTAAAGCCGAACAGGTTTTGAAAAAGTCCTATATAATCGATACACTGGTGGGTTTTTCCATCCTCGCCGACATCCAGGCCGACATGCGTACAAACAATTTTCACGTTTGAGTTATTTATATCATTGAGACGATGCTGGTTATAGGTTTCGCATACACCGAAAACACCGAAATCAGCAAAAAATGCAACAACACCCTCAGCCGACAGCGCCCCGGCAATACTTGCTGCATTGTGTTCCTGAATTCCTACCTCAAAGAAGTTTTCCGGCATTATCGTCTGAAACCCATTAACTTTAACCGAGCCGGCGAGATCACAGTCAAATACGGCAACGGGCATACGGTCCTTATTGACCTCTCCAAGGTTTTTAAGGGCACTGCCGAAGGCTGATCTGTTATCAAGCTTATCATCATTGCCATACACTATACGTTCTCCTTCACGTACTGAACCGGTTGTATCGGTGTATGACAGATCGAGAGCGAACGTCTCTTTTACCGACGGCTCATTTCTTTTCGCCTTATATACATCAAGTTCGGAGGTAAGGGAAAGCTCATGCATCGCATCGTCATATTGTTGTTCGGTAAGGGCAACGCCGTGGTATTTTGCCAGATTTTCCATGAAAGAAACGCCTTTACCCATAATCGTTTTTGCCAGAATTGCAACAGGTGTACAGGCGGTATGGACTGCGGTGAAAAGGGCCTCATAAATCTGACCGATGTCATGTCCGTCGATTTCTATAACATCCCACCCGTCTGCTTTAAAGCTTTCTTTGATATCCTGGGGCATAATATCGTGGATGTTTCCTGAAATCTGTAGATGATTATTGTCGATAAGAACCGTCATGTTAAGATTATACTTAGCTGCAAAGCGTCTTGCTTCACTTATCTGTCCCTTTTGCTGTTCACCGTCGCCCATAAGAACAAAGGTATGATGACGTGTGTCTTTGATTATGGAGGAAAGAGCGAACCCGCAGCCGGCTGAAAGGCCCTGACCGAGGTTTCCCGTTCCCCATTCAACTCCGGGAACCTCTCTTTCGACATGGCCCTCAAAAATACTGCCTGTTTTCCTGAAACCCCTGAGCACATCCTCAACGGGGAAAAACCCTGTTCGAGCAAGTGCGGCATAAACGCCGGGTGAGGTATGACCATGGCTTACTATAATCCTGTCACGAACCGGGTTGCGGGGATTGGCGGGAAAAATGTTTGCACAGGACAGAAGGGTTATATACATTTCAATAGAAGACATGGAGCCGCCCGGATGACCGCTTCCTGCGAGGGTGGTCATTGCTAAAATATCACCTCTGGCCCTGCGGCATAAATCCTTAAGTTCGTTGATATCGGCAGCATCAAGCTTATTTGATTTAAAACCTCTTTGTATCATAGTGTTCCTCATGATTTGTTAGGATTGCTGAACGTGTAAGAACTAAGGCAGGATTCCTCGGGGTGGCCCTGTTGATTATCCTGCTGATTTCCAGGAACAACAATACGCTGAACGGTGTTTGCCGTTGTTTGATTCCTGGCACTGCAAATTGAATTTTGAATTATAGAGTGGGGGATAGCATATGTCAATAAAGAATAGCGTGCTATTTTTTCCAGAATTCAGGAGTAAAGAGAATAAGGAGGGTAAAAATTTCAAGGCGGCCCATAAGCATTAAAAAAATGAGTATCCATTTTCCGAAAAACGGAATTGCGCTGAAGTTTTCATATGGGCCCACACCGGCAAGGCCCGGACCAATGTTGCCAAGAGAAGCGGCGACAGATGAAAGTGAGGATATTAAATCTATACCGCACAGCGACATGGCCAGCGTACCGGTAATAAAAATCAGGATATACAGAATAACAAAACCGCTTACGCTTCGGAGAATATTTTCCGGAATGGATTTCCCACCGATTTTCACCGAAGAAATTGCATGAGGGTGAACCATGTAAAAGAGCTCGCGGTAGCATTTTTTTATTATCAGGAGTATCCTGATACATTTTATGCCCCCTCCGGTGGACCCGGCAGATCCGCCGACAAACATGAGAATAAGGAGAACGAATTTAGTAAAAACGGGCCATGTGTCGAAATTTGCCGTACTGTAACCGGTTGTGGTCATAATCGACGTGACCTGAAAAGCGGCTTTTCGTAAAGAAACGAGGCTATTGTCATATACCGAACCATTAAGAACCATAAAAACAAGCAGCACGCAGAAAAAAAGGCAAAAGAAATAAAACAAAAATTCTCTGTCCTTGACAAAATTTTTGACATTTCCATGGAACAGCCTGTAATGCATGGCAAAATTCATTCCAGCGGCAAACATAAAAACAATGCAAACCAGCTCGACATAGGGATTCTGAAATGATTCAATACTCAGGTTGCGTGTCGAGAAACCGCCGGTCGCCATGGTTGTAAACGAATGACATACAGCGTCAAATAAATTCATGCCGGAAACCATAAGGAGCAGCGCCTGTAAAGCAGAAAGGACAATATATACTTTCCAGAGGGAGCGCGCAGTTTCGGCGATACGCGGCTTTATTTTTTCAACAACAGGGCCGGGAACTTCAGCCTTGTAGAGCTGCATGCCACCGACACCGAGCAGGGGCAGTATTGCAATAGAAAAAAGTATAATGCCCATGCCGCCGAGCCATTGAATCATACTGCGCCAAAAGAGTATAGAACGTGGTAGAACTTCTATGTTTCCCAGTACCGTCGCGCCGGTCGTTGTAAAACCGGATACGGTTTCAAAGTATGCGTTGGTAAAGCTTGAAAAGGTGTTGTCGAACAAAAAGGGCAGGGAGCCGAAAAAAGCTGCAAATATCCATGCAAGTGAAACAATGAGAAAACCGTCACGGTGTGAAATCTGTTTTTCAGATGACGGACAAACGAGTATCAGAAAAAGACCGGTAAGAATATTGATGGTTATTGCGGCAATAAAAGAAGAAAATGACGTTTCACGGTAATAGAGGGCCACGGCGGACGGTACCGACATGGTGGATCCCAGAAAAAGGAGAAGGAAGCCCTGTATCCTGAAAATGAGAGCAAATGACATGTTTCAGTACCGTTCATGAATTATCGTGCACAAAGCATGCATATTCGTTGTGCAATTGCATATTACCAGTATTCAAGCTTAACCATAAGCATTTTCTCTATACGCGCAATGGCACTTGAAAGAGCAAAAATGATTACATGATCACCGGGGAAAATTATACTGCTTCCATTGGGAACAATGAGTTCATTATCACGCAAAATGGCGCCGATGACGGCATCTTTAGGAATTTTTAAATCGCGAATCGGCTTATTGACAAGATCGGATGTCTCAAGTGCAACCGCTTCAATGGCCTCGGCATTTTTTTCGTAGAAAGAGGCAACGGAGAGCACCTTTCCTTTTCTGATGAAATAGAGAATACGGTTGATTGCACATAAATTGGGATTTATTACTAGATCTATACCGATGCTGGATACAAGCTGTGAATAGGTCATGTTGTGTATAAGGGCTATGGACTTGTGGGCGCCTTTTTGCTTGGCAAGGAGCGACAGCAAAATATTGTCTTCTTCGTCATCGGTAACTGCAATGAAAATGTCGGTATCCTCGATATACTCCTCGGAGAGGATTTCCTCAAACTCTCCTTTGTGATGAAGAATGACGGTTTTGTTGAGCTCTTCTGCAATTTTCACACAACGTGTTTCATCAGAATGAATAAGTTTTGTGGCAATTTTTCTTTTTTCGAACTCCTTAGCGAGCAGAACGGCTATATTCCCGCCGCCGATGATCATAACCTTTTTAACAACCTGATAACTGCCGCCAAAGAAGCCCATCATTTCCTGAATATTCTTTTCAGTCGTTATGGTATAGACGAAGTCATCATTGAAAATTTTGTCTTTTCCCCGGGGAATAATAACCTCTCCGCTACGATATATGGCTGCGACAACCATTTCGGGGATCCGGCATTTTGAAGACAGTTCGTCAAGACGCAAGCCCTTGGAAAAAATATGGTTCTGAACTTTACACCCGATGAGTTTTACACGGCCCTCGTTAAAGTCGACAACGTCGGTTGCGCCGGGAACGTCAAGGAGTTTCAGAATCGATGAGACAGCCTCGAATTCAGGATTGATGGTAAGGTCTATATTCAGATTGCCCTTTTTAAATATTTCATAGTTGTAGATGTATTCAAGATTGCGGACACGGGCAACTTTTGTTGAAACTTTTGTGTGGGCATTCGCAACGAGACAGGAAACAATATTCACCTCATCACTGTCGGTTAATGCAATAACCATGTCGGCGTCTTGAATGCCGGCATCCTGGAGCACTTTAAGGGAACTGCCGCTTCCATGGACAATCTGGACGTCCAGGGTATCCTGAATCTTCTTGATTTTTTCGATATCCTTATCGATTATCGTAACGTCCTTCTTCTCCAAAGAGAGTCTGCGCGCTACATGATAGCCTATTTCACCGGTACCGATAACAATAAAGCTCATGTGTAAAACCCCAGTTTTTTTCTATAAAAGGTGATATTCATGCAAACGCATGCCACATTATATACGTATGCCACTGCGTAAACGCGCAGTGCCCGCCTCTGGTGATGCCTGTCGTAAGGGGCAAAACGTCAGGATGGGTCTCGGCAGTACTGATCTTCTCCCGTTGCTCAGTCAGCGGAAGAAGTAGTATCATGATATTTTTTATACAGATTTTCCAGTTCTTTCTTCACATCAATGTGTGAATTCATATCTGCACGTTTGAGAAGATTTATAATTTCAAAAGGCGGTACACGTGAACTTTTCTTTATGAGCTCATCAATTTTCTTTTCAAGACTTTTCATAGTCGTCAGCAGAAAACAAGCATGTAGTGTATAAGCAGCATATCCTAAAGCAGAGTGTTTTGTTGTGATACGCTGTTTCAGGGCTCATTGTTCTTTTTTTTTATTACCTCCTTGAGCTCTCTTACCTCATGTGAAACAGTATCAATGCTTTCAATAAGTTTGGTAATATGTGAATAAAAAGTTTCGTCAAGCTGTATGAAACCGTAGGTTGCTTTTTCTATTCTCGGGGGGTTTTCTTTGGAACGAAGAGGCGGCGAATGTTTGGTTACCGTGTCGGTACCTGCAGGGGACGGCGTGGTTATGCTCTTGTTTTTGCCATCAAGATTCAAGTTGCTTTTAAACAGATGTATACACTGCTTCCAAAAGGATTCAATGGAATATCCTTCGTGTTCATTGTTGCTGTTTTTTAGAAAATTATCCCCCATTTTCATTATGCACCGTGAGGCAACGGTGTCGGGAAAAAGCGATATGAAGGGCTGCTGGTCTTTAACCGCGCCGGACACGTTCTGGTCGGTTATAATCATTCCAAGGGGCTGTAAATCAACCGAAAGATTTCTTTTTACAACTTCACTGAATTTTGCATATGTCTGCTTTGCAATTTTTGCATTCATACATTGATTTATTACAATTTTAACCGGGCACTGCAGGCCGTTGAGGGTTAGAATTTTCAGCAACGCATAAGCATCGGTAAGCGAGGTGGGCTCCGGTGTTATAACAAGAAGTATCTCGGAGGAGGCAAGGCAGAAGGATATAACGTTTTTTGAGATACCGGCAGACGTATCAAAGAAAAGAAAATCGTATTGATCGAGAATTAAAAACGACTTTATCAGATTGTCGATTTTGTGGGGTTCAATATTTGCCAGCCCCTCAACACCCGAACTGCCCGGTATTATATCTATTCCGTGGAAGTCCTTTATAATAACGCTGGAAAGAGGCATTTCTCCTTGAATTACATCTTCAATAGTATTTTCAGGGTACAGTCCGAGAACAATATTGATGTTTGCAAGCCCGAGGTCAGCGTCAAAAAGACATGTGCGGTACCCGAGCGATGACAGATACAGGGAGAGGTTGGTACTTATATTGGTTTTTCCTACGCCGCCTTTGCCGCTTGTAATGGTAACTGTTTTAACCATAAGGTGTCTCTAGGCTGTTTATACAACAGTATAAAAATGAATACGGTAATCGTATCATTCCGGTTTTACGAGCCGCGCCTTTCCCCCCAGGGCGGAATTTCGCCAAGTGAATAATGAGTAGACATATCTGGGGTATTGCAGATAACAATAAAAATTAAGTTAGAATTGTACTTAATAATGAATGATAAAACAACTTAAAATAATTATGTGTGTGCCGCATCGCAGTACTACGGAAAGCTTTATACAACACATGGCAGGGGCTACTGTTTCGGTGATTGGCGCTTGCGTCTTTTAATATATTTTCTTTCCTGTTCAATGGCGTATTTAACAATTTTTTCGCGGTACGCATCCATAAGATTAATAAATTCAAGGCTGCAGCAACATTGACGCATCCCCTCCTCCTGATCATCATCTGTTGTGCCGGAAGTGGAGGAGCGAACAATGGCTGAACTTTCAACCGTGGTGCCGTCAGGCAGGTTCAGCCTGACGGTATTGATGTGCAGACCGGGCCTGAGTTGCGTGGGGTCGAGGTTTGTCATAAATGAGACACCGCCGGCACTTATGTTAACGACTTTCCCGGTACATTGTGTACCCTTTGAATCAAATTGAATACGTATGGGATGAAGCATGGACGGTTCGACCCTGAGATAACTTCTTCGCTGATCGCGTGATACTTTAACGGGCAGCGATAGTTCGATTGCGGGATATCCTTCATAGGTAAACGTGCCTGCATAGGACGTCGCAAAACGGTAGGGTATGAAATACTCATTTTTCTGTTGCTGTTCTCTCAGGGAAAATTCAACTAAAACCGATTCGGCTTTCCTAATCAGGCTGTTTCCCTCCTTGGGGACAAGTCCGTCAATGATAAGGGTGGTTGGTGTAACGGAGGTGTTGACATGTATAAACGTAGAGGTGTATTGTGGCCCCCGGTTGTTTATTCTTAGGTTGAGATATGTTTTCTGATCAACGGCAGAAGCAGCAATACTGTTTATGGACTGCGGATTTTTGATAATATCTGAACCCGCAGCGTTGAAATCAGATGAAAATGAAGATTTTTTTTTATAGAGATACATGAAAACGGTTATAATGAACAAAATAATGAGCAGACAAACAAGGATAATAAAAGCAGTCATTGATATGTATGTTTTTAAAAGTGTTGATTTTAGTGTATAGTTTATGTTACAGGCAGCATGGTTATAAAAAGAATAATCAAATCGTATCGTAATCGACAACATTTTATAATATCATGAAATACCGTCATGAAAGTACTTTTTATATCATCAGAAGTAGTACCTTTTGCCAAAACAGGCGGACTTGCCGATGTTTCAGGTTCACTGCCCGTGTGGCTCAAACAGCATAATAATGACGTCTGTGTAATAACCCCGTTGTACAGAACAACGATGAAGTGCTTCAGACAGGACCTGAAGAGGATTGACACGTTTGATATAGGTATCGGCGATAACGTATATAACGGGGAAATATGGCAGGGCAGGCTGAAATCATCGGTCCCGGTCTTTTTTATTCGGTGTGACACTTTTTTCGACCGGGACCGGTTGTACGGAAACGACATGGGTGACTTTACCGATAACGCAGAACGGTTCATATTTTTCTGCAGAAGTGTTTTTGTATGCTGCCTGAAAACAGGATTTTTGCCCGATATACTCCACTGTAACGACTGGCAGACAGGGTTGGTTCCCGCGTATCTGAAAACGCTGTATAGTGGTAATGATTTCTCTTCAACTGCAACGGTTTTTACCGTACATAATATTGCATATCAAGGAATTTTTGAACAAAAAAAATTTTCCTTAACCGGTATCCCCGATGCATTTTTTACACCGGACGGTCTTGAATACTGGGGAGATATGTGCTTGCTGAAGGCAGGTTTCATATATGCCGATGTTATTAATACGGTAAGCAAGAAATACAGCAAGGAGATCCAGACACCGGAGTTGGGTTTCGGCATGGAAGGGGTTCTTGCCTCAAGAAAGGGAAAGCTGTTCGGTATCCTTAATGGTGTTGACTATGAGGCATGGGACCCGCTTCATGATACATTGATTGCGGCACAGTACAGCAAAAAAAGTATTCGACGAAAACACCTATGTAAAGAAGCACTTGTCCATGATGTAAAGCTCCCTGACATCAGGATTGATAAGCCTCTTATCGGATGCATCTCACGTTTGGCTGACCAGAAGGGTTTTGATCTATTGAACGATATTTTCGAAGAATTAATGGATCTTGACATAGGGTTTGTACTTCTCGGTACCGGCGACCTGCGCTATCACGATGTTTTCAAAGCATTAGGGAACAAATATGACAAGCAAGTACGCATTATATTGGCATATGATAATGTTCTTGCACATAAAATCGAAGCGGGCTGTGATATGTTTCTTATGCCTTCGCGCTACGAGCCGTGCGGCCTTAATCAGATTTACAGCCTGCGCTATGGGACAATTCCTATCGTACGTGCTACCGGGGGGCTCGATGATACTATTGTACACTATGATAAGGAAACGCAGCAGGGAACCGGCTTCAAATTTCATCACTATTCTGCGGCCGCACTTCTTCAAGCGGTAAAGGAGGCTGTGGAGATGTACAACATACCTGAAAAATGGAAGATGCTGGTGCAAAATGCCATGTCATGTGATTTTTCATGGGAGAAGTCGGCACAGCAGTATGTGGCTTTATACAAACGGGCGCTTGAGCATAAACGGGGCTGATCCGGTGTGATTAGGAATTCTTATCGGATTTTTTGATATGGATATCGTGAAGCACCTTATCGATAAATGATGGTTTTTTGCCCAGCTTTTCAAGGTCGCTGTTTGTTTTAAGACCGCTCTGAAGCATATTGACGATGCCTGCAGAGGCGAAATCCGCGGCTGCTTTGGCTGCATTCTTTATTGCATGGGCGTTTGAACTCCCGTGTCCGATCAGTACCGAACCGTTTACCCCCAGCAGGGGGGCTCCTCCATACTCTGAATAATCAAATCGGTTTTTAAGACGATGAAATGAGCTGCGTGCGAAGAGATACCCGAGCTTTGAGAGAAATGTTCGACTTAATTCCTGTTTGACGGCGAAGCCGAAGCTTTCCGCAACACCTTCAGCGACTTTGAGAAGAACATTTCCGGTGAAACCATCGCAAATAGCAACATCGATATCACCTTTAAAAAGATCTCTGCCTTCGATATAACCGATATAATTGAGTGAACTCTTTTTGAGAAGGGCATGGGCCTGTTTAAGGGTATCGGTACCTTTTGTTTCCTCTTCACCGTTGCTGATAATACCGACACGTGGTTCGGCACACTTTAATATGTATCTGCAATACACCGTATTCATTATCGCGAATTGAACGAGATTGTAAGGTTTGCATACACTGTTTGCACCGGCGTCTGCAACAACAACATGGCCGGTGAGGGTCGGCATAACAGCAGTGATGGCCGGGCGGTCAATGCCTTTAATACGTTTCAGCATGAACAGTGCGGAAGAAGCCACTGCGCCGGAATTGCCCGCGCTTAAGAAAGCATCGGCCTTTTTGTTCAGGAGAAGGTCCATACCGACACGTATAGAGGAATCCTTCTTTTTCCTGACCACGTCAAGGGGATTGTCCTCCATATGAATCACTTCAGAAGCATGGACAACAGACAGGGGAAGATGCGCTGCTCCGAGTTTCAGAAGTTCGTTTTTTATAATGTCGGCCTTGCCGACGAGAATTATATCACTGCCGAACTCTCGATGGGCACTGGCAGCACCGTCAATGATGGATCGCGGTGCATGATCGCCGCCCATTGCATCAATTACTATTCTAGGTTTGTTTTTCATAAAGAAAGCAAATTTATAAATCAATTATTCTAAAAGAATATAAAATTATATCCTCATTTCCAGAAAATCTAAAATTATAACTATTCAGATTCTCCTGTCAACCTTTTTACATTATGCAATGGTAGGTAGTGGAGAAGAATGGTTACAGGTCCTGCCTGGAAGGAATTGCAATGTGCGGGACTGCAGCAAGAAGGGTTTTCGTATACGTGTGTTTTGGATCGTCGAAAATTTCCGACGTAGAACCCCGTTCAACAATTTTCCCTTTGTACATGACAAGAACGTAATCAGCAAAATATTCAACAACACCAAGGTTGTGCGTGATAAAAAGATATGAAATATTTGATTCATTCTGAAGTTTTTTCAGAAGCTTTAGAATCTGGGCCTGGATTGAAACGTCAAGAGAACTGGTTGCTTCATCGCATATTATTATTTCAGGATCAACTGATAGCGCGCGTGCAATACATATTCTCTGGCGCTGTCCGCCGGAAAACTCATGGGGATATTTGCTGATATGAGCTGATTCGAGCCCCACACGATGCAACAGGTCCTTTGCACGATTGAAACGTTCGGTGCTGTTTCTGCAAATGTTATGCGTTTTCATCCCTTCCGTAAGTATTTCTGAAATAAGCATTCTCGGGTTGAGGGAGGAGTACGGGTCCTGGAAAACAATTTGAACCTTTTTTCTCATGGCTTTAAGCTGCCGGGGAGACAGGCTCTCCATTCTGGAATTGTCGATAAAGATATGTCCGCCGGTCGGTTGTAATAATTGCACCAGGCTTTTACCGATAGTTGTTTTACCACAGCCGGATTCACCTACCAGCGCAACAGTTTTGCCTTCGGGTATATCAAAAATAACGTCATCAACGGCTTTTACAAAGCCGGTGGCCCTTTTTAAAAGACCCGTTCGGATTGGAAAGTAGACTTTAAGGTTTTCAATGCTCAGCCGCCGGGAAGGAGCACGGGAGGAAAGGTCATGTGTTGTTTGCGCAGCGCGCCTGGGGCGAGGAACAGAATCAAGAAGAAGCCGGGTGTATGGATGTCGGGGATTCGCAAACACTGATCCGGTTTCTGCCGTCTCAACGATTTTACCTTTACGCATTACCGCTACACGATTGGCATTATTATAGACAATGCCGAGATCGTGCGTGATAAACAGAATGGCCATGCTGCGTTTTCGCTGAAGTTCATTGATAAGATCAAGTATCTGGGCCTGTACGGTAACATCAAGTGCAGTTGTCGGTTCATCAGCTATAAGAAGATCGGGGTTGCAGCAGAGCGCCATTGCGATCATTACCCGCTGTTTCATTCCGCCGGAAAGCTCATGCGGATATGCAGAAAAACGCTTTTGAGGGGAGGGGATATGGACCTGATCAAGCATGTCAACGGCAATATCCGCCGCTTCTTTTCGTGATACCTGCTGATGCATAAGAACAGCTTCGGTAATCTGGTTGCCCACGGTAAATACGGGATTCAGACTGGTCATTGGTTCCTGAAATATCATAGCAACCCGAGAGCCTCTGATTTTCCTCATTTTTTTTTCATTGAAATGGAAAATATCTGTTCCGTTCAGCAGTACTTGTCCGCCGGCATATCTGCCGGCAGGCTGTTGAACAAGACGCATAATTGAAAGGGCGGTAACAGACTTTCCGCTCCCGGATTCGCCCACAAGTGCAAATGTTTCATTGCGCTTGATATAAAAGCTGATGTCATCAACGGCACTGGTTGTGCCGTCACGGGTGTGAAAAAATACCTTTAAATGTTTAACGTCAAGAACAGTATCGTGTTTTTGCATAGGAGAAAAATTCTATGGTATTTGTGCGTTACTATACACTGTTATTCCTTGAGGCGTGGATCAAGAGCATCACGCAAAGCGTCTCCAAAGATATTTGCGGGGAGAACAAGTCCCAGCATAAAAATAAATGCCGCGCCGAGATTCCACCAGACAACCGGCGCGCGAGCAAGTTCAAGACGCGCGTTGTTGATCATATTTCCCCAGCTTCCGGTTTCGGGACCGACACCTATGCCTATATAGCTCAAAATTGCCTCGGAAAGAACAAGACCGCTAAACCTGAGTACCGCGGAGATTATAACAATATGCATGACATTGGGGAGAATATGACGAAGTGATATGACGAAGCGGTTTACGCCCATTGCTTCCGCGGCAGCGACATATTCGAGCTCTCTGATTTTAATGGATTCAGCCCTAATTAATCTGCACAGTCCCGTCCAGCTTGTTATTCCCATTATTACACAAAGCTGCGTGAGACCGCGTCCGAACAGGAGTAAAAAGGCGACCATGAGCAGGATGCTGGGAATGGACATGAGGGTCGTGTATACATACTGGACAGCATCATCAATCAGTCCTCCGAAGTACCCGGCAGTAATACCGAAAAAAAGAGCAAACGGTATGGCTATGGCCGACGTAAGAACACCGATTATAAGTGCTGTCCTGATCCCCTTAAGGGCTTTAAACAGCACATCATTGCCGACCTTGTCGGTTCCCAAGAGATGCGTGACCTGGGATTTCAGTTCCGGGTACATCCGAAGCGTTGTACCGTCAGCCTGAAGAACATTCTCTTTTGCCAGCAGTGTTTTTGCCAGGGGCGCTGAATAGGTTTTTTCCTGAGCAGTGCGAATAGGGGTGAAAAGTCTGTCAAGTACGCTCAGTGGATATGGTTGAAGCACGGTCTTGCCCGCTGAATCCTTTATTGTTTCATCATGTGCTGTTTTCATGGGGTCACGCCATGAGATACTGTCAAGGATGCCCAAAGCACAATACAAAGAAATTATGAAAAGAGAAAACATGGCAAGTCTGTTTTTCCTAAGAACAGACCACGCACTTCTCCAGTATGGTTTCCCGGCAGCCCACTTGAGAAACAGCAGCAGAAAAGAAACAATGCATAGTACAACAATATTTTGAATAATAATGAACATGTCGTTTCTCAAAAAAGCAAAGCCTGTTACCCGAGCCGCACCCGGGGATCGACAAGGGTATAGCTTATATCGGTTAAAAGCAGACCAATAATGTTTAAAACAGCTCCAAGGTAGACCATCGCCCTGACAATGGCGAAATCCTGAGAGTTGATAGCGTCAAGCGTGTAGCTGCCCAGCCCGGGTATGGCAAAAAACGCTTCCATAAGCAGGCTTCCATAGAACAGAAAAGGTATCGTCATTACCAGTCCCGTCAGTATGGGAATCATTGCATTTTTCAGGACATGTTTAAACAGTACTTTCAGCTCGCTGAGGCCTTTTGCACGGGCAGTGCGTATATAATCATTACCTATTACTTCAAGGAAAACAGTTCTATAAAAGCGCACGCCTGTTCCTATCCCGGAGATAACGCCTATTACCACGGGAAGAACAATAAACTTGATCATATGAATCCCTGTATCATATCCGGATATGGGAACGAGACGCAGACAGATGCTGAATAAATACTGTCCGCCGATTATGTAGAAAAGGGTCGATATGGACATGGAAACAACACACAGTATAAGGCCCCAGTAGTCAAGATAGGTTGCACGGTAAAAGGCAACAATAAGGGAAATTGATATGTTGATGAGAACACCAAGTAAGAATGTGGGGACAGCGATTGCCAAGCTTGGAAACATTCTCATGCGCACCTGATCACCGATTTCAGTATTGTCCCTGTCCGATTTTCCAAAATCAAAAAGAAACAGCCTGATTGTTTTTTGAAAAAAAATTGTAGCGGTAAGTTTGGAAAAGCCGGACTCATCGATATTAAAAAAAAGAGGCTGATCGTAACCGTTCTCTTTTTTCCAGTTGTCGATTGCCTGTTGTGTTACATTTTTTTCACCCAGAATGGTTATGGCCATATCATCGGGTGAATTTACAACAAAAAAAAGAGCGAAAATGAGGACGTTGACGCCGATAAGGGTGGGAACGGCATAGACAATCCGGCGTATTATATAGCTGATCATTACATGCGCCCCCTTTTCCAAATGGAGACAACAGCAGGAATACACAGCAGCACAAGGATGATCAACGCTGCCGCAACGGGCCAGACAAGGGGCCTGTTCCATTGCACGGTTTTTTGGCGGCGGAGCTGGCCGTTAACGCGTTTGTATTTCAGTGTGTTTCGTCCAATTAAATTTGGTTTAACATTCGTGTACCAGCTGTGATACAGGCTGAACGCTTTGGGGAAATAGCCGAAATGCATGGGTGCATCATGTTGAGCAATTCTGTGCATTTTTCGTATTATCTGCATTCGTTGCGGACCGTTGTCCATATTCTCCATTTTCTGAAATAATTCGTTGAATTGAGGATTGTCGTAGCTGGTGGTATTTTCACCCATATTGTCTTTTCTGCTGTTAGGGCCGTATAAAAGAAACATGAAGTTCTCAGGGTCAGGATAGTCGGCATTCCATCCCCAGCTGAAAAACTGAAAGTTACCGGACCTCATTTTATCCCTGAATCGATTGTAATCGGTAGAATTGATCTCCAGATGAATATTCAGTTTTCTAAACTGCTTTATAATCCAGTTAATATAGGGGGCATAAGAAGACCCCGTCAGCATGTTATCAAAGCTTATAACAAGCTGTTTGCCGTCTGGGCCGATACCGTTGGGAAATCCAGCTTCAGCGAGAAGTCTTTTTGCTTCTTCTATTGATTTTCTTACCGCCTTGCCATTGTCTTTGTCCCAGTCATAGACGAATGAATTCATTCCTTCCTTGTCCGTAAGATGGCCGTAAATACCGGGAGGTATAATTGCGTGGGCGGGAATGCCTCTTCCGTTGTTGAAAATTTCAATAAGTTCTTCGATATTAAGTGCTATTGAAATTGCCCGGCGCAGCTTGCATTTTTTTTCATCATATCCGCCGACAACCGTGTCATGCATATTAAAGCCGAAATACCAAATGCTGGCGGTTACCGCGGTAATCAGGTTTATGTCTTTCTGTTTAAGGCTCTCTGTTAATTCAATGCCCCGTTCCGACAGTTGTATTGCCTGGTCGAAACTGTCGGATGCTATACCCGAGGTGTCGTAATAGCCCTGGAGAAATTTATTCCAGGATGTAATATATTCTTTTTCGAGCTTATAAACAGCCTTGTCGATAAAGGGCAGCCGCTTTCCGGAATCTTCCAGAAGACCACGCACTCCATCTATTTTCTCGCCCTCTGACGGATAAAAATCGACATGGTAGTAAGGGTTCTTCTGCAAAATTATTTCTTTATTGGGCAGGTATGTCTCAAGGTAATAGGGGCCCGTTCCGACGGGAAAACGGTCCAGGGTAATGTTACGGGCAATTAACGGGGGCTGTGCATAAAAGTCAAGGGCTTCATGGGGGACCGGAGAGAAAAAAGTCATTGCAAGCCAGTATTTTATCTGCGGATATTTTTTTTTAAGAACTATTCTAAACGTGTAATCATCAACAAGTTGAACTCCCGGCAATGCAACTGCATCATAGTCGATGAGAATAGGATTTTTCTTTTCATCAGATGATTGATTATAAAAAATTCCCTGTTCATTTTTTCTCTTTTTGCGCACATTCTGCAGCTTTTCACGAAGGGCGAGATTATATTCTGAAAGTCCAAGAATATACTTGGACAGGGTACTCAGTATCGGTGAGTTAAGGCGCGGGTCCGCAAGACGTTTGATCTGGAGAACATAGTCGGCGGCTTTCAGTTCGCGGGTGCCGGTGTAGACAAAATCGCGTATCTGAAGAAAATTTTTCATATCTAATTCGGTCACATTACGATACCTGTAACTACCCGTTTCATCCATTGCAAAGCACGGATGAGGCTGATACATAATATTTTTTTTGATTTTTATTTCATACACCGCACGAAGATCAGGGCCGCTGCCCGTGTAGCGGGGTTCAGGAATTTCTTCGGCGGTAAGGGCCTCAAGCAGATAGGGACGTTTGAGAAAATGATATTGCATAACGGGTTCATATATCTGACCGATAAAGCGTGCCTCGTCCTCACTGTATGATTTTGCCGGGTCAAGGTGTTTCGGGGGCAGGTTGAACGTAGCGTAAAAAAAATTGCTTCCTGATTCCTTTAATCGATACGGATTATTAGGCGGAGAGCCGCATGAAAAAAATACTGCAGTAATCATGATGATAGTAGCAGTGGTGATGATTCTTGCCATAGAAGTATATAAGCATATATGAATTAAAAATTAGCTGTATTGTCAAGGCCCCCCGGTGTGCGAAAAAAGTACTCTGCCGCCAAGGTAAGAACAGCTAGATCACGGCACATAGTGAACCGGGAAATAATATGGTGTAAATCCTCAAAACACATCGGCGGTAAAAAGATAAATCTTGGTGTCCTTATCCTTCCACGCACTTGTGTGCAGCCCTGCTTTCGTACAGGTATGCTCAAGGAAGGTTTCCCTGTCCCATTCGTATTCCGTGGCAACCTGGGGGAGCAGCAGACCGGATGCATACCCCTTTGTTATCATTAATCCGTGTCTGCCTACTTCAATCTCATCCGTGTTACTGATCTCTTTCATGGGGGTGAGCACTGAAATTTCAATTTCAAGGTCGTCAAGTTCATTTTCTTGCAGGGGTTCAAACCTGGGGTCATGAAAGGCAGCCGCCTCAGCCATATCTTTAATTGTTGTGTGCAGCGGTTTTACTGCCTGAATAAAACCAATACACCCGCGAAGGCTTCCCCGCCGGTGCAAAGAAACAAAAGCCCCTCTGTTTTCATTGAGCAGCTGGGAGTCAAAATGCACGTGCGGCAGTTCGCGGTCTTTTATTTTGCATTCAATGGCATCGCGGGCGATTTTGTGAAGAGTCTCTTTTTCTTCGGCGGTAAGGCCGAGGTCAATGGCTGTTGTACGTTTATTTTCCATGATGTCGTACCTGCTGTTATGTTTATTGAATAGAATAGAGCGTTGATCTGTTTTTGCCGTTACGTTTACTCCGATACAGCGATTCATCTGCTTTTTTCATGACGGTGTCGGGTTCATCTCCGTGATGCGGGAACACGGCGATGCCGATACTGACCGTTACCGGAATGGACTTTTCAGAATTCTTGAAGTGATTCTTCTCAATTGATGTTCTCATTCTCTCGGCAACCAGTAAAGCGATATCGGCATCGGTTTCAGGTAGCAGCACAACAAATTCATCTCCGCCGAAACGGGCAATACTATCACTTTCTCTCAGATGGGCTTTAAGCATTTTCGCCAAATGCTTTATCATATTGCTTCCAGCTTCATGACCATAGGTGTCGTTTACCGGCTTGAGATTGTCTGCGTCAACCATCAATAGAGAAAAAGGGTGTTTATAGCGGGAGGAACGAATATGTTCAGCCTCAAGCAGTCGGGAAAACGTTCTCATGTTCCAGAGACCGGTCAAATGATCCGTTTGGGACAGATGCTGTATTTTTTTGCGGGCAAGGCCGGTCTCCCTGGACAGCATGGTGACGAGAAAGGCTGCAAACCAGAAGGGAAAAAGGTTCAGCAAGGGGCCTGTTATATGAGAAAGGGTGACATGTGCACGTGTTGATGGAGAAAAGCTCAGCAGCAGGCAGCAGGCAGAGATAAGGCCTACTTCCAGCAGGGTTATGCTTTTTCCAAGAGTTATGGCAGCGGTGATTATTACCAGAAAATAGAGGCTTACGAGAGGGCTTTCCATTTTTCCGGTGTGCCACAGCACAAACGTAATAAAAGAGATCATACACCAGGTTTCTATGGCAAGTTTCCATCGTGTATTACGGTACTGCGGTACAATATAATGGAACGTGATAATAACGATAACATAGAAGCTAAGGCTGGTCAGGACGGGAAATTCATCGGAAACAAAGGCGCCGGGAAGCTTAAGATACAGGAGCACAAGTATCGTCAGAAGCCATTCAATTTCAGCAATCGTGCGGCTGAATCCCCTCAGTTCTTCCTGCTCAATATCGTCCTGGTCGGCGACTGCCGGTATGAATAGTGTATGGTCCATGATTGTTACGTTACACCGTTCAATAGTTTATCGGTACTGATATGCACCTGCCACAAGAAAACCTCTGGGAGCGTATTAACTCATTTTTACGTACACTTCAGCCGCCACCTGATACGTCCATTATTGGACTGTTCGTTCCATACAGGAAATATCATTGAAATAACAAAGGAAGGTAAAAAAATCAAATGGTAAAATAGATGTATCTGCACGAGAAGCGATACATCCTGACGTACTATTAAGCGTTAATCCTCAAAAAGTGCTTCGACAAAATCCCTGGCATGAAAATCTCTGAGATCATTAATCTTTTCACCTACGCCGATGTAGCGTATGGGAATTTTCAGGATCTCTGATATTGCGATAATCACGCCCCCCTTTGCAGTTCCGTCAAGCTTGGTCAGAGCGATACCGGAGATGTCAAGGGCATCTTTAAATATCTTTGCCTGGGAAATAGCATTCTGGCCTGTTGTTGCGTCAAGGACAAGAAGGGTTTCATGCGGTGCCCCGGCATGCTCCTTATCTATGACACGGCGAATTTTTTTTATTTCTTCCATGAGCGGAGCTTTTGTATGAAGCCTGCCGGCAGTATCCACAATCAATACGTCGATATTTTTTGCCTTGGCTGACCTGAGAGCATCAAAGGCAACGGCAGAAGGATCGGCACCATGCGCGTGCTTGATAACCTTGCAGCCGACGCGGGTGCCCCAAATCTCAAGCTGTTCAATGGCGGCTGCCCGGAAGGTATCTGCTGCTACAAGCATAACAGAAAGTCCCTGCTGCTTGAAAATAGCGGCCATCTTTGCGATGGTCGTCGTTTTGCCGGTACCATTAACGCCGACAGTCAGAATAGTAAAGGGTTTTTTTCCCGGCAAAACGGACAAGGGGTGTTCATGGTGAGAAAGAATTTCAACAATTTCTTCCTTAAGTGCTTCACGAAGCTTGTCGGGATGCTGGAGCTCCTTTCGTTTGACCCGCCACCTGATTTTTTCAAGCAGTGATGTTACCGTGGAGATACCTATGTCGGAGGTAATAAGAATTTCTTCAATCTCGCCAAGAAGCGTGTCATCGATTGCGCGTTTACCAAAGGTGGCTTCATTCAGGCGCTTAACAACCGATTGGTGTGTTTTGGTAAGGCCCTGCTTGAGCCTTTTGAAAAATCCGCCTTTGCTCATTTCCAGTCCATTATAAGGGTTAGTTAAGTTCTACGGACACGATTTTTGATACGCCGCGTTCCTCCATGGTAACGCCGTAAAGTGAATCTGCGGCCTGCATGGAAAGCTTATTATGGGTAACCATAATAAACTGAGAATGTTCGGTCATTTTTTTAAGGTGGGTTAAAAAACGGTCGATATTGTTGTCATCAAGGGGCGCGTCAATCTCATCGAGCAGGCAGAAAGGGCTTGGCTTTGTTAAGAAAATAGCAAACATGATGGCTATTACGGTCAGTGCTCTTTCACCGCCGGAGAGAAGGGCAAGGCTTTGCAGTTTTTTACCGGGGGGCTGGGAAAAGATTTCAATGCCCGTTTCCAGAAGATCGGATTCGTCCGTAAGCATCATATACGCCTTTCCACCGTTGAAGAGTATGGGGAAAAGCTCCTTGAAATGATTATTTATTGTATTGAATGTTTCCAGGAATTTCTGTTTGGTAATTCTGTTGATTTTAACGATTACTTTCTGCAGTGATTCTATTGATTTGTTAAGATCCTCTTCCTGGGCAATAAGAAACTGGTAGCGTTTGTCGAGATCTTCAAACTCTTTTGCCGCGCCAAGGTTGACATCGCCGATATTCTCAAGACGCTTTTTTAGCTTTTCCAGACGTTCTCTGGACTCTTCTTCAGAAAATGATTCATCATCGGGAAGATCAGGAAGGTTCTCAGCGGTAATGGTATATTTTTCAAAGACTTCTTCTCCAAGATGATCAAGATGAATTGTGGCTTCATTGATTTTGAGCTCAAGGGCGTGTATTTCAGGTTCAATCTCGTCCCATCGTGCACGGAGATTCTTTATGCTTTCTTCCTTTAATCGTACTGATTCATCAAGGTCGTGGGAGCTGTTTTGCTCATCTTCAATCTGAACATCCAGGACTCTTCGCTGCTCAATAAGGTTTTGAAGGCGTTGGCGGGAGGTAACGATTTCACGAGAAATCGATTCGGTTCTGGATGTAAGGGTTGTAATGTCCTGCTGTAAGACGACAATCTTTTCTCCGCCCGATTTTTTTTGGCTCTTAAGCATATCCAGGTGGTTAACAAGGCTTTCATGTTCCTTTTCAGAGGAGGCCAAATTGACCCTGAGCTCGGTATGTTTGCTTTCTGACTGTGCGAGAATATCCTTAAGCTGTTTTTCAGTAGTTTGGAGCTCGTGAAGAAAAAGCTGCTTTTCCTCTTCTTTCAGTGTATGCTTTGTTTCGTTTGCCAGAAGCCCTTCAAGTTCATGCTGGTGTTGTGAAAGGGAGGCGCTGTTTTCGTTTTCCTCATACATGAGGACGTCAAGTCTTTCACGTTCTTTATGCAGTTCCTTTTCTGTTTGCTCTATGTTTGTTTTTAGTTGAAAAAGGGTATTGTCAAGATTCTGTTTTTCCTTGACCAGGGTATCGTAGTGGTGTTTTCGACTTGTAAGCTCATGGGTCAGGGTTTCTATCCTAGCAGTCAGATCACGATACTGCTTTTCGTATTGCTCCAATGACGCAACAAATTCCTTTATTTCTCGGTTTCGTTTGAGGATGCCGGAATGGGGTCCGTTTGTCGTGCCCCCTGAAATGACGCCGGTAGGTTCTACAACCTCACCGATTTTTGTTACAAACGTGTTGTGAGCATGCCCATTGTTCCAGAGCGTTAGTGCCTGGGAAATGCTGTCCACAAGCAGGGTATCGCCGAGCAGCATCTCCGTCAGATTTTCATAGCCGTGCTTAACCTGTATAATGCTGCTCAACGTGGTGAGCGCATGGTTTTGGGATGCTGTATGAGGCGGCGTGTTTTTTTTCAGATTTTTCGGTATAAAGGCAACACGGCCGGCCTTCGTGCTTTTAAGATAATCTATGGCGGCGATACAGTGATCGTGGCTGTCAACTATTACCGACTGAAGTTTTTTCTCAAGCACAGCCTCGACTGCCGGCTCATACTGCGGATTTGTTTCAATGGTATCGGCAAAAAGACCGATAATACCGGAAAGGGTCGATTTTTCATCCTCGGCACTGTGTTGCATGATTGTTCTGACACCATCGTCAAACCCTTCAAAATTTTTCTGAAGATCCTGCAGGGTATGAAGGCGGGCGCGAACTGTTCCGATGCTGTCCTTGATTTCGGCAAGATCCGTGTTCTTTTTCTGGAGTGATTCAGAAAGGTCTTCCATCTGAATGCTCAGCTCTTCAATGGTTTCCTGGATCTCGCGGCGATCGCGGGTATGCTCATCTATCTGCTGTTGGAGCTGCCGTGAATTTGTTTCGTGTTCTGAAAGGTTGTGCCGGCATGTCTCTTTGTCCTTCGTGAGCTTTTGCAGCTTGACGGTAATCTCATCCTGGAGCATTCTGTTCAATGAGATAGCATTCTTGTTTTCGGTTTTTTCGTGTGCCAGGGTGAAAAGTTCAGATTTTTCTTTTTCAATGGAATCCTGAATTGCCGTAATCTTGTTTTTTGACGCCGAAAGATCCTGGTATGCGCTTTCAACGGTATGTTGAAGCGAAGAAATCTTTTCGGCAAGTATGCGTATATCATCGGACTTTGCGGCTACAGCATTGTCAACGCCGATCATTTCCTTTTCCAGATCAGCAAGATTTTTTCTGTTCTTATCAGCATTTTCATGTATGTTCTCAATCTCATTTTCTTTAAGATGAATGCTGTTCTCTTCTTTGTTGATGGCTTCCCGGGCAGCAAAGCAATTCTGTTCAAGTTGTGCTATTTTTTTGTGTAATTCAAGAACGTTGGTTTTTGTTTCTTCAAGTACTGCTTCAGCATTTTTTTGCTGTTGGGTAATGCTCTGTTCTTCGTGTCGATACTGTGCAAGTGACTTTTCATGCTGTTCGTGACGTGCGCTCAGCTCACGCATACGACTCGAAGCAAGCAGAAGGTCAATCTCCTTGATCTCTTCCCTTATTTTGCGATGGCGTTTTAGACGCTTAACCTGGAGTTCAAGCCCGCGCATCTGGATATGCAGTTCGTTAAGAACATCTTTCAAGCGGAGAAGGTTGTTTTTCGTGGAAGACATTTTGGAAAGGGCTTCTTTCTTGCGAGAACGGTACTTTGATATACCGGCAGCCTCCTCGATAAGAATTCGTCTTTCATCGGGCTTCAGGCTCAGTATAAAGTCTACTTTGCCCTGCTCCATGATTGAATATGACTTTGTGCCTACTCCCGAATCCAAAAACAGTTCAACGATGTCCTTGAGACGACAAGGTATCTTGTTGATCAAATATTCGCTTTCACCGGAGCGGAAGAGCCGTCGGGTAACCATGATTTCATGCAATAAACCCGAAGAACCATTACCATTGCCGTTACCATTGCCGTTTGACATTACTAAAGAGACTTCTGCCATTCCCAGAGGTTTGCGTGTTTCACTGCCGTTGAATATAAGATCTTCCATTTTTGAACCCCTGAGATGCCGGGCATTATGCTCACCCATGATCCATCTCATGGCATCAATAATATTACTTTTACCGCATCCATTCGGGCCTACCAGAGCGGTTATCCCCGGCTTAATGTTTAATCTGATTTTTTCAACAAAGGATTTAAAACCGGAAAGCTCGATCTCTTTGATTCTCATTGAGAATACCTCATATAGGTAAAATAAAATAAAGCATAAACGATGTGTTCTGCTAAATTTATTAAGGCTATTATAGGGATATGATAAGGTCTGTTTTTTATTGTAAAATCGTAACAGAGACGAAACCACTTGTAAAGAAAAAAATCACAAAAAACACTATATATTGTTGTTGGTAGATAAATAATTACTACAAATTGTATATGTTCTGGATAATATAGGATAAATAAATGTATCCTGATTAAAGTGTTGAAAATCTTTTATACCCTCGCACAATGTGTTTTAATGGTAATACTTTTTCCCGTGTGATACAGTTACCCTACAAATTTTTTCAAACCTCTACGACACGAGCAGGCCATGGTCATCAGCAAGGAACTTGTCCAACTTTTCATACATGAACTGGGTGCAAAGAATGTACTGGTGGACAAAGATGTAATCGAAAAATATGCACGTGATGAAACCTCTGACCTGACAGGGTTTCCTGATATCGTCGTCAGGGCGGCAACGACAATGGATGTCAGCAAAACAGTGGCGCTCTGTAATACGTACCGGGTGCCGCTTACACCACGGGGTGCTGGAACGGGTGTAACGGGTGGGTGCGTACCGGTTTCAGGCGGTGTCGTCCTCTGTCTGGAAAGATTTAATAGCATTGTAGAGATAGACAGGGCAAATATGGTTGCGGTAGTCGAACCGGGAGCAATAACCGGGGATATTCAAAACGCTGTTGTTGCCCAGGGGCTTATGTATCCGCCTGATCCGGCCAGTTTGGAAAATTGTTCAATTGGTGGAAATGTAGCTGAAAACGCAGGCGGCCCCAGAGCTTTGAAGTACGGCACCACAAAAGATTATATCCTGGGGCTGGAATGCGTGCTTGCTGATGGAAGTATAATAAAAACTGGAGGAAAAACGGTAAAGAACGTCACCGGCTACAATCTTACCGGCATGATCCTTGGTTCCGAGGGAACGCTGGCAGTAATCACAAAGATTTATCTCAAACTCATCCCTTTGCCGAAAATTTCGCGAGATTTGCTTGTGCCTTTTGATTCACTTGAGTCTGCCATTGAGGCGGTAACGAATATCCTGGCTAAACAGATCATGCCCGCTACAATAGAGTTTATGGAAGAGGACGCGATAAAGCTTGTCGCTGCCCATCTTGACTCCAACGTACCATTTCCCGACGCTCGAGCGCATCTTCTGATTCAGCTGGATGGAGAAAGCGACGATGCCCTGTTCAGAAATATTGAAGAAATAGCTGCGTCTATTAACGTGCCCAATGAGAACATTCTTATTGCTGAAAACCCTGCACACCAGGTGCGCCTGTGGCAGGCACGACGATCAATACGTGAGGCAATTGAGTCGGAAAGCCCGGTATTTTTAGCTGAAGACTGTGTTGTTCCCCGTGCAACCATACCCCGTTTTTTACAAGAGCTGAAAATATATTTTTCTGAAAGGAATCTGAGATCGGTAATGTTCGGCCATGCCGGAGACGGAAACGTCCATATCGATATTCTCAAAGGTGAAATTGAATACAGCACGTGGAAAAACATGATACCTGCGTTAAAACGGGGAATTTATCAGCGTGCACTGGATAGGGGAGGTACCATAACGGGAGAACACGGTATAGGCTATGTTCGAAAAGAATTCATCCGCATGGCGTTAAGCAGTGAGGAAATTGAACTCCATAAAAGAATAAAGCATGCTTTTGATCCGAATCATATTCTCAACCCCGGAAAGATTTTTTAAAATTTACTTTCAATGGTTATGTATATATGGTATATTTTTTTAAAAAATAACTGATTATAATTGATAATATTAAAAGGGCAAATAAAACATGAAAAAAAAGGTCACTCAAGAGAGCAGGTTTTTTGAGGTAAAAGACTGCGCAATCATCAGGCGAATGGGCGGGGTAGATCCGGCCATTAATCTAAGAGAGGTAAAGGAACGTCTTTCCCTGTGTCCCATTGAGTGTCTTTATTTTCATTTTTGTGAAGCGTCCATCTCACCTACCTTCGATGACCAGGAGTTTAGAAACGATTTTGCCGTGTGGGCGGCAAAATATCTGAGGGACCGTATCCTTGCTGAGCGCCTGGGGATCCTCAATCCATACAAATTTGATGATTTCGAGCAGTTGCGTGAAAAAGTTATAGAGATCATCGACGAGCGCCTTGCTGAATTGCAGTATGTTCCCGCGGTACGAAAGGGCGATGATTTCATATTCATGCAAGCTGCAACGGTGCTGTTTGATACGGGCATTAAACTGTATGAGCCTGCTGATTTGAAAAAACATCTTCCCGCAATGAGCAACAGCAGTATTTATTATCATTTTTTGGAAGCCCGTCGACGAACGCCTGACAGAACGGATGATTTCACGTTTTGGCTGCAGTTTTTTGAAAAGCCGCCTAAAAACCTTATCACGGCACTGTCAAAAGTAAACTTCTATTTCAAGAACCTTTTCGATCTAAAACAGGCTTTGATTGAAACAGTCAACAACGTCGAATTATAGCAGAGGTAATCATGGCTCGAAAAACATTAGATGATTATAAAGTGGTGGCGGGTGACATTGCAGTATCTCAGCTGAGACAGCTTGCGGGAAGTTTGAAGGGGGCAAAAATCGTACATGTTAATTCAACCCGTGTCGGCGGTGGTGTTGCTGAAATACTTGAATGGATGCTCCCGCTTATGAATGATCTCGGCCTTGATGCCCGGTGGGAAGTTATTGAGGGATATGACAAATTTTTTGAAGTAACAAAGGCCTTTCACAACGGTATGCAGGGAAAGCCGGTTGACCTGACCGATGACATGATAAAGGTCTACGAGCAAAACAATGTTGAAAATATGAAACGGCTCAAACCGATTCTTGAAAAGGCGGATTTTGTCATCATTCATGACCCCCAGCCGGCATGCCTTCTTGATCTCTGCCCCAAGCGTAAAGGGAAATGGATCTGGCGGTGCCATATTGATACCAGCAGCCCCAACAGGAAGGTCTGGAAATATCTTCGCAGCAAAGTCGTGGGCTACGATGCCAGTATATTTTCCATGCAGGACTTTGCCCAGACGTTGCCGCACCCGCAGTTTTTAATAGCACCGAGCATAGATCCGCTCAGTCCAAAGAACTGTATTTTAAGCGAGTATGAAATAAAAACAGCACTTGAAAAATATAACATCCCGCACGATGTGCCTGTTGTAATTCAGGTATCACGTTTTGACAGGTTTAAAGATCCCATAGGCGTTATACGGGCATTTAAGACATTGCGGGAAAATAATGTAAAATGTGAACTCGTTCTGGCAGGCGGCGGAGCAACAGATGATCCGGAAGGGGCAAAGGTACTTGAAGAGGTGAAAAAAGAAGCAGAGGATGATCCCCATATTCATATACTTCTGCTGCCCAGCGATGCACACAAAACCATTAATGCACTTCAGAGAGGTTCAAGTATTGTTATTCAAAAATCAGTTCAGGAGGGATTCGGTTTAACCGTTACAGAAGGTCTTTGGAAGGAAAAACCGGTTATCGGCGGCAATGTGGGAGGCATTCGACTTCAAATACACAACTATCACACCGGTTTTCTCGTTGAGACACCCGAAGGTGCCGCAATCAGGATAACAGAGCTTCTTGAAAATCGCCAGATGCTGAACAGGATGGGGGTAACCGCAAAGCAGTTTGTTCGTGAAAATTTTCTTTTGACTCGTCATCTGCGTGAATACCTGACGCTCATGGTCGGTTTGCAGCAAGGGCTGACAAACTATGTTTTCGCAGAAGGCGGTACAAACTGAAACGTTTAGTTGTTTTCCATGAACTAAGCAGTCTCGTGTGAGCAGTAATTGAACCACCACCGTCTACAAGACGGTGGAGTAAGTATCACACTGAAGCAAGCTGAAGAAAAGATTTTAACCCATAAAATGATCCTTCGGAAGCTACGCGCTCTTGGGGGCAAAACAATTTCGCTATCTCCACATTCCTCTCAGTAATCATTCTTCGCATGTCGAAGATACCGTCTGCGGGGAAGGCGATGGTTGTAAACCCCGAAGGAGACAAAAAAAACCAGTTTCTGCGTGACCGAAAAACAGAGCCGGGCTGTGTGTGCCCGGCTGTTTATCTTTAAAAAACAGGATTTGTTATGAAACTGCCTGCAAAGCGGCTTGTTATAGTGTCCAACAGACTCCCGGTAGTTGTTGAAAAGCAGGGCGACAGCTGGGACATTCATGAAGGAACGGGAGGCCTCGTTACCGCGCTGGCGCCCGTTCTCAAAAACAGAGGCGGACTCTGGATAGGGTGGACCGGATCAACGGAACATGCCGATTTGCAGCATACCCTGAATGAGGCAGCTCTTGATTCAGGCTATAGCCTTAAGCAGGTTTCACTGACGAAGCGTGAGGTTGAACAGTATTATAACGGCTTTGCTAATGAAATTATATGGCCTCTTTTTCATGATCTGCAGTCACGATGCAATTTTGATCCGGAATACTGGCAGGCATATCAGGACGTAAACAAAAAATTTGCCCAGGTAATTGTTCAGCACATCAAGCAGGATGATTATATTTGGGTGCATGACTATCATTTAATGAATGTTGCACGCGAGATACGCTGCCTGAATAATGATATAAAAATCGGTTTTTTCCTGCACATTCCCTTCCCCCCCATTGATATATTTCTTAAGCTTCCCTGGCGCTATGAACTGTTACAGGCACTGCTGCAATATGATCTCATCGGATTCCAGACACTGCGTGACAGAAGAAATTTTATTACTTGTGTGAAAACACTGATAAAGGATATACACATACAGGGAAAAAGCAGAGTGATTACTGTTAAATCCATGCAACGTGTCATCAAAGTTGGAAATTTCCCCATAAGTATTGATTACAAACATTTTTCCAATCAATCGGCCACCCGGGAAGTTGCTGATTGTGCGTGGTATATACACGAGAACATCGGTGAAAAACAGATCATTCTCGGTATTGACCGCCTTGACTACACAAAAGGAATACTGGAGCGACTGAAAGCGTTTGAAAAAGCCCTTACCAAGCATCCTGATATCTACGAAAAAGTAACGTTTATACAGGTTGTTATACCGAGCAGGGTCGACATCCCCGAGTACCAACTGCTTCGCACAGAAATAGAACAACTGGTCAGTAACATTAACGGACGTTTCACCAGGTACGGATGGGTCCCCATACAGTACATATTCAGAAGCCTTACTCGTTATGAGCTGCTTGCACACTATCGTACTGCAGAAATTGCCATGGTGACCCCTCTTAAAGACGGCATGAATCTTGTTGCTAAGGAATACTGTGCCTGCAGTCTTGACAGGGGTGTCGTTATCCTGAGTGAATTTGCAGGGGCTTCGGCGCAACTACACACCGGTGCAATTATTGTTAATCCCTATGACGTGGAAATTGTTGCTGATGCAATTTACGAGGCATTTAAAATGCCTCGTGAAGAGCGACTGGCACGAATGAACAGACTGCGGCGATCGATAATGAAAAACGACATTTTTTCATGGGTTGATTCTTTTCTTGAGGCTGCGTTCACTGAGAATTTATATAATTTCCCAGTTTTGGACGACTTTGATTATATCGCCCAGGTTAACATTCCAGGAAGAACCGATAACGGATAATTGTATATAATACAATTATTTTCCTATCACAACTTTTTTGACTCTCCGCTTCGTTCCAAACCGTATTTAAAAAGAACAGGGCCGATAACCTGGTTCGCGGCAATAGCAGAAATAAGCGTTGCTTTGAACAGGTGACCCCAACGGGGAAAGCTCTGATCAATGACAATGAGCATGCTCAGGGCAAGACCGGCATTTGCTACAAATCCCGTCCATGAATATTTCTTAACTGTTTCCGATCCACGCGCATAGTGCGTACCGACACGTGTGGAGAGGTAGATAAGAAAAGTACGCACAATCAGAAAAAGTACAATCAGTGAAAAGGAGGAAGTTATAGCGCTAAAGTCAAGTGCGGCGCCTGCAATGGAAAAGAAAACGACATAAATGGGAAGGTGAGAATCCTCAAGTGCCTCTATCATGACCCTTCCCTGACGTGAAAAATTCTGCACGGTAAATCCTGCAACAAGACACATGAACATATGTTCCAGTCCGGCAAGATGGGCAAATTCATGGGCACAATAGGAGGCTATGATAATAAAAATTGAAATTTCCCGGGCAATATACTTGAAAAAGAGTATCATCAGAAAGCCGTACATAATGCCCGCACACCCGGAAAGAAGAATATGGCCCAGGGTCAGCATAAGAAACGAGGCGGTAATAGTACTTCCGGATAACAGGCCGCTTATAAACGCCATCGAAAAAGAAAACAGTAAAAGAACAATTGTGTCTTTGAGCATGGTTATGCTCAGGACGACATCGGTAAAATCTCCCCGTGCCTTATATTCGTTAATGATGGCTATGGTAGATGCCGGGGAATTAGCAAGAGCTATAACACCAAGCAGCAGTGCAAATGAAAACGCGATGGAGGTATCAGCAATGGGAAAAATTGAAGTATAAGCAAACAGAAACATAAAAACAGCAACGGTGCCGGTAAAAATAATAAACGTGTGCGAAACGGTAATGGTGAGTATGGAGCGTGCATTCTTTTTAAGGCTTGCCGTGCGCAGTTCCCCGCCTGCGGTTATGGCAATAAAACTCAGTGCGAGTGAATTGATGAGAGTAAGTGAGGAAATATCATCCGGCGTAATAAAACCCAGCAGCGGCGGGCCGAACACCAGGCCGGCGAAAAGGTTTCCGGTAAGTGACGGGAGGTTCATACTGCGCGCTATACTGCCAAAAAGATACGCAACGATAATAAGAAATCCGAGAGAAAGATAGGGGCTGAAGAATGAAAAAGACGGCAGTCCTGAAACAGATTTTATTGTTAAAAAGAAAACTATGCTCAGGATAACGATATTTATACTGTTAAAGACTATTTTTACTCGTTCTGTTTTCATAAAATTTACTTTTAATGCCGGAAATAAATTGAAGCATGACGGCGCACAGGAGGAAGGAAGACATCCAGTGCTCTTCGCGCACACCGCCCCGGAAAAGCCAATAATCTGCAGCAACAGCGATGGAAAAACCGCCGGGGGCGGCGAACAGGTGCCATGGAGTGGATAGAAGACGGAAACGTGCGACGCGTACAATAACGAAGGTTGCGCCCAGTGCGATTGCGGTAAAAAGTAAACCGTACAGTAAAACAGCGGTATCGGTATTTATCCCCGCAAGCATTCCCACAAGCAGAAGAAACATAATGTACAGGGGCTTCTCGTCTTTGTACAAGCTGGTAAAAATTTCATCGCTGAGAGGGCAAAAATTTGCAAGATACACACCCACAATAAAATTTATCAACAGAGGCGAGACGTCAAGCAGTGCGCCGGTCTGGGAAATAAGTATGATCAAACCCACTAAAATAAGGTTTATTGAGTCTTTCTCATTAACAAGGGTAAGCACAAAGCGGGAGATGATACAATAGACTGCTATGAAAAGGAACAATATGTTTATTGTCTCGACGGTCAGCTGCAGGAGGTAAAACAAAAAAAAGCACACCAGGGTAACAAACGGTATGGTACTGGTGAAGAAAAGTACATATCTATCTTTTTTGATGTATTGTGCAACCGATCTGAAGGATACGGGGCTTAAAGATATACCGATTATAAAAGCATAATACGGGTCTATAAAAAAAGATATGATACAGGAAATAAGCAAAATCTTAACAGCGGCAAAAACGATAACATTACTATAAAAATATTTTTCAAGACGCACCAGGTAGGATATTTTCAGCTGTGTGCCGGTAAGCAGTCCAATCCAGCCCAGAAACGCATATAAAAGGGGTTCTAACAGACGGGCATTAGTATCATAGAGGGAAAAGAGAAATCCTACCAGCAGATATTCCATTCCGACCAGAATGCCCAAAGTCCTCTTCCTGAAAATAAGATGCACACCGGCGTATGACAGGATGATAAAAAGAATAACCAGCAGTTTTAAGGACATATTAGAATTTAAGGCCTCTCAGGTTTGAAAGGTCAAGTGAAAACATGATACCGGTATTTGTGTCGGAAAAGCTTCCATAGACACGTTCAATTATATCCATGGCCTCATTAAGGGCTGCATCGCCGGGGATAACGGAAAGGATCATCTTGTTTTTCTTGGTTTCTGTGTGTATGAGGCTCCTGAATCCGGCAAAAAGGGGTATTTCATCAGCAAGGTATTCAAGCATTCCCCGAACGTCCAGTATGGAAGCACCTGAATACCCTTTTTCAAGCAGTGCCTCCAACACTTCCTCCAGCTTCTTTTCCCTGGAAATTATACAGACAAGCAGTTTTGCTTCAGTCATATTTTTTAACCACCTCAAATATTTCGTCGGCATCGGCGGACAGGAGCAGGTCATGAAGAAAAGATTCCTTCTTGAGCATGAGCCCGATTTTGGCAAGTGTCTGGAGATGAACGATGGCGGGCTGAACAGAAGCGGCCACAAGGGCAAAAACTATCTCAACGGGCCTGTTATCCAGAGCATTAAAATCAAGAGGCTTACGCAGTCTGAAAATATATAGCTGCTGCGCGGTAGCCCTGTCATAGATAATATGGGGAATTGCAACGCCGCCGCCGATAGCGGTGCTCAGGGTTTCTTCTCGCTGGGAAAAAAGTTCCTTCATTCTGTCAGGCTCGTCATACTTATTTTTGCGTATTATCTCAGAAACGGCCCTGTCAAAAAAATCCTTCTTTGATGAACAGGAAAATTGAAAGAAAATGGAACCTGGATCGAGAAAGTCAAGGAGTTTCAATTAATTCTCCTTTTGGAATGAGGTGTCGTGATTAAAAAATATAGTGGTTATAATTATTTTGAACGATAGCATTTTAATATTTACAAAGCAAAATATATTTGTAGAATACTGTGTATAATAGATCACCAAAAGGAGGTATCATACCTATGATAAAGAGTATACTCATACCAACAGACGGTTCACCGAACAGCATTGTTGCTGCGCAATATGGTATTTATCTGGGTTCTATTTTTGAAGCTGAGATTACGGGACTTAACGTCATTGACATCAGGGCACTGGAAGGCCCGTTTTTGAGTGATATATCCGGCTCACTCGGGTTCAGCCCGTATCAGAATTATCTTCCCAAATTTCAGCACATACTTGAAGAGCGTGCAGATTTGATCCTCAATGGGTTTAAGAATTATTGCCAGCGCAGTTCCGTGCAGCCTCGCTTAAAAAGACTGTCCGGTATAATTCCGTCAATCATTTCCGAGGAAGCCAAGAAAGTGGACCTTGTTGTTATTGCTCAGCGAGGAGAACATGAAGAATGGTCGACCGGCCTGCTGGGCTCCACTACCGAATCCGTTGTTCGCAAGTCACCGCGTCCGGTGCTGGTTACCCCAAAAACCTACCGTGAATTTAACAATATTGTTATTGCCTACGACGGTGGCAACGAGGCAAACAAAGCACTCAAGACTGCATGCGAGCTCTTTTCGTCCTTTACGTGTAATGTAACGGTTGTATTTGTAACCGAAGATGATGAGAAGAGCAGTGAATTAACTGCCGAAGTGCGTGAATTTGTCGGCCCGTACCAGATAGACATACATATTACACGTCTGCACGGCGAGCATGGAAAAGCAATTCTTGATTATGCGGATCAAAAAAATACAGACCTGATTGTCATGGGTGCTTTCGGGCACAGCAGAATACACGATCTAATCCTTGGAGGAACCACAGCCTATATTATAAGAAAGTCTTCGATCCCGATTTTGTTGCAACGTTAGGTAGCGCATATATTACTCGGCAATGGCCCGTCTAAGTGTTTGCTTGAAACTGAGCGCAGAAGATGGCGCTTTCACCGCACCTGAAAAAATCTTATCTGCAGTGCAATTACTAGTATCGTAATAGGCTTTATTTGCCTTTGTATCAACCTGCAGTGCTGCTCCTTCCAGCGATATACCTGCAAACAGCCCGCGACTGCGTGAATATGAATATATTTCAGCTTTCATCTGAACGTCTGTTCCGGCCTCAGCCTTGCGGCCAACCGGTCCGGCGGCGATGGCCGCATCGGCGCCAAGGGTAAATTTGCCTTTGGAGACTGCATCGATGCTTTTTTTTGTTTTAAAGACAAGGATAAAATCGGTAGACTGTGCACCGATTTGCCAGCCGATACTGCCGCCGGTAAGGGTAACAAATACCGGATTGCTCCACAGCCCGTTGTTGCCGCGAATGGAAAGTATACCCTGACCATATCTGCCGCCCACAATAAATCCCGCCTTTATTACATTTGGTATAACGGCGATGCCGTATATATCATTGAGCAAAGAACGGGGAATGGCTTTTTCTGGAACTGACATGATTTCAGAGATGACCTGTGTGGATTCATTGATCTTTTTTATGGAGGCATCATCGGCACGAGAAACAGAATAAGAACATATAAGTAAGAAAAGGCATGTTGTAAAAAGGGTGGTTTTTTTCATGGTAACAGTCTCCTCATACGTTTTTGTTATATAGCGCATCTACAACGTTATAAAAAGATCTTCATGTTGTACAGTTTTTTTTCAGGCGTGAACGGTATGGGGAAAACAGCTGCTGAATAATTGCTGTACGTTACTATTAAAGGATTTGCATTTATCAAAAATTTAATTACAATATGGTCTCTGAAGGATAACCGTGGTGCAACACCTTACAGGAGCTTTTAAGAATTACTTGCCGGTGTGGTTTGCTGTACTGATGTAACTCCCCGTGAACCGCTCCGTAAAAAAAGGGGTTGCGATACCAGTGTCATCAGATTGTATACAGCCAGGCTATGAAAGATATGTATGACGAAACAATGAAAATAGATCCACGGTCCATTGAAGGGAATGAAACCGCAGCAGATATTGTTGATACTACATTTCTCGCATACAATGCGGGACGGATACGAGAAGTGTGCCAACTGTTTACCAATAAACTTTCTCGTGAAGATGTCCTCATCGGGGTGAGCTTAACCGGTGCTTTAACGCCGGCGGGACTCGGCGTATCATGTATCGTGCCGCTGATAAAAAACGGGCTTATCGACTGGATAGTCAGTACGGGTGCAAATCTTTACCACGATTTACATTTCAGCCTGGGGAAATCTCTGTACAGGGGATCTCCCTTTGTTGATGATAGAAGGTTGAAAAAAGAAGGTATTATAAGAATATATGATATACTATGTTCCTATGATGTGCTTCTTTCAACAGACACGTTTATTTATAACACTGTTTCGGGCAGGGATTTTCAAAAAAAGATGGGAACGGCTGAGTTGCACTATCTTCTGGGTAAATATGCTTTGGAACGGGAAAAAATACTTGGTCTGCAGGAAAAGAGCATTCTTGCATGCGCATTCGAATATGACGTTCCTGTATATACACCATCACCCGGTGACAGCTCAATAGGCATGAATATTGCTGCACTGCACGGTAAAGAAGAAAAGATCAGCATTGATACAATGCGTGATGTTAATGAAACCGCGTCAATTGTGTATACTGCAAAAAAGAAGGGTATGAAAAGCTCGGTAATTATACTGGGCGGCGGGTCTCCTAAAAATTTTCTTCTTCAGACCGAGCCGCACATCCAAGAAATACTGGGTCTACAAGAGGCGGGACATGACTATTTTGTCCAAATAACCGATGCGCGACCGGATACGGGAGGACTTTCCGGCGCAACGCCACGTGAAGCGGTAAGCTGGGGGAAAATAGACCCTGATGCAGTTCAGGATTCCGTGGTCGTGTACGCGGACACGACAATTGTTTTACCTATTATTACCTCCTATGCATTGTCGAAAAAATTACAGAAAAAGCATACACGTTTATATACAAAAAGAAAAGAAATGCTGGCAACGCTCATGAATGATGTTGACCGGCCATAACAACAAACCTGAAAGGAGCGTTTATGACCTGGAAAAAGAAAGTACCTATGCTGATGTGGCTGACTGCAGGGGTTATCTGTGCTTTTGCTTGTGGTTGCTCGAGCCCAGAGGATAAGGCACATGAACTGTATGAGACCGCACTTTTTGAAGAGAAACAATTCAACTATGAACATGCCAAAGATCTCTATTTTAAGATACTGTCGGAGTATTCAGAAACTGAAACAGCACAAAAAGCAGATCAGGGATTAAAGAGGCTGGAGCTTAAAAAGGAGCAGGCAAAAATTGTTTATGAACATATTATCAAAACGAAACCAATGACACAGGAAGCGGCAGACGCCCAGGAAGCGTTAAAGCAGCTTGAACTTGCAGAGTAGCCTGTTATCACACCACACGGACACTTTTTTCCGTAAGGGCGCGAACAGCAATAGTATATCGAGAGGAATGGATGAACATAAATGAGTCCAAGGGCAGAAGTCTCGCAAAATCGTTGAGCTGGCGTATGTGCGCAACGTGTGCAACGATTCTGCTGGTCTACCTTTTTACCGGTAAACTTATTATAGCAATCGAGGTCGGGGGCCTGGAAGTAGTTACAAAACTTCTCCTCTATTATCTCCATGAACGTATATGGGAAAAGGTATGCTGGGGAAGATTTCAGGGGGAAGGAGAAAATTGAAACAATTATCTAATGCACCGGACAAACGGATCAGGGGGTTCTCCTGAGCCGGGGAAGATCAATCCTGCCGCAGGTATGACAGTTGTTCCGGCAGCGGCGTACTGTTTCCCATAGTGTCTTCGCCGTAATTTGCAGCAGCAAGAATTTTCAGATCTTCGACCGCATGTTTATCACCCCGGAACTCCACCTGTTTAATCTCTTCTTTTTTTACCATCCCGCCGGCCCACATGAGATCTATAACGCTGCTCGCATCAAATTCCTTTTTATTTATAATCATGTGTACTTTTGCATTATAGTGGTTGGAAATCTTTGCAACCAGCGTGGAGGGCCTCAGATGGAAACCAAGCCCTTCCGGAACATTCACCACGGCAGCGGCAACAACGGTAAAGCAATCAAGAATCTGTTCTGAGATATGATGGCCTTCTTTTACAAAAACGGTATAGTGATATAAGGCAAAGTTAATAATTATGTCCAGTATTTTTTTTCGTGTTATTATTTTAGCTATCTTTTTTCGCGTATGTTCTTTTCGAACAGTTGACTCGTGGCGTTCGAAGAAGTGGCTGAGCATGCGAGCCACGCCCAGCAGATGGAGCGTTATCGAAATATGACCTCTGAGGCTCTGGAGCAATTTGTTTTGCGATTCATACGGGGTTTTATGAACATAGGTGTCATACATCGACTGAGCATTATGGACATGCGTTTCCAGAAATCTAAGGGTCTCCTCATTAATCTTATCAGGAATAACATTGCCTTCGATGTCCTTGGCGGTAATTTTTTTTTCAAAAAGAACGGAATCGGAAAGGTTATAGGCTTCTATGAAGGAGGTGGCAATGTGTGAAATATGTTCATCGATATTCATGACCCCCTCATCATCAATATCATGCGGCAGCGTTTTTATAACAATGATTTCATCAACGTTATGTTCACTGAACTTTCCCCGGGGTATTGTCAGCCCTAGATCGTGTGCCTCATGTTCAAGCACACAAAGAAGCGCCAAAATCGATTTGTTAAGGAAATCAAGACGCTTTTGCGAATCAGCAATAAAGGCGTTTATGTTTTTGCTCTGCAATTTATAGAATTTAATGCGTCGTTGAATATGGTTGATGATAAACGCAGTGCTTGAAAGATTTCTTATTGAAGCGACAATTTCTCCGAAATAGAGCCATTTTTTGTTGGTGCGCGCACCATGATCGTCAAGAAATTCCTCAAGCTCCGTAGATTCATTAAACAGTGCTGCATACAGGCGCTTGCTGAACTTTTTGTCCTTGTTTGTCTGAAAATACGAACACAAACCAAGCATGTTGTTGGAAGCTGCATTTGCTAAAGGGACAAAATCCTCTTCTTTAATAATCTCCATGAAGAATTCCACGACTACTCCTATCTGGGTGATTTTAAAATTTCTGTTATACGCATTTTTAAACAGGGTACTGTATGGATTACCGCATGAACAAAAGATGTAATGATACAGTTAGGGAAATTTCATTAGTATACGTACATGATCGGAACTGTACCGCTTTGTACATCATCCAAAAAAGAGGTGATCGCGGATTTCAACATCGGTGACAGTGGTTTTTTATTACATTCATTAATTAAATCAAAGAACTCTTCAGCAAGATCCGGATCAAGTACGTCAGTAAAAAGCTCGTTGCGGTCTTTTGTATGCATGTAAAATTTTACAAGAAAAGTGCTGCATTGCTGCATCAGAACAGGGTCGGTAGAGAAAAACGACGCTATTTCAGCTGCATGAAGATAAAACAGGCGGATATATTTTTTAATAATAGTACTCTTGGAAGATGACACATCTCTTTTGCTCCTGAACCATGAAACAAGACCCGCAATACCGTCGAGATGTTCGGCGTTTCGCAGTGCCATAATGACGGGGCAGGGCGTTAGCTCGGCGTTTATTTCTACAGACATGTTTTCTGTGAGATCATTAACATACTGTGTGCGGGAAAGGTATCCCACAGAACTGAAGGTAAAGGTTGTTGGACAAGCGGGGAGCGTCACCGTAAAGAAACCGGTTGTGTCGGTATATGTTTCAGTGCCATGGTCGGCAACAATGCGTGCCGAAGGTATGGGTTGCCCTGTGAGTGCGTCATGAATAAATCCGTAAATCGTAGAAGTTGATACAGGAGATACATAGAGGTCTGCATCAATAGTATCGCCCACGGCAAAGGTAATTGTACTGTTGTCATCTTCATAGCAGCGGTGAACGGCACTCAGGGTATACTGAGATGGGGGTATACGGTTAATAGCATAACGGCCGTTCATGTCGCTGATTGAGGAAAGGGACGGCTCTTCCAGTAACAATACTTCAGCACCGATTACCGCATGGTTGTCATATGCGTCATAAATGGTACCTGAGACGCTTGCAAGAGGATCCAGTGGTATGTCAAGAAGCAGTGGGGTGCCCGCAGGAATTGTAAATAATACCTTTTCGTCGACAAACCCTTCATGGCTAACGGCAACGGACGTAGAACAAAAGCTGGTGTACAGCACATAAGATCCGTCATCGTTGCTGTAACCGATATCCCCGGTGTCGGTTTCAAGCCGCGCACCGGCTACCGGCAGGCTGTTTACGTCATCGTACACGATACCTTTTAGCAGACCGTAACCGTTTTTGGAAGGAAACAGGTTGATATTGAGACGGCTGTTGCCTATTACAGGATACAAAAAAATATTTTTATAAACAAATTGATGCTCATCGGCACTTGCCAAAAGTGTCGACAAACCTGCTGAAGAAGACGACGCATACATACCGTTTTCGTCCGAAAAAGAAATTTCTTCTCCGGGGGTACATATCCGTGCGTTCTGGAGTGTCGTGCCCACACATGCATCTCTGACTGTTCCAGACACCGGGGCATATCCAAGGGATGATGGGGAAAGATAGATGATTATTTCTCTTTTCCTGTTTGGGGTCAGGACGACACTTTGTTGTATTTTGGTTGAGTATGTATTTGCCGCAACGGTAATTTCTGAAGTGCCGGATGGTGATGACATGGAAAAACTACCGTTATTGTCGGTAAGGGCAAGCCCCCCTACATCGGTTATTACAAATGCAGATGCAACACCGCTTCCCGTAACCGAATCAAGAACTTTGCCTTCAAGGATAGCAGAGCTTGTTGATGAAGGTATCAGCCAGATATTTACCGTCGCTGTCTGGCCGGGAGCGGCATGTACACCTGAAATGAGGTTTGCCCGGTATCCGTTGGATGATACTATAATATCATATACGTTGGGAGGCACGCGAACAGAGAATGTCCCATTGCTCGTTGAGGTCGACAGGGCTGAAGAGACGGCTATAGTGGCGCTGTTTATGAGTGTACCGTCATGCGCATTGTATACCGTGCCGCGTATAAAGGAGGGAAGGATTGCGTATGCGGATGTATAGTTAAAAAAAGATAGTACAATGAACGAAAAAATTGACGCAATGATTCTTTTTTGTGCGCACAAAAGGAAATGCCTCCTCTATATTTATTTATGGAAGCATGTGAAAGTAAATTCGGATACAAGAAAAGATTCTTTCTTAAACATCGTCTTCATTGTTCAGCTGTTCGTTTACCTGTGATTCTTCTTGCTCTTCAACCAGGGAGCGCTTGTCCTGAATTCTTTGCAGTAAATCTATTGTTTCATGTTCAATAGTATGGACCTCGATCTTGTCTTCATCAACAGCAATGCTTTCAAATATTCCTTCAAGTTCTTTGTTTTGATCATCAATGGGTAGTTTTTTAAATAGTCTTTTATCTTTGAGTTCCATGAAAAATCCTTTTTTTTATGATAAAGAAAATAATATTAAGATCGCGTTGAGAGCATTGCAGACAGTTCCTTAATATCTGCAAGAATTTCCTGTAAAGCGGTTACGTATTCCTTGGGTGAAAAACTTAGAGGAAGCTGATTGTTTTGCACTGATGGTTCCTTTAATTTCAACTTTGCTCCGGCAATGGTGAAACGGTCATTATAGAGCATCTTTTTAATTTTCATAATTGCTTCAACGTCTTTTCTTCGATAAAGCCTCTGGTTTGATTTGGTTCTGTAAGGTTTGACAAGCTTGAATTCCGACTCCCAGTAACGAAGAATATAGGGCTCAATACCGGTAATTTTGCTTACTTCACCAATCTTGAAATAGAGCTTATCGGGTATGATTGCAGCCATAAAACGTTACTCCGTTTTTGATTACTGGTGTATGCACATGCAGTATGCGGAAACTGTTTTAACCGTTCAGTGCTTTTTTTAAGACAGGGCTTGCCTTAAATGTAAGAACACTGCGGGCAGAAATTTCGATTTCGTCTCCGGTTTGTGGATTGCGGCCACGTCTGATTTTTTTCGTCCTGACGTTGAAATTACCGAACCCGGATATTTTTACTTTTTCATCATGCTCCAGAGATTTGCGCATAATTTCAAATATAAGCTCAACAATCTGACTCGACTCCTTTTTTGATAACCCAACCTTGCCATAAATTGCTTCTACTAAATCGGCTTTTGTCATAAGAAACTCCTTATCTATTTTTTTTATCACTAATGACGGAGTTCTGTCCCCAATTCAGTATTAAGATACTTTACAAGCCTGTCATGCACTTTGTTAACCTCACCGTCAGTAAGTGTACGTTCAGGAGATTGAAATGTTATTCTGTAAGCAAGACTCTTTTTACCGTTTGGGACTTTATCGCCGGTGTAGTTGTCGAAAACTCGTATGGATTGTATTAATTTATTCTTAAATGAGCCTATTGCAGTATCAACTTTTTCAGCGGATATCGTATCGTCAATAACAAGCGCAATATCACGAACTACTGCAGGATACCGAGAAAATGGAGTATATGAAATCATATCCGTCGCATAGGGAGCAAGAGCACCGAAATCGAGAGTAAATACTGCTACGGTGGTACCTTCTATTTCAAAGTTTTCCAGAACATCGGGATGCACCATGCCTATACAACCAATATAATCATTTTGTATATATAAACTCAACATTTTTTTTGGGTGGAGAAACGGCTCGCGGCCGTCATTCTTAAAGCAAAACTGATTAATATGCAGACGGTCCATCAATATTTCAACAGCGCCTTTAATATCATAAAAATCGATATCTTCATTGTCGAGATTCCACATTTCGTCGTAGCGTGTACCGGCCATAAGGCCCGAAATGTGTCTTGTCTCCTGCGGCTGAACGCAGTCCTGTTGCGGAAAGAAAAGATTGCTGATCTCAAAAATTTTCAGGGAATCATTTTTATAATTCATGTTCTCCCTGAGATTACACAAAAGACTGGGAACCAGTGTTGTGCGAAGAACAGACTGTGATGCTGAAAGGGGATTAAGAATATTAACGGGATGAATACGGGGGTCATCATGAGAGAAATTAAGATGATCAAGGTACTGTTGTGAATAAAAGCTGTAATTAATCACTTCAAAGAATCCACAGGAAGTCAGTATGTCACGAATTTTTGATAAGCAAGAAAGTCTGTCATGAATGGGTTTTGAAAGCATCGACGTCTTTGGAAATGTTACCGGGATGTGATTATATCCCTTGATACGGGCGATCTCTTCAATAAAATCAATGGGCTCATTAAGATCATAGCGATAGCTGGGTGCGGTGGCCTGTATGATACCGGTATCACTGCATGTAGCCTCTATGGAAAGACGTTTCAAAATACCGACGGCCTCTGACGGCTTCAGTTCAAGCCCGGTAGTAGTATTGACCTTATCAATACCAACAGATACCGGCCGGGGAGGGGACAGCCGGTTGGGATACTCATCGACAAAGCCCGTGCAAACATTGCCTGATGCAAGCTGTGACATGAGAGCAGCGGCCCTGTGGAGGGCTTCCGTCACGCCGTGCATGTCGACCCCTTTTTCAAAACGCTGTGCTGCCTCGGTCTTGAGCTGAAGGAAGCGCGATGAACGTGCAATTGAGGAGGGATTGAAATACGCGCTTTCAAGCAGAACGCTTGTCGTCGTTGGGGAAACACCGGAGTTTTGACCGCCCATAATGCCGGCGATGGCAACAGCCTGCTCAGCATCACATATCATGAGAATATCACTGTCAAGGGACCGTTGTATTTTATCAAGGGTTACAAAGTGTTCGCCTTTATGTGCCCTGCGGACAATGATTTTGGCACCGCCTACCAGCTCAAGATCAAATGCATGCAACGGCTGACCCCACTCGAGCAGCACATAATTAGTGATGTCGACTACATTATTGATTGATCGGATCCCGCTGTTTTCAAGCCTTCGCCGCATCCAGAGGGGAGACTGCTGTATTACAACATCGTTAACAAGGCGAGCGGTATAGCGGGGACAGAGGTCGGAATCCAGAATTTCTACCGAAACACGCTCTTCAATAGGTGTTGTGTCCTCAACCAGATCAACAGCAGGTATGGAAAGGGGGGTATCAAAAATTGCTGAAATCTCACGGGCAAGACCAACAATGCTCAAACAATCGGAACGGTTCGGTGTAATCCCCAAATCAAGAACGGTGTCGGTAAGTGCAAGAGCCTTGGCAATCGGTGTGCCGTTTGCGCTGCGGGGGGGGAGCACCATGATACCGCTGCTGTCATCGCCGATGCCAATCTCCGTTTCCGAACAGATCATTCCTTCAGACAGTGTACCCCGGATTTTAGAACGCTTAATCTTCAAGCCGTTGGGAAGCTCTGCACCGACAACGGCAAGAGGGACCTTGATGCCCGGCTGTATATTGGGGGCGCCGCATACAACTGACAAATTCTTATCACCGACTCCTACGGTAGTAAGAGACAGAGAATCAGCATTGGGATGGGGGGATATATCAAGGATTTCACCGACGACAATATTGTTCCACTGGTCGCCGACCTGTATTATTTCTTCCACCTCTATGCCGGCCATGGTAAGTTTGTCGGCAAGCTCATGTACAGGAATATCGTCAGTTATAAAGTCTTTAAGCCATGAAATACTTAAAAGCATGATACCACTCTTAAAATTGGGTCAGGAATCTGAAATCGTTTTCGAAAAATAAGCGAATATCATTAATGCCGTATTTAAGCATTGTTATTCGCTCAATACCGAGACCGAAAGCAAATCCGGTAACATTTTCAGGGTCATAGCCGACATTTCTAAATACAGCGGGATGAACCATTCCACAGCCAAGAATTTCAAGCCATCCTGTACCTGAACATACGCGGCAGCCGTCACCGCGGCATATAACACACTGAATATCAACCTCGGCACTGGGTTCGGTAAAGGGAAAGAAACTGGGGCGGAACCTTATTGGTGTTTTTTCATCAAAAATCTGGTGTATAAAAAGGGTAAGTACTCCTTTCAAATCACCGAAGGAAATACCATCATCAACCAGAAGGCCTTCAACCTGGTGAAACATCGGTGTATGTGAGACATCGGAGTCACACCGGTATACTTTGCCGGGACAAAGTATTTTCAGCGGAGGAGAAGACTGTTTCATCGTTCGTATCTGCACGGGAGAAGTATGCGTTCGCAGCAGCAGTTCCTCGGTAATATAAAAGGTATCGTGCATGTCCCGGGCAGGATGGTCTTTTGGAATATTGAGCGCCTCAAAATTAAAAAAATCAAGTTCGGCCTCCGGCCCCTCGACGACCTGGAAACCCATTGCGACAAAAATATCAACGATTTTTTCAGAAACAACGGTTATGGGATGCTTGTACCCCAGCGGCAGCCTTCTTCCCGGCAGCGTGACATCAAGATCGTGTTGTGATATTTCATCTCTTTTTTTTGTGTCACGAACACGTTTTACGGATTGCTCAATTGCCGTTTCGATATCCTTTTTAAGCTGATTTACTGCTTTTCCTACTGAAGCGCGCTGCTCAGAAGGAATATTCTTCAAATCCTTTATTACATGCGTCAGTGAGCCGCTTTTACCGATATACTTGCTTTTTATCTGAAATATATCCTGTTCAGATGGCGCCTGCTGCAATTCAGTAATGCTTTGTTCTCTAATTGAACTAAGTTTGTTTTCCATGGGGCGATCAGAGCGTGATACATTATAAAACGTTAATCTGTTAAAACAGGCAATTATGCCGAGGCAATATGATCTTTCGCGGTTTTAATAAGCCGGGCAAAAGAATCCGGGTCATGTATGGCCATGTCCGACAAAATTTTTCTATCAAGTGAAATATTAGCCTGTTTCAGGGCATTGATGAACTTGCTGTAGCTCATATCATTGTCGCGAACGGCTGCACTGATACGCGTAATCCACAGCCTTCTAAAATCACGCTTTCTTGTTCTTCTGTCCCGATAGGAATATTTGAGCGCGCGATCAACTGATTCTTGTGAAAGACGGGCAAGTTTGCTCCGCGGCCCTCTGAAGCCTTTGGCAAGCTTTAAAACCCTTTCTCTTCGTCTTCGCAATGTGAAACTTCTTTTTACTCGTGGCATTGAATTCCTCTCAAACTATAAACGTTAACTACCATTGTGCAGAATGTGCATTGCCCGGTGTGATATAACTGATGAACAGACAGTTTGCTTCATGCATATGGAATCAATCTGCGGACATTTTTACTTTCAACCTTTGAAATAAGTGAAGATTTTCTTAAATTCCGTTTACGTTTCGGACTTTTGCTTGTTAGTATATGGCTGGAATAGGCCTTTGATCTCTTCACTTTTCCATTCTTTGTTAATGTAAAGCGTTTTGCTGCACCTCTGTTTGTTTTTATTTTCGGCATTTATATGTGTTCTCCTACATAAAGTTTGCTGCTATTTCTTGGGTATGAGATGCATTATCAGGTTACGACCTTCCATTTTTGCATTTTTCTCAACCGTTCCAAGTTCTTCAATTTCAGCGGAAATCCGATCCAGTATGTTCTCCCCATGTTCTTTAAAACGGACTTCCCTTCCGCGAAAAACAACTGTAATCTTAACACGAAGACCCTTTTCAAGGAATTCACAGATATGTCTGAGCTTTACTTCAAAATCATGTTCACCGGTAAAAGGTCTGAATTTAACCTCTTTTCCATGAGCAATATGCTGGGTTTTCTTTTTCTGCTTCTGCTGTTTTTTACTCTGCTCGTATTTAAATTTTCCGTAGTCCATAAATCTACATACGGGTGGATCAGCATTGGGTGAAACTTCCACAAGATCAAGACCTTTTTCGATTGCAAGATCAAGGGCCTCTTTTATAGCCAGCAGTCCCAGCTGTGCGCCGTCTGTATCGATTACCCTGACAGAATGCGCTGCTATTGCTTTATTGATTCGGGGTAAATTGGATTTAGCTATGTTCTCTCACCTCCTCGGGATATGGAATGTTAAAAGGTTAAACCGTGCAATTCTTCTTTACAGGTGTCTTTTATTGTTACAATAAAATCATCTATACTCATAAAGCCAAGATTTTCACCAGTGCGCAGCCGCGGAGCAACACCAAGATTTTCCACCTCATTTTTACCCACCACCAGCATATAGGGAATTTTCTGCAGTTGGGCCTCACGTATTTTAAGTCCAAGACTTTCATTGCGCGCATCGAGCTCGCACCGTATGCTGTTTTCACTCAGTTTGTTGTATACATCATGTGCAAAGTCATTTACGGCATCGGTTATGGTGAGAATCTTTGCCTGTACCGGCGCTAGCCATGCAGGGAATGCGCCTGCATAGTGTTCAACAAGAACGCCGAGAAAGCGTTCAATGGAACCCAGAATGACCCGGTGGAGCATAACAGGACGGTGCTTATCGCCGTCACTGCCGATATAGGTTAGGTCGAATCTTTCCGGCAAAACAAAATCGCATTGTATTGTGGCACATTGCCATGAACGTTTAAGACAATCTTTCAGCTTGAAATCAATTTTAGGGCCGTAAAAGGCACCATCACCTTCGTTAATATCATATGAAAAATTATGGGCGTCAAGCGCGGACCGCAGTGCATCGGTAGCCCGGTCCCAGTCCTGATCAGTACCTATTGATTTCTCCGGCCGCGTGCTCAGCTCGATTTCAAAATCAAAATCAAAAACGGCCATAACATCTTTTACAAAGTCGATTATGGCAGATATTTCCTCATGAAGCTGTGCAGGTGTACACAGTATGTGCGCATCATCCTGGGTAAACTCACGCACACGAGCAAGACCGTGCAAAACGCCGGACTTTTCATGCCGGTTAACGGTACCCAGCTCAAAATAGCGTATGGGCAGGTCATGATAGCTGCGCAGGCCTGACTTGTATATAAGCATATGAGCAAGACAGTTCATGGGTTTAAGACCGTACTGCTTGCCTTCGACTTCGGTAAAATACATATTATCTTTATAGTTTTCCAGGTGACCGGATTTTTCCCAAAGATCAAGCTTGAGTATTTGCGGGCCCTTCACCAGCTGATACCCCCGCTTGAGATGTTGTTTAATTTCAAAATCCTCAAGAATGCGTCTTAGCAGGGCGCCTTTAGGATGATAAATTACCAGTCCGGCGCCCGCTTCCTCATAAATACTGAAAAGATCCAGTGTTTTAGCAAGCTTGCGGTGATCTCTTTTCTTTGCTTCTTCTATACGATTAAGGTGCTGTTTGAGGGCTTTCTTATCGGGAAACGCTGTGCCGTAAATCCTCTGAAGCATTTTATTGCGCTCGTCGCCACGCCAGTATGCACCGGCCGAACTGGTGAGCTTGAACGCCTTTACTTTTCCGGTGCTGGGTAAATGAGGGCCGCGGCACAGGTCGGCAAACGTGTCCTGCTGGTAGATGCTCACGGTTTCTTCCTCGGGCAGCTCTTCTATTAGCTGAACTTTATACGGCTCGTTTTTTTTAGTAAAAAAGCTGATTGCATCTTCACGGCTTATGGCAATGCGGGTGAAATTCAGATTTTGTGCTATTATTTCCTTCATTTTGTTTTCGATCTTAGCAAGATCGTCAGGAGTGAACGTTCCTTCATAATCAAAATCATAATAAAATCCGTCCTCAATAGACGGACCGATTGTTATCTTGGCGTCCGGGTATAACTCCTTAACCGCCTGTGCCATAATATGTGAAGCGCTGTGGCGATAAATCTTCAATCCCTCGTCGGAGGTAAGATCAACAAAGGAAACATCAGCATTTTTGATGATCGGCGATTCAAGATCAACAAGCTCATCGTCAACGCGCGCCGCAACTGGATGCGGTTTTATTGACAGTTCTTGTGCCAATGCAGCAAAAGTACTGCCTTTTTTGACGCTGTGGTGTGAGCCGTCGGGTAGCGTTATGGTTAGTGTTTCCATGGTATCAGCAATTGTTTAAATGTAAATAAAAAGGCACCACAAAAATTCTTTATGATGCCAGGTAAAGCACAGTATCATATGGTAATGCTTTTCTGGTAGGCGCGGGCGGTTTCGAACCGCCGACTTCTACCGCGTCAAGGTAGCGCTCTCCCCCTGAGCTACGCGCCTAAGTAAACAAATTTGATATCAAGCACACACAATTTTGTCAAGAAAATTATTTAGTTACAGTTATTTATTGTATTGTAAAGTCGCGCGTTAAACGGCCGATCAACAAAAAAAGTAAAAATCTTATCCGATCCTTCATAAACAGCATGCCTGCTGATAAGCCCGCACGGTCGTCGCGTAACGGGGCAGCGTAGTGCGATAATCTTTTTTATAATACATAAACAATGAACTACATAAACCGCTGTTTATATGAAAAAATAACACACTGGGAAAATTTTTTCTATTTTTTTATTGCCAGGCCATAGTATAAAAAGACAGGTATCTCATAAGTACCCGGGGAAGCAGTATAAAATAAAAGGGTGACTGTTTGGCACGGGTTTTGTTTAATGATACACATGCAGCGTTAACAACGTGAAATGATGATTTGGTATGAATCAAAAAAAAGACTACTGCAATCTATTAACGTACTATCATAAAAAAAATTATACTGCATTGCATGATGAGATCATGAAAACTCTCAGCATGTTTAATAAGATTTCCTATAGTAATTTACCGGCGCCGACTGTTGAAAACATTGATTCGTTTCTGGAAATATTTTTTTATTTAATACTTCAGGATGATTTCAGCTTGGTCAATTATGAGAAAAATTATTTTTCATATCTGCCGCTTATTGAAAACCTTGCCTATCTTTCATCCTATAAAACTACCGACAAAATCCTTAAGATACTCCTGGACAAAGACAATCCTGAGGACGGCAAGATACTGTTGATGATGAACGGCAAATGTCGCCTAGACGTTTCCCTTGTCAATCATCTTACGGCAAAGAATGCGGGGCTTGTTTCCAGCTGGCTATGCTCTTGTTTCGCCCGCCACTGCTTTTTCAATGAAACCGTTGTGGATAACCTTACAATGCTCCTTGAAAAATTGAAAGATTTTGATTTACATCCGTGCAGAAATATGTACACGCTATTTTTCAACGCAACATATATTGACCCCGAGAACCATTTGCTCATTAGGAAAATAGTAAACACCGCGATACAAGCGCTTACTTCACGCATACCGATTAAAAACATTTCATGCAAAAAAAACCGTAAAAAAATTGCTGTTGTTTCAGGGCACTGGGACAAACGGCACGCGGTAAAAACGTGTATAGGGTCATATTTTAAAACATTATCAGATGATTATGCGCTATGCCTGGTGAGAATAGTACCTGCTGGCGGCTCTGCGATACCCGCCTATTTCTCTGAAGTATATGAAGTGAAGTGGAACGGCCACGGCGTGGATTGTAGTTCTATTGATCCCAATGATTTTGATTTGGTCATTTTTACCGATATTGGTATGAATATCGAAACGTTACTGATGGCAAATATGCGCATAGCACCGCTTCAGATTGCCATGTACGGTCACCCGGTTAGTTCTGCTTCTGATGCCATCGATTATTTCTTTGTTGGTCAACTGTCAGAAACAAAAGAAGTTGAGAAACATTATACGGAAAAGATTATTATGCTTGAAGGCACCGGGATGAATTCACTGCGCCCGCAGGTGGAACGACCGACTTTTGCGCATAAGGCAGCATCGTTAAAAAAAGACACGGTTCACCTTTTCCTCCTGGCCTCACCGCCGAAGATTAATCGGGTACTGGTTCAGTGCTGGAAGAAAATACTGGACACGGCACAACGTCCTTTGCGCATGCATCTGCTTCCCGGTGTTGCAGACCTCCAAGAACTAAGCGCTCTCAGGAAGGAGCTTGTGGCATGTATCGGACAACAACATATTACATTTCATCAGAAAACCGACTACACTTTTTATATGAACAGGATTAAGCGATGTGAGCTTGCCGTCGGATCATTCCACTACGGAGATTACAACAGAGTTGTTGATTGCCTGTGGATGGGAACGCCCGTTGTGGTTCTGCAAGGTGGGTGCGGATATCAGAACACCGGTCCGGCAGTACTGCGCCTGCTTGGCCTTGAAGAGCTTATAGCATACTGCCCCGATGAATATGTTTCAAAAACATGTGACGTTATTGAAAATGACGGTATGCGAAGAGAACTGCAGAAACGTATTTTATCATTGACACTTGAAGGAACACTTGTCGGGAACGATGATTTTTGTGCTGATTTTAAATCAAAAATAGCCAAGCTGTTGACAGAATAATACCATGCAGTTAAGGAAATTCTTTCCGCCGAACAAGGCACTTTTTATCTATACAACGCACTGACAGATCTTCAAAAACATTCTAACCGCCTGTAATATAATCAAAATTACTGCGGCATACTATTTGCTATTATCTTTCACGGGAAAGACCGTAGAAAAGCTGTAGAGTGTTATTTTGGGGTTTGTATTCAAACTGCGTTTATCAGCGTGATTGAGAAAATACGAGGTGAACAAAAGGAGCACGTGCCTGAGGGGTTTGTTTACTGTTGCATACAATACAAATATCCACCGGGGTAAAAAAATATGAAAGCAATAATCCTTGCTGCCGGCTGCGGGTCCAGGCTGGGTGATATCACCAATAACCTTCCAAAATGCTTATTGCCTTTTGGATCGCAGAGATTAATTGATCATCAGATAAAAAATATCAGGCAGTTTCAGATCAATGAAGTTGTTTTAGTGGTCGGCTTTCAAAGCGTTGAACTGCGCCGATATGTGCAAAAATACACGGACATTACCTTTACCTTTATTGAGAATCCTGACTATGCTGCCACAAATACCGCCTTTTCTCTGTGGCTTGCGCGGCGAGAGATGAATGATGACTTCATCTATATGAACGCTGATGTTCTGTTTCATCCGGAGATTATCCGCAGGCTGTCCCATACAACGTATGATAACGCCCTGGCGGTTGTGAGAAAACCACTGAGCAGCGAGGAGGTGAAAGTCGCGGTTGACGGGGCTCGAATAACAAACATCGGCAAGGGGCTCCCGGTCGCGCTGTCATATGGAGAGTTTATCGGTGTTGCAAAGTTCTCTCATACCATTTCACAATCATTTACCGCCTCGTTGCAGGACATGATAAGCACGCAGCGGGGAAAGAATGCCTACTTTGAAGACGCCCTTCACCACATCACACAAGAGCATTTCCTGTCATGTGTAGACGTAACAGATCTTCCGTGTATTGAAATTGATTTTCCGGGTGATCTTGTAGAGGCGCGTGAGAATAAACTGCCTGAGATTAAAAAGAATTTTCCGAGAATACTGTTTTATGTTGCCCGAAATCTCCATCTGCCGTTTCTTGAGCCGATACACGACTATATAGCGGACAATTATAATGCCGAGCTTGCCTTTTACAGCCCACCGTATATCCCTGCCCGGGTATCCGCACCCGGCATAGGGCTGGATCCCGGTGACATTAAACGGCTGAAAGAAAAAAGTTCATTCTGCAGCAGTGTTGATACATTTTCACCGGATGTTACGGTGGTGGCAGAAGATATTTACGGGATGCTGGACGGCCGCAGTAAAGTGGTAAATGTCGGACACGGGCTGATCAGCAAGGGATTTTACTATAAAGATTCACCGATTGTCAGACGGTGTAATCTGGCGGATGTTATATGCGTCCCCAGTGCATGGCACCGCGGTCAGCTTGAAAAAAACATTACGTCGTCAATACGCGTGACCGGATTTATAAAAATGGATGCTGTGCTGAACTGCACGGAAAAAAAACGAAAAACGTTTTACCGTACGTACGATGTGCCGGACAGTGCCCGCCTGGTACTGTTCGCACCGACATTTAACGAAGAGCTGAGCGCGATCCCGTGCGTTGGGAAAAAGATCGCCGATTGTGCAACTGATAACACCTTCCTGCTTATTAAACTCCACGGCATGACGGACCGGCAGTGGGTGGCAATGTATCAGGAATTGGCGCTGGAAAAAGAGAACGTACGGTTCATTGATGAGAAAGATACGGCGGAAGCAATGGCCTGTGCACACGTCATGGTAAGTGACGTATCATCAATATTCGTTGAATTTCTCATTTTGGACAAACCTGTTGTTCTGTTCAATAACCCCCGCCGGAAAGAGTATGCTTTTTATGACCCACAGGACATAGAATACAAGCTTCGTGATGCGACAAAGGAAGTTGACACCATTGATGACCTTAAGAAAGCCGTTGTCAAGGCCATCAACGACCCCGGTGAAAAAAGCGAAAAAAGACGCTCATACGCAGAAATGATTAACTACCGTCTTGACGGCAGGTGTGCTGAACGTGCGGCAGAATCTGTTATGCAGCTCATCGGGCAGAAAAACACCGTACGCGAGGACCATGTCGTTTACAGCATTATAGTGCTGTGGGGCCATTCGGCTGATACGGACACAATGAGCAGAATAATCAAAGATATCAGGCAAAAGAACAATGGACTGAATTTTGAAATACTGTTTTTAGCGCCGAAAACGCTTGAAGAGAGCAGCCTACCTGCCGGTGTGAAATCGATATTTTACAACAGAGAAATTTGTGGCAGTTCTATCAATCAGGCTCTTTTGCACGCGGCCGGTGATTTTGTTGCTCTTATCAGGCCCGGCATTGTGCTGCCGAAATCCTGGCTGCGGTGGCTGTCACATTATTTCAAATGGCACGGCGATGCCGGCGCCGTAAAACCGCTTACAACAAGAGATAACTATCAGAGCATCCTTGATAAAATGCCGTCTGAAAAGGTGCCCGCTGATTTGCCGGCTGTTGCCGAGTATTTCATGTATTCACTGATGGGAAATGATTGTCAGGCAGAGCACCTGGATGATGATTGTGTACTGCTTTCAAAACGTGCATTTGTTGATCTGGGTGGTATGAAAGATGAATATGCGTTGGCCGAGGCGCTTGCTGATTTCAGCATACAGCTGAAAAAAAGGGCCTACACACTCTGGCGTGCCATGGAGGTTTTTGCGTATCATGAGGATGAAACGGCTGAACATGCACCCATGGTTTCCGGACCGGTACATGTACGAAAACCCCGGTATGAGGAAAGTGATACCGGTTTCAAAGAAAAAAATGTACCTGACAGCGCGTCACTGTGTCGATCAAAAGAAGAAAGAAGCTCGTTGCAACAGAACGGTTCAGATAGCACAACAGAGTTGATTGATCAGGCAAGGAAAAAGAGGGAATCGGGCGATTACAGCCATGCAATAGCATTGCTCGAACAGGCAAAAGCCATGGGACAAGCAGACAGGAATTTTTCCGGTGTCGAAAATCTTGAAGAAGCAAACGTGCTGCTTCAAAAGAGCAAGGAATATAAACAGAATAATGACTTTGAAAAATCCATTGCATTGCTGGAAGAGGCAAAAAAATATGCAGCATAACATATTGCCGGAGGAGACATGGGAAATGAAAAATACAAGTAAAGACAATATATTATTTGAAATATATCAGGAACTTGGTGAATGCTATACGCATACCCAAAATCTGGGAAAGGCAATGGAACATTTCAACCTGGCAATGCAAATTGATAACAGCAGCGAACGACCGTATATCGGTATCGGTGTCGCCCTTTTGCAGCAGAACAAATCAGCGGAGGCAAAGAAACATTTTGAAGAGGCCCTTGCAAGGAATCCTAACAGTGACACTGCCGTAGCCGGCCTTGCCATGGCGTTGAGTGGGAATGGCCAGACGATTGAAGGATTTCAGAAATATCAGGAAGCGCTGGATATTAATCCGGAAAATATGTCTGCGCTGATGGGTGTGATCACGGGAGCATACAGTTTTGAACGCTTTGATGTTGCGGTCTCCTATTTACAGAACTATCTTGCGCTGTATCCCGGCAATATTAAAATACTTTACTGTCTTGCCGGTACATACGTGAAACTGAACAGGCTCGATGATGCCAGTGAAGTATTGAAAAAAATATTTATTTTCGAACCCAATCACGCGGCTTCTCACGAATTGTTAAAGAAAGTAGACATGCTCCAGCATGAAGACCCCTATAGGAAGTGCCAGAATTCATGAAAATTTTCCATGTAACACGTTGCAAAGGGTAGCTCTTAGATGAACGCTGCGGAGCATACAACTGATAATGTGACTCTCCTGAAATCAAGAACCGGTCATCTTGTACCGAAAGTCATCGGAGAGGACGGTAAGAGGCGTATTCTTCACAGCCTTTCAGATCCGGTAAAAGAGGGAAAGCTTTTTGCCGACAATATCATTGTCCCTCCGGATTCAATAGTCGTCATTTTAGGACTTGGGTTGGGCTATCATGTTGAGCAGTTACTATTACAGTCACCGCTGCACAACACAACCGTAGTGATTGTAGAAAAGGAACCCCTGCTTATTAAGATTCTTTTGCATGTTTCCCAAAGCAGGTGGTGGGACCGCGATGATATAGTTCTGCTCACAGCCGAGCATCACGAACAGGTTATAACAGAACTATCTGATGTTCAGCTGAAAAACGGGTTCAAGCCCTTTGTTGTTGTTGAACACAAGCCCTCTGTCCAGCTGTGCCCCGGGTTCTACCATTGCATAAAAAACAGACTTACCGCTATCACACGGGCTGACTGCGGGGGCAGGCTTCGCTATAGAAAATTCACCGGCAGAAAACACAACATATTGATACTGCACAGCAAATATTATCTGCTTGGAGAAATAGTCCGCAGCCTTAAAAGCATGCATCACACGGTAAAAGTTATTATGGTTGATAGCAGTCATAACGGTGCGGGTAAAAAAGAGGTGATTGAGGAGATTATTGCAGAAATTATGACCTTCAAACCCGACTTTGCCCTGACAATTAATCATCTTGGCTTTGATCGCCAGGGGATTTTAACGCGTTTTTTTACTGATATAGAACTTCCGTATGTTTCATGGTATGTCGACAGCCCGACATTCATTCTAGAGGACTTCTGCAACCAGCTGTCCCCGTATTTAACAATTTTTGTCTGGGATGACTCCTATGTTAAGGAGTTGCGTACAAAAGGTTTTGAGAATGTTTTTTATCTGCCCCTTGCAACTGACCCGTATTATTTCAATATAATCACCAACAAAAGAAATCACCGGCACCTTGCCTGCGATGTGGGGTTTGTGGGGAACTCCTGGTCACAGGTTATCGGCCGGTGCATGGATCAGATGGGCGAAATAGAACACCTTGAGAGCGTGCTGGAAAAAGCAGCTGCCGCATTCATTACGTCACCTGACCGCTGTATCAGCAATCTTACCGACACCCTTTCCCGTGAGGAACAGCTGCTGTTTGCGTGGCTTACAGAAAATATGCGAGACACCCTTGAAGCAACGATAACATGGAAAGCGACACAGATGCACCGTCTTTCATGCGTGAAGAAAATAATTCCTTTTCGCCCGCACATACACGGCGATCCTTCATGGCGGAGACTTCTTAACGGGCGTTCGGTTGTCCTTCCCGAGCTTAATTATTATGATGAACTGCCGCATTTTTACAATCTTTGCACAATAAACTTGAATACTACAAGCATGCAAATGAAGAACGCAGTAAATCAACGGGTTTTTGATGTCCCCGCATGCGGATCATTCCTCCTTACTGACTATAGACCGCAATTGGAGGAACTGTTTGATGTGGGAAAAGAAATTGTCTTCTATCGGCATCATGATGAAATAGAGGATCTAGCGGCGTTTTATCTTAAGCATCATACAGAGCGAAACAGGATAGCGGCACGGGCGCATGAACGGGTATTGGGTGAGCATACCTACGTTCACCGGTTAACAGCACTCATCAACCATGTAGAAGAAATTTATGGATAACATTCTGCTCATTCAAATGGCCCGGATTGGAGACCTTCTACAAACAACTCCGCTCATGTATGGGGTTAAAAAAAAATATCCCCATGCCCGGCTCAGTGTGCTTATTGATGCAGAAGCGCAGGAGATTGTTGCAAACAACCAATATATTGATGAAATTCTGCCGTTACCCATGAGCAGTATAGCTGAATTCACCCTGAGGCAACAGTCCCTTGACGAACTGTATGGCTCTCTGAAACATGAATTGTACCTGCTGCACGAACAAAACTTTGACATGGTAATTAATGTAAACAGTTCCATGCTGAGCACGATACTCAATGCCATAACAGGATGTGATAACGTGTACGGGTATGGATTTTCAAAACTGAAAAAAAAAATAATAAAAAATCAGTGGTTTTATTTTTTTAACACTATTGTGAAATATGAACCATTATCACCGTTTAATCTGGTTGATTACTTTTACTACCTCACGGGAAGCGTTCATGATCATCCGGGACGGCTGTTTTTGTCGGCAGGCCCGGCAAATCGGTCCCGTGCCGGAAAGCTGCTTCATGCACAAGGAATACATGACGGCACTGTTCTCATCGCCGTTCAGCTCGCCACGCGAAACATGCAGCGACAATGGCCTGTTGAATATTTTGCCGAACTGGTAGCAAAGCTGCTTGCACATGATACGGTTCATATTTTACTGCTGGGTTCACGGGCCGAGCGTGGGCTGGCCGGCCGATTTCTGAAGGTCGCTGAAAAAAGATGCACCGGCACCGTAGAGCGTGTACATGATATTACCGGAAAAACAAGTCTGTCGGAGGTTGCGGCCCTATTAGAAAAAACTGATCTTTTAATTACCGGTGATACCGGTACTATGCACGTTGCAGCTTCGGTTAACTGTCGCGTTCTCGGGATTTTTTTCGGACCGGCTTTTTGCCACGAAACCGGTCCGTACGGGCTTGATAACTGGGTTATACAGGCAAGGTCTCCATGCGCTCCCTGCAACGAAGGAAGCGCGTTGTGCAGCGATTATGCGTGTAGAAAAGAGATAACCCCGGATATTGTCTGCGCAGTCGCAAAACATATGTTGTTTGATGAACCCATCACGATGTCTTTGCCCGACAACATTGAACTGTTAAAAACGGCACAGGACACATACGGTATTATACATGTTCCTGCGTTCAAAAAGGCCGTGACCATGGAGGATATTCACAATGCGTGCTACCGGCACATGGGAAGCACGCTGTTTCATGAAACCCAGCACTGTGCTCACGCAACAAAGATAAATAATTTTTTCACGTTCAGCCGAAATAGCGATAAAGCTTTCACCGATGCACTGCAACACACCGTTACTACGGCAGAAGCGCTCTTGTTCAGGTACCGCCGGGATCCCCGTGCCGCGTACAGCGCACTCATTGAGGAGGATACGGCGTTCTGGCATCCATGGATCGATTTTTGTCATCAGTGGCTTAAAGGCAGTGATGGAGATGAGCAGGTACATGTATCATCTGTTTTTCAAACAGGGATCAGCAATGGAATGATGTTTCTTAAAAATATTCAACAACATCTGTGCTAATACATGCATGAATAATACAACGCTTTTACAAAAAAATCTTCGTGAAATAGGCAAAAGGTATCCGGATATTGCCAGGGCCCTTTTGCACGTTGAAATTCCTGCTGAGTATTCAGTTGTTCCTGCAAAAAGCGGCTCTCCTGTTTTGCAGATAGGAACTATTACGTTTCACAGCCTCTATGATCCTGTAAAGGAAGCAAATAATTTTGTCGACGCGCATGTTGATAAACAAAAACTCGAAGAAAAATCACCCATAGTGGTTTTCGGGTTAGGGCTTGGCTACCACATTGCGGCGATGCTTGAAAAATGCCAGGGACATTCTATTACCGTAATCGAGCCCCGAATTGAAATACTGCGCACCGCGGCCGAGCATGTTGATCTCAGCGTGATGATGCATAGGATTAATCTGTATATCGGGTCTGATGTCGTGCCGCCTGAAAGCAAGAACAGGCTGTGCATACATCAGCCGTCTGCGAAATACAACCGGTGTGCGCTTGAGCGTGTCATGCGACCCGTGGGCAATGAATTGCGTGCACCGCGTCCACTGGTGCGGCCAAAACGAAAACAAACATTGCGTATTCTTGTCGTTCCACCGATATATGGCGGGTCTCTTCCCATAGCACGATATAGTGCTCATGCACTGAAACGCCTTGGTCACATTGTTGAAGTAGTGGATTGCAGTATGTTTCAGCTTCCTTTTACCGGTGTACTTGAACTTAACATTTCTGAAACACAGAAAAAGCGGCTTTTTGACCTGTTCCTCCAGCTTGTGTCGGAAATGGTTATTGCTGCGTGCAGCAATTTTAGTCCTGATATAGTTATTGCACTTGCACAGGCACCGTTAAACAGGCAGGCACTGTCACGGCTTCGTGAGAGCAATATTACCACCGCCTTCTGGTTTGTTGAAGACTATCAGATTATGCAATACTGGCGGGAATATGCGCCGCTTTATGACTTCTATTATACAATTCAAAAAAACGGATTTTTTACGGAACTTGAAAAGGCCGGTTCTCCCAACTATCATTATCTGCCGATGGCTGCCGCCCCTGAACTGCATCGCCCCGTGAAGCTCCCGGATGGGGAGCATGGAGCATACGGCAGCGATATATCATTCATGGGCGCCGGATATTATAACCGGCAGAGATTTTTTCCGGGACTGGCGGATTTGGATTTTAAAATATGGGGTACAGGTTGGGACCGTCGTTCACTACTGTGGAAGCACGTTCAGCGAAACGGGGAACGCATCTCACCAGAGGATACGGTCAAGGTTTTTAATGCATCCACAATAAACATCAACCTTCATTCCTCGGTATGCCACGAAGCAGTGAGCCCGGATGGTGATTTCGTAAATCCAAGAACCTTTGAAATAGCTTCCTGTGGGGCGTTTCAGCTTGTTGATCACAGGACGCTCCTGCCCGAACACTTTTCTCCCGGCGAGGAAATGATATGCTACGGAGAACTTGATGAGTTGCGGGAAAAAATCAGGTACTATTTGAAACACCCCGATGAAAGGCAAAAAATTGCATTGCGCGCACAAAAGCGCATACTTGCTGAACATACCTATGATCACCGGATGAAAGAGATGCTCGATTTTATGTACGAGCGAAAGCCGGACTGCCTGAGTAGACCTGTACAGAGCGCACCGGTGATCAATGATGTCGACCTTTTTTGCAGCAAATATCCTGAAACACGTGAACTGCTGAGAAACGTTTCACAACGGGGGGAAATCGACCTTGAGACCATCAGCGGCGTTATCGGTGAACGTAATGAACGCCTGCACTATCACGAGGCTATTTTCCTTTTTATAAAAGAGTTTCATGACACCATAGCACGGGCTCGAGCGTGAAAAACATACTGATTATTAATCTAATACGTTTGGGGGATATTATACAGACAAGCTCTGTCATACAGGGGCTGAGAAAAAAACATACCGGCATAAGGATAACCCTGGTAATAAACAGCAATTTTGCCAGCGCCACGACGTTGCTCAGCGGTATTGACAACGTGCTGGAAGTAGATACGCTTACAATGCATACCTGTCTTTTTAGTAAAAACAGATCACTGTGCCGCGCGTATGAATATACTGAAGAGTTTTTTTCGCAGCTGCGTGAAACACACTTTGATATGATCATCAACATAACACCAAACACCATGGGCGTCCTGTGCGCTTTATTGGCAGACAAGAATGCGAACAGAACACGCAGCAGGGCAGGGGAATGCGGCTGGGCGGTGCTGTTTGAATCCATCACGCGCCATTGGGAAACAGCGCCTTTTCATCTTATTGATATTCATAACAAAATTGCAGGACTTAAGCCGGAACGAATTGTGCCCAAAGTTGTTGTTGAGGAGAAGTACCATTGCCGGGCCTCCGAATTGCTGCATGCCGGGGGGGTGAGAAAAGGTGATGTGCTCATAGGTTTTTTCCCGGGGGCGAGCAGGCAGTATAAACAATGGCCTGTCAAATATTTCATGGCAACGGGTAAAATGCTGCAGAAGGAAACAGATGCATGGATCGTTTTGTTCGGATCGGATACGGAAAAAAAAACAGCTCTGTTTTTGGAGAAAAATCTTGACGGTCGTATACTAAACACGGCAGGCAAAACAAACCTCAAAGAACTTGCCGCACTGATGGGCAGCATGGATATCCTTATATCAAATGATACGGGGCCAATGCATATTGCAGCGGCAACAGGGACCAAAATAATCAGCATACATACGGGAAGAGAAATGTCTCTGTCAACAGGTCCTTACGGACAAGGTCATGTTTGTGTTCAGCCTCAACTGTCGTGCTATCCCTGCAACAGGCCCGAACAGTGTGCTGATATGAAGTGCAAGAATGCAATACGTCCTGAAATAATATTTTCAGCGGCCTTGTCCCTCCTGGGAAAGGAAAGGACCACGCTGAAAACGCTTGACGCCACCGTGCCGGTTGACGTGAGTATTTCCGGTTTCGATAAAAACAACTTCCTTGACTATTATCCTGCACAAAAAAGACCGCTTACCGTTAACGTGTTTTCACAGAAACTGCTCCGTGCATTATGGATCGAGGTTCTGCAGAATGATACCATAAAGCCGAGACACCCTGCGCGTACCGACAAATCTGCGGATGATCTCGTCGGGATATTTGAGCGGCATTATTTTATTGAAAACGTTACCGGCATTCGAAACAACTGGAGCGTTGTATGTGACGGACTTTCAAAAATTATTACATATGCAGACAACGGCAGCGCACTGTCACGGGACATTGCATCGTTGTGCGAGAATATGGTTGCTCATGGCAACCGAATAAAAAATGCAGCGGATCAGTTGGAGATGCTTGACGAAAAAATTGTCGCAGCCGGTCATTGCCTAAAAGAATATGTAAGCATTATCTATATGTTTCAATCAGAAAAGGAACATGTCCACAGCGGTGACATTATCACTGTTGCACGTCAGACTGCAGACGTGTATGAGCATTTAAAATTGTACTGTTCTGCCCTGCAGCAGATAGGCTCGCGTTGCATAAAACGTTTAAAAGAAATTGAGAAAAAGGAAACAGCATAGGAGGAAAGCAATGAATATTATTATCAACAGCCAGCAGATTCCCCGGTGTCACGAAACATGCGCAAATCTGGAGGACATTTTGGTGGAACTCGCAAACACGTCTCTTCCGGCAAATCATCTTGTGGGAGCGGTGAGAATAAACGGAAAAGAATTCTCCGAATTATACCCCGGGCAGGCAAAGGAAATAAGTATTGCAAAGATTAATGATCTTGAAATTATAACCGTGTCGCCTGAAAGATTTGCTTCTGCTGCTTTGAAAGACTGCATGGTGTTTATGAAAAAAATTGAACTGTCTGTTAAAGATGCCGCAGAGTTGTTCAGGATTTCTGACGAAAACAAAGCAAACGAATATTACGCAAAAGTGATTGATTCCATAAGGGCGCTGATAATGTTCATCGAAAATGCACGGGAAGCAGTTAGCTGGGATTTTACATCGTGCACGTACAGCGGTAAATCAGTACAGAGTTACTGGGACGGTTTTATGCATGTGATAGAAGAGATGAGCACGGTGCAGGAAGACAGTGACTGGGTTATGCTTGCCGATCTTCTTGAATACGAGCTTTCGCCGATTCTCCTGGCGTGGCAGGAAATTATAAGCGATGCTGTTGAAAAAAACACCATTTTTCACGGCAATAACTAATGGTTGCGTGCGTTGATAAAAAAGCTTCTTTAAAAAAGCGCCGGGTCAAAGATTTGGTTGAGGAGACGGACAATGCTCTTTACTGCGCACGGAAGAAAAATATTGAAGGTGTCTGGAAGTATGTTGCGCGGAGAAAAAGCATGCTCGAACAACAAGTCGATTTAAAAAAACCATCACCCGGCGCACGGGGGATAACAGAAGTACTGCGTGAAATTGTGCACAAAGATCGGGAAATAAGACAACTGCTTGAAGAGTACAAACAGGAAATTAAAGGACGTACGATGTGCAACGGCAGGCAAAAAAGGCTGCGCCGGCGGTTTTACAAAAACGCCTCGCAGCCCATGATCATTGATAAAAAAATTTAGGATTTTTGTGATAACTATCCGTAAATAATGCTTCCTCTCCCCTGATAACCGTCGGCCTCTTCGTTTGGAACATTTTTAAGCGTGCTGTCAATGGTATCTGCTTTCTGGCAGATATCCTCCCATGCTTCCTTCAGCTGCATAAGAATATGTATTGATTGCTCTATTTTTTTATCGTCCCGGTCCTTTATCACTTCTGCAAGCTGCCTGTTGATAAAATAGTAAAGCTCACTCAGCGTGGCAGCAATCTCTTTACCCTGTTTAAAGTCAAGCGTATTATTCAGCTCATTGACAATGAGCTGGGTTCGGGAAATATAATAGTTCATTTTGGTTGAGTCATTTCTTTTCAGGCACTGTTCGGCCTGCTTGAGAGATGATATAGCCGCATCATAAATCATTACCACCAGCTTAAGGCGGTTTGATGTCGTTACTTCCATTTCCTTGTAAACGCTTGCTTTGTTATTCACAGGCCTATCTCCCTATGTTGAATATTAGGAACTTTCCCAGCTTGACACCTGCATGCTCAGATACGAGCTCTGACTTTCAAGTTCGGTCAACAGTGCTTCAAGACGTGCGTATCTTTCAGTCAATCGCTGTTCATACAGGTTAATACGTTTTTCTTCACGCTCAATTTTATCTTCAATATTGTCTATAATGTCCTGGTAATTGTCTTCAAGAACGGCAAGCGGTCCTTCATACGTGTTGGTGAGAAAATCAAGCTCTTCCTTCATTTCACCCGCCACACCCTGCTTGAGATCAACCTCACCGGTAAAACTTGAGCCGATATTGGTTATGCGAACAACCAAACCTGATTCCGGGGTGTCGGACGGACCGGTTAGGGTTTGGGTTGCAGCATCCCAGATACCCGTGTGCCATTCACCATCGTGAAGCCTCATCCTGCTCTGAGATGGATTAAGATGGTTAAAGAAAATTTCGTATGTTCCGGATTCGGTAAAAGGGGTATGGCCTTCGTACTCAAGAAGTCCATGGGCCGATCTTGGAACAAATGAGTCGGAAAAAAGCTCGCTCACTGCCTGTGCGTCCGCCGCAAGTGCTGTGTCAAGAACAGAATCATCAATAACAAGCAGCCCCTGTGTAGACGAGCCATCTTCAGCGTCCGTTGAAATACCTATCTGCATGAGGTTTGTATATGTATCCGTGCCGTCCCTGAAACCGTTTGCGGTGGAAGAAACGATTTCATTAAGTCTGTTTTTTATTATGTCGACCCCGTAGTTTCCCTGCAGAACACCGCCGACATTCGTGTTGCTGTCATAGGTTGTCTGTTCCGCAATATACGATCGCACTTCATTAAATGAATCGACAAAATCATACACTTTTTGTTTGATTGCTGCAGTATCAGTGTTCACCGTTACCGTTACTGCTGTTCCTGAAGTTGTTGCCGTTAGATTAAGCGTTACTCCGGGTATTACGTCCGTTACGGTATTTGATGAGCGCTCGATCCAGGGTGGCCCGGCGGGATATCCGTCCACGGCAAGCTGAGCATTCTGTGCGGACTGTGTTTCAGTAAAATCACCACCGGCAGCACCGTTACCGGACATGTTGTCAAGGCTGTGCGAGATCGCGTCTATAGAATAATCAGTTCCGGTGCTGGTTCCGGACAGTACCAGATGATAGGCCGTTGCGCCCCCTGTCCCGTCATTTAAGATGCTTGCCGTAACGCCTGGATTTTCCACATCATTATTGATAAGATCGACAAGGCCTGAGAGCGTTGTTCCTGCATCAACGTTTACTGTCCTTGTCTCGCCGTCATAGGTGTAGATGAATTCACCGTCAAAGAGCGTATCGTTATGGACCGCAGTCGTATCTGAATCAGCGAATCCTGCATGTATTTCTTTTTCCGACTGTGCAAGCTGATTCACCTCGACGGCATATGAGCCGTTCAGTGATGAACTGGATGCAGAAACACTCAGAACATCATCATCTGAGGAGGCTGCGCTCTTTACAAGAAACTCAGACGAGCTGTCCATGTTTTTTGCGTTTGTCTGCAGAGAAACAAGTTTTGAGTTTAGTTCTTGAAACGACGTTATCTTGTTTTCCCAGCTCGTTTGCCAGTCCTCGTACGGCTGGATAAAACGCAGCCGTTCGGTTTCGATAATTGACTCGACAACGCTTGCCAGATCTATACCGGATCCGAGGCCGGTGAATGTTATTGGACTAGCCATGCTTCAATACACACTATATATATGACGTGTTTTTCTGTGTATATAGAGCAATTTTAGCGCCAACGGCTAAAAAAAATAAGACATGATTTATCAATATATTATCTGACAATCAGGTTGAGAAAATAGATGTCGGGAGGCCATTATTGCCTCCCGACATCTATAATAGGTAATTATTACCCACCAATAAGAGTCAGTGCCATCTGCGGGATAATGTTTGCCTGGGCAAGCATCGCAATGGCTGCCTGGGACTTAATCTGGTTGTTGACGAACATCGTCATCTCTTCGGCGATATCCGCATCACGGATACGTGACTCTGAGGCCTGGAGGTTTTCGGCCTGGATTGAAAGCTGGGTAATGGTGTTTGAAAGCCGGTTGCTGAAGGCACCAAGATTTGCTCGGATGTTATCCTTTGTCAGTATAGCATTGTTGATCTCCTCAAGAGCAGACTGGGCGCCGGTCTGTGAGGTTACTGTTGAAGCATCGATTCCCAGCCCGGTTCCATTTGCATTGCCGACTGCAATGTAGTAGTAGTCCTCTGTTCTGAGGTTCGTCGGACCGAAATGGATTTTCATACCGGCTTCTGCATGCCCGGTCTGTATGGAAGAGAGGCTGCCGTTGATCAGCTGCACACCGTTAAACCTTGTAGCTTCCGCAATTCGGTTTATCTCGTTGCGCATCTGAACAAATTCGCTGTTCATGATGGATCGCTGGATATTACTGTATGTGCCGGTTGCTGCCTGTTCTGCCAGTTCCTTCATCCTGACAAGCTTTTCATCGATAACCGACAGCGAACCGTCTGCGGTCTGTATCATACTTTGAGCATCAGAAGCGTTTCTAATGCCCTGACGCAGCGCAGCAATCTCTGCACGCATGATCTCGCTTACCGCCAGTCCGGCAGCGTCATCTGCGGCGGAATTAATTCTCAGGCCTGAGGATAGTCGTTGTGTTGATGTGGCGAGTTTATCGAAGGTAATGCCGAAGTTTCGTGCTGTGTTTAGTGCTAATAGGTTGTTGTTTATTGTTAATGCCATTTTTGTATCCTCCTTGATTTAAGTTGTTAAAATTGCCTTTGGCATAACCAAAGACCTATGGCATCCTTGCCTTTAACAGAGGTATGTTGTGAGACTTTGCTGCGCCACCTCCTTTCCTGTATCTTTTTTTTTTCTAACTCCAATATCGACAAAAGCGAAAAAAATCTTAAGCGGAAAAAGATATTATCGGATAATTATCCTTCAAGAAAAAAAACTATAAATTTAAGTTAAGATTTTTCAATCAAAAGCCGATTAGAACAATGACTAAAAAGAATGGATAAAACAAGATGCAATAATTTCTCCTTACACAACGCATAAGGAGAGGAAAATGGAAACAATATACACGAATTCAATTAAAGCTCAATCGGGTAATGAGAAACTCATGCTCAACATCCAAAATGAAGTTGAGTCAATTATTAAAAAAAGAGTAAAAAGCAGTACCGAATACCATGACCCGAAACAAGGTGCAATACATGATAAAAGTTCAACACGTAACACTGATAACACAATTGAAATTGCACAAAACATTAACAGCTTCTTAGAGTCAATACAAACCGATCTGAAAGTTGAAATACACAAAGAGACGCACACACCTATTTTTAAAGTGGTACGCAGACAGGATGCTAAAGTTATTCGAGAAGTCCCGCCGCGTGAATTGCTCGACATAGAAGTAAAAATAAAAGATATGGTAGGATCACTTTTTGACAAAAGTGTGTAATTAACCGGCTTCTGTTTTTAAATAACCGCCCATACCCCCCCCTATACATTCTTCCCTGCAAAAAAAGATGCTTTTCTGCGTACCATGTGCCTCATGTACATTTGCCTGACGTCATACAGCGATAGCGCGTATATTTTTTTACCCTCCCGGAAACCGGTATATGCTATTATTTACTTGTGAGGTGCGGTATAATAAATAGCACACATGAGAAAACAGCATACTGGAAGGGCAGGGCGCCTCACGTGTGTCACGCATCGGTAATAAAAAATTCTGCAAACTAACAATATGGTACAAACCGTTATCGTACAGTCAAATTTCTGTCAGACGGCGTGCGTGTTGATTCATCGAAACATTTTGGTGTTAGAATACATATGAAATATCAAACAATTACCGATTGTTTATATTTTTTTACATATGCTTTGGTGGGCACAAATACTGCATAATTAATGTGGGGAAACAAGCGGGTACTATTATGCCATAAGGAGAAAATGCTTTGGGTATATCAGACTATCTAAAAAAGGGGCAGGATGTTTTATTTGATTATGAGTCAGACAGCGGCAGACAACGATTTAAATCCATTGTAGAGCACATAGAAGAAGATTTATTTTCTGTCAGAGTCATAGATGAACACTTCACCGCCGGCGAGATCGCCGTTAACAAAGAAGTTCATGTTATCGGCATGCGAGGGGCGCTGCAATACAGAATCAAGGCAGACATTGAAAAAGTTGAACATGATACGCTTGTTTACATGAACTATAAACCTGAACGTTCACATCTCCGGGTTGATGCGTATATTATCTTCACGTACAAGAAGATTTCACAAGAAGAATTTTCTGAGCAAAAAGGGAAATATACCCAAAACATCTATCCGGACGGCGAGCGATATTTTTATACACCGTACAGTTTTTTACGTGATGACAGTGAATCATTATCTGAAGCTGTTCCTCCCGACATCGCTAATGAGCTGAATAGTATTCACAAAAAACTCGATATTATACTAAAGCTGCTCATGCGATCCGAAGAAAAAAATATTTATAATGAAAAACCATGTGCGGTAAACCTCAGTGGGTCAGGGTTAAAATTTCTTACTGATGATGATATCAGGGTAGACGACTATCTGGATATAAAAATGGTGCTGCCCATATCTTCGGGAATACTCATAGAACTGTTGGGAGAAGTCGTGCGGTGTGTTTCGATAAAGGATGAGAAGAAAAACGAGATTGCGGTAAAGTTTGCTGCAATTAACGAAGACGAACGTGAGATTATAATACGCTACGTATTTAAACGCCAGCGGGAACTGCTTCGCGCCAAGGAAGGAACCCCGGAATAGTAATAGTAAACAGCCGGGCCCAAAGGTCCACGAACGCGGAACGTTTCCTTTTGCTTTACCGTTCGGAGCACGGGGTTTCCGGCAAACAATGATTTTATTGTTCTAAACATCCGGTAAGTGAGTGGATGTTTGCCTTTTTTATTTTAACCTGCACAGTTTTTCCCAGGAGACCGACAGGACCCGTGCAGTTTACCACGAGGTTCGACCTGGTTCTTCCTGCCATGGTTTCGGTGCCGCGTTTGCTTTTGCCTTCAAACAGAACAGAGACGTCCTTGCCGACAAGCTTTTTATTGTTAGCCAGGCTTATATCTCTCTGCATTTCATTGAGGATACGAAGACGATTAATTTTTGTTTCATATGAAATGGTGCCATTGAGCCGGGATGCTTTTGTCCCCGTTCGATCGGTATAATGAAAAATAAAAAGATCATCAAAACATATTTCTTTCACCAGATTATATGTCTGCATAAAATCATCGTCCGTCTCCCCGGGGAATCCAACAATAATATCAGATGTTACGGCGATTCCCGGGACATGGCTTCGCATCATATCTATTTTATCTCTATACTGTTCACGCGTGTACCCCCGGTTCATCTTTTTCAGTATGGTATCTGAACCTGACTGTAAGGGAAGATGGATGTGCTCGCATACTTTTTCAAGACTTTTCACAGCCTGAATCAATTCGCGCGAAAGATCTTTGGGATGAGATGTGACAAAACGTATTCTTTCAATGCCCTCTATTGCATTAATGCTGAAAAGCAATTCTGAAAAGGAGATAGGTAAAGGAAAGGTATTACCGTATGAGTTAACATTTTGACCAAGAAGCGTCACCTCCTTTACCCCGGTATCAGCAAGACACATAATTTCATCAACAATCTCGTTGGGCGGGCGGCTAAACTCACGTCCTCTCACGTACGGAACAATACAATATGAGCAAAAGTTGTTACAGCCCTGCATTATGGTAACAAAAGCAGAAATCCTTTTCCTGTCAGGCGTATATGTGCGTAAAGGATACATATAAGGCCGTTCTTTAAAAGCAATATCAATAACTTTATTACCTTTTTCGACCTGTTTGATAAGATGGGGTAACCGATCAAAGGCGTGTGTGCCGAAAACAAGATCAACATAAGGAAATCTTTTTATAATACGTTCCCCTTCCTGTTGTGCAAGACAACCGCCAACGCCAATAATGAGGCGACTGTTTTTAAGCTTTATCTTTTTAAGGCGCCCCAACTCGCTGTATGCTTTGTCCTCAGCTTTCTGTCGTACGGTGCATGTATTCAAGAGAATCAGATCCGCACTGTCATATGTTTTGACGTGCGCATAGCCGTGGGCTTCAAGCATTTTTAGAATACGAAAGGAATCATATTCATTCATCTGACAACCGAATGTTTTAATAAAAACTCCCGTGGGGGCCTCGTCGGCATTCATAAGGATCTCGTTAAAAAAATATACGTATTGATCTTGATTAACACTATCATTAGTCCACCGTTCAGCACGATGAGAATGGTCTGTGAAAACGGCGTGCTTTCAGATTATTGTGGCTGAGATTGGTCGGATGCGAGTTTTTTATTTGCCTCTGACAGGCGTTTGGCAAGCGTATCTATGATTACTTTTGAAAGGTGCGGATACAGTTCCAGAATTTCATTCAAATTATCACCGCTGAAAACCTGCACAACGCTTCGTCCAATAGATGAGACAGTAGCAGTTCTTTTTTCTTTTAGTATCGCACTCATTTCTCCGAAATATTCACCTGGTTTGTTGATTATGCCGATTTCAACATCACCTTTTGTCACCTTAAGTCCATATTGCGATTTTACAAGGCGAAAGATACAATCATCCTCCGATCCTTCATGAATTATAATCTCTCCATCTTGAAATATTTTTTCATTTATATCAACCACATTTTCCAAAGGAATGTTTTCTTCAGCAACCTGGGTGGTCTGTTCAAGCTGGAGCATGAGTGATGATAGTATCTGCTCTGTAAGCTGGGGCCGGTCAAAGATAATTTCGCGAACCATATCAGCATGATAAGCAGCAATGCGTGATTTTGTAATGGTCACCGCGGAGGTAGTATAGTTGCGTTTGAGGAAATAATTTTCCAGCCCGAACACATCACCGTCCTTAAGAACCCTGATGCTTTTTCTGTTCTGTAGTATCTCGACGTTGCCGTGTAAAATAACAAAAAAACGCTTAAAGGATGCACCCTCCTCAACTATCATTTCACGAGGATTGTACTCGCGGATGGTTACATCCTTAATGTTACGTGCAGGTATCATTTTTTATTAGGAAATAAAATTAAATTATCTCGTTTATATGTATACTGTATTTTATTACACGGCTAATGAAAAAGTCAATATGATAAACTTTTCCTTGATAATCAAAGTCGGGTTCTGTTTGAACTATAGGAGGACAGAACGGCAATCCGTAATTTTTTAATTAGTATTTATTGTATGATAATCATTTTTTATATATGATTATAAAAAATCGTTCAGACTTTTTTATTGAAAACGAACGCTGTACTATCACATGCATAAAACCGGGAACATACAAAGGGGTATATAGTTAAGATTAAGACAAATAAACACAATGTGTATGTGGTGGCTTGTTACGTTCCGTTTATGTTATAGGTGTGGTCTCAGCACGCAGTTTGAATGATTATTTCATCGAAATCGGTTCTATAAATCTATTGTAAAATATAGAAATTTTGATATGTTATTAATATTTTTAAAAAAATAGTAGAAAGTAAATATGCTGATTACATGATAGTATTTCAAAATCCAGAGAATGTACATGATACGATAAACGATTTAAAAAATATTTCTAAGAGGAGTAAGTGATATGGCGGATACAAGTATGAGAGTACTCGTAGTGGATGACTTTTCAACCATGAGAAGAATTATAAGAAATATTCTGAAACAGCTCGGTTTTGAGAGCATTGAAGAAGCCGAGGATGGTCAGATCGCATTGGAGAAGCTCCTAAACGGAGAGTTTAAATTTGTCATAACCGACTGGAACATGCCGAACATGACCGGCCTTGATTTGCTCAAATCCATTAGGGCAGATGATTCACTGAAGGATATACCGGTACTGCTCGTCACGGCAGAAGCTGAAAAAGAGAATGTTATTCAGGCCGCTCAGGCAGGTGTAAATGACTACATAGTTAAGCCATTTACTGCTGAAGTTCTCAAACAAAAAATAGATAAAATTTTTGGATAATGACAGGTCCTATGACACAAGAAAGCATTAATCAATTAATTGACAGCGTGGCCGAGGAACTGCTGATGGCGGACCCTTCCAATCTGCAGGATCTTGGTAAAATACTTGATTGTTTTCAAAAAATTCAGCAGGAAGCACATGAAGAGGGCTTGATCAGGGCGGCCGATGCTGCAGAAGCTGCCGGCAGCCTTGTTCGCTGCATGATTCTGGATGAAGTTTCCGACAGGGAGGAAACATTTGATGTTATCAGTCAAACGGTTTCGGCGTTACAGCAGATGATGCGTCCGGGTGTAGATGCGGAGAATATCTTTTTCCCCGAGAAGCTTCCCCTGTCCGCAGCTGCCAAGAACAAAAAAGACAAACAAAAGTTTATACTCCCACCTCATATTGATGAAGAAATTTATTCAGATTTCCTTGCTGAACGCGATGGGGTTCTTGAACAAATGGAGTCCCATCTGCTTGTTTTGGAGAAAGTAAAGGACAGGGAAACAATTGCTGATCTGCGCAGAATTTTCCATACCCTTAAAGGGGAAGCTGCTATCTTTGAACTCAATGATGTTGCAAATATTTGTCATGGCACAGAAGATTTGATTGATTCCTCTGGAGAGGAACTCCCTATTGATAAACTATTAAAAATAAAAGACTGGCTCAAGGATGTTTTTGATGCGTTGAAGAACAATCATGACATGCCGCAACTGCATGAACAGCTCTTTCATGAAACGGATGCTCCCCAAGGGGAAACAGCTTCAGCAGCACAAACAGTGCAGCATGAGGAAGCCCCTTCACAACCGGTAGAGACTGCCATGAGCGGCGACATTGATCTGCTTCTTGATTTTGTCTCGGAAGCTCAGGAACATATGGACAAAATAGACAACGAGCTCTTGTCACTTGAAAGCAATCCTGAAGATGACGAAACGCTGAACGCTGTTTTCCGGGTTTTTCATACGCTGAAGGGGGCTGCTGGATTTCTTGCACTGAATGATATTTCACGATTAGCGCACATTACGGAAAATTTACTTGACCTTGCGCGCAAGGGTAATGTCATTCTGAGCGGTGAAAAAATAGATGTTGTTTTTGAATCCTTGGATTTAATGAAAAAACTGGTTGCAAATCTTCGACAGGCCGTTTCGGTAGGGAAAACTACGTACGCTTCGGAATCCACGCTAGAAGCTACCATAAACAGAATAGAAGCTATCACAATCGGTAAAACCATTGAGCCTGCAGAGAAGAAAACAGAGCACGCCGTTGAAGAGCAACGGGAACAACCGGCTGAAAAGGCACCGGACGTTAAAGCCAAGGAACAGGAGTTGCAGCCCCAGCAGAAGAAGGCTGTAGTAAAGATCAAGGAGTCTGTTAAGGTTGATTCTGAAACGTTAGACCAGCTCGTTGATGCCATAGGAGAGCTTGTTATTATAGAATCGATGATCAGGCAGGACCAGGCTGTAATCAGTGCCAAATCATCACGCCTGAACAGTAACATCAGGCAGATGGACAAGATAACCCGTGAATTGCAGCAGCTTGGCATGTCGTTACGGATGATTCCGGTCAAGGGAACGTTTCAAAAAATGTCACGTGTCGTTCGCGATCTGGCAAAAAAGGGCGACAAGAAGATAGAGTTTACCGTTAAAGGAGAAGACACAATGCTTGATAAAAGTGTTGTGGACAAAATCGGGGACCCGCTCATACATCTTGTCAGAAATTCCGTGGATCATGGCATTGAGAAATCAACAGAAGAAAGGAAAAATGCAAACAAAAGCGAGACCGGTAATGTAATACTGAGGGCATTTCATAAAGGTGGAAACATTTATATAGAAATAGAGGATGATGGAAGGGGCCTGAACAAAGATGCTATTTTGCATAAGGCAATGGAAAAGGGCCTTGTCCGTGATGGACAAGCATTGAGCGAACGTGAAATATTTAATTTGGTATTTTTGCCCGGCTTCTCAACCGCAAAAAAAGTAACCGACGTTTCCGGCCGCGGGGTAGGGATGGATGTGGTCAGAAAAACCCTTGAAGAACTCAGAGGGAATATTGAAATTGTTTCAGAGCCGGGGTTCGGTTCTACCTTCTCTCTTCGTCTGCCGTTAACACTGGCAATCATAGACGGCATGCTGGTGGGTGTCGGCAGGGAAAGATATATTGTTCCGACGCTCAGCATCGTTGAATCCATACGGCCGTCAAGGGAAGATTTAAATACCATTGCTAATCGCGGTGAAATGATACAGATCAGAGACAGGTTGATTCCACTTTTTCGGCTTTCAAATTTATTTCGTATTGAAGGTGCAAAAGATGATCCTACAGAAGGCCTTATAATTGTTGTTGAGGACAGCGGCAACATGACGGGAATCCTTGTTGATGAACTGCTCGGCCAGCAATCCACCGTTATTAAAAGCCTTGGTGATACGTTAAAAGGTCTGCCCGGTATTTCAGGTGGTTCTATTATGTCTGATGGAAAGGTCGGCTTAATCCTGGACATAGCCGGCATTGTTAAATTGGCAACGACTGAAAACAGTATGACCTTTTCAAAAACATAGAATAAAAGGTGCACGGAGGTATATGAAATGTCTGACAGCAAAATTGGGAAATCCAAAGAAACGCACGGTGTGTCTGAAACAGAAAAATACTTGACGTTCAGTCTTGGTGACGAACAATACGGGCTTGATATTTTGAGGGTAAGAGAAATTATCGGATTGATGGATATAACCAAAGTTCCCCGTACGCCGCAATTTATACGGGGGGTTATCAACCTGCGGGGGAAGGTGATTCCGGTAATAGACCTGAGAAAAAAATTTGAAATGGAATCTGTAGATGATACTGATCAGACATGCATTATCGTTGCCGACATTGAACGTGAGTCATCCACACTTCAGATGGGTATAATTGTAGACAGTGTTTCAGAGGTGCTTGATATTGAAAAAGATAATATCGATGAGGCACCTACGTTCGGTGCCGACATAAGCACCACCTTCATAAAGGGCATCGCGAAGACAAAAGGAGGGGTGAAAATACTTCTTAATATTGAAGAGGTTCTGACAGCAGTAGAACTGCAGTCTATATCAACTGTTTCATATCAGAATTCCCGGAACGAAAAAGACGCCGTTGAATAATGAATAGTCAGACATTCCAAAAATTACGAGAGATTGTCTATGCAAACAGCGGGATTAATCTGAGCGAGGCAAAGCAGGCAATGGTTTCTTCCCGTATCTCAAAACGGATGCGGGTGCTTTCGATCAGCAGGGCCGAACAATACCTTCAGTACCTGCTTAATCAGTCAGGTGGTGATGAAATGACTCACCTGCTGAACGTAATCTCAACAAATGTAACAAGTTTTTTTCGAGAATCAGACCATTTCACTTTTTTGGAAAAGACCGTTTCTGAATTGATCAGCAAAGGCAAGAAAAAAATCCGCATTTGGTGCGCAGCGTCATCTACCGGTGAGGAGCCGTATTCAATTGCCATGACGATCAGGGAGCTGCCTGATGCACAGAACGTTGATATCCGTATACTGGCAACTGATATTTCGACCCGGGTTCTTGCCGAGGCTCATGAGGGCAGGTATGAGGAAGGGAAAACGGATAGTATTCCGAAATCATTAAGAAGTAAATATTTTATTGAAGAAAAACATAATGAAAAAAAGATATTACTAGCATCAGATGCACTGAAGAATATGATATCTTTTAGACGGTTAAACCTTTCAAAAACACCTTTTCCCATGAAAGGTCCTCTTGATATCGTCTTTTGCAGAAATGTTATGATTTATTTTGATAACTCGGTGAGAAAAAAATTAGTTTCAGAAATATTTCGTTTATTGAAAGGCGGCGGCTATCTCATTACCGGGCATTCTGAAAGTCTTACCAGCATCACAACTAATTTTAAATGTGTAAAACCGTCAATCTTTTTAAAAAAGCATTAACTGTCAGAGTCCGCGCTCACTATATTATACTGTAGGAAATGGAGACTGTGTGTGAAGACACAAGTTGTCGGTATATCAGACATGAAGGTTTCAAATAATTCTAATGATCTTCTCATAACATATTCGCTTGGATCCTGCCTGGGGGTGGTGATATTTGATCCTGAGGCAAATGTTGCCGGAATGCTTCACAGCATGCTTCCTTTGTCTAAAATCGATACGAAGAAGGCAGCAGCCTCGCCGCATATGTTTGTTGATACCGGCGTACCGTTGCTTTTCAAGGAAGCCTATGCACTCGGCGCGGACAAAAAAAGAATCATCGTAAAGGCCGTAGGATGTTCTTCACTTATGGATGAGAAGGGGTTTTTTAAAATCGGAGAAAGAAATTTTAACGTTCTGAGAAAACTCCTGTGGAAAAATAATATCCTCATTGAGAAGCAGGATGTCGGGGGTAATTATTCACGTACCGTATCTATTATGGTCGCCTCCGGACGTGTTATCGTAAAAACCGGCGGTAAGGAAAAAGAGCTGTAAATTTCTTTCCTCTTGAAACATGTTTACCACAGGTATAATGATACGTAGATAACTATACTCTAAGAAGGAGCAGACGTTTATGTCCTTTAACATACTCACTGTTGACGATTCAAAGACAATCAGAAAGGTTATTAAAAAGACGCTGCAGCTTTCGGGAGTACCTGTGGGAGAATTTTACGAGGCGGAAAACGGAAAGCAGGCCCTTGAAATTATGCAGGCAAACTGGGTGGATCTTGTTTTCGCCGACATTAACATGCCGGTGATGAACGGTGTTGAAATGATAGAACGGATGGCGGAAGATAATATTTTAGATAAGCTACCGGTTATTATCGTTTCAACCGAAGGAAGCAAAACACGCATTGATGAACTGATGCACAAAGGTGTTAAAGCTTATTTAAGAAAACCTATTACGCCTGAAAATTTAAGAAATGCAGTAATAAACGTCATGGGGGATTATGATGCAACATGATATCAATGATATGCTTGCCCGGGTGTGCTGTAAAGTTTTTGAGAATCTTGCTTTTATGTTCGGTGACTCACTTGAAAAAGATGATGCAGTCTCCGAATCAGAAACGTTTATAAGGGCCATGATGACGTTTGATGGAGAAAAAAAGGGCAGCATTGAGATTGTGGTGCCCGGTGAAATAGGGGATGAACTTGCCGTAAATATTCTTGGCCTGGATGATCCAGACGAAATCGGCGAAGACACCAGCGACGATGCCCTTAAAGAGGTATTGAATACAACGTGCGGCCAACTGCTCACCGCGCTTTTTACCGACAAGCCTGTATTTCATTTGTCCGTTCCCGTGACGTCCGCGTTAGACAACAACCAGTGGCAGGAACTTATTGCAGATGAACAATTCATTGCACTGGAAATCGACGATAAACCTGTTCTGCTCAGAGTTCTTATAACCTGAGGGAAAACACCACAATGGCGATAAAAGTTTTAATTGTTGATGATTCTGCAGTTGTCAGAAAGGTATTCACCAAAGAACTCTCAACTGATCCTGAAATTAAAGTCATCGCAACCGCTCCTGATCCCTACGTTGCCAGAGACAAAATAGTGAATTTAAAACCTGACGTGGTGACCCTTGATATTGAAATGCCCCGTATGGACGGCATCACCTTTCTGCGAAAACTGATGAAGTATTACCCGATACCGGTTATTGTAGTTTCCTCATTAACGCAGAAGGGCAGTGATATTGCAATGGAGGCCCTTAATGACGGTGCCGTTGATGTCATGTGCAAACCCGGTCCTTCATATAGTGTCGGGGACATGTCAATGGGCCTCATTGAGAAAATCAAAGCTGCCGCTCATGTCGATCCCAATAATCTTAAAACAATACTATCTCAGGCACACAAAGAGAAACAAAACTACTCCTTAACCAGAACAACAAACAAGGTAATAGCAATCGGCGCATCTACCGGTGGAACACAGGCACTCGAGTTCATACTCACCGCAATGCCGGCCAATGCGCCCGGCATTGTTATTGTACAGCATATGCCGGAAAAATTTACCCGGAGTTTTGCAGACCGTTTAGATACACTATGCAAGATTACGGTGAAGGAGGCGGAAAACAGGGATAGGGTTACGCCGGGAAAGGCATTGATTGCACCGGGCAATATGCATATGGTGCTCGGCAGGTCCGGCGCTTCCTATTACGTGAATATTAAGAACGGCCCGTTGGTAAAGCGACAGCGGCCCGCGGTTGAAGTTTTATTCAATTCTGTTGCCAAATATGCAGGCAACAATGCAATCGGTGTTATATTAACGGGTATGGGCTCTGACGGCGCGGAAGGACTTTTCAAAATGAAGAACAGCGGTGCAGCTACACTCGCACAGGACGAAAAATCATGCGTTGTGTTCGGCATGCCCAAAGAGGCCATCAAGAAGGGCGGTGTGGACAAAATAGTGAGCCTTGCCGAAATGCCCTCAGAAATCCTGACATGTGTATGAATAGGTTTACATAATATATCTTATCAGACGTTATCTAAATACTCCTCAATTTTATTTTTCATATAATCTATAACATACGCGGAATATCGTCCTATTGCGTAGTTTTCTTCAAGCTTTTTATGGAAAAGTTCCCTGGATATACGGCGGTTGATCGCAATAGACAGTACTGCCATTGGTGTATTTATATAGGGAATAGCCTTTTTGTTACATACGCTGCATACCTCTTTATCATCTGAAAGAATGCCCTGCATATGCTCCTGGAAGTACAGCTTTATAACCGATGCATCGGGGATCGACAATTTCTCAATACCACTATCGGTATAGTGTAGCGATGTATCAATACGACATACTTCAAGTTTCCTGTTAGCTATCATATTCTTATATGTTGAATTATCATTGTTCTTATTTACATTAGTTTTACTTGTCAATTCATTGTAAATATGCTCTGATACAACAATATGTTTAATGTGACTGTATTGATCAAGCAGAGACAGTTTTTGCAGATAGATGATTGATGACGTGTCAACAGCAATTTCCCCGCCGCTTTTTAATAGGTTCTGTTCTGCACTGTTTTTCATTGTTTTCCGAAAACCTGTGCCCGGCACCTGTGGAAAAAAGGGAACGTCCCACGTTTACGGACCTTCGAGCACGGTTGTTTCCTTCGTTTCAATATTGATTATTTGTCCTGTTTGTATTATTATTTATGGCTTAACTCGTCACCATATCTGAACTACTAACAATATAAGGTTTTATTGATAATTATGAGCAAAAAGAAAAAAAGTCAGAAAATATTAATGGGTAATGAAGCGCTTGCACTCGGCGTTGTTGAAAACGGATGTTCCGTCGCGACAGCCTATCCGGGCACGCCTTCCTCGGAAATATTATCATCAATTACACGTTTTAAGAAGGAAAATGATACAAAAATTCACACTGAATGGTCTATCAATGAAAAGGCCGCTTTTGAAGTTGCGCTGTCAAACAGTTACATGGGTGGCCGGTCGACCGTTTCAATGAAACAGGTAGGTCTGAATGTAGCACTTGATCCCCTTATGAGTGCGTCATACACAGGCGTTATCGGTGGATTTATCGTCGTTTCTGCTGATGATCCGGGACCGCACAGCTCGCAAACCGAGCAGGACAGCCGGTTTGTCGCCATGCTCGCAAAAATTCCTGTTTTAGACCCCGCATCTCCTCGAGACGCCTATGAAATGGTTGAAATCGCATTTGAGTTGTCGGAAAAATACAGTATACCGGTGATGCTGCGGCCTACCACACGTGTGTGTCATGCACGACAAAACATAACGCCTGGAAAGATTAGTACCGGCAAAAAGAAAACAAAATTTACGAAAGATGCGAACAGATGGGCGGCAACCCCGAAATTCCGGTATATACTGCACAAAGAGCTTAATAAAAAATTACATGCCGTCAGTACTGCACCTGCAGTGCAGCCTGTTCTTTATAAATCACCTAAAAAGCGCCCCGAATTGTGCATTCTTTCTTCCGGTGTTGCCTATTCCCATGTGCTTGACATTCTCAATGATTTAAACATTCATGAACACGTTGCTCTGTATAAAATCCCTATGCCCTACCCTCTTCCGAATACGTTTCTTTCTGCTATTACAAAAAAGTATAAAAAAATATTGGTTGTTGAGGAAACCTATCCGGTCATTGAGCTCCAGATACCTGACAGACGCAGTGTTGACGGAAAACTGAACGGGAAAGTTCCCCAAGAAGGTGAACTTTCTCCTGATACACTGTATCCAATTATTGCAAAATTCCTTGCTGTTTCTGCCCGGAAACTTCCTGGGGCAAAAGCCGGCGGACAGAGGCCCTCGCTGTGTCCCGGCTGTTCACACAGAGCGTCATATTTTGCTATAAGAAAAGCGTTCCCTAACGCGATCTATACAGGCGATATCGGCTGCTACACACTGGGAATCAACCTCGGTGCTGTCGACACCTGCCTGTGCATGGGGGCCTCGGTCAATCAGGCCGCTGGATTTTATCAGTCGTTTAAGGTCAATGGAAGTGAAGGTAATACGGTCATTGCGACAATAGGTGATTCTACATTTTTGCATTCCGGCATTCCGGCCCTGATAAATGCGGTCTATAATGACGCTCGTTTTATACTGGTAATTCTGGATAACAGCACAACTGCTATGACGGGTAATCAGCCTACTGCGGCAACGGGAATACTTCCTGATGGATCATCCGGGAAAAGCGTACACCTGGAAAAGATTATTGAAGGTTGTGGGATAAAATATTTAAAAACCGTTGATCCTTATGACATCCCGGCATTGATAACAACGCTTAAAGAGGCCGATATCGTCACCAGAGGAAATGATGGCGGGATTTCCGTGGTGATAGCCCGACACCCGTGCCTTATGAACATGAAATCAAAAGGCAAAAAAAAGGTTATTGTAACACAGGACTGCACCGGCTGCCGCTACTGCATCACAAATTTTGAATGTCCTGCACTTGAAGAAACTGATAAACGCGTTGAAATAAATCAGCTGCTGTGCAGCAAATGCGGCGTCTGTATACATGTATGCCCCTTAAAAGCCATAAAAATTGAAGGAACCTAACATGTCTGATAATACCACTAATGTTCAAATAGTCATTTGCGGCCGCGGAGGACAGGGCGTTCTGTTTTTAACGAGGCTGATCGATGAAGTAGCCGTTTATGCCGGAAACAGCGTTATTTCTTCAGAAACTCACGGTATGGCAATGAGGGGTGGTTCAGTCGCCTCTTATATTCGCATCGGATCCTATAACTCACCCCTTATCAGGGCGGGAGAAGCGGACATTCTGATTGCGATCTCAGAGCGTGAAGCTCCGCTCAACAGCCACCTTCTTAAAAAGAAAGATGTGCAAAAATATATAAACGCTAAAAGCAGAAAAAAGAATACCATTAATGCAACAACTGTTGCTGAAAAGCTCGGCTCAGCCGTCACGGCAAACCTTGTCCTGCTGGGATACGCAACAGCACACGACCGGTTTCCTTTTTCTTTTGAAACCGTTAAAAGTGTGCTGGAAAGAATAAGCCCGCCCAGAGTGCTTGAAACAAACGTTAAGGCGTTAACCGAGGGGTACAACCTTGCCGCGGAATAATGTTTTTCACAGTGAAGGAGACGTTATGTTTCAGCCCGAATTTGAAAAAATGAACAGAAATGATCTTGAGGCACTCCAGCTCAAAAGGCTTATCGCCACCCTTGACAGGATTACGGACACAAACAGTTTTTATGCTGAAAAAATAAACAACCTCACCTCCCGTGACATAGACTGTTTGGAGGACATTCAGAAGTTTCCCTTTATGACAAAGGATGATCTTCGTGACGGCTATCCCTTTAAATTCGCCTGTGCAGACCCTGCAACATTTATGCGAATTCACATGAGCTCAGGCACAACCGGGACCCCGGTTATAAACCCTTCCACGCGCAGTGATTTGGACCAGTGGGGCAGTATTATGGCCCGATGCTATGTTGCTGCAGGCGTGTCATCAGCTGATGCTGTTCAAATAACACCGTCATTCGGACTTTTTAACGGAGGGTTCGGCTTCCATTACGGTGCCGAGAAGCTCGGCGCAATGATCGTTCCCATCGGCGCAGGCCGCTCGTTGCTCCAATTAAAGTTTATGAAGGATTTTAATGTTGCCGCGTTTACCGCCATAGCTTCCTACCCCCTCAGGCTGATGGAGGTGGCCCGAAAAGAGAACATACACTTTCGGGAGACCGGCCTCAGAGTCGGCATTTTCGGAGCAGAGGTGTGGAGCGATGAAATGCGCGCGCGTATAGAAGCAACCATGGGCATAGAGACCTTTGACATAATCGGCATGACGGAAACAGGCGGCGTGGGGCTCGGCATTGATTGCGCTGAACACAACGGAATTCATGTGTGGGAAGACGACTATCTTGTTGAAATTATCGATCCCGACACCGGCATTGTCGTCGAAGACGGCCGGGAAGGGGAAATGGTTGTTACGACACTGAACCGCGAGGGCCTTCCGCTTATCCGCTACCGCACGCGTGATGTAACCTCGATAATTAGCAGAGACGTTTGCCCCTGTGGAAGAACCTCTCTGCGGGTGGCCCGCCTTAAAGGCCGTAATGATGATATGCTGAAGATTAAGGGTGTTAATTTTTATCCCCGTCAGCTGGAAAGTATACTGATGAACAAGCCCGAACTGGGTTCACATTACCAGATTGTTCTTGAGAAGATAAAAGGGCGCGATACTATAGCTGTCATGATAGAAACAACAGCTCAGGTAAGCTCCGGACTGTCTGACGATATCAGCACTGAAATCTATGATCTCCTTGGTTTTCATGTCGATAAGCTTGACATGCTTCCTGAGGGCACTATTCCCCGTGCTCCGGGCAAAGCTGTCAGGGTCGTAGATAAAAGGTAGAGAGAGGTCGATGAGCAGCCCCTTCTTTGTGCCGTTTAATTTCTTAGGACTTGGCAAAGACCTGTGTTCATGGGAACAATCCAAAATCGTCGTACTGCCCGTTCCCTACGACTTGACCACATCATATCTCTCCGGGACCAGAAGAGGACCACTGGCTATCCTTGAAGCCTCTGCCCATATGGAACTTTTCGATGATGAGACGCTACATGAAGTTGCATCACAGGGTATTCACACCCTTGATCAGCTGGAACCGGTTACATCAGGCCCGCAGGATATGCTTGAACAGGTCCAGGCAGTTGTGTCGAAAATACTTGATGCCGGCAAATTCCCCGTTGTTATCGGCGGAGAACACAGCATAACCGCGGGCGCGGTAAAAGCCTTAAAGCAGCGCTTTGAAGCGATAACCGTCGTCCAGTTCGACGCACATGCCGATATGCGAAACAGCTATCAGCATTCACCGTACAATCATGCGTGTGTGGGAAGAAGAATAGCTGAAATGTGTGACCTTGTTCAAATCGGCATTCGAAGCCTCAGCAAAGAAGAACACGATTTCCTTGCCACATCATCAATACGCACTTTTTTTGCCCGGGATTTATTAACGGATAATCAGTGGATAGAACAATTGCTTGCTTTGCTGCCCCGGGATATTTATATCACCATAGATCTTGACGTGCTCGATCCATCTATTATGCCGTCTGTCGGCACTCCCGAACCCGGCGGCCTCGGGTGGTATGATATAACCGGTGTTCTGAAAATCCTTGCCGAACAAAAACGTATCGTGGGCTTTGACGTTGTTGAACTCTGCCCGCAGCCCGCAAACCCGGCGCCCGATTTTCTTGCTGCCAAGCTCTGCTACAAACTACTCAGCTACGTTTATAGTAATTGATATGGAAGGTATGAAACAACATTTACAGTACTATTTTGTAAGGGAGTCGAAACAATGAAATTTGTGCCTAAAGAAGTTTTTTTTACCCGTGGAGACGGTACACACAAAGAGGAGCTTCGCTCCTTTGAGCTTGCCCTGCGTGATGCCGGTATTGAAAAATTGAATCTTGTTAAGGTATCAAGCATATTCCCGCCGAGATGCAAAATCATTTCAAAGGAGCGAGGGCTGAAAAAACTTTCTCCGGGTGAAATCGTCTTTACTGTTATGAGCACGTGCTCCAGCAATGAACCGCGCCGTCTGATTGCCGCTTCAGTGGGCTGTGCAACACCAGTCGACAACCAAAGCTACGGGTATTTATCAGAATTTCACACATACGGTATGACACAAAAACAGGCAGGGGACCATGCCGAGGACATGGCTGCCGCCATGCTCGCGTCAACCCTCGGTATTGATTTTGATGAAGATAAAAGCTGGGATGAAAAAAAGGAGGTCTATCGCATAAGCAACAAAATTTACAAGTCGACAGAAATTACACAATCAGCTATAGTAAAGGGTAAAGGATACGCAACAGTTGTTGCGGCAGCTGTTTTTATTTTGTAAACCCATCCACGTGGAGGTTAGCGCACATGAAAAAAAATAGTTCAATAATTTCACGATCCATAATTTTTGCATGTTTTCTCTTGTCTGCAACTGCACTGGTTTTCTCCCCTGCCCTTCTTTTTGCCCAGGATGACGTTATCAGCGGGCTTCCGAATTTTTCTACTCTGGTAAAAAAACTCACACCGGTCACGGTAAACATAAGCTCGACAAAAACGGTCAAATCGGGTTTCAGGAATTTCGGTGCACCGTTCGGCGGCCAGGATTCAGATCCCTTCCGTGACTATTTTGGTGATGATTTTTTCAGACGTTTCTTTGGTGATCAGCCCCAAAAGGAATATAAACAGCGCGGTCTTGGGTCGGGGTTTATTATCGACAAGGACGGATACATATTGACAAACAACCATGTTGTTGAGGATGCTGATGAGATAAAAGTAAAAGTCCACAATGAAAAAGAGTACGATGCCGAAATCATCGGCAGGGACCCGAAGACCGACATTGCACTTATTAAAATAAAAGATCTGAAGGAGGACCTGCCTGTTGCACAGCTCGGAGATTCCGATTCTTTAAAGGTGGGTGAATGGGTTATTGCCATAGGAAACCCCTTCGGCCTTCAGGAAACGGTAACGGCAGGTATTGTCAGCGCGAAGTGGCGGAAAATCGGAGCAGGGCCGTATGAAGATTTTATCCAAACGGATGCATCGATTAATCCGGGCAACAGCGGCGGACCTCTTTTTAATCTTAACGGTAGTGTCGTCGGTATCAACACAATGATATACAGCCCCAGCGGCGGCAACGTCGGAATAGGATTTGCCATTCCCATAAATCTTGCTAAAAACGTCGTTTCACAGCTCAAGGAGAAAGGCAGAGTTGTCAGGGGGTGGCTTGGGGTTGTCGTTCAAACGGTAACGCCCGAACTCGCGAAATCATTCGGCCTTGAAGAAGGCAAAGGTGCTCTCATTGCCGATGTTGACAAAACCGGGCCTGCCAATAAAGCAGGCATCACGTCCGGTGATATTATCGTAACGTTTGACGGAAGAGAAATTCGCGAAATGGCCGATCTGCCGCTTATAGTTGCTGAAACCCCCGTCGGCAAGAAGGTAAAAGTGGTTGTTGTCCGGGGCGGCAAACGAAAAACATTTACCGTTACGATCGGAGAGCTTAAAGAGAAGAAGCTCGACCAGGCCGCTGTGCAGGAAAAGAAAAATCTTGGTATAACGGTCGGCGAAATAACCCCGGATCTTGCACAGCGCTACGGCCTTTCTGAGAATGACGGCGTTCTTGTGTATTCGGTTGACAGGGGAACACCCGCAGAAGATGCAGGCGTACGCAGAGGTGATATTATTATTGAAGTCAACAGGAAATCCGTTACGACTACCGACGAGTATTATGCGGCTGTAGAGGAGTCTACAGAGGGCAATATCCTTATGCTGATTAAACGCGGCAGGTCCTCTCTCTGGATAGTAATAAAACCAAACTGATGTTATTGTGTAAGGAGGCGCACAATGGGAAGAATAGAAAATATACACGCACGGGAAGTGCTTGATTCCAGAGGCAACCCCACCGTGGAAGTAGATGTGGTGCTTGAAACAGGAGCATTCGGCAGGGCCCAGGTGCCCTCGGGTGCATCAACCGGTGAAAAAGAGGCACTCGAGCTCAGGGACAACGATAAAGGCAGATTTCTGGGTAAAGGGGTTTTGACCGCAGTAAAAAATATAAACGACGTAATTCAGCCAAAGCTCCTCGGCATGGAAGCGCTTGACCAGGTGGCTTTAGACAGCTTGATGATTGATCTTGACGGAACCGATTCAAAGAAAAATCTCGGCGCTAATGCAATACTCGGCGTGTCCCTCGCGGTTGCCAAGGCATCTGCAGACGAACTGGCCCTGCCCCTGTACCGGTACATCGGCGGCATAAACGCAAAGCAGCTGCCGGTTCCCATGATGAACATACTCAACGGCGGACAGCATGCCGATAACAATGTAGACCTTCAGGAATTTATGATAATGCCCGTCGGCGCAGCGAGCTTTTTCGAGGCGATCAGAATGGGTGCAGAGATTTTTCATAACCTGAAAAAAGTACTTAAGGGAAACAACCTCAATACTGCCGTGGGCGATGAGGGCGGATTCGCACCGGACCTCAAATCCAACGAAGAAGCGCTTGAATGCATTATGCAGGCCATTGATCAGGCCGGTTTTAAACCGAAAGATCAGATATGCCTTGCCATAGATGCTGCCGCAAGCGAGTTCTATACGGACGGAACATATATACTGGGTGCCGAGTCGGTACCTGAAAAGACTTCCGACGACATGATAGATTTTTACGAATCGCTCATTGATCGCTACCCGATTGTTTCCCTTGAAGACGGACTTGATGAAAATGACTGGGAGGGATGGAAAAAGCTTACCGATCGACTCGGTAAAAGAATACAGATTGTCGGAGATGATCTTTTTGTTACAAATACAACATTATTACAGCAGGGAATTGAAAGCGGTGTCGCAAACTCAATACTGATAAAGCTCAACCAGATCGGCAGTGTTACTGAGACCCTCGAAGCAATAGAAATGGCCAAACGGGCTTCCTACACCGCGGTTGTCTCTCATCGTTCAGGTGAAACAGAGGACACAACCATTGCAGATCTTGTGGTGGCCTGCAATACCGGTCAGATAAAGACAGGCTCTGCATCCCGTACTGATCGTATTGCGAAATATAATCAGCTGATACGTATTGAGGAAGGTCTCGGAGCGGCGGCCCAGTACCCTCAAAAACGTGCATTTTATAATATTGGATCCTAGACTGTGGGCATTTTTGATCGTAGCAATCACGCTGACGACAAGCGATTGCATATGGTCCAAAGCCAGCTGAGATCACGGGGCATCGCCGATGAGCGCGTGCTGAAAGCAATGAGTGTTGTTCCCCGTGAGCGCTTTGTCCGTTCAGAATACACAAGCGAGGCGTATAAGGACGGCCCGCTCCCCATTGATGCGGGCCAAACCATTTCTCAGCCCTATATGGTTGCCCTGATGACTGAATGCCTGGATCTCAATGAAGACGATAAAGTCCTTGAAATCGGGACCGGTTCAGGCTACCAGACTGCTGTTCTTCTTGAAATTACACCCCATGTCTATTCTCTAGAGCGTATTTCAGTGCTTGCTGAAAAAGCAATCGAAAAACTGACATCTCTCGGCTATGAAAATTTCACCATACAAGTGGGTGACGGTTCATGCGGATGGCCCGATGAAGCGCCTTTTGATGCAATAATTGTAACCTCTGCCGCACCGTCGGTACCATCATCCCTTAAAGAACAGCTTGCCGACCTCGGCAGGCTGGTCATACCGGTTGGACCGCGCCACTCTCAGGTCCTGTACAAAATAATTAAAAAAGGTGACGATTACATAACTGATGAACAAACGCCGTGTGTTTTTGTTCCACTGGTGGGTAAATACGGTTGGGAAGAGGAACCCTAGCAGCAATCATGTCTGTCAAACAGCACATTGACGAACTTAAAAATAAAATACAGTATCATAATTACCGCTATTATGTTCTTGATCGGCCTGAAGTTACGGATGCAGAATATGACGCCCTGATGCGCCGGCTTCAGGCCCTTGAGAATGAAAATCCTGAACTTATTACTCCTGATTCCCCCACCCAGCGGGTCGGTAACGCACCGGCACGTGAGTTTCCAAAAGTACCCCACACGCCTCCGATGCTCAGCCTGTCAAATGCAATGGATGAATCAGAGGTCAGGGAATTCGACACGAGAAATAAAAAAAACCTCGGTATGGACGGTGAGCTGGAATATGTTGTTGAACCAAAGCTTGACGGCCTTGCAGTAAAAATAATATACCAAGCGGGTACGTTTCTTGTCGGTGCGACCCGGGGGGACGGCAGTGAAGGAGAAGATATTTCACAAAACCTGAAGACCATACGGTCGATTCCTCTTACACTGATGTCCGGCGCCGATAGTTCACCTCCCGACACAATTGAAGTACGTGGTGAAGTGGTTATGAAAAAAAGCGACTTTGATAAACTGAACAGGACCCGCGCCGAACAGGGAGAACCTCTTTTTGCGAATCCAAGAAACTCAGCGGCGGGTTCCGTACGGCAGCTTGACTGCCGCATCACCGCACAGAGACCCCTGGACTGTTTTTTTTATGCCCTGGGCGATCAGCGTGCAGTTGATGCTTCTACCCATTCAGAAACACTTGCCGGCCTAAAACAGATGGGGTTTAAAGTTAATCAACATATAATTGTTTGTTCAGATATTGAAGAATCTATACGGGCATGCAAAGATATAGAGAACAGAAGAAACGATTTTCCCTATGAGATAGACGGGGCGGTTATAAAGGTAAACGATCTGGGGTTTCAAGAACAGCTCGGCAGTATATCGCGCAGTCCGCGCTGGGCGATTGCCTATAAATTCCCTCCTCAGCAGGCAACTACCGTTGTTAAAAACATTACCGTACAGATCGGCAGGACCGGTGTTCTTACCCCTGTTGCACATCTTGAACCGGTACGGCTTTCCGGTGTTAAGATACAGAACGCAACACTTCATAATATGGACCAGCTTGAAAAAAAGGACATCCGCATCGGCGACACCGTTCTGGTGCAGCGCGCGGGTGATGTCATACCAGAAATAATAAAGGCTGTTGAATCAAAAAGAACCGGTGCTGAAAAAAAGTTTTCAATGCCCCTCACCTGCCCTGACCCGGCGTGCGGCGGCAGCGTTGTAAAATCTGAAAATGAGGCTGTATACCGCTGCGATAATCCCACCTGCCCGTCTGTTGTGAAAGAGTGTATCAGGCATTTTGCTTCACGCCGCGCAATGAACATAGAGGGCCTTGGTGAGAAGCTGGTCGCGCAGCTTGTGGACAAACATGTTATCAGCAGTGTCGCGGACCTCTATTTCGTTTCCCGTGCAACTTGGCAGAACCTTGAACGCATGGCCGAGAAGTCAGCTCAAAATATTGTGGAAGCTCTTGAGAAGAGCAAGCAGGCGGGGCCTGCACGTTTGCTGTATGCTCTGGGGATCAGGCATGTCGGTGAAAACACCGCCCAGCTGCTGCTTGATGAACTGGGCAGCATTGCGGCCGTTCAGGCTGCGGAAAAAGAACAGTTGTTGAATATAAAAGGCATAGGCGATGAAATTGCCGAAAGTATTATTGACTACTTTTCACAGGAACACACTGCTGCCATCTTACACCACCTCAGGGAGGCAGGTGTCTCACTGTCACTGCAGAAAGCCCCGGGTGAAATGCCCTTGCAGAACAAAACATTTGTGTTCACCGGTACACTTAAGCGGTTATCCCGGACACAGGCACAGCAAAAAGTAGCCGGACTGGGCGGAAAAACAGCGTCAAGTGTCACAAAAAAGACTGATTATGTAGTGGTTGGCGACAGCGCGGGTTCTAAATATGAGAAGGCAAAGAAACTCGAAATTGCAGTATTGACTGAAGAAGAATTTCTTACGCTCATCTCCTTCTAATATTTTGTGGCTGAAGTAGTAGAGCATAATATGATGGGTGTTTTCGGACGTTCATGACAGCGTTTATTCTCTGCATGTTAAGTCTTTGCTATAGACGACCACCCTGTTCCTGCCGGATTTTTTTGCTGCGTAGAGCGCCTCGTCGGCACATTTGATGAGTTCGCTGTGTGTTTCAACTGAAACATCGGGATATGCTGCAATGCCGATACTTACGGTTATGTTGATAGTCTTGCTGCTGACTAAGAATGTCTCCTCCTGGATAATATGACACAGTCGCTCACACATCGCACGCGAACATTCCTTGTCGGTATGTGGAAGGATCAGGGCGAATTCCTCTCCGCCGTAGCGGGCTGCGGAATCTATGTCTCGCTTGTTTTCTTCAAACAGGCCACCAAGTGAATTAAGTATTACATCCCCAGCCTGATGCCCATAGTTGTCATTCACCGTTTTAAAATGATCTATGTCGATCAGTGCACAGCACAGCGGCAGCGAATACCGTTTTGAACGATAAAATTCCTCTGCAATACGCTCCTGAAAATGACGATGATTAAAGAGGTTCGTGAGGCCGTCCTTTTTGGCCAGCTCTTCAAGCATGCTGTTTTTTTCCTGGAGCTCGTCCCACAGGGTCTTCATGCGCACCTGGGTTGCGACACGTGCAAGCAGCTCTCCGCGGTCAAAAGGCTTGGTGACATAATCAGCTGCACCGTGTTCAAGGCCCTTGATCTTATCAATGGATTCTGTTTTGCTGGAAACCATGATTATGGGGATATCCTTGGTGATGTCGTCGAGTTGTAGCTTTCTGCATACTTCATAGCCGTCGATCTCGGGCATCATGACGTCAAGAAGTATGACATGGGGAGACAGGGTTTTTGCTTTTTCAATACCCTGCCGGCCGCTTTCACATGCGGTTACATCATAATTTTTCTTGGCCAGCAGTGTCGTGGCAAGTTTTCTGACAACAGGGTTGTCATCAACAACAAGTATTTTTATAGTATTATTTGAAATTTTTTCACACATACCGGCGGTTAGATTTCTATTATCTTATAGGCCCTTTTTCCCATGCCCAGTTTTTCTGCATAATTCAGCTGTATTTCCCAGTCAACCTGTGGATACAGTCCACGGAACTTGTCCTGCCCTTTTTTTCTGTTCATTTTCAGGGCCGAATTAATAAAACCCTCTTCAGCGTTTACCATGTCTGCTGCCGCCTGATCAATCGCGACCGGGTCGCGTGAGGCAAGTATACCGATATCGGGAACAATGGGCCTGTCGGCATGACCGTAGCAATCGCATGCGGGGCTTATGCTGGTAAGAAAGTTCAGGTAAATACTTCTGTTGCCCTGACAGGAAAAAACGCCACACGCATATTCAATCATCTTTTCCTGAAAAAGCTCGATACTCTCATTCCAGTTTATCTTTATCGCACCCACAGGACAGGCGGTAATACATTCCGCACATCCGATACACAGTTCGGGGTCTATGCGTGATTTCTCCTGTATTATGTTAATTGCATCCGCAGGACACTGCTCAATGCATTTACCGCAGGCAACACATTCTTCTGCTGCAACAATTGGTGAGATATCGGAATGCTGTTTCATTTTCCCTTCGCGTGAGGCACATCCCATGCCGATATTTTTCAGCGTTCCACCAAAACCGGTCAGTTCATGACCTTTAAAATGAGCAGCGCTGATGAGCGTGTCTGCGTTTGCTATTGATGCGGCAATGGAAACTTCAGCAAAGTGCTTTGCGTCGATTTTTATTTTTACGCTGTCATTTCCCCTGAGCCCGTCTGCTATTATTACCGGAGCAGCAACCGTGGCAAATGAAAAACCATGTTCAAGTGCCAGCTTGAGATGTGAAACAGCCTCGTCGCGCTCCCCACGGTACAGCGTGTTGGCATCGGTAAGAAAAGGTTTCCCGCCAAGGTCGGACACCTTTTCAATGATGTCACGGATTAAAATAGGACGAATGAATGCCGTGTTGCCTTTTTCACCGAAATGAATTTTTACGGCAACCAGGTCGGCCTTTCTCACAAGGGTGTCAATGGAAACCTTGTCGAGCAGGCGACGCAGCTTGTGATGGAGGTTCTCCCTCGCGTCAGACCGCAAATCGGCGAAAAAAACTTTTACACTCAATAGATGGTCTCTCCAAAGCCCTTCAGATAAAAGGTGAAATTAAAGCTGGTATCCGATGACCTGCCCCCGGTTCCCCTGCTCGTCTCTATTGAAAATATACTTCCCCAGCACTGCGCGGCATAGTCGAAACCGAATTCGGTATCCAAATCCTTATCTTCAAGGTTGTCATAGGTCGCATCAAAAAAAGCATACAATGAGTTCGTCAGTTTGAACTTTCCTTCGAAATCAACGGTTTCAAACCAGTCACGGCCGTATCGGTATTCCAGCTTGAGAAACTCTCCCCTTCCCGAAGACCAGTTGACATAGGCATTGTAATAGCGAAGGTTGTGTTCATACGGATTATATGATGCCTTTATTTTGACATAGGTGGTGGGAAATATATTTATACGAACTTCTGCGAAAACATCAGAAAAGTCTTCGTCCGGGTCCCCCTGAAGGTAGATCCCCCCCTTGGGCCTGCTGATGTTGAATACCTGACCGACATTTATATAGCCGATCTCCCTTTCGTGAAGCTCGCCGGTATGATCAAACAAAAGTGCGGTAAATCTGCTTTTGAGATAATATCCGAAACTATGGCGCTTATAAAACCTGTCGGGTATGTCAAAATACGGGAAATCACTTTGATCATTTTCCGGCACATATTCATAAAGAAGCCCCGGCTCAACGGCATGTTTGAGTTTTTTTATACGCCCCTTGTCTACATCAAATATTCTCAGCAGTGTTGTCGACAGTTCGGCCTCTATGCTCGGGAACAGTCCCTCCTCATCATAGTTCTTGTCCTTATGGCGCAGATCAAGATAGGTAATGCCCTTTACGCCTATTTCCGGATTGAATTTCAGCCAGCCCCTGTAGTTGACGGGTAACGAGAGCTTGGGAAAAACATCAAGGCGGTGGCCGCGGATGCCTTCCTCACGCCATAAATAATCATATCTGGTTTCCAACTGATAAAATAGAGGTGTGCCTGCAAGGGGCCTTTTCGTACCGGAAAAAACCATCTGCGGTGCTCTCTGTAGGGTATAGGGGTCCCTGTGCATGAGGTTTTTATAGAAGTTGAAATTTGCCAGGAGGTTGTAAAATTCCCAGTTTTTATTGAAAAAGACAAATGATTCATCCATCTCGCGTTTCTTAATGTCCGATTTGTTGACCTCACCCTTTGATCGGCGGACCTTTCCGGCATAGTCACCGTAAAACTCACGGTCGGTTATGTATGATACCATTGCCTTTGCATAGAAATCCGGGGAGAAGTAATGCTCACCTTCAAAATTTACATAGCCCCGTTCCTTTTCCCTGTCACGCTCATCTCTGTATTCGTGGTCAAAGTACCTGCTTTCTTCATTGGCAAAATAACCGTAAAATTTACCCCAGCTCCCCTCCCGCAGCTTAAAGCGGTATTCAAGACCGGTCCCCAGGCCTTTCTTGGTTGCAAGATCCAGCCATACCGTTGCGTCGCTATTGTCTGAAATTGCCCAAAAATATGAATTGTTGAATTTTGCCCCTTCCCTGTCCGAGTGGCCGACCTCAGGAAAAAGAAAACCCGACGCCCTTTTTGTCTTGACGGGAAAAATTGCGTAGGGAAGATACAGCACGGGGAAACCCTTGAGCCTGAACGTGCTGTTATATACCCGTGCATATCCTTCGACGGTTACATCTATCTTGCCGGCATCGATCCGCCATACGGGGTTCTCGCCGTCACATGTTGTAATGGTCCCCTGCTGCATTATATATTTGTTGAGGCCCTGCCTGGTTACCTCCTCGCCTGAAATGTGGAAATTCTGCTGCTTAATAAAAAGACGTGCGTTATGGACTTCACCGAGCTGCGTGTCAAGGTTGATATTGAATGAATTACAGTAGAGGGTATCGTCACCTTCCTTAAGAACGACATTGCCCCGTGCCTCCGTGCCCTTTGTTGTAAGATTAATCTTTATATAGTCTGCTGACAGTATTCTGGTTCCCTGGGCGATCTCCACATTTCCCGTGGCAGTCACAAAGTTTCCTGTGCGGTCATAATCCATATGAAGGGCCTTCACGTTTACCGGAAGCGCGTCATAGTCGGTCTTTTCAATCGGCAGGGTTCGTGCAGAAGCATGAGCAGCACACAAACTGAAAACCACAACGGCAGCGGTCTTTAACGTTCTGGCGATAATACCGCAGGACAAACAAAATGTAAGCGATTTCATGAGCATAGTCAAAACAGGTATGTACGTTAATAATGTTTTCAGCCCTACATGCCGATGCGGCCGCTTGAAAAAGCCCGGGGCTGTAAAAAATATTCGCGTGCCTCACCAACGGTAAACAATGATCCGGTGACGGCTATCACATCATTTTTTGAAGCGTTTTTAATAACATATTTAATTGCGGTTTTTGTATCGTCGTACCAAAATACCTTTTTTTTAGAAGAAAATCTAATAAATTTTTCAATAAATTCCTTTTTTGCCGCACGCTGCATCCCGGGCCTGCAAAAAACTATTGCCTCTCCAAGCGGCGTGACGAGCTCCACAAGTTTAGCTATATCTTTATCTTCCATTATGCCGATGACGAAATAGAGGTGCTTATAGGTGAGCTGCCTGCGCAGCGTGTTGATTAACGTTTTCCAGGCAGCCGGATTGTGTGCACCGTCAAGAACGACTACAGGGTTTTTCTGTATAATTTCGAACCTTCCCGGCCATGATGTTTCATGTATGGCTTGTTTAACCGTCTCTTTTTCTATCAGAACACCTTTTTTGTTTATCAGTTCAGCGGCACAAACGGCGAGTGAAGCATTTCTCAGCTGGTGGTTTCCCAACAGGCCGCTTTTCAGCTCTTTGAATTCCCAGTTCAGACCTTTGTACGAAAACAGTCCGTTATGCTTGCTGCGACAGGTGAAATCATCGCCCAGCTGGTAATGCCGGGCGTGCAGGCGGGTACAGGTCTCTGCGAGAATTTTTTTTACCGATGCCTGGCGCACACCGGAAACAAGCGGTACACGCCGTTTAATAATGCCGGCTTTTTCCCGTGCAATCTTGGAGAGCGTGTTGCCGAGATATATCTGATGTTCCATATTGATTGAAGTAATTATTGATACGAGGGGACGAATAACGTTGGTTGCATCAAACCGCCCCCCCATTCCCACTTCGAACACAACGGGATCGGCATGTTCCTCGGCAAAATAGGTCAATGCCATGGCAGTTATAAATTCAAAATACGTAATGCTGTCTATGGCATTGTCTGAACAAATGCGTTTTATTCTCCTTGTAAGGCCGACGACCCTGCTTCTGGGAATAGCTTTATCGCATATTTTTATTCTTTCGGTAAAATCAATGAGGTGGGGCGACGTGTACAGAGCCGCACGGTGTCCGTTCTGTCTGAGAATCGCGGTGAGAAAAGCTGCCGTTGATCCTTTTCCATTGCTCCCGGCAATATGTATAAATCGAAGCTTTTTGTGTGGATCACCAAGCTGTTTTAACAGGGACGTGATCTTTGAAAGGCCGAGCTTTATGCCGAATTTTTGTAAACCAAACAGATATGATATTGTTTTCTGATAGCTCATTGCAGTATGACAGTATCATCTTGTTGCTTCTTTGAGGGAAGACATGAATTCACCGACCTTTTGGACCATATCAGGGTCTCCGAGGTTGTCCTCGATCACCTTGATAAGGGCACTTCCCACGATTACCGCATCGCTGTAGCGTGCAACTTCGCGCACCTGTTCGGGGGTTGATATGCCGAATCCTATACCAATCGGCAGTTTGGTAAATGTTCTGATTTTATCAATAGATGAACCGATCATTGCATCAAGGCTTTTACGTGCACCGGTGACACCGGTGACGGATACATAATATACAAACCCTGATGCCATTTCAGCAACACGTTTCATGCGCTCATCGGTACTGGTAGGGGCCAAAAGAAAAATAATATCAAGGCCGGCGGCATTCGCCGCTTCTTTAATAGGACCGGCTTCTTCAGGGGGCAAGTCGACTATTAAAAAACCGTCCACACCGGCTTGTTGTGCATCACGGGATAGTCTTTTCAGACCGTACTGAAAAAAAGGATTATAATAACCGAAAAGAATGATGGGGATGGAAGAAAAAGTCCGCACCCGGGTAACAAGTGAAAAAATATTCTGCAATGAAAAATTATTTTTCAGCGCACGCTGGGAGGCTGCCTGTATGGTGGGACCGTCCGCCATGGGGTCGGAAAAGGGAACACCGAGTTCGATCATGTCCGCCCCGCTGTCGATAAGCGCCTTGAGGATTTTTTCAGTTGTTTTAAGGTCAGGATCACCGGCAGTTATGTACGGTATCAAAGCCTTTTCGTTCTTTGCTTTTCGTTCGTTGAAAAACTGCTCTATTCTGCTCATTGTTGTTTTACTGTACCTTTTGTTGTTTTTTGTATGTGCGTTCCTACAATGGTATGCCTATTTTTTCAGCTGCTATATGAATATCCTTGTCACCCCTTCCGGAAAGACATATAACAACCACCGTATCTTTTTTCATGTTCGGCGCTTCCCGAATGACATATGCAACTGCGTGTGCACTTTCAAGGGCGGGGATTATACCTTCACGCAGCGACAGCTCTTTAAAAGCAGCTAACGCTTCATCATCAGTCACCGTAGAATAAACGATTCTGCCCGTGTCCTTTAGATAGCTGTGCTCAGGGCCGACGCCGGGATAGTCGAGGCCGGGAGCAATGGAATGTGCCGGCAATACCTGGCCCTGCTCATCCTGTATCAGATAGCTCATTGCGCCGTGCAGAACCCCCGGCGTTCCTGCCGCAAGCGGGGCCGAATGGGGGCCTTTACCGATGCCGAGCCCGGCCGCCTCCACACCCACCATCTTTACGGATTCGTCGTCGATAAACGGGTAAAACATTCCCATGGCATTGCTGCCGCCGCCGACACATGCAGTAATCATGTCGGGAAGCGCATGCTCCTTTTCCATTATCTGTTTCCTGGTTTCATCGCCGATAACGCGCTGAAAATCACGCACAAGAACAGGATAGGGATGGGGGCCTGCAACAGAACCGATTATGTAAAACGTCGTCCGTACGTTCGTAATCCAGTCACGCATTGCCTCATTCATTGCATCTTTCAGGGTGCACGAACCAGAATGGACCGGCACTACCCGGGCGCCAAGGAGCTTCATTCTGAAAACATTCGGTGACTGCCGTTTAACATCCTCGGCACCCATGAAAATATCACACTGCAATCCTGACCGTGCTGCAACAGTGGCCGTTGCAACACCATGCTGCCCTGCCCCGGTTTCAGCAATAATCCTTGTCTTGCCCATTCTTTTGGCAAGAAGTATCTGTCCTATTGTATTATTGATCTTATGTGCACCGGTATGGTTGAGGTCCTCGCGTTTAAGATAGACCCGTATACCCAATTTTTCAGAAAATCGTTCAGCAAAATAGAGCGGGTTTTCTCTTCCGACAAAATCCCTTAGATAGTAGTGCAGCTCTTCCAGAAAATCAGGATCATTCTTGTACCTGCTGTAGGCATCTTCCAGCTCGCGCAGTGCCGGCATCAGCGTTTCAGACACGTAGCGTCCGCCGTACATGCCGAAATGTCCTGTTCGGTCAGGATACTCCATAAACAAACTCCCTTAATTTCTCCCCTGGTTTCTCATGACGCATGAGCGACTCACCGATCAGAAAGGCATGAACACCACAAGCCGTGAGCTTTCTTATATCATCCAACGTTCCGATACCGCTTTCGCTCACAATGGGCGTTCCTTTCGGAATATGTGTAACAAGGTCGCATGTCGTTTGTATATTGGTAACAAATGACATGAGATTTCTATTATTTATACCTATTACGGGAGAACCTGCTTCAAGCACTCTTTCAAGCTCATTCTCCGTGTGTACTTCTACAAGCGCGCTCATCTTCAGTTCTTCAACAAGCTGTAAAAGGTCCATCAAAAGATTCTGCTCCAAAACAGCAGCTATTAAAAGCAACGCGTCCGCACCGGCGGCTTTTGTTTCATATACCTGGTACGGATCAAATATAAAGTCCTTTCTCAATACGGGTATGTTTACCTGCTGTTTTATATCAGAAATATATTCAAGCTTTCCCTGGAAGAAATCCTCTTCGGTTAAAACTGAAACAGCAGCAGCACCATTTCTTTCATACTCCGCGGCTATGGCAACCGGCTTGAATGATTTTCGAATAATACCTTTTGACGGGGAGGCCTTTTTGACTTCTGCAATAATCCTGTAATGCCCCGCCCGTGTGCCGGCAAGGGAGGCCGGGAAGTCTACACAATCCGCAATATGCGCAATGCGCTCTTCAAGGCTGGACAAGGGAACAGCTGACTTTGCTTTTCTTACCGTTTCTTTCCTGCGGTCTATAATATCATCTAAAATCATTGTGTTATGATAATTTATTTGTCATGTCTTTCAGCATGCCCAGTTTTTGTAAGGCGTTCCCGCTGTCTATTGCATCCGCCGCTATGCTGACCCCGTCCTGGAGCGTCTCTGCTTTATTGGAGGCTACCAGTGCCGCACCCGCGTTTAAACAGACGATATCACGGTGGGGGCCCTTTTTGCCGTTGAGCATGTCAAAAATTATTCTTGTATTGTGCTCGGGTGTACCTCCGGCGATGCGTGCGCAAGGCGCAGGTGAGAAGCCGACCATTTCAGGTGAGATTGCGTAGGTAGTAACTGTTTTTTCACATAATTCACTCACAACGGTTTCAGCGCCCAAGGATATTTCATCAAGTCCGTCCTTCCCGTGGACAACCAGTGCCCGTTTTTTACCTAAATGGTTGAGAACATTTGCAATAACTTCGGTCAGCTTTTCGTCAAACACACCGACAATCTGTGTGGGAGCATCTGCCGGATTGGTCAGGGGACCCAGGATATTGAAAATCGTCCTCACACCCAACTCGTTTCGTACGGGTGCGGCGTATTTCATCGCGCGATGGAGCTTCCGGGCAAACAGAAAACCGATGCCGATTTCATCAATGCATGTGCCCACACTCTCCGGTGAGATATCGATATTTATTCCCAGGTGTTCTATAACATCGGCACTTCCGCAACTGCTTGAAACCGCACGATTTCCGTGTTTTGCAATCCTCACACCGGCGCCGCAGGCAACAATGGCTGCCGCTGTAGATATATTAAAGGTGTTTGCAGCATCGCCGCCGGTGCCGACTATGTCAACCAGATCGTCTTTTATCAAAACGGGGATCTTTACAGCGTTCCGGTGCATTACCCTTGCCGCGCCGGTAATCTCTTCAATGGTCTCTCCCTTCATTCTCAAAGCCGTAATAAATGATGCTATCTGTACATCGGTGGCATTGCCTGCCATGATCTGGTCCATAACACCGATCATTTCCTGTTCAGATAGATCATTTCGTTCAATGACCTTTTTTATTGCGTTGTTGATCATGGCTGCTGCATATAAAAAAATTTAAACGGGTTCAGGAATTGATGCTGCATGGTTGTATCAGCCGGTGAAATGCTAAACGTGCGACTGCCAGAATATTTCAACCATATCAAGAAAATTTTTAAGTATTTCTCTGCCCTCACGGGTCAAAATAGATTCAGGATGGAACTGTATTCCCTCAATAAAATAATCCTTGTGGCTTATGCCCATAATTTCATCCTGATCTGTTTGTGCGGTAATCTGAAAGGAGGGAGGGAGGGTGTCATTATCAATTATAAGTGAATGATACCGCGTTGCATCAAAAGGGTTCGGGAGCCCCTTAAACATTTTTTTATCATTGTGCATTATTTTTGAGACTTTACCGTGCATTATTCTCCCGGCCCGTATGATTTTCGCACCGAAAACTTCTGCTATACACTGATGGCCGAGACAGACACCGAGTATGGGGTAAACGCCTTTGTAGGTCTGTATGAGCTTTTTTGATATGCCGGCGCTGTCGGGGCGTCCCGGGCCCGGAGAAATAACAATCTTTTCAGGATCAATCTTCCGCACATCATCAATGGTTATTTCATCATTTCTGCATACGGTTACCCGTTCACCGAGATCGCCGAAATACTGTACAAGGTTATAGGTAAAAGAATCATAATTGTCGATCATTAACAGCATTGCTAAAGGCCTTCATGTGCGGTTTTTATTGCTTTGACCATGCCCTGTGCCTTGTTGACCGTTTCCTGGAATTCCCGCTCAGGTTTTGAATCCATGACAATGCCCGCTCCGGCCTGAATATAGATCTTTTTGTTTTTTACAAGCATTGTTCTGATGGTGATGCAAAAATCCATATTCCCTGAAAAACTAAAATACCCGACAGAACCGGCATATGGCCCTCGTTTATGTCGTTCCAGTGAATCAATTATCTCCATTGCCCTTATCTTGGGAGCACCGGACACCGTTCCGGCAGGAAAGGCCGCCATAAAAACATCATAGGCATCTTTCCCCTTTTTCAGTTTTCCGCGGACATTCGAGACAATATGCATAACATGTGAATAACGCTCCGTTATCATAAAATCATCAACGCTGACAGTTCCCATTTTCGATACCCTGCCGACATCGTTTCGGCCCAGGTCGACAAGCATTACATGCTCGGCACGCTCTTTTGGATCGTTTAAAAGGTCCTTCTCAAACGCCTGGTCCTGTTTATCATCCGTGCCGCGAGGTCTGGTGCCCGCAATAGGCCTGACGACAACTTCACCATGGTCAAGGCGTACCATTACCTCGGGGGACGAACCGACAATAAAGCTGTCATCCATTTTCAGATAGTACATATACGGAGAAGGATTTACAACACGCAGCGAACGGTAAAGCTCGAAAGGATCCGTCTTTAATCTTGTTTCAAATCGCTGCGACAGAACCACCTGAATGATATCACCGGCACGTATGTGTTTTTTTGCTTTTTCAACAATTTTCTTATATTCGGATTTCTCAAAGTTCGACTTCATGGCAGTACTGCCGTGTAGTTCTTCTGTCGCCGGTTTTTTCAACGGCTTATTAAGCACCGAGTCAATCGTATCAATTGTTTTAATTGCGTTTGTATAGGCACACCTCAGGTCGACATTTTCCTCGTCAATATGGACGTTGCAGACAACTTTTACGTTGTGTTTCAGATTGTCGAAAATAATGAGGGTATCGGTGATCATCAAATAGGCATCATCCCACTGAAGATCATCATCGGTGCTGTCAGGCATTTTTTCAAAAAAACGTATCATGTCATAGCCGATATACCCCACCGCTCCCCCACAGAAACGGGGCAGTCCTTCAATTTCTACGGGTACATAGCTTTTCATCAGATCCCTGAGCAGCAGCAGCGGATTGTCGGATTGCAGGTGTTCGGTCTTTTTCCCTTTTTTGAGGGTAACCCGGCTGCCTTTGCTTTTAAATATGATCGACGGGTTGAAGCCGAGGAAACTGTACCGCGCCCATTTTTCACCACCCTCAACACTCTCGAGCAAAAAGCAGTGGCTGCTCTTGTTGAGTTTCATACAGGCGGAGACAGGAGTTTCCGTATCGGCAAGTATTTCCTTGTATACCGGAATGAGGTTTCCCTGTTTTGCCTTTTTCTTGAACTCGCTGAATCGGGGAACGTAATTTTTAAAATTGTCCATGCTGCATACGGGTAATAGTTTTATAAAAATATTTCAGTGATAAATTTGTGCATACTACCACTAGTTGTGGGTAAAATCAATAATAAACAAGGCACATATCAGCCTGCAAACAGGTGACGGTTGCGTATTATTACAGATCATGTCGGTATTACGACCGGCTCCCTAAGAAGCAGATGAATGCATTGCCGGGCTCTTCCTGCCAGATCAGGGTGTGTGCTGTCAAGGGACGTAAGCTGCCTCAGATTATCGGCCGTCCTGAAAACAAGCATTGCCAGATCGCCCTCATCAACGGAAATAAGCTTCAGGACCTCATCCCAGCTTATACCGCACGCCCAGTTATAAATAGCTGCTGCCGGCCAGAACTGTGTCTGTGGTACGTGAAAAGCGAATCTTTTCTTCAGTGATAAAATTTCATCTATTGCCTGCTTCATCATAAGATAGGCCTCGCGGAGCGGTTTCTTGTCCCAGGCAGTTGCCTGGTCGACATCAATATCCCTGAATTTATCATTGACGAATACGGCTACAACCGCAGCAAGAAGCTCGGGCGTGAGATGCGTAAGGACATTTTTGCGTATCAGCTCGGCAATTATCAGCGGCTGGTCAAGACGCAGCTTTGACGCCCAGACACCGTCAGGGGTAAGCGTGCCGTCTTTGTCCGCGAAACCGTTCATGGTGAGAAATTCAAGATGACGCTTGAATTCATTCCACAGTGCATTTTTTTCACCGTCAATGGTTCTGTTTAACATTTGTGCTTTGTAAAGGAGTTTCGTTATGTGCGTATTTTTTCCCTGGTGGCACAGTGAAAAAAGCCGGCACCCGTCACAGGGAAGCTTCTTTACGATTTGTTCGTTTTTCCCAATTTTTCTGTTGAGATCTTTTATACGGTCATCATTTTCAAGATTAAGCCCTGTTTTATATGCGGCCTTTGCATACTTCTTCTGCTTTCTTTTCAACAATGAAATCTTTTTGTATGCTGATTTTCTCGCTTCAATCCAGGTAATGGCTTCTTGAAAATTATCACATTGTGCGCCTTCCATCTTCTTTGTGAGTTTCTGCAGCGTACGGTCTTTTTTTTCTTCCAGCTCGTGAACCGATTTAAAATGCTGGAAATTTGAAAAAGAAACATTCAGCAGCTTTTTGATTTCATCAGGCGAAAGGCTGATAAGCAGATTTAACGACATTGAAAAGTTTATCTTTATCTGGCTGTTGATCGGGTCAGGCTCCTGATTTAACAGGTCATCAATGAGGTGCGGATTTTGAAACGGACCGTGCACAATAACGGCAAACCCTATGTTATCCTTCCCTCTTCGCCCTGCCCTGCCTGTTGTCTGGTGCAGTTCTGTTGCGCTGAGGCTGACGAACTCTTTACCGTTAAAACGGTCGCTCTGCACCAGAACAACCGTTCGTGCGGGAAAGTTTACACCAGCGGCAACCGTTGATGTTGAAAAAATCGCATCCAGAAGCCCCTCATTCATAAGCTTTTCAATAACCACTTTCCAGTGCGGGAGCTGTCCCCCATGGTGTGATACAAGGCCGTGGTCTATGGCTGCATGGAGTTGGGGGTGCTTGGCAAGAAAGGGATATTCGTCTAAAAAATCTTTGATCCTTTCCCTGATTCTGTGCGAGCGATGTGCGGGCAGGATCCGTTGTTTACACGCAGTCACCGCCAGGTTGCATTCCATGCGTGATTTCAGAAAAAATATTGCGGGCAGAAGGTCGAATTTTTCAAGCACCTGCAAAACGTCGTCATAGGCAACGGCCATCTTTGATCGAAGGAACCTTTTCTGCTTCGCTTTTTCGATAAAATGAGATATTTTCGGCGTAACGCCGTTGAGGCCTGACAGGGGCATCATTTCGCCGCTGGGAAGCAGATAGAGCGGATAAATGGGGACCGGACGTTCTTCGGAATGAACGACATGACAGGGGTGATTGCGCACACCGGAAAGCCACTCGGCTATTTGGACGTCATTTCGTATGGTAGCGGAAAGCATAAGCAGCCGCACACGCTGGGGAAGATAAATCATTACCTCTTCCCATACAACACCGCGGTCTTCATCGCCGAGATAATGTGCTTCGTCAAGTATAACAAGATCAGCGTTAAAATCAACATACCGGCTCATCGCATCATAGAGCTGGTTTCTCAGGATTTCGGTCGTCCCCACGACGATTGATGCATCGGTATTTTCTTTCCTGTCGCCGGTTAGTATGCCGACGTTCTCTTTACCGAACTCCTCTTCAAATTCGTGAAATTTAGAATTTGAAAGCGCTTTAAGGGGCGATGCATACCAGGCTCTTTTGCCTTCGGCCAGTATGCGCTTCATTGCCTGGAGCGCTATCCACGTTTTACCGCTCCCGGTAGGTGCGCTGACCAGTACGTCGTATCGGCTGATCTTTCCAACTGCTTCTTCTTGAAACGCATCAGGCACAAAAGGTTCTGCAGCAGGCGTTCCTATTTCGGAGAACACTTTTCTCAGGTTGCGGTCTGCTTTGGGAGTAAAACGTCCTGCAGGCGAGCTTTTTCTTACCTTCTTTTCTGGTCTCATCACAACAATCCGCCACCACCGTTATGCCGGCTTCTACTGAATTTCAACGTTTCCATGTTCCAGTGCGCTTTTCAAGGCTACTGTGCATCCAAAAAACCAACCGTCTCGGATGGGAACGCATAAGGTACACATATCAAAACATAGGCCCATTAAAAAGTAATTTAATCTAAAATTTGTACATATATAAGAAATTATAATTATACATAATTTATAAAAACTTGTACACCTATTAAAACATGCTGCCGTGCTCTTTTTTCTCCGGTACATTACGCGGCCGAAATATAGTTATAAAATCATAAAAAAGCTTTTCAACCCCCTGTAATTATGTTACATTTTACTACCTGTTACGTTCATTAAACCATTTTTTTGACCGTGGTTCATGTTCACAGAGTACACGCCGTCATAACTGTTAATCATCGATTCACTATCCGTCAATGATGCACACCGTATAAAAAAAACAGACTAACCGATTCGTGAAAGAGGATTGTTTTTATGAATTACCAGGACTTTAACAAGACTGTTACCCTTATTAAAAAACAGAACGAATGGAGAAACAGCACCATTAATCTTATTGCAAGTGAAAATGTCGTGAGCAGAAAGGTACAGGAGCTTGCAGGGTCTGATTTTGCCCATCGTTACGCGGAGGGTCATCCCGGAGAACGTTATTATCGGGGCACAAATTACATTGACGACATCGAGAGCAGACTCAAGTCAAATCTTAAAATAATATTCAAGTGCAACCATACCGAGGTCAGGCCGATCAGCGGCACAAACGCCAATGAAGCGGTTTTCAGCAAATTTGTCAACAAAGAAGATGTTGTTATGGCCAACTCAACACCCGGCGGCGGGCACATAAGTCATCACCGGATAGGGTCCCTGGGGAAGTTTACTAAAAATATAATCGACTTCCCCTTAACAGAAGACGGGTATCACCTTGATATAGAAAAGACCAAGTTTTTGATAAAGACGGCAAAACCGAAACTGCTTGTTGTGGGCAAGAGCCTTTTCCTTTTCCCGGAACCCGTAGAGGAGCTGTGCACTATTTGCAATGAAAACAAGATAAAAATTATTTATGACGGTGCCCATGTTCTCGGTCTCATTGCCGGTAAGAAGTTTCAGGACCCGATCAGGGAAGGTGCCTTTTTGATAACTGCCAGTACACATAAAACCTATTTCGGGTCACAAAGGGGGCTTATCCTGAGCAACATGGATGTTGATAACTGGATGAAAATCGATCGCGGCGCATTTCCCGGCTCATCCAGCAATCATCATCTTGATACCCTCGCACAGCTTGCCCTGTGCACCAACGAGGTAATGGAGTTCGGCGAACAGTATGCCGAGGATGTCGTACAAAACGCCAAAGTACTTGCCGCAGCGCTTGATCGCCTTGGTTTTGATGTTGAAGCAAAGGAATACGGATTTACCGAAAGCCATCAGGTTGCCGTAAATGTTAAAAAACAGGGGGGCGGAGAAAAGGTTTCGCGCGAGCTTGAAATCAATGATATTATTCTCAATATGAACATGCTTCCCCATGAGCCTCTCAGAAATCATGACCACCCGGAAGGCATAAGAATCGGCGTGCAGGAAATGACCCGGTTCGGGATGAAGCCTGACGACATGGAGCGCATCGCCACCCTGATGAAGGAGTGTGTCATCGACAATAAAACGGTCAAAGAAGAAGCAAACAAATTCCGGTCCGATTATCAAAACGTGCTTTACAGCTTTGACGAAAAGTAGCTCCCTTCTCCGGCATGATGATTATCGACGCACATACACATATATTTCCTGATCATCAGGCTGAATCGGTGCTCCGGAACACCGCCAGCCTGTTCAATGTAAAAATCTTCGGTAAAGCGACCGCGGCGGACCTTCTTGAGCACATGGATGATAACGGTATATCGTATGCCGTTATTCACATGGTGGCCCCGGTGCCGTCCGGTGTTGGACCCACCAACAGCTGGCTCATAACGCTTAATCAGAAAAGATTTATCAAATTCGGCACGCTGCATCCACGCATGAAAAACTACCGTGACGAGATACAGCGCCTGCACGACAACGGCGTCACGGGGGTAAAATTTCAGCCCGACATCCAGCAGTTTACCCCGGATGACCGCAGCCTGCTCTACCCGTTTTATGAAGCTCTCGCACACCATAACATGATTGTCATGTTCCATGTGGGCGGCGAACCGCTTCCCAGCCCGCGTGACCGGTCAAAGCCATGCATGATACGAAATATTGCCACGGATTATCCCGAGCTCAGAATTATCGGGGCACATTTGGGAGGTCTTAACATGTGGGATGAGGTGCACAAACTGCTTGCAGGTATGGACAATATCTATTTTGAATCCTCTTTGAGCTACCCGTTCATCGGACCTGAGCTCGCGGAGAAAATTATTGTAAAGCATGGACATGAAAAGATATTTTTTGGTACCGATTATCCTTTCGGATCAATAAAAGATTCTCTTAATGCGGCCAAAGATGTTCCCTTCCTCACCGATTCACAAAAGCAGGACATCCTCGGGCGCAATGCCCACCGTTTCTTTTTTGAGAAAGAACCGTAAAAGGATACACGGGAGCAACACTTTCAACCCTTTGTATCATTTTCCATAGTCTTCTTCGTGTGTTTTATATACCAGACCAGCTGACGAAAAACACCCCTGATGAGCTGTACGTCATACGTTGTCAGCAAGGCTTTTGTAAGGACCCGCCTGAAGTTGCCGATTGCATGCTCGGTATTATAGGGATCAAGGTATCCGATCTCAAGAAGCGCAAAACGCATATGATCATACATCTCCTCCAGCTTGTTACTGGGTGCAAGCTCGGGTATTTTTTCTCTCTTTGCGGGCGCATCTTTTTGGCTTAATGTCTTGAATATTTCATAACATACGATCATTACTGCATGCGATACATTAAGTGATGTCGCGTTATCATCAGTCGGGATTGTGACAACATCATTACACAGTTCAAGATCATTATTGTTCAGCCCTGAATTCTCGGGACCGAACATCAGTGCAACACGGTTATGGTCCCCCAGCGACAGAACCTTCTGTGCCATGTCTTCCGGTGTTAGACGGTCCCGCCATTTGCGGCTGCGCGCCGTTGTGCCGAAAACATAGGTAGCATCGGCAACGGCATCACGTATGCTCGAAACACATTCAGCGTTCTGCAGAACATCTTCACCGTGGGTTGCCATCCATACAGCCTGTTCATCGATCTCGCATTGGGGATTTACCAGCTTTAATCGTGAAAGTCCCATGGTCTTCATGGCACGGGCAACAGAGCCTATGTTGCCGGAGTTCAGGGTGCCTGCAAGGATTATGCTGATGTTTTTCAGCGGCATGGTACACTTGGTTTGTATTTAAAACATTATATAAAAAGTACGATGTGCGATATGTGCTATGGGATGTGAGATTTTAAAAGATTTTATCACACATCTCTGGTCCCAGACCGCAGATCACAAATCCCATATCTTTTTACACTATTTCAAGCATTCTCTTAAGGGGAATAAGGGCTTTCCTGCGTATTTCCTCCGAAACACGTATTTCCGGGGACATGTTCCGGAGTGCCGAGAGCACCTTTTCACGTGTGATCTTTTTCATGTCAATACAAACAGCCGCGTCTGATGCGGGTATGAATGTTTTGTCAGGATGGATTTTATTAAGACGGTAGAGCATGCCGATTTCGGTCCCGACGATGAATTCTTTTGCTTCAACCGTCCCGGGATAGGTAACCATACCGCCGGTGCTCACGACAACGTCGGACAGTTCCGTCACATCCTCGGTACATTCCGGGTGTACCATTACTTTTGCTTCAGGGTAAAGGCTTCGCTGCCGCCGTATATCATCGGCTGTAATTTTAACGTGTACGGGACAATATCCCTCCCAGAATATCATGCCCTTCTCCGTCTGATGTGAAATATACGTCCCGAGATTCTTATCGGGTACAAAAATGATGTCCCTTCCCTGCTGTTTCAGCTTGTCAATAACCTTCAGAGCGTTTCCCGACGTGCAGCAATAGTCGCATTCAGCCTTTACTTCCGCTGTCGAGTTAACATAGGTTACCGCCAGGGCGCCAGGATGTTGCGCTTTCATTTTTTGCACCTGTTCCGCGGTTATCATGTCAGCCATGGGACAGCCGGCACCGGTGTCTGGAAGCAGCACGGTCTTTTCAGGCGATAGAATCGACGCGGTTTCGGCCATAAAACGCACCCCGCAAAAAACAATTACCTCAGCATCCGTTTCAGCGGCCTTTCTGCTCAGCTCGAGGGAATCTCCCATTATGTCGGCAATATCCTGTATTTCCGGGGGCTGATAGTTATGAACGATAATTACAGCATTTTTCTGCTTTTTCAGCTCTTCTATGTTCGCAACAATTTCCTTATTATTTTCCATTGTTCATTCCGTTATATATACATTACGTGATTTCAGTTATCCTGTCGCCGCTCTTTACTTTGCCTCCTCTTACAACCTTGCCGAAAATGCCTTCTTTGGGCATGACGCACGTTCCGGCCTGATGATATATCGCACATGGTTTATGACAGACTTTTCCGTGCTGGCTTATTTCAAGTATACATTCTTCTCCGATGAGGATCTTTGTTCCAACGGGCAGGCAAAGAAGGTCACAACCCCGGGTAGTGATATTTTCAGCAAAGTCACCAGGCCCCACGTCAAGACCCATATACTGCATTTTTTTAATGCTCTCCATTGCCAAAAGGCTTACCTGTCGGTGGGTCTTCGTATTGCCGTGGGCATCTCCTTTAATGCCGTAGTTTTTTACCACCACAGCCTCTCCGACATTCTTCTTTCGCATGCCGGTTTTCTCGCTGACACAAACTTCGATTACGGTAGCGCTTTGTGATGTATCTTTAACTGCCATATGGTAATCTTTTAACATTATAATTTAAAATATAAATTTATCATTTTTATAGTTTATGCGCAAGCACTTGTCTTGGGTACAGTCATCGTGCTTTACTATAGAAGTAAATAATGGTACATTATCGAATAAATTTTTTACACCACAGGCTGGAAAAATGGTCGATAAAAAAAAGAAGATCGAGTGCTGTAATGGTAAATATCATATAGAAATTGAAGGTAAGTTTTACTGCATGAAACCGCCCGATGTTGAGTGCACCCAAAGCCTTAAAGATGTCGGGAAATTCACCGGCGGAAAAAAGAAAATTCTATACTGCGAGCACCATCAAGGCCCGTGCTCCCAATGTGCTCAGAAACATTGCCGTGATAAGAGCAAAGACGATTGACAACCGCTTTGTAAACGGATATATTTAAAAATTATTTTACACAAATAAATTACATACTATGCCCCCGTAGCTCAGTAGGATAGAGCGGAGGATTCCTAATCCTTAGGTCGCACGTTCGAATCGTGTCGGGGGCATAAAGGAATTTCAGGCACTTAGATAGCTTCCGGGTGCCTTTTTTTGTGCCCTGATACCGGCTGGTTGCGTATAGGTTGCGGATTTTTGCGTTCCTAACAGCCTATCTGCCGCCGACCGGTTGGACCCCGGTACCAGGTGCCCGTAAAAATCCACTGTTACCTGTATGGAATGATGCCCTAGCTGGTCCCTGATCCATGCAATCGATTCACCGTATTTAATATGAATTGATGCAAAGCTGTGACGCAGATCATGAAACCGTACACGCCTGAGGCCTGCTTTTTCCAGACACCTGTAGAAGTAACGTTTAACAAGATTATTCGGATCAAGTGGTTTACCGTGCTCATTATAGAAAAGCGTTTCAGGCAGCCGCTTCCATCCCTTCTTAAGCGTAAGTTCCTTGGTAGCTATTATATGTCGATTAAGCACCTCTTCAAGCTGTCGTGACATATCAATCTCATCCGTGTCTTCCCGTTCTTGGCTTCTGCACACGGCCAAGATTGCTGACTTGCGATAACTTGTCAAATATGCATATAACCAAAAGTAAGGTTGATTTACAAAAATTTCAAACAAGTAAATAAAAGGAGAGCAAATGCTCACAAAAGCCATGGTGACAGAGGTCATATTTGATGAGATGTATACAGATCCAACAAAAGGCAGTGTGCGATTCGAGTTTCTTCCCGACATCCAGACTCTTCATCTGCAGTGGTACGGTATACTGTCACATGAAGATCATACCAAGTATGCTGAGATGACGGTTGAATGCGTGAATCAAAAGAAAGCTATAGGCTGGATTGGTGATGTTTCCCATATTATTGAACCGTTGCCTGTAGATATCGCATACTATATTGCTGATTCATGGTTTCCCGCAGTTGTAAAAAGAGGAATAAGTAAACTATCTATCGTATTGCCTGCAGTTGAGAGGGTAAGGCCGTCCACGGGCAAAATAGGTGAAGTTCTTGCCCAGAAGCATGGAGAGTTGCTCAAAACCTTTCCCATTGGCATTTTTGACAGCAGGCAGGAAGCCCGGAAATGGATAGGCTCATTGGGGTGAGGGTGTCAGATATTCTGTGTAAACGGTCATCCCGTTGTTCATGATAAGGGCATCCGATCATCGTAAAGTACTGCAAACTGATTCAGAGCCTTGCCCCAATTTCTCACCGGCATTGTCCACTTTTTCATAATATTTTTCAAGGACAAATACAGCAACTTCACAGCAGCCTCGTCATTTGGAAACGAGGCCCTGTTTTTTATGGTCTTCTTTAAAGAGTTGTTCAGCGACTCAATGGCGTTGGTCGTGTAGATGATTCGTCTGATCTCTGCCGGATAAGCAAAAAACGGGATCAGCCGCTGCCAATTGGCCCGCCAGGATTTGGCGATGGTCGGGTATTTATCATCCCATTTATCGGCAAACTCATCCAGATGCATCCTGGCTTCCTCTTCGGTAGCAGATTGATATACATATTTGAGATCAGCAGCGACATGCTTACGATCCTTCCACGAAACAAACCGCAAGCTGTTTCTGACCATGTGTACCACGCAGAGTTGCACTTCGGTCTTTGGAAACATGGCTTCTATGGCATCAGGGAACCCCTTTAAACCGTCGACACAGGCGATGTAGATGTCCTGTACACCACGATTTTTCAGTTCCGTCATTACCTTCATCCAGAACTTGGCACCTTCGGTCTGTTCAAGCCAGATGCCCAGAACGTCCTTGAGGCCCTCCAGCGTTATGCCTACGGCAAGATAAGCACTCTTGTTAATGACCCGGCCCTCGCTGCGTACTTTGACAATCGTGGCATCAAGATACATGACCGGATAGATGTCATCCAGGGGCCGGTTCTGCCATTCCTTGACCTCATTGATAACGGAATCGGTGACTGTGGAGATGAGATCCGGGGATACTTCAACGCCGTAGATGTCCTGTAAATGGGCCTGGATGTCCCGGGTGGTCATGCCCCGGGCGTACATGGAAATGATCTTGTCGTCAAAGCCGTCAAAGCGGGTTTGGTTCTTTTTGACGATTTTTGGATTGAAGTTACCGTTGCGGTCGCGGGGAACTTCGATGGGAATTTCGCCAAAATCTCCTTTAATGGTTTTTGAGGATTTACCGTTACGGGAATTGCCGGTGTTCCGGCCAGAGGGGCTGTTTTTCTCATAGCCCAGGTGGTGGGTTAGCTCAGAGTCCATCTCCTTTTCTACAAGGCGTTTGGTGAGCTGTTTCAGTATGCCGTTTTTGCCAATAAGGTCTTCTGGGTTTTTGTACTCCTTCAGCAGTTCATCAAGCAGTTCGTCTTTGATTGCCATGGGCGTTCTCCTGTGTAATGGTTTGATTTAACTTCTATAGACCATTTACACAGAATTTTCTACACCCTCATTGGGGTGGTTTTTTCTTCGCTATTTTCTATATCTGTCCGCTTGAATGAAAAATAGATGTGCACCTATTCATCGGACTCATAGGACCAAACCTAAACAATTACGTAAGTTCTTTATATCAAGGTACCGATCTTATTGCTTCCGGGTATCTTTCTGATCAGGAATACCGGTGCTCTTGGCATAACACAACACTATACAATATAACAATTCTAACAAATTTTTTTTGCACCAACGCCCCCGCTTTTTTTCACTTGGCAGATCAATTTTCATTGTCAATATTTTTGATTGCGCTGTAATCAGCTTTGGGATTTTTCTGCGGAATTCCGCTCTCGCAGGGCATACCGCACTGGCATTTGCCGCACCCGTACCATGGCGGATACTGTGTATTTACCTTTTCTAAAAAGTTGCAGCAGGGTATGTGTGCCTTGCCGTTTTTGTTTATGGCGTCAACAGGACACCCCCTCTGGCAGGTACCGCACAGTGAACAGTTATCGTAAAGCCCCGTATACTCCCGCTCGTCCGGTGCCAGCTCACAGTCCGTGATAACCGAACAAAAACGCCCAGCTATGCCTTTTTGTGTGATAATTGCACGGTTCAGACTAAAGGTTCCCAGCCCCGCTATGTATGCCGCGTGACGTTCCGACCAGTTGCTGTAAAATTTGGGTTGGTTGTAGACCGCAAAGCGCTCGTCCGCAACAGGGACCATCGCCTGTGCGCCGTTTGAACGCAGGAGTTCCGACAGCGCCTGTGCCGCCGCAACGATGTAGGCCTGTCCCTCGATTCTGCCGTGCAGCCACTCAGGGCTTGGCATATCGCCCCCGGCATTGCTGTCTTTTATGTGCTGCGTAAAGGGATTGAATATGGATATAACGCTTTTGGCGCCGTCCATCCACTCGGACGGCAGCATGTATTTTTCGCCCACAACAGCAGGATTCTTGAGCTTTTTATATATCTCGTCCCGGGCCGACGACACCCCCACCAGGGGCCACTCGTACATGCGAATCCCCGCGCATTCAGCAACAATGGCTATGTCCTCGGGGACACTGTTGTGCGTTGCATTATCCGAGAAATTTTGCAGAAAATGTAATATATCTGTTTTTGTAATATGCATGCTTTCATTCATCCTTTGATGTTGATTATTTCCCGGACCAGTTCAACCATACTTGTTTTATCTATATCCGGCTGGAGGTAATACGGATTAAATATTTCATTTTTGCGTTTGATATACGCGGTTGTAAGCCCTGCTTTTTTTGCCCCGAACAGATCCCAGTCATGGGTGGCAACCATGACAACCTCCTCGGGAGACATGTTTTCTTCACGGGCCGCATAGTGATAGATATCTTTAAACGGTTTGTATTTTTCAACTGCATCAACCGAGTAATATGCGTCAAACAGCTCAATGATTCCCGCGTTTGTCAGCTGATCTTTGATCATTGCCAAGTATGAGTTTGATACGGCAATCGCCCTGATGTTGTTTTGCCTGAGGATTTCAAGCGCCCCGGGAACATCATCATATGCAGGCAGTTTCCTGAAGGAACCGAGTATGTCAGCCCTGGTTCCCTCTGTCAGCTGTTTGCCGCTTTCATAAAATATATTTTCCAGCACAACCGCTGCAAGCTCACCGAAATTCCTATATTCGTCCATAATACCGGTCACGGTAGAGGTGTGCAGCAGTTTGTAAGACCAGTATTTTACGACATACTCGTCATCAAAATGTTTGCCAAAACTCTCTTTCAGCAAACTCAGATTAAGTACTGTCTCGTTCATGTCAAAAAAAAAACGGCCTTTATCATGGTAATTCTCCATTTATATGGCTACGCATCGGCTTCTCTCTCCAGCTGTCGGCCAGTGGTTTTCCATTGCCTTCAGTGCCTCGGCGATCTTGCGACCGAGTTCTCCGGCGGCATCGACGGCGACGGGCTGTTCCTCAAACGACTTTACGCCGACTGTATCCGCTGTTGCGTCCGTCCCGTAGAGCATCGTGATACCAGTCATCTCGCACGTGTCGCCAAAACCGCATTTGACACAGGGAGCATTGCGCGGTAAGCACTGCTGAAGCGGTGCAATACGTCGTGGGCGTACAGAGACCGAAAAAACTCAACACTCCACCACCAAACCGCATTTCTCGCAGCAGTAGCGGGTGGTTCCGGTGTCCGGTCCATCTATTTTTTCAAAATCTTTTCTGCGTGCCTTGTGAACATCGAGACATTCCGGGCAGCAGCCGCTTCCGAGCTCTTCCTCGGTAATTGTCAGATGACAGTGCATGCAGCGCAGCCGTGTTTTTTTCGGCTGCATGAGGGTAAGCACTTCGTGTTTGCAGGATTTCATACTAAGCGTAATGATTTATGAATAGTCTTTCAGGTAAAGGGAATGAATATACCCGGCAGTCGATATCATGTCAAGCAAACAACGTCCACACTACTTTCAGGATAATCATTTAACCTTAAACAGTTCAGGATATAACTTTCTCTTACAATCCGGACAAATGCTGTGGGTAAAATCTGCATCGGAACGGTCTTTAATATAATTCTCAATTTTATTCCAGTAGCCTTTATCATCACGAATTTTCTTACATGATGCACAAATAGGGAGCAATCCTTTAAGGGTTTTAACATCATCTACAGCTTCTTGAAGGCTCACAACGAGAAATATTCTTCTGGCACTTCAACGTATATAAGTCCGGGCGGTGCATAATCCTTCGATTCCATGGTTTGAGAATCTAAAAAGAAGAAGACGGTTCCATCTTTTTTGCGACCCATTATATAGAGAAAACGACAAGATTTATCAACACAACGCATGCCAAACAATTGTTCCTTAAGTCGTTGATAGTCTGTGGAGAGTATATCGTCTGCAGTACCTTGTAGCCTTGCTAAACGCTTTTTATTGATTGCCTGAGCAATAATAACAGCCCTTTCAAGTGCCTTTTCTTTAAACTGACGTTTAGTAAACTGCACCGTAGACCATATTGTTGCAGTGCCCAAAACAACGGTTATTAACATTATTTGAATACTTCTTTCAACAAATCTGTTACCCGTGCAGCAGGGTCGGTCCGTATTTTCTTCTCCTCCTCTCCGACCATATAAAAAAGCCCGTCCATTGCTTTATTGGTTACGTAATCATCAAGGTCAACGGATTTTTTCGGTACCAGAGGCAGCGTGTTATACTTATTCATCATTTGCTTATACATACGTGTAACACCAACATCGTTCATGCTTGTGGTTATTGCGGGCTTGAATGCGTTATAAATATTGCCGTGTGTTTTTTCTTTAAAAAATTTTGTTGCGGCAGTATCCCCGCCGTTGAGGATTTTCTTTGCGTCTTCAAAAGACATTTGCTTTATTGCGTCAACAAAAAGTGAAAGCGCTTTGGGTCCCGCATTCTCCGCTGCCCTGTTCATGCTGAGAACAAAATCATCGACCTGTTTGCTGAACCCTACCTTTGAGAGGACATCGGCAACATTCCTGATGGAGTCAGGCATGATAATTTTAATAAATTCATTGGAAAAATAGCCGTCGACCCTTGAAACATTGCCAACTGCATTGCGCGTACCTATGGACAAAGCCTCTTTGAGACCTGATATAACAGTAGTATTATTATCAGATGTTTTACTTGTAAAACCTTTAACAGCGTTTACAGCATTATCTAAAAACCCTGCTTGAGATAATGAAACACTCATGACTATTGCCAGCAGCATTAAAAAAACTATTTTTCTCATACGTAGGCTCCTTTTATTTTGTTTGTTCAAATCTCAGGACATAACAAATACTAAAACAGCATAAATTTCAACACCATGTAATCGCCGGAATTTCATTCCCTGGAAATTCCCTTAAGTGCATGTAGTGAGAAACGTGTGATATTTTCTGCCAGCATTTCAATCATACCGTTATGTACGCTATGGTCAGCATAAAAAGGCTTTTGTAACAGCGGGGAAAAACGATAATAAAGACATTGCCCTATAATGCTGTAGCAGCATGACGTGACGATATCTTTTCCACTTTTGTTTCCAAGGAACCGCCCGACTATCTCAGAAAGCTGGTTCAGCTGAGGTCTGAGAATCTCTTCAATAATTATATTTAACGCACGTGTCGGTTCAAGCAATTCACGTGACATGAGTTCCCAGCGCATGGTAGATTGCTCCTGGCACAGAAATACCGTTAAGAAAGAATGAACAAACATATACAGTTTTTCCTCATCGGATGCATCTTTTTGTATATAAAAGGTTGAAGGATGTTTATCTTCATTCATTGCGCAGGCATATTTGCATACTGCTATATAGAGCTTTTCCTTGTTCCCGAAGTGATAATTTACTGAGGCAATATTAACCCCTGCCTTTTTGCAAATTTCTCTGACAGTCGTGCGGCGGAAGCCTTGCTGTGAAAAAACCAAATATGCCGACAATAAAATTTTTTTCTCTGTTTTTGAGGGTATTTTTTCTCCTGTGTTCATATATACCTCGTTGGCGTTCGTGCATCTTCCCGGTGAGGAAACATCAAGTAATTGTCATATATAGGTATCTTTAAAACACTGTTTTAAACTATGTTTATACCAATTTTGCTGACTGTCAAGCTAAATGCTCTTAACAAGAATCCATCCCGGCTTATTGTATATTGACATTTACTTTAAAATTCCCCATATTAAAATAAGGGTAAAAAAAATTATCGGGGGTTCAGGTTATGGATTTTTTCGTAGACCGATCCAATGAAGAGGATCATAGTAAGAATTTTTTCATTCGAACACATAAAGAGCGTCGAATCATTACTGACCGCAGAAAGCACCAAGACCCTGCCTGTGTACATGCGGACGTTAATCATCGTATAAACGAACCTGATAGACGGCACTATGAGAGAAGGAAACCGGCTTCCGGACGTGCGTAGACAACTCTCAATCAATGCTTACCACTGTCGTGCTTAAGAAATATACACTTTCTTTAAGATACGTACTGCTGCATTTTTTCAAAGAAAAAAAATGAATGAGTCTTTTTTCGCCCCTCCCCTTCTTTTTTATTAATTTCTTTAGATTTTTTTTCAATACAGTTTCTTTCGAAAAAAACTGTAATAATTGTCAAACAATGCAAATTATAGGTACCTTTTTTATTTATTTATTACTTTAAATCATTTTAGTCTTTCGATATTTTTCGTTTTTTATGTTGACACTGTTAATCTATAAAAATATAGTGTATATTTGTAATACTATGGTTGAAACTACCTTGTAGTGAAAATGATCTTTTAATTGATAGGATTACTGCCAATTTAATTGGCAACGCCAACCAAAGTTGGCACATTAGATACATAACCGATACGCTGATGAAATTGTCAAGTGCTTGATTTTCTACAATATTATCGATTCATTAATTTACATGATTTTCGGTATTGTTTTTGCTCTATCATATTATTATTATTTTAAAGCGCCGATAATATAATGGCTCATAGTATCACAAAAGAAAAAGAGTTTCGCGCAACAATAGAACATCTGCACTCTGCATTAATGGGTGTTTCCACCTATCCGGCTAATCACCCCATACAGGATAAGATTGTCAACAATTCTTTTAATTTCATCAAGAGTTTTCTTAAACACCATCCTGGTTTTTCAACAACGGTTATGGGTGAGACGTTTCTTGTAGAAAACGTCCGTATCAACGGGAAAAACGGAATCGCATCCAAATTAGCCGTGTATCTTTCCAAACGAAAACTTGAAAGCTTTACATTTAAAAAAAGGCTTTCCTTCACTGATTTCAGAACGTTCCTCGATGTTCTTGCTCAGCAGCCTGACAGCGTCATGCGCAATGGCGGCATATCGCGTCTTCTCACGAAAAGGGGTGTTCGTTCCATCAAGGTCAATGATGTTAAATACGGCAGAATAGACGGTGCCGCCAATGCTGCACAAAAAGAAATGCGGGAGTGTCGTGATACCGGGGTTGAGTCCGGTCCTCTCACCGAAAACATCCTTTCTTATATTTGCACAAACCATTCAGAAATAATGGATGATGTAATCATGCTCTCTAACGGACCGATTGATCCGGGCGAAGATACGGAAACAGCTGCGCAGCGCACACAAACCAACACCGCACTGTTGAATAGAATTGCCGGATCTTTATGCACCGGTGACAGTAACAGTAAAAAAAATATTTTAAGTACTCTTCAATCCGTAATTTCTACGTTACCTAACGATCATTTCCCTGACATTGCCGTTAATCTGGGCATTGATGACAATACTGAAGCCACCGCCGGCGAGATTTCCCGAACACTCTATTACAATGCCCTTTCACGGGCATATGTTGATTCTTACATTACCAACGATAAAAATGAACATGCCTCAGTTCAAAGACTCCTTGGCACAAAAAATGAACGAAAAGCCGTTTTACCCCGTATTAAAAATACTCTTATTGCACGTGGTAATAATCCTGAAGACCATGTAGACGATTTTGAATTTATTAATAACTTTTCACCTGAAATTCCATCACAACACGCTGCTGCCGATGAAACATCGGATGACAGGCCGCTTGAATCCTCCGTACATCAAAAAGAAACCATTGGTAATGAACTTTCAGATCTTCTTTCCAAGGGTCGCGTAGATGAAGCAGAGAAGCTTATACATGACTATTCACTGGGGCTGGATGAAAAATCGGCCGGCACCAGAAAGCGTGTTGCCGAAGGATTTCATAATATTATTTCCGTTCTGGATGAATTCGACACGTTAAAAGATAATTTCAATCAAATATCCGGCGTGCTTATTGATAAGATCAAACAGGAAGACCACATTGATGCCTATTTAATTATGTCCGACAATTTAAAATTGATGTGTTCAAAACAGAACCGTGACGATTCATATTACATAGACGAAACACTGGTAAGCAGGCTCTATCAGGCCAACGAATTGAACAGGTCCCAAATACAGCAGCTCCTTATATCCAGGAAAAGAAACGGCAGAAGTTTCCAGTATAATTTCGGTGCTTTTAATTTCGGAAACGAAAGCACGCTGCTCCCTTTTTTGTCGCAACAATTCAAGGATTTTTCCACGGTAAACCTTTCCGACCTCCCTCAAATTCCCGTTTCCGTACTGGAAATGATTCCCGTAAAATATGTTAAAAAGTATCTTGTTCTTCCTTTTAGATATACTGACAGAAAGCTTTTTACGGCAATAGATAACCCGCGTAACATCGACGCCGTAAATGCTCTTCAGTTCATTGCAGGCTGTTCCATAGTTCCCTGTGTTGCCGGTGAATATTATCTCATCGACACAATTGAAAAACACTACAAAACAAACCTCACTAATTCAAAGGTTGATGAGGCAATGCAGGAAATAAAGGATGAAGAGGATCTTGAGTTTGTAGAAGAAGACAATGATATTTCTCAATCAAGTACTGAAGATATTGAAGAGGGGCTTCAGGGACCTGTTGTAAAACTTGTTAATATTATTCTTCGAGAAGCTATAAATCAAAAGGCAAGCGATATACACATAGAGCCTTATGAAAATGAGTTGAGAATTCGTTTTCGTGTTGACGGCATCCTTATTCCCACCATGAACCCGCCTGTAAAGTATACAAGCGCCATTACATCGCGTATTAAGATAATGTCACAGCTGGATATTGCTGAACGCCGTCTTCCGCAGGACGGACGTTTTAAAATTAAAATAGACGGCAGGCACCTGGACTTCAGGGTTTCTACGTTCCCCGGAACTTTCGGTGAAAAAGTTGTTCTGCGCCTGCTGGACAAACTTGAAGTGGACACCGACATACAAAAACTGGGGCTTGAAGAAACAGATTTGAAAGATCTGTTGATGGCAATGTATAAGTCCAAAGGTATGATACTTGTCACCGGCCCCACGGGAAGCGGTAAAACAACAACCCTTTATTCAATACTGAAGAAATTAAACGATACGTCAAAGAACATTATAACTGCCGAAGATCCGATAGAATACAATATGGCAGGAATAAACCAGTTCCAGATGAACACAAAAATAGGGCTTGATTTCGCACAGGCGCTCCGATCATTTCTCAGGCAGGACCCTGATATAATCATGGTGGGCGAGATACGTGACCGTGAAACTGTTGAAATAGCAACAAAGGCGGCCCTTACCGGCCATCTCGTCCTCAGCACACTGCATACAAACAGTGCATGCGACACAATTTCCAGGCTTATCGATATGGGTGTCGGCCATTTTCAAGTAGCATCAGCTGTTAACCTTATTATTGCTCAAAGGCTGATGAGGAAAATATGTCCTGAGTGTAAAGAAGAGACTAAACCCTCCGACCTGCAGCTTGAGTTCCTTGACAGATTAAATATACACTACGATGGATCCGCCTATTACGCAGGTAAAGGATGCTACAACTGTGATTTCACAGGATTTAAGGGCCGGCTCCCCATATTTGAAATTCTTCCGTTCATCAATGAAATCAAGGACATGGTACTCAGAGGTGAACCTGCGTTGAAAATTGAAAAGCGTGCCAAAAAAACCGGATTCTCCTGCCTTTATGAAAGCGGCTTCAAAAAGGTTCAACAGGGAATAACAACCCTTGATGAGCTTTTCCGCGCTGCTCTTTAAACATATCACGCTCATAAGCAGAGCGTTAAACATACCCGCGTTTTCTTCACCCCCCCTATTTAACCGGTTACGCTGCATTACATGAACAGGTGCATTGTATACTATTCAGAACCAAGGTGATGGTTGTCTTATTAAGCACAACCGCCCCATGCGGTGCACGGGGTTTCGCGCAAACAATGAGATTCCCCAAAATAATTTTCAGGCCATTTGACAAGTGTCTCCAATATCAACTATAATCACACAACTAATTTACCCATACGTTGTACATTGGTTGTAAATATATCTATGCCAAAACAGTCAATATTGATCGCTGATAATTCAAAAAGTACCATAGACGATTTGAAGACATGTCTTCAATCCCTTGATGTTGGTTTCCATGAAGCTGAGAACGGCACCGTAGCAATTGATAGAGCTCTCACATCCCAACCCGATCTGATTCTTCTTGATGCCGCCATTCCCGAAACAAACGGGTTTCAGGTTTTAAAAGTCCTTCGCGCCAACAGCATTACTGAACGCACGCCTATTATTATGATAACTTCGCTTGATTCACAGAAACACAAATTACAGGCCCTGGAATTAGGTGTCAGCGGTTTTATTTCAAAGCCCTTGGATGGCGAAGAACTGTTTGTCCGCTGCAAATCACTGCTCAACTACTCTTTTCTTAATCAAAAGTATATTCTTGCAACGCAGAATATGAACACCGGTCTTCCTAATAAACAAGCGCTTTTTGAAGAATTGAAAAAGCTTACCGGCACCCGTATTTTTCTTATCAAAATAAACAACTTTAATGACTTAAAAGTTTTTTATGGTGAGGAGATAGGCAAACTTTTACAAAAACAATTTTCACTGAGAATTGAACACTTCAGCAAAAATAATCTTGTGCCGGCAACGAAGTGTTTTCATGTTGAAGAGGATGTGTTTGCTATACTTGTGATTGATCAGGAAGAATTTCTTGATGTGCATAAAAGTGAACAGTTCTGCAAGGGCCTCCGTGATGACGTTGCGTTTCTTCCTGTGCGTGAAATTTGTGCAGACCTTGATCTTATTTCCACCATGAGCTTCTCTTTTGCCGCCGTTAATGCCTTTGAGCGTGCTCAACTGGCATTGAACTGGGCTGCCAAAATGAATTACCATATTATTTTTGCCGATGATGTTATTTCAGATATTTATAAAGAGTCTGAAAAAAATGTTATGTGCCTCCAGGAATTGAAAGCAATGGTCGAAAAGGACCGGGTTATACCCTACTTTCAGGGAATTTATAATAACAGTACCGGTAAAATTGAAAAGTATGAAGCACTGTGCCGCCTTATCAATGAGGATGATATTGCTGTACCAGCCTATATGTTTATAACTGTCCTGAAACAGAGTAGTTTTTATTTTGATGTAAGCAAATTAATGTTAGAAAAAACATTTAACACCTTTAAAAACAGAACAGAGGATGTGTCACTTAACATTTCGTCCCTGGATATAACCGATGCGGAAATGTACAGCTATATAATAAAATCTTTAAAAGAATATCCTTCCGTTGCAGGAAGAGTCATATTTGAGATACTTGAAAGCGAAGAATTCGACAATTACGATATTCTGTATGATTTTATACAGGAGGTCAAATTACTGGGTGCCAGAATCGCTATTGACGATTTCGGAAGCGGTTATTCCAATTTTAGCCGTATTCTTGAAATGAAACCTGAAATTCTGAAAATTGACGGGTCCTTTATTCAAAACCTTCACAACGATACTCGAAGTCAGAACATCGTTAAAAGTATCAAAATGTTCGCTTCAAAAATGGGAATGGAACTTGTTGCCGAATTTGTATCCAATGAACAAATTTTTTCCATGGTAAAAAAGCTGGGCATTAATTACTCACAGGGTTTTTACTTATCAAAACCATCACCGCTTTAGATAATCACGCATGTCAAATATACTGTTGTGTGCCGTCAATAGTATGTCCTTTCCGAGGCGCTTATAGCATCTGTTTTACACACCCAATGCTTTTTTTTATAATTCTCACACAAGATGTTGTGCTTAAATACCTTTAAAAAAATAATCACTGTGGCATCGAGATTGCTTTATATTTTTTTATGGAAAAAACAAGGATATTAGAGAAAAAAATTGAACGCCTTGAGCGTATAATACAACAGCAGCAAGAACAAATTGACGATCTTGATATATGTTATTCAATGCTGCTGGGTGTAATTGAACGAGGGGTTGAATCAGGAAAACTGAGGTTTAATCTGTCTTGTTTCAAAAATTAGATACAATGCTCAATTTATTCCCGCTCACGGAAATGCTCTCCCGTTTAACACTACTATTGTACTGAATCCACCGTCTTGTAGACGGCGGTAGTTCAATGATAACCACAAGACAGTCAAGTAACAATTAAAAACCACCGCCACCTTCATCACAGAAACATTCCAACAACCACTATTATTTCCAGTCATTACAAAAAACCTTTAAAAACTTTTTTCTTGCAGTTTTATCAATCATCACTGAAGATATATATACAAAATGTTGTATCACAATATATTTTCACGTAGGAGCTTATATGCCGATATATGAGTTTTACTGTTCACCGTGTAACACGATTTTTACCTTTTACTCAAAAACCGTAACCGTCTCCAAAGAGCCTTTGTGCCCGCGCTGTAAGGGTGTACTGAAGCGACAGATGTCGGTCTTTTCCATGGGGGGCACGACCAAAGGTCCTGAAAACCTTCCCATGAGTAATGATCGTATTGAACAAGGGATGAAACGTTTCACCGAGGAATCTGAAAAGATAAAAGATCGGGATCCACGGGAGGCCGCCCGGATGAGAGAGAACTTCAGCAAGATGACCGGTGTAAGCTTCGCAGAAAACCAAAAGAAAGCATCCGTGGACAAACATGAAAATGATGGATCATCAGCTGCACACGATGATGTGAAAGTCAGCGATAACCAACCGCTACGAGATGAAACGCTTTACGAACTTTAGGATTATTCTCATTCGTCATCCTTATTAATGTTTCAGCCGGTCTGAGCACGTCGTGTGATCATCAACCATCTGATACTTTTATCGTATCACTGTCACATGTCTGCTGTACGCAAACTCACCTGGAACCTGCAACGAAATCCGGCAATTAGAAATTTTTACCGGTGTCCATTATATCCATAACCGCTTACACACTCCAGAGGGAAATGTACATGCAGTTAACATCAGATGCGCTCGGCAGATGGGTGGATTCTTACAAAATACGTTCATATGAGGTTGATTGTAACAGCTGTGTAACCATACCCTGCCTTTGTCAGTACCTGCAGGAATCAGCCTGGAACCATGCAGAGCATCTCGGGGTCGGGTTTTCCCATTTAATGGACAGGGGCGCCATTTGGGCTCTTTCGCGACAAAAACTGAGGATGCACTGCTTGCCCCGCTGGGGAGACATAATTACGATTCATACCTGGCCGTCAGGAGTCGACCGGCTTTTCTGCTACAGGGACTTCAGGATAACCGGCCATGAAGGTACTGTTATTGGTATTGCATCAACTGCGTGGTTTATTATTCTTTTAAAAAATAGAAGGCCCCAGCGTACTGATGAATACATTCATTTTGAATATGATAATAAAAATACCGTTTTTGATACTTTTCCTGCTAAGCTTCACTATCCTGATGTACCAGGGCATGAGAAAACAATTACCGTTCGATTTTCTGATCTTGATATAAACGAGCATGTCAACAATGTTAAGTATGTCTCATATCTGTTAGACACGCTTCCATTTGATTATATTAAAACAAACATTTTCAGAGAAATGGAGATTAATTACCTTTCAGAAGCACACCACAACAATAGCATAAAAGTCAGCTTTACAAACAATGATCACCTTACTTTCATGCACCGTTTGACTCGCAACAGCGATAATACAGAGCTTTGCCGTGCAAAGACGATTTGGTCAAACACGGGTCGTTAAAAAATGTATATATGCTTATACGTATTAATAATTAATAAATATTTAGATAATTAAGTATTTGACATGGTATACATATTATTGTATATACATATCATGAAAAAAAAACATTTTACTACCAGTATTGATAAAAACTTATTGAAGGAAATCAAAAAACTTGCAATTGACCTGGATAGGTCGGTCAACGATCTTCTGGAAGAAGGTATTAAACACCTTTTAACTAAATATCAGAAAAAGGCTCATAAAGTAAATCTTCCTCCTGTTTATTAAAAAATTTTTTCTTCGTTTTGCACATTCAAGGAAAATATGGTATACAATATCTAGTTTTTTAGTAGATAATATTGTCATGTAAACAAATACTACCACTACGACAACGGTATTTATTCCAAAACAAATGCAGGGGGGAGCAATGAGAAAAAAGATTTTTAAATCAGATATGATGATACACCGTTGCGCACTAATGCTGTTTTTTTGTGTGTTTTTTCTTTTGTTTGCATCATATGCCGGGGCAATTTCAGTACGGACATCATAATGTGTCCTGGGCACACGATATAGTTCCCGACACGTTCAATTGCGCAAGCTGCCACACCGACACCCCTCACGCTTCTTCAACAAATCAGCTCAAGGATAGCCTTGACAGCCATACGCCCTATATTGCCTGCCAGACGTGCCATATTAAACAGACAGGCGGATTGGTATATCGGGACCTTACCGAACCAATTGAGCCCGTTGACGACGCTCATTTCTATTCCTTTAATGATCGGGTCCAATACGGCCTGGAGAACCTGAATACCGCTGGTTTAACGGTACGTCCGGCGGGTGGGAAGGTGTCCTTGAGGGACCCTGCCCGATTGGTCCACGGGGCAGCAAGTGGGGCAACCGGTCCGGTGACGGCTCAAAAATAACGGTATTTAAAAGATATGAGGCTTTGGTCTGGTTCGATATTTTTGTTCTGCAGCCTGTTCCTTATATTTTAAAGGATTTTTTCGTTGACGGTGATTTTGTGACAGCCGGAAATAAAGGAATGGAATCATCGGGATGGCTCCCAGAAGATAGCGCCCCGTATGATTTCGAATTACGAAAGAATATGGGTATAGCATTCAAATTTCCCATGGTATGCGCCCTTAAATTAGATCACGGAGTACAGACCGGAGTACATGCGCTGGGTTCCACAACTGAAAGCTGCAATGTGTGCCACAGCAAAAACGATTCCTTCTGGAAATACCTCGATTACAACGCTTTTGAGTTGTATGATCTTCAGCAGCCTCGCACAGCTCAATGACACCTGTTTCGCTCTTCTCAAAAAGCGCCCAAGTTAACCGGGCGCTTTTTTTAATATTGTGCAAAATATTTCTTTTGTGGTACTATTATTTAGCAAAACCGAGCACAATGTGCCATTTTTTACTATTTTTTTTAAAACCTACTACGAAGATACGCTATGGATGAAAAAATTCTTGATTATCTATCACAACTAAGGGATTTTGGGCGTCTTTACACGCAGAAACTGCTTAACGTTCATGATACAGAAAGCTTCGACTTCAGACTCGCACAGATAAAAGCACTATACGCCTTCAGGGAAAATGACAATCTTACCATGAAGGAACTTGCGAACAACATCGGCGTCAAACTTCCCAACATGACCATGATGATTGACAACCTGGAAAAGCAGGGTTTCGTTCAGCGGGGGAGAGACGATTTTGACAGGAGAAAAGTAATCGTCCGCCTTACCAGGGAAGGGAAAAAATACCGGGAAGACTTTCTGGATCACAGGAATCAGGTAGCCGACTCACTTTTTTCAACGTTGGGGAAAAAAGAGCTGGAGGAATTTTTAGTGTCTCTTGAAAGAGTTTGCGTGGTTTTTAAAAAAGCATTTTCACAAGAAAAAAAACCTACTGAATAAGCTGTCTCCTTTTACAGCTGCACACCTGTTAACCGTCTTTTAGAGCCTTCATCATTTCCATCCTACTCCTGTTCAACATTTTCAAGAGCAGCCTTTATTTCAGATTTTACTGTTTCATTCAATTCCCGTTCCAGGGATTCTTTCAGCTTCTGTACCGAGGAGCTTCCCCCGATTTTCCCTAGCGCCCATGCTGCATAACCACGCACCTCGTCATCACCCTGATCCACCACTCGTAACAGGACATTAACCGCACGCCTATCTTTGAAATTGCCCAAGCCGATTGCGGCATTTCTCTGCAGATATTTTTTATCAAGCAGGAAAAAGCCCATAAGGGTCATGGCAAACCCCTGTTCCCACTGCTCGTCAGTCATATCAAATACATCCAGTAACGATGGATGCACAAGCTCATCGGGAACCGAAAAATTTTCAAGCTTTTTAAGCTTCTGATTCACCGGGCATGCATCTCTGCACGCGGTACAGCCTTCGCCCATAAGGTTCCCGCTTTTATCCCTGATGAAAAAAGGAATGATATTTTTATTGTGCCCCAGATTAAAATCAAGACAACGTGACGGATCACAGCGGTAAGGTTCATATAACGCACCGGTGGGACACGCTTCAATGCAGCGTTCACATGAACCGCAATCGCCCTCAAGGGGAGCATCACTTTCAAGATCGGCATCCGTTACATAAGCTGAAAGTGAAATCCATGATCCATATTCCGGGTGCTGAATTAATGCGTTTTTACCATAAAACCCGATACCGCATTTTGACGCGGCAATTTTAAGGGGAAACTGAATACCCACAACAGAACAGCAGGAAAATCCTCTTTCTGCTAAAAATTCAGTCAGTCTGTTACCCTTTTCCTGTGAGTCGAGCAAATACCCGATGTTTACATGAGACGGTTCTGCCCTGCCCTGAAGTTGTTCCCGGCACGCATCAATACTCGGCATTTTTCCAAAATACCCGGGCGACCCGGCAACAATGACAGATTTCGCTCCGTCAAGAAAATCTCTCGGATGCAGCACACCTTCAGCCCCTGCAGCCAGCGGGGTTGAACGAGAAAAAAGTTCGACTACAGGTGTTATCCGTTCCACATCCTCCAGTGGAAAATCATTTGCCGGGACTATTCCGATAAGGGGTATGTGCAGTTCATCACGAACAAAATCAATTATGTCTGTTTTGAGAGTCATCTTGTATCGCTCCGGATTGTTTGTTTCGTGTTAGATGATGTATGTATCACCGTTAAACAATGTTTAAATGCTATTCATGCATCAGCCACCCAAACAGGTAATCCGCGTCATACGCTTCTTTACGACGCAGCAAGCGGTAAAACATTTTTGAATCATGTGGTTGTGCCGGGGGGTTATTTACCAATACGCTGTTTTTAGATATGAAATTGGTTCGTTGTTACACTCTCATAGTATATATTTTGCATGGTATTATTGTTGCGTAAACATACCGGTAGTAAAATTTATTTAAAGCATCTAACAAAATCCGCAAAATAAAAGGAGTGCAAAAACAGTGTATAACGTACATATAATCCTTGCGTCTATAATTGCTGCATCATTGTGTGTTAATTGCTACATGATACTTCTTCTTTGGGCAAAGCATGCAGATTATGACATCCTGAGTAAATTATGTGACGCATGCAGCAAGATGTTTTCAGTGTTCCAAAAAACATCTGCATAACGTTTAATTACTTTATAAATTATAGCCTTAAAAATAGCTTTGTCAAAAATACATAGTAGACTGCTACAACGTTTACCCTCAGTTACACCAATTTTTTTTCATTCATAACAGTAAGATTTATGTTATAATAAAAAATTCAAAGTAAAGTTATTTATTCCTCCATTTTAAAGAACATGTTCGATTGTTTTACCACTAATATCGTAACATATAGACAAGGAGTTCAGACATGTTTAAAATTCAAACGCTCAACAAAATTTCACCACGGGGACTAGACCTTCTTCCTCACGAAAAGTACGAATATGCATCTGAATTTAGCCACCCGGATGCAATTATTGTTCGAAGTCATAAAATGCATGATATGGATCTTCCTGATTCCCTTAAAGCTATTGCCCGTGCGGGTGCAGGTGTAAACAATATTCCGGTAGAAAAGTGCTCCGATCAGGGCATTGTTGTCTTTAATACACCGGGTGCAAATGCAAACAGCGTTAAAGAGATGGTTCTTCTTGGTCTTTTTATTTCATCCCGAAAGGTTTTTCGCGGAATCTCCTGGGCAAAGGGTCTGCACACCCAGGGAGCAGAGGTTCCTAAACTTATTGAAAAAGGGAAATCTGATTTTGCCGGTCCGGAGATACTTGGCAAAAAGCTCGGCATTATAGGCCTCGGTGCAATTGGTGTAATGGTTGCAAATGATGCCGAAGCCCTTGGCATGGATGTAACGGGATACGATCCGTATATGTCCGTTGATTCTGCATGGGGTCTTTCACGTACTGTTAAAAAAGCAGTCAGTATGGACAGTCTCATCGCCGAGTCTGATTATATATCTCTTCATATGCCGTTAAATGATGATACCCGCGGTTCAATCAATAAAGAGAAATTCAAAATCATGAAGCAGGGCGTACGTATTCTGAACTTTGCCCGGGGTGACCTTGTTGCAAATGATGATCTTATAGACGCTATTCAGCAGGAAACCGTTTCAATGTATGTAACTGATTTTCCTACCCAGGAGCTCCTTCAGATAGACAATGTCATACCGATACCTCATCTCGGCGCATCCACTCCCGAATCCGAAGAAAATTGTGCTGTTATGGCCGCCAACCAGCTTCGTGATTACCTCGAGAACGGTAATATTAAAAATTCTGTAAACTTCCCAGAATGTGTACTGCCGCCATCAGGATCCACGCGTATTACCATTGCAAACAAAAATGTCCCCAAAATGATAGGACAATTCACCTCTATTCTTGCTCAGGAAGATATAAATATCGCCGAGCTGCTTAATAAGAGCAAAGGTGATTATGCATATAATATAATTGACATTGACGGGCAGGCAGGTGACTCTCTTATTGAAAAACTTCGTAATGTTGATGGTGTAATAATGGTGAGAGTGATCTAAAACCTATTACCCCGATGACTGAAAAATTTTTATAAATGGCTTCCTTTTTTTGATTGGGAAGCCGTTTTGTTGTTTGCAGGAAACACCGTGCTCCGCACGGGGATGCACAAGTGATGCTCCCCGCCTATCGAAGATCCCGTAGTGCGGGGACCATCACTTTAAAGAAACTTTGTGAAGGAATAGTATATGGAATTAAAAGATAAGGTTGCAATAGTAACCGGAGCAAGTAGAGGAATAGGACGGGCTATTGCACTTTCACTGGCAAGGGAGGGGGCTACGGTCATCATTGCGGCAAGGACTGAAAAACAAACAAAACACCTTCAAGGAACAATTTATACAACGGCTGATATGATACGTTTATCGGGAGGCACCACGCTGCCCATTAAAACTGACGTTACCGATTGCCGGGATATAAAAAATTTGATTGATAAAGCCGTGTATAATTTTAAACGCATTGATATACTCGTTAATAATGCAGCCACAAATCGTCCTTCTGATTTCATGACTATGCCGCAAAAGCACTGGGATATGATTTTAAATGTTAATTTAGGCGGTGCCGTGCTCTGTACAAAAGCTGTTTTACCGATCATGAAGAAACAAGAATGTGGCCATATCATTAATATTTCATCAATAGTTACTAAAAAACGCAGCCACACGCCAATGACAGGAATTGCCTATGATGTTAGTAAAGCTGCACTAAATCGATTCACTATCGGCCTTTCAGAAGAAATGAAAGATCATCATATAGCAGTGAATGCACTGCTGCCTGATAATACCCGTACCGAAGGGTGGGCTTTATTAAATCCTTATGCAAAAAAAAACAATTGGCTTTCTCCTGATATATGGGGTGACTACTGCGTTTTTGTCGCAACACGTAATCCTGCAACTTTTACAGGCAACATTCTTACAAAAGAAGATTTGGACAGAAATATCCGCAACAAATAATTTATTTTTCAAAACTCATTGTAAAGAACGCAACGTATTGTATTCTCTTTTTTTTAAACTTTCATATATTATGTCATATAAAACGTCTATTAAACATATTGATTAACAAATCTTTTTTCCATTGCGTTATCTATAAAACAAAAATATAATTAATAAGAAATTGAATGAAATCATCTATAAAAAATATCCCTTACATTCCTTGAAATAGTATTTTCATAAAATGCCTGTAATTATGAAAAAAATTTTCCTGAATATCTTTATTCTATTTTATATTTTATCTTCACCGGCATACAGTCAGACAACCTTTGACCCCATTGACCCGGCGTGCAGCAGCCCCACAACGGACCCCATTGACCCCGCGTGTGCTTACACCCAGGACCCTGTAGACCCGGCGTGCAGCAGCCCCACAATGGACCCCGTTGACCCCGCGTGTGCCTACACCCAGGACCCTGCAGACCCGGCATGCAGCGGCCCCACAATGGACCCCGTTGACCCCGCGTGTGCTTACACCCAGGACCCTGCAGACCCGGCGTGCAGCGGCCCCACAATGGACCCCGTTGACCCCGCGTGTGCTTACACCCAGGACCCTGCAGACCCGGCGTGCGATTCGCCACCTTACACTGAGGATCCCGTGGATCCTGATTGTTACACTTCTGACCCTGTTTTACCTGATTGCATGTCCTATACAGATGATCCCGCTGATCCCGGTTGTGGAACCCCTTATACTGAAGATCCTGTATTTCCTGACTGTTACTGTCCTGCCGGTTTTTATTGGTGCCCTGACATTTCCGATTGTGTTCCCGACGGAACGCCCTGTCCACCGGTGACCTATACAGAGGACCCCGACGATCCTGACTGTTACACCGCTGATCCTGCATTGCCTGCATGCCAGACATACACCCAGGATCCTGGTGATCCTGACTGTTACACCGCTGATCCTGCACTGCCTGAGTGTATGTACTATACACAGGATTATGCTGATCCCGACTGCTATACCGCTGACCCCGCATTGCCTGCATGCCAGACATATACCCAGGACCCTGGTGATCCTGACTGCTATACCGCTGACCCCGCATTGCCCGCATGCCAGACATATACCCAGGACCCTGGTGATCCTGACTGTTACACCGCTGACCCCGCATTGCCTGTGTGCCAGACATATACCCAGGACCCTGGTGATCCCGACTGTTATACCGCTGACCCCGCATTGCCTGTGTGCCAGACATATACCCAGGATTCCGCTGATCCCGACTGTTATACCTTTGACCCCGCATTGCCTGTGTGCCAGACATACACCCAGGACCCTGGTGATCCCGACTGTTACACCGCTGACCCTGCATTGCCTGTGTGCCAGACATATACCCAGGATCCTAGTGATCCCGACTGTTACACCGCTGATCCTGCACTGCCTGAGTGTATGTACTATACCCAGGATTCCGCTGATCCCGACTGCTATACCGCTGACCCCGCATTGCCTGCATGCCGGACATACACCCAGGACCCAATTAATCCTGACTGTTACACTATGAACCCTGAATTGCCTGAATGTCAAAGCCCTACCATGAATCCGGAACGGCCCGAATGCTATACCACGGATCCTGAGTTGCCCGAGTGCCAGAACTTTACTCAGGACCCCGAACGACCTGAATGTTTTACCGTGGACCCACAACTGCCTGAATGCCAAAACTTCACTATGGATCCTGAACGACCTGAGTGTTTTACTTTGGACCCCCAACTGTCCGACTGCAGAAACCTTACCATGGACCCTGAGCGTCCAGAATGTTTCACCATTGATCCCCAGCTGCCCGAATGCCGAAACTTTACCCAGGACCCTGCACAACCTGAGTGTTTTACCACGGACCCCCAACTGCCCGAGTGCCAGGACTTTACCCAGGACCCTGCACAACCTGAGTGTTTAACCATGGACCCCCAGCTGCCCGAGTGCCAGGACTTTACCCAGGACCCTGCACAACCTGAGTGTTTTACCATGGACCCCCAGTTGCCTGTGTGCAGGAACTTTACAGCAGATCCCGCTAATCCCGTTTGCTTCACCATGGACCCTGAAATGCCCGAATGTAGAAATATTACCATGGATCCTGAATTGCCCGAGTGTTTCACCATGGATCCCCAGAAAACTGAATGCCAGAACTTCACCCAGGACCCCAACAGCCCAGAATGCCTCACCTCTGATCCTCAGCAGCCTGAATGCCAAAACTTCACCCTGGATCCTTTACAGCCTGAATGCTACACCTTTGACCCTGAATGCATACAGCCGACGCTCGATCCTGACGACAACGAATGTTCTCTGCAATCAGATATTACTGCTGAGTTTTTAGCTTTTCCTGCAAGCGGCTTTCCGCCCCTAGAAGTACAGTTTGTAAACCTTTCCCGCGGGTTTATCGACATGTTCTCCTGGAACTTCGGTGATGAAGGAACAAGCTTTGACATTAATCCCTCCCATATCTTCACATCACCGGGAACATACACACCAACGCTTACGATAACCGTTCCTATGGATATATACACACCAATGCTTACGCGAATCGATCCTGGGGGGTCTTACACTGCAACCGGTTCTCCTATTACCGTATTCTCATCAGAGCTCCTTGCAGATTTTACTGCGGACAAAAACCGTGGCAATGCACCTTTAACTGTTCAGTTTACTGATGTCTCACAGGGTGATGTGACAGGTTATATGTGGGATTTTGGCGATGGCGGCAGCACTGACCCCAGCCCGTCTCATACCTTCAATGATCCTGGAATGTATACAGTAAGCTTAACGGTTTTTGATGAGGACGGAGAAAATACAAAAGTTAAACCCGCATATATTACTGTTCTTCAGGATGCTCCTTCTGCTGAGTTCTCTGCTTCCCCAACCCAGGGTTCTGTACCTCTGGCAGTTGCCTTCACCAACCAATCAGCGGGCAATATCACTAATCATCTCTGGAATTTCGGTGACGGCAATACCAGCAATGAGATTTCCCCCTCCCATACATATTCTTCACAAGGAGTATACCCTGTTACACTCCTTGTTGAGGGACCCACGGGTATGGACATAGAAACCAAAGCTGACTATATAACGGTTAATCCAGGTGCCGTTCAGCTTTTTTCAATATCCGGAACTGTTACCGGTATCGACCTGCAGGGAATCGTAATAAATCTTACCGGTGATCAGTCAATGTCTGCTCCTGTCGACAGCAGTGGAACATATGCTTTTTCCGGGCTTGCACCAGGCACATACACTGTTACGCCATTCAGACGCGGTGCACTTTTTTCACCAACAAGCAGTCAGCAAACCGTCATTTTCCAGGATATAAACAACGTTGATTTCTCTTTACGGCGTCAAAACCCCACTGTTGCAAGTGTATTTGTAACACCATCACAGGTTCCCGCAGACGCAACGACACCTGTTGCTTTTATAGCAAATGTGGTTCATCCGGGAGGTGAGGACCAAATAAGTTCGGTTACAATCGACCTCAGTGATATTGGCGGCGGTATTCAGCAGATGAACGAATCATCCGGTGTCTACACATTGCAGGCCACTGTTGACAATGACACAGCACCCGGATGGAAAGTATTACCGGTGACTGTTGTAGATACCAGCAGTCTGAGTGATACGTCCTCTGTAACCCTTGAAGTAACCGGCAAGGTCAGTGATACTGCTTCCGGATTATCATCGAATATACACCAGCTTAACAATACTATCGGCGGACAGGACTTTATAATAGAATTTTCCCGTTCCGGCGGCAGCGACAACAGCACGGCCCGCATACACAAAGAATCTGACGGGGATTCCTACGATGACCTTCTTCTACAGGTATTCAAACCTGACGGTACCGCATATTTCAGTGAAGAAATCCCTATAACTGAAGATACTTCTGAAATTGTAATAGAAAATGCTGAAGAAGGCACCTGGACATATCAGGTTACTAACAATCGTTCTGTTCCACAAAATTACAGTATCAATACGACCACATCAGGAACAAGTGTTATTACCGGCATGATAATTGATTCTGAATCCGGTGACGGTATTGACGGTGCATTGGTCAGTACCGACGCGGGAGGTTCTACTAAGGCAGATGAGGGCTACTATGTTCTGCTTCATCCTTCCGGCGTTCTTTCTCTAAGAGCTTCCGCATCAGGTTTTTCATCAATGGCAAAATCAGTCTCTCTTGGTACGGGTTCCTCACAGGTGGTCGATTTATTTCTTGATAAAGGCGATAATAACACGTCGCAATGTGCTCTATCACATGTTCTGACAGCAAGCCAACAGGGCTATCTCAATGTAATGCGTATGTTTCGTGATGCAGTATTAACCAAAACAGCCCAAGGGAAAAAATGCATCGAGCTTTACTATCGACATTCTCCGGAGATTTCAACCCTGCTTCAAAATGATCCGGACCTTCAAAGCAGTATACGTTCATCTCTAATAGATATTTTCAAGATGTTCGCAGGAATTTTAACGGGCAAACCCGTTCAGATTGATATGGGGGGGATATGTGGTATTAAACCATGTATTGATGAGATTAAAAGCAAAGCGAGTTCAGAATTGAAAAAAGACATTGAATATATGTTTAACCCTTGACGACTGTATTATAGAAAAATTCTCTCTACTGTTTCCATTTCATTGATAGTGCTTTCACTTATAACCGATTTCATTCCCTCCCGGTACGTCCCACCCGCTTGCCGGAAACACCGTTTCCGTCAACGCAATCACAACAGATCCATATGTAACAGCTTTTCAAGGAGGGGGAAATGTTTACTAACACCTACGTCACAAGATTATTTCTCTGTTTTTTATTGCCTGCAAATATGTTTTTTTCGGCCTCGTGCTGGGCAGATTATAAATATGATTATTATGATTACGATGAAATGGTGACGCTGCTGCAAGACCTTGAAAACGAATCCCTTAACAAACCTTCAAACATTTTTTCTCTTCACATTATTGGATACAGCAACCAAAGCAATCCTATTTATGCAGTAAAATTTTCTGATAATCCCGACTTGGATGAGAACCAGGAACCTGATGTTGTTATTGACTCGGGAATTCATTCAAACGAATGGCTTCCGGTTGAAAGCAATATAATTTTCATTCAATATCTGTTTTCGTCCTATTATGATACCTCCGACCCTGATCATGATGAGGTTGTACGACTTGTTGATAATTTTGAGATATGGATTATTCCCATGATTAATCCTGATGGAAGGATAAGAGATGATTTAAACGGTGGTGATCCGGGAAGTTTCTGGACTGATACCTCCTATCACGATGACACGGAGGGCTGGAGAAATAATGTGCAGGAGGTTGACTGCCCGGCACGGCCTGACGGAATAAATGTCGGTATAGATTTAAACAGAAACTTCTCAAACAGGTTTTGGGAACTTTCAGACTGTGAAAGCAACGTTTACAGCGGCGTCAGTCCTTTTTCTGCTCCCGAGATAAAGGTTCTCAAACAGTTCATTAACAACCATATGGTAAGTCTTCTTCTTCACCAGCACTCAAACATTCAACTGCTTTTTACCGCTTCTCAAGAAACAGGACTTGGTTCATATTTAACGGTTGAAGTCGATGATATTTTTTCCGACGGCCTGCTTGATCCAAAGATTGCCCTGACAAATGAAATAGAGCTGCGTGGGGGTGCGGCAGCTCTTCTCAGCAAACGGCAGAAAGAAAAACTCTCCGTCACGCCATACGGTTCAGGGGCCTGTGACGGGCATGCATGGTCCGGACAATTTTATCAATGGCTGTGGTCTGAAATAGACTGCGTCCTTTCTCCCGACATACGCTCCAGACGTGCAATTCAATGCATCTTTTATGAATTTCCGCCTGATGATTCTGTTTACGGTACGGTGGCTGATGGGAATATCGGGCAATATGATCAGGAAGATTATTCAAACGGTTTCCACCCTTCATCAGGAGAGTTTGTCGAATGGGTCATTGGAAAAAGCATAGATATTAACAAATATGTCATTAAGCAATCAGGATATCCTTTCAGTCCCCGCTTTCATACCGACATGACCAGGAAACCGGAAGCCCCCACCAGTGATCTTGCACTGGTAGGTTCAAAAATCTGTGAATCCGTTGATAATATTCCGGGCTGTTTTACCTATGATGAAAATACCGGTATGGACCTTCTTCCGTCCGGACAAAAAAGAGTGTGCTGGAATATACAAAACAATGGTACCGATACCAGAACAATAAACACCACCTTGACGGTCTGCAATCAAACTGATGATTCAGACTGCATGACCCCTGACAGGTATCTTTTTACTGCTGCTGATGTAACGACTGATTCTATTGAAACCTTTACCGCTGATTATACCTTCGAGCCTGAAAAAAATTATTCAGTAACAATTATAACAGGTGAAACCAACAGCTATGATAATGACCTGAAGCGGTATGTATTTACTACGCTGTCCGCACCTCAAACAACAACATCAACGACGACTACCACAACAGCCCCCGAGAATGTCTGCCCTGTAACAGCTACATTACCGGATACCCGTTCACTGTCGATACTCAGGGATTTCAGAGATCATATACTGAAAAAGAGCCCTATGGCTCCTGTCGTTTCCAAATATTATGCCCATGCTGCCGAGCTTTCAACTATCCTGTCACATGATCAAAAAATAACGCGACTTTTTCGCGAATTGCTCGTTGAAAATATGAGTTGCATTTCTGCATTTACGTATACGGGGAAAGTTTCTATGGGCAGATCTTCTTTTATTAAAGTATTCTCGCTGTTACGGCAGCTTAAACAACGTGCAACTCCACGCTTTAGAAAGGATATTAATGATCTGCTGTGTTCCCTAGAGAAAGAAGGTTTTTTAAAGGATATGAACGTTAAAATGTATTAATCTATAGTCCTGAGGGGCTAATCAACGCTGTTTGTAGTACGAGGTGTGCGGGTGTTTTCACCTCTGTCAAATATTTTGTTTTGGATAATGTTGCCGTTTTCATATACCAATAACTGCTTGAGTTCACCTGTTTGGTAATATATTTTCGTCGGACCGTGGAGCACACCGTTATTAAAGTTTACCGTCTGTTTCAATGCACCATTTTCATAATATATCTTCATTGTTCCGTGTGGCTCCCCCTCGACCATTCTTATCTCAGCCTTCAATTTTCCGCTGGGATAATAGTCATGTATTACTTCAGCAGTTGTAGCACAAGCTATGAACAACATAAGGCTCAACAACAGTAGCATGCTTTTCTTCATATCTTCCCCACTGTTTTTTGTCTTTAATGTATATTCTTATAAAAAATGTAAAATATATCAAGCATTAACTTTTCAACCTCCTGCCGGTAAATCTTTACTCTTGTACTGTATTACAGCATTATTTATAATGCTGTTTACGTGTTGCACACCCACACCGTAACAGTGAACGACCACCGTCTACAAGATGATGGATGCAGTATTCCCGACGAGTCGGGACTGCATAAAAAACTTAAACCCATACCATGGTCTTCGCAAGCTATGCGCTCCTGAAGCCAAGGTTTTTAAACCCCGATGGAGACAATAACAGTATCTACTTTTTAGGAGCAGGCAATGCCCGATTACCATTTCGACCTTATGCTCGGCCCGCATCTTACCGACAGTCAACTCAGCTCGGCCGCTTCCCTGCTGAGCGATTCTTACAGTAAATGGCAGCAAAACCCAAAAAATACCAATCCCGTTCAAACAGACACATCGCCCGAAGTGTATTCACGAATAATGCGCCGTGCAAGTCACGAAGTCGTTCTCTATTATGAATGTAATATACTATGCGGCGTTTTTGTTCATGCCCTGTCATCGCAGTATGACAGATATCCCTTGCGCAAACTGTCCTATCTGGGAGTATCGCCGCGTAAACACGGCTATGACTCGCTTATAACCGCTTTTAAAAGATATACCGGCTTCATAGAACAGCAGGGTGAAGATGTGGTGATCACCAGCGATCTTGATCAGGTAACATTAAACAATCTCCTTGAATCAGCTGGCTTTTGTGAAGTTGTCGACCGAAACGAAACATTTTTCCTTCTTTCTCAACTTATGCAGCGCAAAATATTTTCTTTTCAAAAGGTAAAAGGTGATTTTGTACTCGATCAAATAATCAAACTTGACGGTAAGGCAGTCCGCAGGGACAAGAAGCTTCTCAAACTGCAGACAACACCGTATGATTTTTATGAGCTCTACACTCAGCAGCAGTCAAAACGTGTCCGCCGATCAATTCCGTTAGTAAACCTTACCCATCTCCAAAAATCTTTATCACAGTATGATCAGGGTATCTTTTTCATCAGTTCCTTTGAGGGAACCATCTCGTCACAAGACGCTGGACAGGGAGGATACAACTCAACGCAGGCGATTATGGGCAATAATATCCATGCTATTGAACATGAAATAATAGACAGTGAAAAGGGTATTGTCTATCTCCTACCCGCCGGCGAGGAGGAGCTCCGTGCAATTGCCGATAAAATTGTTCTGCGCCAGGGCTTTTATGATTTTCTTTTCTACTGCCTGAAGATTCTCGGATCATTCTATATAACTTCTGCCGCCACGCCGCAGCAAACACGATACTCTCTAGAACGCTTTCTGTCTCCGTCAATACCCCTGCGCTTTATCGACCTCATAGAGGAGATTTTAACGCCTGATATCACACCTCTGCCTGATGCCGTCAAGTACATGTCGGACAATACAAAACGTCATGGATACCTGTGCAGCGGTCCTTTTGTTGACCTGAATGGGAGGAAATATAGTATTAAAAAAGATGCAATGGTAAAAACCGTCCTTAATTATAAAGGTGACTCCCCTACCCCGGTTGTCTATCTCGGCGGCAGCCTGAGGGATGCTTCTGCCCTTAGGCTGCTCTTTAAAGAATCTCTTCGCAGGAGCATGCCGGTTGTTGTTTTTGACTTTTCAACAGATCTTACGCAGTGGGTTACAGAGGATCTCATAAACACCGCGTCTGCCGCCAATCCGTTCTTTTCCATTATCAGCGTGCGGGATTTTTATCAAATCCCCGTTATGCTCGAGGCTATGGGCCTTTACATTGAACTTGATATCGACACTATGCTCTCAGGCTGAAACCTCTTCCCCGAAAACCTACAATACACTCCGGCCCATCTCGCGTCCGAGCGCGCAGCATGACTGTAAAATTTCGCGGTTACTCTTATGGTCTTTTTCAACAAGGTGGGCCGGTATGCGCATTTTTACATATAACTTCTGCAGCTCATCCTTACTCATCACTACCTGGCGTGTAACGGCAAGTCTCGTTGCGGTTACATAGTGCAGACTGTTCTCACTGCCGAGCATATGAACCATGCTGGTAAAAAGATTAATCACCGGCTGTGCTTCACTGCTGCTGGGTGACCCCATACACAGAAGCAAAATGAACTTTTTATTCCAGCGGTGCCAGGGTGTATGCCGCAGCCCGCTTTCAGTTATCTGCACATGAACAAACGAACGAAAACGGTCTATTATATTTTTTAACGGAGCAGTGACATGATGAAAATATATCGGTGATGCGAACACAAGAACGTCCGCACCAAGGATTTTATTACTCAGCATTTTCCAGTCATCTTTCCCAATGGAGCACCGTTTAATAACATTACATCGCAGACACCCTCTGCAATTTTTCAACTCTATATCAGATGTATGTATCGCTTCACAATATGCACCATACTCCCGTGCACCTTTCAAAAACTCTTCAAGCAGTAGTGCCGTATTTCCTTTTGTTCTGGGGCTTCCGTTAAAAGCAAGAATATTCATAGTAGTGCTATCAGAATGTTTTTGATTACTGTTTTACAAAAGAGGTGTCTTTAAAATAGTCGCTTATATATATAATAGTTCCTTCAGATAATCTCACGTACGTAATGCCGTTGTTCTTGTATACCGTGCCTTCTCTGCTTTTGCCTTCATTATTCCACACAACACATGCCCTTTCCCCGTCGATCAGTACTTCTTCTATGGTGAACTGAAGTGTTGGATAATTTCTGAACAGCACCTTGAGAAAAAGAAGTATTTTCCTGCGCCCGTTTATTTTTTCTGTTCCGGGAAAATCAAAAACTGCCTCCTCCGCAAGGTTTTTTTCAAGAATTGAAAGATCTCTTGTATTCATTGCAGAAAAAATGGATTCCGCCAGGCCATACGCTGTAATGGTTTTTTTCATTGTTTTTCTCAATAAATTGACCGGACGTTTAAGGAAGCAACAAAATTGTACCAAAAATATTTTTTTATTCAATATTAAGCTGTGTGAATTAAATAAAAAGACCGTTGCAGGGTTTCAGTTTTGCTAATTTTTCCGATGTCTGCTATATTGAAACGCTCATAAGAACCAAACACACACAATCTGTCTATGAGCAAACCACTTATTTCCATACTGATAACGGTATTTCTTCTTGCCTTTGGAATGAGCTTTGCCTCTCCCATCGTTCCCCTGCTGCTTGACAGCATAGGTGCCTCCTCAGCATCTATTGGACAGATTCAAACAACATATTTTCTTACCTTCACCGTGACCACGCTGTTTTTGGGGGGGTGGATTGAACGCATAGGTTCAAAAAAAATAATAATTTCAGGGCTTCTTATTTCAGCCCTTTCTTTCCTGCTCATGCCGTTTACACCAACCCCTACGCTCTTTTATCTCATTCGTATTTTTCAGGGTGTTGGTTCTGCTTTTCTTTTTGCGCCCACAGAGGCTGCTATTAATACCATTTCTCCGCCTGAAAAAAGGGCTTCAAATATGGGTCTTTACGGACTTGTTTTTGCGGTGGGGTTTGCCCTGGGTCCTATTGCCGGTGCCTCCTTATACACGGTTACCCCTGCTGCACCCTTTACTCTTGCTTCATTCTGGTGTTTTGTCGGAATTGCCGTATTATATTTCGGCTTTAATGAAACAAAAATACCGATTAAAAAGACCCAGTGGGGTTTTGTCGACATTATATCAAAAATCAAGATACCGCTATTAGCAGGCGCCTGTTACGCTGTCATTGAAATAGCCATGTCTTCTTTTCTTGCACTGTATCTTGATTCACTGACAATAAAAGGTGCATCCCTTGGGATCGTGTTTACCTGCTTTGCCGTTGGCGGCACTATTTCCCCATTACCTGCCGGAAAAATTGCCGACAGGATGGGGAAGCGGCCTGTACTCGAGGTGTGCGGCGTTCTGCTGGTTCTCATAACCGCCCTTTTCAACGTCTTTCAAAACTATTATATTATCTGCATTCTGGTATTTTTTATCGGGTTTGTCGCCGGTGCTCTTTATCCGGTGGCACTTTCTCTTATCGGTGATCTTGTTCCACCGGAAAAAATAGGAACTGCCAATGCCAGCTTCAGCTTCTTTTATGGTCTTGGGTCCATTGCGGGACCCTTTGTTACAGGCTGGGTGCTTGAAATCTTTACGATCACCTATTTATTCTATCCAATGACGGCATCCGCACTGATATTTCTCATTATAACGTTAGCCGACAAAACACGAAAGACAGCTTAATTTTTCGTATCCAAACTGCATTCCCACAGGCGGAGCGGCAGATCGTTAAGGGCAGGATCAAAATTCACCTTTTTATTCATACCGTATATAATTTCAGGCTGATAGAGGGGAATTATCAGGGACTGATCAATAATATATTTATCAAGCTTTTGTAATTCAGCACAGAATATTTTTTTATTTTCGGAATTAATTACCTTTGTGTAATATTCATCGATTGGTGATGCTTTGTCCCCATACGTACCGAAATTAAACATTCCATGTGAGTGGAGAAAAATGAAATAGATATACGCACCCGCCCCGAAAATATTAGGCCATCCATTTATTACCCACATGTCGAAACTGCTTACTTTTTTAATATCCTTTAATTTCGGAGCGATAACTTCATCAAATATTTCTTCTCTGCTTAAATAGTATACGTCAAGTGCTACCCCTGCTTTCTCAAACTGCTTTTTAAGGGTTTTAACGATATCTATTGAAGGACGGCTGTTGCTCGCCATCACTTTAAGGGTAAACCCTTGCGGATAGCCTGATTTTTCAATAATAGAACGTGACAGAGCAGGGTCTTCCTTATAGACAGGAAGGTTTGCACTGCATGCGAGTGCTTGAGCAGGGGCGGATGAATACATCGGTACACCGTATCCCTGCAGGGGGTTTTTTATAATGTTATTGCGCCGTACTGCATGCTGGAGCGCTCTTCTAATACGAAGATCCTGCAGGGGCCCTTCTTTATCAATATTTAACAGACAAAATGAGCTTCTCAGAGATTTCCTGGTAAATATTTTAAACTGTTCATTCCCCAGCAACTGTTTATCGAACCCTGCATGCTGTGTGATCAGTAAATTAATATCGCCGCTTTCAAGTGCCTGCCACTGCTTTTCCCGGGGCAAAAATACATAAACGAGCTCTTTTAATTGTGGGACGTCTTCGATCCAGTAATCTTCATTTGCGACAAGATGAATCTCCTTTACACCGCTTTCATCCGCTTCATTATAAAAGAAACGAAAGGGACCGGTACCGATGGGAAACCGCGTAAAATTTTCATCACCGACTTTCCGGTAATAACCCGGCGGCATGATAAATACAATTGAAGCAAATTTTCTCAGCAGGAGAACATCGCGGTAATGCAGTATTATATCGATCGTATAATCATCCACAATATGTGTTGCTGCTATTGAATCTATCAAAAATCTTCCCGCAAACCTTTTTCTCGGATCCTTGAGAAGCTGTATGGTAAATGCAACAGACCGGGCGGTAAAAGGTTCTCCGTTATGAAACGTTACTCCGCGCCTTAAATGAAAGCGCACCGACTTTTCATCAAGCTGTTCCCATTTTACTGCAAGTACCGGGATGATTTTTTGTGTATTAAAATCAATTCCAACAAGAGTTTCAAATATCTGGTGCTGTAGATTAAAATATAAAAGCTGATAGCTTCGCAACGGATCAAGTGAGCCTTGTTCAGCAGATCCCATTGCGTCTCCATACATGCTGAAGCGCAGTATATCCTTCCCCCCCGCAGCTGCACTACCGGTTACACTCAGAAAAAAGCAGACGGTGATCAAGAATTCTTTACGATTCATTAAAAAATATCTAAGCAAACGTGTCATGTAAACCTCAGTGAAATGTCGCGGATTCGGGGTCCAGACCGTGGACAGTACACATTATTCTTGGTATGCCGTTAAAAATAATAATCTGATATCCTCCGCCCGATCGGCACTTTGGAAGTTTCCCGGCAGTACAGTACGGCGCGAGATCCGCTACGTTTATATCCTCTATCTTTGATTGGTGCTCTCCGAGATAAAGCTGAAGGGCCAGCTCTATCTCCGCCTGTGCTTCATAACAAAGTTTTTTTCTGAAAGTAGCATCAAACTCAGGATCGTCGATGAACTTTCCGAACACATCCTCGTTTTCATTAAATGCCTCAATAAATTTTAAACATGTTTTTGTTGCACCGGTAATCATATCGACGTTTCCGTTGGCCATAAAAAGCTTGTGAAATGATTTGCCTATAAACTGTTTTATAAAATCAGCGGCATCTATAGGTGTACCGTAAAGCTCAAAGGGGTTCACGAGAACAATGTGTCTGTAAAAACCGCTTTTATCAATTGTGTGAACAAAGTAAACGTCTGTACACACGTCACACAGTATATTCCTTTTTACAATACGTATATAATACTTTTCGCCCCGGGTGTCCGTGCCCGCATATATATGGTCTTTGTCCAAACTGATGGGCTCCATTTCATGAATGTCGGGGAGCAAACTGTTGAGCATATCAATGTCTTTTGCAGCTGTCTCTTGTGGCGTGTGGGCTGCTGATTTCCCTAAAAATGCCACCAGTTCATTGTACGTTGTATTGCTTGACCTGTTAATAATACGCCCCTTTTTATTAATAACGATGATCTCTGCGCTGTCTGATACATTATATTGTGAAAAAACAGTCCTGTCGTTATCTATAAGAAACGGTAATTCATCTTGATTATCTTTAAATGATTTTTTGATGTTCTCTGCAACATCTGCTGTTGCTACGGCAAACACACGCATTCCCGCATGGTTATACTCTGCACACAGCGTTCGCAGCATATGTGCTGTTCTGTCTGCTTCATCGTCAAATGAATCGATAAACCCTATTATCGTATTTGCCCGCGCATTGCCGAACGCAACATTGACCACATCACCATTTATGGATTCCAGTGAAAAACCGGGCGCTGTATCTCCTGCGTAAAGCTCCATGCCGCCTTTTTGAAGCTGTGCGTTTATGTTTTTTTCAAAAATTTTAATATTTTTCGAGGAGCCCTTATACGTAATGACACCTGTGTTATCAATGAAAAAAAATTGGGGCACGCTTTGTATATTATATAAATGAAATGTGGTTTTCCCGGGGTCCGCATACACGGTATATGACGGTTTGAATTTTTGCAAAAATGTATCAACCTCTGTCTGATCATTGCCCACGGCAACTGCTACTATCTTTACACCCCGTGGTTCAAATTTCTTCTGTATATCGTTGATGCGGGGGATTTTTTCCGCACAGGCATGACAGTAGACCGATAAAAGCTCAAGAATGGTAATATCATTGCTGCTGACCATGTCGCCCAGTGTAACAATATTTTTTTTTGCGTCACGCAGCGCGAAATCCTTTGCCAGATCACCAACCTCCAGTGAAAAAACATCTGTCGGATATAACAGCAATAATAACAGTATTATAAAATGTAAGGTTCTGTAATGCACGTTTAAACCTTTTTAAGGGGTAAACCGGGAAATCTTTCTTATAGGTATTAATGTAATAGAATTTTACGTCAAAATCATTGAAAAAATATTTCTTATAATTATACTTAAAGGATAAAAAAGACGTATTGAGGCATGCAGGTGTCACATGAGTTTAGTTATACCGCCGACAAGCCGGCTTAATACAGCACGTTTACTTCAGCAAACACGTACTCAATGTGCAAGCAACAACAGGCTCGTGTGTACGCGCGCTCTACGTTCATCAGACAGGCCGGTAAGTGTTGAAACGTTTATAAACAAAAGCTTTCCTTCAGGCTACTATACATCAACTATCTACGAAACATCCCTTTCTTCTGTTGCTTCATCTAATAATCAAGTTGATTCAGGGTCTTCACGATCCGGTTTAAAGCTCCGGGGGGCAGCTTTTTCTTCATTGCGTGACCGTGCACTCTGCAAGCTGGGAAAAGGTTTACATATCAATATTATAGCGTAAGCATTGGAATAGTACCATTGCCTGCCGTACTGTTTTCTATAATGCGTAATTGTCGTCATCTATTGACGGACAGGCATCTTCATCATCGTCTTCTTCAGTTGTTCCCCCCGCACTAACGTCCTTCAGGCTCTTCATATATTTTTCTACAATAATACCGCACACCGGGCATTCACCCATGCCGTCGTGTTTTGTAATGAGCGGATCTTCCTGCCCCTGCGCCTGATAACCGCATTTCGGGCATACGGGCAATTGCTTTATCTCACGTTCAGAATCCCCGCTTATCGACAAGGACAACGGACTCTGTTTTTGCTCCTCTATTATCCTGCACAGTGCACCGGTTTGTTCTATAACCTGTTTGTATTTACATGCCGCATCTTTTTCGAGATTTCCTTTAATAACCGTTTGGGAGCCGGTAAAAAAAGGTTCAATTCTGTCCCTCGACACGTTGAAAATTCGGGCAAGTTTTGTTTTTACATCGTCCGCATCTGTTCCGTTTTTAAGGGTACCGTTAAAAACAACCATGAAATGTTTTCGGCCCATTTTTTTATCTCCTCTAAAAGGTATACGTTTACTTTTTTATTACCTTTTTCAAGGACAGCGGAAAGGTCACATATACATGAGACATTATATTTAATGTACCACTTGGCATCTTGATTGTAAAGAATTCGAAAAAACCATAATTTTGTTGCCCCTTCTGCATTTAAGTATATAATTATATCAACAGCCAACATGCAATCTCGCCGGCCTCTGGTGTACTAGTCCCTCTTTGCCGTCATGTCTGTATAAAGAGTAGAATAAAACGTGTCGACAACCAATGAACACTATATCTCCCAACAATACCGGTAATCTTCTCACGCCTCTGGCAGATAGAATGCGCCCCGTCACACTTGATGAATTCGTTGGGCAGAAGCATCTTCTGAGTGAAGGGAAGCTGCTTCGAAATCTTATCGAATCAGATGATCCGTACTCCATTATACTGTGGGGCCCGCCGGGGAGCGGTAAGACGACCATTGCACACATTATTGCAAAAAGTACCAGTTCATTATTTGTTCCTCTGAGCGCCGTCACTACAGGCATAAAAGAAGTTCGCCAGGTAATGCATGAGGCTGAAGATAACAAAAAGCAGTATGGTAAAAGAACAATACTGTTTATTGATGAAATCCATCGATTCAACAAGGCACAACAGGACGCTTTTCTCCCCCATGTGGAGCGTGGAAACATTATCCTGCTGGGAGCCACAACTGAGAATCCTTCGTTTGAGGTTATTTCTCCGCTGATCTCAAGAACAAAAGTTCTTGTTTTAAACCAGCATAATCCTGACGACATACAGAAAATACTTAAAACCGCCCTGTCCGACAAAGATAAAGGTCTCGGAAAAATGAATGTTTCAGCTGCCGATGCTGTTCTTGAACCCATTATATCCTACTGCCAGGGAGACGCACGTGTTGCGCTTAATACTCTTGAAATTGCAGTTATGATAGCCTCGTCCGATGATAACGAAACTCCTCATCTGTCACAGGCAATTGTCGAAGAAGCCATACAAAAAAAGATTCTCCTTTATGACAGGTCCGGTGAAGAGCATTATAATATAATATCTGCGCTCCACAAAAGCCTCCGCAACAGTGATGTTCATGCTTCACTTTACTGGCTTGCACGTATGCTTGAGGCCGGTGAAGATCCGCTTTACATTGTCAGACGTCTTGTCCGTTTTGCCAGCGAAGACATTGGAAACGCAGATCCACGTGCACTGCAGGTTGCCTTGAATGCAAAAGATGCCTACCATTTTATCGGTCTTCCCGAGGGCAAACTTGCTATTGCCCAGGCGGTTATTTATCTTGCTACCGCACCTAAAAGCAATGCCGTTTATACCGCGTATTCTTCTGTCGAAAAGGCCATTCACAAAACCGGTACCCTCCCTGTCCCCCTGCATATCAGAAATGCTCCGACAAAACTCATGAAAAACCTCGGGTATGGAAATGGGTATAAATATGCGCATAATTACGCTGATGCCATTGTGAATCAGGAATGTCTCCCGGATAAACTTTCCGGGAAAAAGTTCTATGTTCCCTCAGAGCGTGGTTTTGAAAAGATTATCAAGGAGAGAATTGAATACGTGGAAAAGAAAAAGGGGAAATCATAATGCGTCACAGAACTTCAACCGACGATGCCTTGAAATACAGATATACGCTGCTTCCCGGTTCCAGCCCCATCTCCCGGAATGATTCCTTTGTTATAACAACCTCGAGCACCTCCCCCGTATCTATTCTGCAGACCACAGACTTTCCGTCATCAATAATGTGGCGTATGCTGCCTTGAAGACAGTTCCGCATACTTGAGGAAAGTTGATCGCGTGAGACCGTAATCGCTTCAGGAGGCACTGCTATGACGGCCTCACCCTGTCGCGGCGATTTTACAAGGACAGTTAACTTATCGTTCTCAAAAACCATCCCCCTGTCAGTCTTCTTTATTGTTCCGCGAAAAATGTTTCTTATATGGGCACTCACCGTCCTGCCCTTGAAAATATGCACGACATTGTCGGAAAGCCTGTACGCCTGGTCCATATAATGCGTGGTGAAAATGATTGTTGTCCCGTATCGCCTGTTAATGTTTTTTATTATGTTCTCAAGTCCAATTCTGTTTTCATAATCAATATTTGCTGAAAATTCGTCAAGAAAAAGCACCTGCGGACTTATGCAAAGAGCCCTTGCAATTGAAACTCTCTGCGATTCCCCCCCTGACAGTGTCCGTGATTTTCTTTTCTGAAACCCCCCGAGCCCCACAACATCAAGACACTCCTGTACCTTTTTCGAGCGCTCATCCCTTGAGACCTTTCTAATACGTAGGCCGTAGTCAACGTTCCTTTCCACAGTCGTGTCGAACAGGAGGGGATTCTGATTGACAAGCGTTGTGTGCAATCTCAATTTTGAAAAACCTTCGCCTTTAGGATACACCTCGTGTCCATTATATACTATTCTCCCATGAGTCGGCCGCTGCAGAAGTGAAAGGATCTCGAACAGCGTGGTCTTTCCCGAGCCGTTCGGCCCGTACAAACAATATATTTTGCCCTTGCTGAATGTGAGGTGCGGAATAGAAAGAATCCGCTTTCCATCAAATTCTTTTGTAACATCAAACACTTCGTAAACCGGATCGTCAATTGACGTTGCCATGTATTACCTTTTATGCTGCAGAAATCGTAAAAAAAAATTTATAATGAGTGCAACGCTGAGCAGTATAACGCCGAGTGCAAGGCCCAGGCTGAATTCACCTTTGCTTGTTTCAAGGGCGATAGCCGTCGGTATATTCCTCGTATATCCGCGTATGTTCCCGCCGAGCATCATGGATGCCCCTACCTCGCCGATCACCCTGCCGAATCCTGCAACAACAGCAGCTATCATTGCGAACCGTGCTTCCAGCAATATTGCAATCCCGGACTGAAAAGCATTTGCACCGAGAACTGTTGCCGTGTTGCGTACTCTCGGATCAACTGCCTGGGTAGCAGAAATGGTGAGCGACATTATTATCGGTGTTGCAAGGATAAACTGTCCCATTATCATTGCAACAGGCGTAAACAGGAGCCCCATTGGTCCTAAAGGACCCTGATGTGATACCATTGAATATACAAGCAGGCCTACTACAACCGTAGGGAATGCCATGAGCGTATTTAAAAGTGTTACAATGATACTTTTGCCTCTGAACGTATTGACACCTATAATAAAACCTGCCGGGACACCCACTGCTGTTGCAAAAATAATAGCAACTGTTGATATTTTCAGCGAAATACCGGTTATGGTGATTACTTCCCTGTCAAGGGTCAGCAAGAGCAGGCATGCCTGTTTGAGGCCTGTTATAAGAAATTCCATGCTAGACTTTCTTTTTTCGTTTTTTCTTTTTAGGGCCTGCTACCGGAAGCAGTGTATTACGCACTTCACGTTCATAATCAACACGTTTACCCGCAAGAGTACCACTTATTATCTTTGCGGCTGCAGGAATCGCATAGCTCTCAAAAAACGTACTTAAGTTATCAGGTTTGTCGTAAAATCCATCCATATTGCATAAATTGTTTCTGAAAACGCACCTTATTTCATGACGTTCAGGCGCATGGGTACACACCGCATCAGTGTTATTAACGACCTTTTGCATAGTAGTGTCGTACATACTGTAATTCAGTGAAATACCGAAACTGGACAAAAACATACGGTAGTATTTCTGTGCTGTAATATATGTATCGTCATCCATTGTTTCGCTGGTGATCCGGGGCTGAAAAGCCGAAAAAATAGTATGTGCATTGATTTTTTTACACAGCGGAATACGCAGAGCAAATGAATACAACCGGCAGCAAAAACACTGAGTGAAAAAGTTGAATCGCTTTTGTAACTGTGAAGCAAAACGGCCGTTCAAAGCCCACCATAAATCAGGAGCCCCCATAATTACCGGATGCGCCACATAAATTCTATTTTCCTTTTCAAGCTTCTTTTTTATTGTTCTCAACAGGCATTCATAGTGTTCCCATGTTCCGTATTCTGTGCCGGTATAAGATATCGTGGGCAATACCGCGTCGGGTTTGTTCGTAAGCACCGTATGCAGCAATGCCTCTAAAGACACACCCGGAGACATTTCCATGACGGCGAGACGTGGTATGCCCGTGATCTCGTTAAATTGTTCATTTGACAGCATTTTCTCGGGTATGGAGCCGAATATTTCGGGCTTTTCAGCAAATATTTTCAGATAATATTTCTTTGAAAACATTTTCTACTCTATAGGTTCTACAGACGAGAAAAAGGGAACGTCTGTACATGGTCAATGTGATCTATAGCAAGCATTGCCATGATCAAACGATCTATTCCGAGAGCAATGCCGCCGCATTCAGGCAATCCTCCGGAAATCATACGCATGAATTCTTCATCGATATGGTACGGATCTTTTCCCATCTGTCTTCTTTTTTCCCGGGCATTCTTGAATCTCCTGCCGTGCTCCTCATAGTCGGTAAGTTCTGTGTAAGCATTGGCAATTTCAATGCCCTTTATAAATAGTTCAAAGCGCTGACATAATTTTCCATTATCCTCTTTGGGTTTTGACAGTGCGGCCAAAGGTTCTGGAAAATCACATATAAACAATCCCTCTTTTGTTTTCAAATAGGGGTCTATTTTTTCTACCCAATCATGAAAATAACGATCCTCGTTCCAGTCGGCAGAAGGCCGCCAATCCGCACATTTCACATACAATTCATCAACAGCTACTTTTTCAAACGGAAAACGAAAAGAACTGATCGGTAAGCTCTCTTCTTTGGTTATATATAAAATCAGCTCCTCAGTCTCTTCCATGATGCCGGCATAATCAGTACCCTTCCGATACCATTCAAGCATCATAAACTCGCAATTGTGGTGCTGCCCCTGTTCATTCTCACGGAAAGCATGGGTTATCTGATACAGGCGGTCAATGTCAAGACACAAAAGTCTCTTCATATGCAGCTCAGGCGACGGAGCGAGGTAATAACCGGCACCCGCATTCACAGCATCGATATAAGGATCAACACCCGGGCTTTTAACACGCACAGGTGTATCAACCGCAACATAGCCGCGAGTGTCGAAAAAATTACGTATTTGTATGATGATTCTATGCCGGTAACGCAGGGTTTGTGAGAAATTTTCAGGGAAACATGCCGCCGTTGACGAGGGGCATTTCATTTTTTAACCCTTTCGACGTACTCGCCGGTACGTGTATCAACAACAATCCATTCTCCTGATTCCAAAAACAGCGGAACATTTACCGTATGACCTGTTGACAGTTCGGCGGGCTTGGTTGCACCGGTAACGGTATCCCCCTTTACAGCCGGCTCTGTGCTTACTATTTCAAGCTCCACAAAATTTGGAAGAACTATCTCGATCGGGCGCTCATTGAAGAAGCTTACTTTTACTTCCATATTATCAACAAGGAAATTTTTTGCATTCCCGATCTGTTCTGTTGAAAGTTCAATTTGATCGTAGGAGGTATTGTCCATAAACGTGAAAGATGATCCCTGGGAGTAAAGAAAAATCATTTCTCTTTCATCAACTGTTGCTTCTTCCAGCTTTTCACCTGAACGATAGGTTTTATCGATCATATTTCCTGTTATCATGTTTTTCATCTTGGTACGTGTAAATGCCTGCCCCTTACCGGGTTTGACAAATTGAAAATCAACAACAACATACGGATCTCCGTCAATCTTAATTTTTAAATTTTTTCTTATTGCATTTGTATCTATCATGAACAAGCTCCTCTTAAAGTATATATGCGGCTAATCTGTCTTGCAGAATTTAAAAACTATAACAGAAGATGCAGCTCCTATCAATAATCTTTCAGGCTTAAAGTTGTCGTCTGCTCATAACAAAAACTATTAGAATCCAGAATATCAAGGAATATATGAGTATGTTACACACCGGCATAGCAATCTCAGACAAGTCGGGATAAGAACTCATAAAACGAGCACTAAAGAACTGCAGGTCACCGAAGCGGGGCCAGAACCTGTGTAAAAGGGCAACCCTTTCAGAAGGGTCCCATACAAGTCTGATTTTTTCAAAATGATAGGGAAAAGCTGCCCAGAGACTGATCATATATATAACAATGCTCACCAGGGGAGTAATCAGGCGCGGGAGAAACATGGAAAAGAATATACCCATCAGCGAGTACAGAAGTATTGACAGAATAACACATCCAAGACTGAGAAATATCTTTACATGCATTACCCCCATTTCCAGCAAGAAGAGAACCGAAAAAACACCTCCCAAAAAAAACAGCGCGAAACCTGAAACCATTACTGTCGACAATACTTTCCCGGCAACAAAAGATGATCTTCTCACGGGTCTGCTCATGGTCATAATTGCCGTTTCTTCATCAAACTCTCGTGCAAGAATATTAGCCGACAGCAGACCGCACAGCAGTACGCTCCAAAAAACGATTCCATGAAAAGCAATGTTTACCGCAAGGGTTTGGCGCGCCTGCTGATCAAAAAACTTGAAACTTGTTTTGACCTGAGCGGGTTTGCAGCTCCTTCCCCAGAATATGAATACGATGGACATGAGTACAATAAAATACACAATTTTGTACCTCATGCATTCCTTAACCCCCAGCTTGGCAACTGTCCAAATTTTCTTCATTTTTATTTATTCTTCACCAGACGGTAAAATGTTTCTTCAAGTGTTTCACCCTTCCAGCATAATGAGCGCAGCCTGCCGCCGTTTTCATCAATAATCCTGTGTATTGAAAGCGTATCCTCTTCAACGCGAGGATATATTCTGAGAATATTGCCGCTTGTCTCAAGATCCTTACTGCACATGCTGTTTATCTTGTTGAGCATGGTTTCATTAATCCCCTCTGTTACTACTTCGAGGTGTTTACTCTGATGGGTAAGCTCGTTAGTACACCCTTCCTTAATAATCTTTCCTTTATGAAGAATCGCAATCCGGTCACATGTTCTTTCGATTTCTGATAAAAGATGCGAATTGAGAAAGATGGTTGTTCCTTTTTCTTTAAGGCTGTGCAGCACACCGCGAAGTTCCTTAATACCCACCGGATCAAGGCCGGATGTGGGCTCATCAAGAAGGAGCAGGCGTGGTGAGCCAAGCATTGCCTGCGCTATACCGACTTTCTGAAGCATGCCCTTTGATAGAGTGCCGAGTCTTTTTTTTCGTTCATGTCCAAATCCGGAAAGGTCCAGACAGCGCTCTATGTCGTTGTATACATTGTATCTTTGAACACCGGCAAGGTCTGCCTGGAACTTACAAAATTCTTCAACCGTAAGAAAATGATACACCCGCATATTCTCCGGAAGAAAGCCGACACTTTTTCTAGCGGAAACAGTATGTGAAGGTATGCCGAATAGTAAAGAACTACCCTGAGAAGGAAAAATCAAATTCAACAGTATTTTTACGAACGTGCTTTTCCCGGCGCCGTTGGGTCCGAGAAAACCGAATATCTCCCCTTGTTTGACCTTGAGGGTTACACCGTCCAGCGCCACTGACTGTCCATATTTTTTTACCAAATTTTCGGCTTCAATCGCGTATTGCATCAGTAAAGGAAAAGTCCCTGTAATTCAATTAATGTGGATTCAATTAAGAAATCAGATTATCTTTGCCAGGTGATACAAACCAATAATTCCCTGAAGGGCAAAGAGGGTAATGCCAACCAGGTTTACCAACCGGTGATATTTAATGAGGCGCGCACGTTTCTCTGCGGCGCTCATCATGACAAGTCCGGTTGTCGCCCCCATGGCAAAAAGAAAAATCAGCGCCATGGCAATAAGGTCATGAACCGGGACAAGAACGATGATATCCTTGCTGCCGGCCCATTTCACAACCAGCTTTCCGATTCCAGCACCGATAAGAGCAGAAAAATAGTACAGTATACCGCAGTTAAGATGTATATAGATATTAAACCCTTTACGTGTCATTCCTGTTACAACATTAAATATACCTACAAGCAGCGTGCAAAACTGGCCTATAGGATGGACGAGAAATAGCTGTTTCATGATTTTTCCGGACACTGTTTAAAGTTATCTACACTATACAACCCTGTGCTTTTTGCTGTAAGGATTGAAATATCAACTGGTTATCTTCATACGATCACAATACACACTCGTCTGATTCTCTCCGTTAACACGGTACGGTCTTGTAAAGTTGTTCATGTTATTTATACTACTCTTATCATAAAGTCAAAATTTATATATATCAACCCATAGCAATACTACTGTTCTATTATAAATAGCTTGTAAATTTATCCAGAACTTGAAACAATGAGTGCAAACAAAGGGAATGCTGATTGGAGAAAGGTACGGACACCGCAATAGCGGGATCGGGACACTTTTTTTATTGTACCTGCTTGCGCGTAAGAGCAGGTAATTTTTTATATATGTTCAACTCCCGGTATGCACTGTAACGTGAACAAAATGCAATTATGAATACATCGCTCAAAGAGAAAAAACCCCTCTACATCAACCACCGGAAACGCCTTAAAAAAAAATTCACCGCATCCGGAATCGACTCCCTGCATGATTATGAAGTGCTTGAACTGCTGCTTACCTTTGCCATACACCGTAAAGATGTCAAACCCATTGCAAAGGAGCTGATATCCAGGTTTGGTGGTTTCCATGGTGTTCTTGATGCGTCTGTGCAGGATATCAGCCTTGTCCCGGGCCTGGGAGAACACTCTGCCGTGCTTATCAAACTGGTACGCGCCTGTTCCGATCTCTATCTCAAGAAAAAACTTCACAAGCGTGATGTCCTCTCTTCTCCTGATGATGTACTGCGCTACTGTACATCTGCAATGGCCCGTCTCGGTGTTGAGCAATTCAGGGTAATGTATCTTAATGCAAAAAATGAAGTTATCTCAGATGAAATTATACAGGAAGGTACCGTCGACCAGACTGCCGTGTATCCGAGAAAAATTATGGAACATGCCCTTAAAATAAAATCTGCGGCTGCAATACTCTGTGTGCATAACCATCCCAGCGGCGACCCCGCCCCTTCTCATCACGACAAGGTATTAACCAATGCACTGCAAAAGGCCGCTGAGGCCCTGGGAATCAAACTGCATGACCATATCATAATCGGCACCAAAGGATATTTCAGCTTTAAACAGGACGGCCTGTTGTTCTAATATAAAACATATTGTGATCACTACTATTTTGTAAGCGTTACCAATTATGAAAGGAGACAACCATGTTTGAAATTCAAAAAAGGCCTAAGGCACAGGTAAAAAAAGAAATACTTGAATTCCTGGACAGAACCTGCGGACTTCCGGAACTCAACCCCGGCAGATACTGCTGCGGAATAAATCATCGAAACTGTCTGGTCCTTGCAACGTCCAATAAGGATCTGCCCCGTGCTACTCCTCTTGAATTTTTTCATGAAGCCCTTACCATATACATTTTCGGTGAGCCGGGGGGTAAGATAGCCAATATAAAACGCAATCAGAATGTATCAGCTGCAATTTACGAGCAGCCCCTTGATCATTCAAAGCCCCAAAAAAGCCTCCAGCTTTTCGGCACGGCGGAACTCATCAGCATGAGAAACAACCCCCGCCTTTTAAAGGCCAAATCAAAAAAATGGAACCTTTACGGTGCGCTTCATACTCTTATGAAGCCGGCAATAAAGGGTAAAAAAATCAGTGCACAAGAAAAGAAGGCTATGGCAGATCAAATAATGAATGCCATAAATCTTATTAAAATTACACCGTACCACATTATCCTGAGGGAATATCACAAAGATTTTACAATGCCGAAATACGAATGGAAAAAGTAAACCGTGTTGCCTCAATTGATATCGGCTCTCAGACCATCCGGTTTATGGTTGCCGACTGCACAGCCTCAGGTACCCTTGTGCCTGTCTACCGCGACATGCAAATCGTAAGGCTTGGCGAAGGCATGAATAGGGTAATGAAACTCGGGCCAGAGGCCGTTGAACGGGCTGTTACCTGTATTTCGTCCTTTGTGGTCAAAGCAAAGGAATGCGGTGCTGCCGGCATCTATGCTGTTGCAACTGCCTGTGTTCGCAATGCTGAAAATTCACGCCAGTTTCTTGAAACAGTTTTCAACACGGCAGGCATAACACCGGTGGTGCTTTCCGGTACTGAAGAAGCCTGCTTGTCGCTTCGGGGGGTACAATCTGTATTTTCACCGAGCAGCGCACATTCTCTTATCATTGATATAGGCGGCGGAAGTACTGAACTCACCCTGCTTTATAAAAATGATCTTATAATGGCTGAAAGCCTTCCCCTTGGTGTTGTAAATCTGGCGGAACACTATCTGCATTCCGACCCGCCCTCCCGTGATGAAATATGCAAACTGGAAGAATGCGTCACATCTGTATTACACGAAGGCAGCAGGGCTTTCTCAAAAATTTTATCCGATGCATATGATTTCATACAGCTTGTCGGTACTGCCGGGACCATGACAACCCTTGCGGCAATGGACCGTAAGATGCGCGTCTATGACCCTGATAAGATAAACGGCCATGTTCTTGACATATCCTGTATAAAACAACTCTTTGGAAAGATGATTTTTCTTCCCCGGGAAAAAAGAAAACTGCTTGCCGGACTTGAGCCGGGAAGAGCTGATGTCATTATTCCCGGCACAATAATTATTTTAAGGATAATGGAAACGCTGGGGCAACGAATTATACAGGTGAGTGACGCCGGTCTTCTCGAGGGAGTCATTTTGGACAAAATTACCTGCTCCGGCTAAACAATTTACAATCACTTGACAATAGAAGCCTTTTTGTGTAGTTTTTCACATTTAAAAAGAAAACTTTCAAATTCCTGGCAATAGCCTTATTATATGAGGATAGAAGCGGCGCCTGCCTGACATGGATGTATTTTAATAAGCTACTACGTTACTTCTTTTATTGATTTTGTTTTTGCATTGCGTTACAAAATGCCTGCTTTTACAAACATTTAACATTTTTAAAGGGCCCAATTATGAGTAAGGAAAATATCCCCCAAAGCCTTACCTTTGATGATGTGCTGCTGATACCGCAAAAATCAGACGTTCTTCCCAAAGATATCGATACATCAACGCTCCTCACACGCCGAATAAGATTAAACATACCGCTTGTCAGCTCTGCAATGGACACGGTTACCGAGTCACAGACTGCTATTGCCATGGCCCGGGAGGGTGGAATCGGTATTATCCACAAGAACCTGAGCGTCGATCAACAGGCCCTTGAAGTAAAAAAGGTCAAGAAATCTGAAAGCGGTATGGTGGTTAATCCCATCACAGTCCATCCGGATCAGAAAATTCATGAAGCAATCACGGTTATGAAACAGTTTCAAATATCCGGTTTCCCCGTTGCCAAAGACGGAAAACTGGTGGGCATTCTAACTAACCGTGACCTTCGTTTTGAAACGGATTATGATAAGAAAGTTTCCGATATAATGACCAAGGACAAACTTATCACCGTTTCTCCCGGTATCGCTCTTAAGGACGCAAAAAAACTTCTTCACAAAAACCGCATTGAAAAGCTACTTGTTGTTGACGAGCATAATAATATTGCAGGCCTGATAACGGTTAAGGACATTGAAAAGGCGGAAAAATATCCTCACGCCTGCAAAGACGACCGGGGCAGTCTCCGCGTGGGAGCTGCAATAGGCGTAGGTGCTGACAGGCGGTCCCGAACAGAAGCAATTGTCGAAGCCGGGGTTGACGTCATAGTTATTGATACCGCCCATGCCCATACAAAAACGGTTCTCGAAGCTATCGTGGACACTAAGAAAAACCACCCTTCCTGTGAGCTCATCGGCGGCAATGTCGCAACTTCCGAGGCGACCGAGGCTCTCATAAAGGCCGGCTGTGACGGGGTAAAAATCGGCATCGGCCCCGGATCAATCTGCACGACACGAATAGTCGCCGGTGTAGGTGTTCCACAGATAACCGCCATAATGGACTGCAGGAAAGTCGCCGACAAAAACAACATCCCCATCATTGCTGACGGCGGCATCCAGTATTCCGGTGACCTGCCCAAAGCGCTTGCTGCAGGGGCTCACTGCGTGATGATCGGTAGCCTTTTTGCAGGAACCGATGAAAGCCCCGGTGAAATTGTTCTTTTCCAGGGCCGTACCTACAAAGTCTACCGTGGCATGGGATCTCTTGAATCAATGAAACAGGGTGGGAAGGACCGTTATTTTCAGGCTGACGTTGAGGAGGAATCAAAGCTTGTTCCCGAAGGTATCGAGGGAAGGGTCCCGTATCGAGGAAGCCTTTCTTCAAGTATTTTTCAGCTCATCGGGGGCCTTCGCTCGGGCATGGGGTATGTCGGCTGCGGCACCATACAGCAGCTGCGGGAAAACGCACGTTTCATAAAAATCACCTCTTCCGGTCTCAAGGAAAGTCATGTTCACAACATTATCATAACCAAGGAAGCTCCCAACTACCGCCTGGAATAGTATCATGCTTCAGCAAAAAATATTGATTCTTGACTTCGGGTCCCAGTATACACAGCTTATCGCCCGTCGCGTACGTGAAAGCAGTGTCTATTCGGAAATACATCCCTTTAATATATCTCTTGAGAAAATAAAGGACCTGTCGCCCCAGGGAATAATACTTTCAGGAGGTCCTTCAAGCGTTTACGATAAGGGCGCACCCCTTGTCCCGGCTGAACTGTTTGATCTCGGCATTCCCGTTCTCGGGATTTGTTATGGTATGCAGCTGACCAGCTTTCTTAACCACGGCAAGGTTTCATCTCACAGCAAACGCGAATACGGTAAAGCAGCCCTTGTAATTGATATAAACGATGATCTGTTTAAAGGATTTACCGTACAAACACCCCTTCAGGTCTGGATGAGCCACGGTGACCGGATTGAGGTTCTTCCGGACGGATTTGAAGCCATAGCACACAGCGAAAATTCTCCTTTTGCGGCAATGAGAAACCGTGAGAAATCAATTTACGGCGTGCAGTTTCATCCCGAGGTCGTTCATACCCCCCGCGGCACGGAAATACTCGACAATTTCGTTTTCAACATCTGTAACTGCTCACCGACCTGGAACATGAAATCATTCATCCGGCAATCAATTGCTTCCATACGTGAAACTGTAGGGGACAAAAAAGTACTGTGCGGCTGCAGCGGCGGGGTCGACTCAACCGTTGCCGCAGTGCTTATAGACAGGGCCGTCGGTAACCAGCTGACCAGTATTTTTGTCGACAATGGTGTGCTGAGAAAAAAAGAGTTTGAAACGGTTTCACGTCTTTTAACAAAGTCCTTTAACATCAACCTCATAGCTGTCGATGCTTCAGAACGGTTCCTTTCAAAGCTCAGCGGCGTTGAAGATCCTGAACAGAAACGCAAAATTATCGGTAATGAATTTATAAACGTTTTTGAACAGGAAGCAAAAAAGCTTGGTAAAATTGATTTTCTTGCCCAGGGAACGTTGTATCCTGATGTCATCGAAAGTGTTTCTTTCAAAGGTCCTTCCGCCACCATAAAAAGCCATCATAATGTCGGCGGTCTTCCTGAAAAGATGAATATGCGCCTTATCGAACCCTTTAGAGAGCTCTTCAAAGATGAAGTGAGGAAGTTGGGCAAAGAGCTTGGTATTCCAGATGATTTCATCAATCGCCAACCCTTTCCCGGGCCGGGCCTCGCCGTTCGTATTCTCGGCCCTGTAAACAAAATTGATCTTGAACTGCTCAGGGAAGCTGATGCGATAATACTTGAAGAATTCAAGAAATCGGGTCTTTATACAAAGGTATGGCAGTCATTCGCTGTTTTGCTGCCCATCAAGACGGTGGGGGTCATGGGTGATGAGCGCACCTATGAGAAGGTTATTGTACTGCGTGCGGTAGACAGCAAGGACGGTATGACCGCTGACTGGGTTAATCTCCCGTACGACCTCATGGGCATAATTTCAAACCGCATCATAAACGAGGTTAAAGGAGTCAACCGGGTAACCTATGACATTTCATCTAAACCACCGAGCACCATAGAATGGGAATAAACACGTGATGTGTGATCCGGGATGCGTAATAGAAAACCATTGAATAACTATCACATATCCCATATCTTTTTACTATTTCCTTGCTTTGACCAAATCTCTGCCAGAATAGACGCTGTAATAACGCACCAGGTTGCAAATACCGCAGGCACAATGGCAGTATCAACGGAAAAATGCTTCAGTGCCATAAGCGCCCCGAGCCCGGCGTTCTGCATGCCCACCTCTATGGCAAGGGTCCTTCTTCTCTTGTCGGTAAAACGAAATACCATACCGGCCCCGTAGCCGAGGGTAAGGCCGAAAAGGTTCTGAAAAAATACCGCAATAAAAACAATGAGGGTAAGGCCGAGAAAATGATCCCTGTTCAGTGCCACCACGAGAGCACATATCAAAGCTATAAATACGGTTGAAAATGCAGGGAAAAACCAACTGATTCTTTCAATGGACTGCTTACAATAGTGTCTGAGTACAAAACCTATAACCAGCGGTAAAATAACGACTTTTATAATTGTAAAAAACATCCCCCAAAATGGTATGTCGATCAATGTGTTCGCATAGACAAACGTGAGCATGGGTGTAAGCAGCGGTGACAAAAGGGTAGCCGTGCTGGTAACGGCAATTGAATATGCAACGTCGGTTCTTGCCAGATAGGCAATAACGTTGCTTGCCATTGCTCCGGGAACACTCCCCACCAGAATAAGGCCCAGGCGAAGGGGCACGGAAAGATTGAGCAGTTGCCCGATAATAAATCCGAGGCCCGGCATGATAACAAACTGTGCAGTAATACCAAGGGCAACAACCTGCGGTTTCCTAAATATCGGTTTGAACTCATCGAAATTCAAGACCGCACCGATTCCTACCATGGTGCAAAAAAACAGAAAGTCCATGTACGCGTTGAGATGAACAAATACACCGGGGAAAAAGAAAGCAATTATTCCAAGCAGCACAACCCACACCGGCATAAGCCGTGTAAAGAATTCAAAAATCCGTTTCATAGCGTTTTATGGTAAGAATTTTTTTAAATGGGTTCATTATCAGTAACTATCAAATACAAATCAAGAAATCTTTTTACGAGGCTGTAATTTTACCTATTGAATAATTTTATGCTTGATAATTAAAAAATCTTGTGGTAAATATTTATATTCATTTGAACAGGCTATAAAATTGCGTCCCCATCGTCTAGCCTGGTCAGGACACCGGCCTTTCACGCCGGCAACAGGGGTTCGAATCCCCTTGGGGACGCCAAACTTCTTTATAAATATCAAACACTTACACTATTTTACCACTCTAAAATACCGCAGGCATTATATAATAATCAGGGAGACGACTCAATGCTGTTGACTCCCCCGCTACCATCATACCCCCGTTAGAAAGTAATCACGTTTATGCAGTTTGATTATTAGCAATACCCAGCAGCGGCAATCCGGCACTCACCAAGGCACGATAAAGATTTTCCAGTTTTAATAAGTGACTGCTTATTCAATAGGTTAAAGCTTTTACGGTTTGTGTGCGTTTGTTGCACACATCCAGGAAAAGAACATAAAGGTAATTTAATTGAGAATGTGTATCGATGTCATTTAAAGTTAAACCCATGTATGCCTGCTTTTTGTCTATCTTTACTGCCGGATTCGGATTCGGCATTGTCCTGCCGGTGTCGACTGTTGTGCTTGAAAACATGCGGGTTTCAACCCCCATGATCGGTCTAACTGCTACGGCAATGTTTATAGGTATTGCCATAGGAGCACCGCTCGTGGGTCGTTCAATTGAGCTACTGGGATTGAGACGCACGCTGACCGTTGGTGTGCTGCTGGCAGGCATTTGCATGGGAAGTCTTGGCTTATGGGTAAATTTGCCGGCATGGCTTTTTGTGCGCTTCATTCTGGGTATCGCCTTTGCATCTATTTTTACCTCCGCAGAAACCATTGTTAACCGTATTTGTACCGATCAGAACAGAGGCAAGATACTGGGACTGTATGCCTTTTCTTTTTCGTTGGCATTGATGATTGGCCCTGTCGGACTGTGGCTCTTAAAACTCGGGGTGTGGACGCCGTTTCTGGTTGCCGGGGCTATCTGCGTGGCAGCAGCAGCAGTAGTCTTTGCTTCGGTGCCCCATCTGGAAGAAGAATCCCAAGGCCTTCCTTTTGATCGGCATCTTGCTCGAAGAATATGGGTATCGCTTGTAGCCATGCTCATGGCCGGTTTCATGGAAGGCGCTTTAATTGCTCTGATCCCACTCTACACTCTTAGGGAGGGGTTTACCACTGAGCAGACCAGTATTTTGCTGTTTTCATTTATGCTGGGTCACGGGGGAATGCCGCCTGTGATCGGAACTCTTGGAGACAGAATAGGATTGCGCCGGGTGTTAGGCCTGACGTACATTCTGGGCATGATCAGCCTCACGGCTGTTTTGCTGCTACCTACGACCATGCTGCTCACCGGCATTTTGATTTTGTGCGGTGCCTCCGTTGGCGCCCTGTATCCGCTTTCCGTGGGCCTGCTGGGCATCGAGCTAACATCAGCAGAACTGCCGCGGGGAAATGCACTAACCACCTTCTGCTATGGCTTGGGAAGCACAATCGGTCCATTTGTGCCCGCACTTATTATTCACGTTACCGTTCCGGGAAGTTTATTTGCTGTTACTGCCGGTTTATATGCACTGGTATTTGTCTCGATATTGTTTTCTAGAAAAAAAAGTATTGTCAACAATAAAACTAGAAGCACAGCTTCATCAGGTATTCGTCAAACAACCTAAAAATGTTTTAAAAATAAGGTCTCTATAATGCAGACTAACGGGTAACTGCCGGGCTCTGTGCCGGCGTTTCTATTCCCTGCCCGGGGCAAGGACAGGGAGGTAAAAAAACCCTCAACGAGATGCCTGAGCAAAAGCTCTCAGAAGAAGAAACAAAAGCAACAAATCTTAAAAAAATCCAGAACCAGATTAAACGCATTGTTTGCAATGGGTAACACCACCTCCCCCCCACCTTTCGGACTACGTATTTTACTTATATAAATTAAGTATTTATACCCATTGCTTAATTTTAAACAACGTTGTATTGATTAAACTTAATAAGTGTTTCATGCTTTGAAGAGGGGAAAAGCTCGTAGTATTCAGCTTATAGTTAACAGCTGAAAAAGAGAAGAATGGTATGTTAGTTATGGGACAGGTGAAGGTTCTTTAAATCACCCTGAAAGAAAATTGATATGGCAACTGTTGAAATTAATAATGACCGTCTGAATGATTTGACTGTTTTTACCGTACATGGCGATTTGTGTTCTGATGAACTCATACACCATATCAAAGATTTTTACGCTGGAAATCCTACAAAATTAGTACTGTGGGACGGAACCGACGGTTCACAAGGAAATATTGCAACCAGGGAATTAAAAAAAGTTTTCGATGAGATGATAAGATATTCGGTAAAACGTAAGAACGGAAAAACCGCATTTGTGGCCGGCTTTGATGTTGATTACGGAATAGGAAGAATGTATGAAGCTTATGGAGAGTGTGAACATGTTCCTGTTGCGTACAGAGTATTCAGGAGCACAGAAGAAGCACTGCAATGGCTCGGGGTGAAAGAGAAAGATCAGCTCGTAGCTAAGAGCTCGTAGTTGGTAGCCGCCGGCTGAACTCTCCCAGGGGGGGGATTTCTTTAATTTCCATGTATTTCAATATTCCCAAATTCAGAAAAAAATTTATTGAACAATACCGGCACCTGATGAAGCTGTATGTTTCCGGCAGACTGGAACTGTACCTTGGAAGGCTTACCGAGAAGGAACGGTTCATTATCAAGGAGCTTATCGGCTATAACGACAACAGGCCGAAAACAAATCAATTAATTGCCGCTATGATTGATATCTGTCCTTCACGGGTAAGCCAAATTGAAGGCCGAGCGCTGCGCAAGCTCTGCTCCCCACTTTAGAGACTTCATAGAGTTTACCCGTTGCCGATGGCGGCCGAAATTCAGTGATTGGACACTTGGAGGTCAGCGATGCTGGATGTATGATCTGAGCTTTAATTTTTTTCACTATTTGCATACAAAAAAGGCCCGGCAGGAAGGCGCCAACCATCCCCTGCCGAACCTCTGTACACCATCACCGGACACATACGGGTCAGTCGAGGTTGACTTTTTCTGGTAATGGTTCAGTGTATTTTTTTAATATTTACTAAAGTTGGCTGCCATGTCGTATGAACTGCTGATCGTTTGAATCGTTAGGGAAAGAAAGCATAGCATGAAAAATAATAATACTCCTCCAAAACCCATGGCAGAGGTTGTCCCGATAAATGACCTGTTTAAAAAAAACGTTCGGGCTGAGATAGAAGAAATCAACGAAGTGATGGAAGCGCTGAAAGAAAGAAAGCAGTACCTGCTGGAGCTAATCTATGGGGAAGAGATATAGTCTGTCAGCTTCTTTATAACGCCCCCTAAGTACCTTCATCAATAAACTATCCCCGGCACGAACCCTGATAACCTGCCGTTCGGTGTGTAGAAAACTTCCAACATCCTTTGATTCGCTATAATGTGCCAACTTTATTGTAATAATGTGCCACTATTTTCGGCACCGAAAGCTCTCTTGTTACGCTCAGTAGTTGCCTGGATCTCCTATTTGTTTGTTTTCTTTTTACCGGAATGTGCCGCGAAAGCCCCGCTTTGTAAGCGGGGTCAAGCGGCACGTATCTAATTATAAAATTTAAGCACCGGGATGCCCCGCCTTGTAGGCGGGGAGCATCACTATTTTATCTATTGAACGTTGGCATCTTCTGTGCTTTACTCGTGTAAAGAATCATAGAAAAGCCGCCCATCCGGGATGGTCAATAACTGATAAAATTTTACCATAAGAATGAGATGGTACAATAAAAACATGTGCTGTTTTCAGCCTTGCGGTCATCCTATTAACCGTCATGTTTTCTTTTGCCGGGAATCTGCCGACAGCTGAGATGATCTGTGCAATTAAACTTTCATCAAATCTTAGGAAAGGGGTAGATATGGTAACTACAAGGGAAAATTTTTTGTTTTTGGCGGCATTTGCGGCCATGGTTTTTGTTACTACTGCGGGGACAGCACTATGTAATGAAAGCACAATAAATAGTGTGATTGATAATAAAATCAAGCAACCCTGTTATACTTATTGTCAAACCGACATTGATGTTGCTGCATGTAAAGAAGGGTGTGACTGTATAGCAAATGCAGCCACTCCTATGGCAGACGGCATTATACAGTGTTTTAAAGATAAAAGAGATATTTGCAGCGATTCCGTTGACTATGCCGTAATTGGTTTGCAACAGTTTGAATGCAAAGAGGACATGAGAACCAGCTACATTAAAGGCAAAACAAGGGGGTATTGAGAAGTTCAAATCAACCGACTGGGAAGCTGTTGCAAAGACCTTGCCCTAGGATATGCGTTAGAACATATTAATTGAAAGGCAGGGGAATTACTGATCCCCTGCCTTTTTTGTTTGTCGGATTTTTTACTCTCTATTATCAATACCCGTATTTCAGCAAAGCATCTTGAGTGTAGTATTCCGGCTGATAATATTTTCCCGTGCCGCCGATTTCATAATTCCCGAATCCTCCGGTGCCATGTAACTGTTTCACATCGAGAATCGACACAAAACCAATGGTCCCGATACGCTCATTATTATAACTTGATTCTACGACCACATTAGCATTTTCAAACACCCTCCACAATGTGCCCTGCCTGTCGTACTTGTCCGCGTAAAGGATATACCAGGTTTCCGGGTCAATATACCATACCTGTTTGCTGTAAAGATACTTTGGGTTCTTGTGAGTGCACTCCACGGCATAGGTTTTGATCCGCTCCCTTTGAAATCCGTTGAAAATACAATAGCCCTCCGTGTGGCCTTTCTTTAATAGTTCTACGTCCTGGTTGCGTGCGAGAAGCAGCTCTTTCCTGCCCACAAAATTATAGCTCATAAAGGGAATTGCATTATCATAGACGTTCTGGTCATCGCTTGATGCGTCACTTCCTCCCTGTGTGGATTCTTTCTGTGCGGTAGACTTGCGGGTAACCTTTCTTGCGGTGCTTGACCATGAATACATTTCAGCATCTAATGTTCGGTCCTTGAATTTAATATGTATCGATCGTGAACCACGCATTGACGCAGGCTCCGAGTACTCCAGGTGTGTTGCCATATATATATTTTTCTTATTCGGTAAAATCTCAGGGACCGGGGGGATTTCTCTTCTGCCGGAAAAATACAGAAACTTTACTTCCAATGACATTTTGCGGTCATAGCGGCTTTTGCCGTTTATTAAATACATGTCCTCGAATGCATTACAATTGTCACCGGTGTTATGATTGTCAAAATTATGTGCCATCTCCAGTCCTGTTTTTGGTCTGGGAAACGGAATGCCGGAAACATAGCCGATGAGCTTATCATCATCAGCAATCTTGCACGTTCCGGCATATTTTCTTGTCAGCTTGATCTCTCCTTTTGAGGGTTTAACTTCCTTATACGGAACTATCTCAAACCAGCTCTCTCCCCATAGCTGCGTATTTTTCATTATCTGTAAAAAAGTCGCTGGAACGAACTCTTTTACCCCATCTATATTCTCAGGGGTAATCTTTTTGCCTGCCCAGTTTTTTTCCCATTCTCTGACCGTTTCCAGTTCCTCACCATCATACGCGGGTACGGGATACTGTATTTCTTCAGCAAAGGTAAAGAACGCTTGAAATAATAAAAACAATCCTATTAATGTTATATGTATTTTCATGTTTTACTATTCCTTTATAAATTTTAAAAATTTCTTTAGACTATTATTTGCGAAAGCGGACGTTCATTCATTTTTTTTGCACCATCTTTCAATTTGCTTTTAAAGGCTGTTAAATCAATCTTAATTGCATTGTGCTCACACAATCGTACACAGTTATAACAGAGGAAACACTTATCTCCGAACATCGGGAAAGGATCGAGTGTCACGGCACCGGCAGGACATACCTCGATACACGTTCCGCACTGTGTACAGGCATCTTCATCAATCTGACGATGAGGAAACATCTTCTTTACTTCCTGGATGCTGATTTTTTTTAGTGATTCATATGTTTCTTTGGGCTGATAATTAACACCTTCAGGGAGTATCTTCGTACAGGTATCCCCTTCCAGTTTTACAGCAACGTTCTCAACAAGTCCCCTGATCATGTCATCATCTTCACCATCGGGATGCCCTTCCCCCAGGGGATTTTCCATGTCCAGCATCATTGAATGAACGGCAACAATTTTTGCCGCACCCAGAACATCATAGCCTTTTTCAGCAAGCCTATTCGCCATTTCATACAAAGCAATGCCACTGGTAACGGCACCCCAGGTAACAAATGGAACGGCATAGTTATTACTTCCCTCAGGTAATTGTGAAATAATTTCCATAACCGGCGGTACAGCATGCCCGGCATATACCGGAGATCCGATCCAAAGACAGTGATTCTCCGAAGAATCCTTCAGCAACACGTTTAACGTTGAACAGTCATTGCTGCATCCCAGATCAATCATCAAAGGGTCATAACCACGTTGTTTAAGCGCATGATCAATTACCCGGGACACATGCCGTGTAGTACCCGCCGGGGAAGAATAGACAATAAGCATGTTACAATTCATTCGCATCACGGCTGTCTCCACATAACATATCCATAGTATTCATGTTCTTATAAATACTGATTAGCAGGCATGTACACGTTATTAAGAAAGCATTATCTTCTCTGCCATGTTACTTTGTACACACCTTCTGTCTTGTTGCTGTATTTTATCCTGTCGGGTATTATCTCAATAATTCTGTAATTAAAATCAGCAGGTAATTGCTTCTGCCCCGTTCGTTTCAGTGCCTTCATTATGTTCATTTTTTTTAATGCTTCCTGGAACTTTTTCGGACTTTCCTTACTGTTGTACACCCTGGCAGTTCCCCATGCCTGTACACCTTTGCTGTTGAAAAAGTCTTCATCAGAGTTGTAAGGCTCGGCTATGGAAAATGCTATTTTTCTGTTTTCTTTTAAGTTTCTGAACTTACCGCCGCCCTCTGAAAGCAGGTAAAACGTCAGACCGTGAAGACGATATTCAATGGGCGTACATCGCGGCATGTTGTTTCTGCACGTGGACAAATGAAGCACATGGTTTCTTTTGAGAAATTTTTCAAGATCTTTTTCAAATGCAGCAGCAGACCTGTATTTTTTTATCTTTATTCCAAGATGCTTAAAAATGGGCTGAAGCATTGCTGGAACAGGCTGTTGGTTTATTTTCGACATTTCCCCCTCCCTTTTTTTTAAATGTTATAAAGGTATGTTACGTGCCCCCCAGCGCTCCTATTTTATCCAGCTCGTCGGCCACAGTGGAAAGACCAAGGTTCTCCAAACGGTCCCTTTTAATATTGCCGGTTTTTTTATCCCATCCCCGCTCTTCATAATACTCATCAAGCATCTGTTCAAGCTCAACGACCTGCCCGGCAAGAGGGCCGTCACTTGGCTTCTCTGAAAGAAAACGCGGCGGCAGAATATCCTCCTTTCTGCTAAAACCGTCACGCGCATTGAATGCTCGTTCCAGATTCCATATGCGCTCTCCCGTTTTAAGAAGATAGGCCTGGTCGGAAAATTCTTCTATTCCTGTTGCGGCATGAACAAGATCTGCAAGGTTATCGGGCTTGAGGAGCGTCATTGATGCCGGGAAAAGACAATTTGCATTATAATCGTAAATCGTGTTCAGATTCTGGGCCTCCATGCACAACCTGCCTTTCCCCACCGGCGTAAACCTGTCACCCATCATTTCACGGGACGACATTCCAACCGTGTGTGCGGCACCTATATTGGAGGTCGCGTAGTTGAGCCCCAGGGCCTTGAGTCCGCGGGGATCATATCCGGCAAGTTCCAGGCCCTTAACCTGAATAGCAAAATCCACTGCCCCACTGCCGATCTTTTCACCCGCTCGCTTTGAACCTTCCGCCAGCAGATCGCCTATTCCCTCCCGCGCAACAATCTTTTTCAGCAGGGCCATCACTGCCTCATGGTTTCCCCATGACAGGTCAAGGCCATCCACATCCTTCCTGCTCAGTATGCCTTTCTCGTACAGCTCCATTGTAAAGGCTATGGTGCTTCCTGCCGTGATTGTGTCGATTCCGTAATCATCGCACATCCTGTTTGCTTCAACAATCATTCCCAGGTCGGTATTGCCGACCATGCCCCCGAACGAATACATGGTCTCGTATTCAGGTCCCTCAACCTCATTGCCGGCATACGGTCCGCTTGGAACTTTTACAATATTTCCGCAATGAAAGTTGCATTTGTGGCAATAGGCATCCTTGACAATGATTTTCTCAAGGCTGTCATGAAACAGGCTGGAAACACCTTCAAGCTTACTGTCGCGAAAATTCCTTATGGGATAGATGCCAAGCTCACTAACAACGGGAACAGCCGATGCAGAACCTATATGGCTGAATCCTTTACAATTGGGGCTTTTTTCAAATTTTTCAACCTGTATTTTCGTCAGCTCCTGGAGGCGTTCACGGTCTGCAACCGCAACCTCACGGCTGCCTCGTACCGCAATTGCCTTGAGGTTCTTTGACCACATGACCGTGCCGACCCCTCCCCTGCTTGCCGTCCTGCGATCATCAACAATAGCTGAAAACCGTACAAGTTTTTCAGCAGCCGGGCCGACTGTTGCCACCTTAATCTTTTTGTCGCCAAGCTCCTTTCTCACCGATGCTGCGGTATCATCGGTTAAAAGCCCGACAAGTGGTGCAGCATCACGTATTTCAACGCTGTCGTCTTTGATCCACAGATACACTGGTTTTTCAGCTTTTCCTTCCACGATGAGCACATCATATCCCGCCGACTTTATCTCCGCCCCGAAACTTCCTCCTGCACTTGCGCGAAAAATTGTCCCGGTCTGTGGCGATTTGGTAGAAACGATCCACCGACTGCACGACAGAGCCATGGTGTTTGTGAGGGGCCCGTTGGCAAATACCAGTTTGTTTTCAGACGAGAGCGGATCAACCCCCGGTTTCAGCTCATCAAAGAGTATTTTTGCACCGATTCCCCTCCCGCCCACAAAAAGCTTTATTGTCTCCTCCGCCAGCGGCTCTACTGTGCTTGAACCAGTTGACAGGTTCACCCTGAGAATTTTCCCCATATACCCGTTGCCCGCAGCCATAACACCCTCCACGTGTATTTATGTTAATCGTTTATAATTATTTCAACAAATCTATTCCTGCCCTATAGGCTGTTTTCAGCAGTTCAGGATGATTCTTGACGACGCCCTTTCCGTGTTTTTTGCCAAGCGTCCCGGATACTGTCAGAACATCCGTTATTTGAACGCCATGCAGTTTCATCAACATAACCATTTTCTCGACAACATCGTCATAGCTGCCCGGCGTCGCCCACATCCATGTACAGATGATAATTCCTTTTTTTATGCTCGGCATTCCCCGGCTGAGGTGGGGGTTTGAAAAACTGTCCCACCGGTCCATAAAATTTGCCATAATAGCGTTTTCCCGTGACGTATAAATCGGAAATCCTGCAACGAATCCGTCTGTATCATAAAGCTTGTCAAAAAAAGAGGTCATATCATCCTTGATAGCACAAACTGTCTTAACATCTATTTTTCTGCATGCCCTGCAGCCGTTGCACGGTTTTATGTCCATATCACTGAGGTAAAACTTTTCTATGACAGCCCCGTTATCGGCACATGCCCGTAATACTTCGTCAACCACAGCATCCGTATTGCCCCCTTTCCGGGCACTTGAGCAAACCGCAAGAATCTTTTTACCGCTAATCAGGGGGGAGGAATCTGCAGCCCCCTCTGACCATCTTTCTATTGTGAGCGGCTCCGTTCCCGGTTCCATGTCCTCCATGTTTCTTGATGCCTGCACATACTCTTTAACTTTGGCGGGGCTCTTTATTTGTAGTATGAGCGGCTCATATCCACCGGGCAGCACCTCGTAGACAGACCTCCACAGTATGTCCTCAGTTACTTCGGACGATCCCTCATATGCAGCAATTTTCTGTGAGTTGTACATTATCCGTTCTTTCCAGCGGTTCTTTATAAGATCGGGAAAAATTTTACACAGCATATCGATTTTTTCCTCAACACCAACCTGAAACCCTATTTTCTCCATACAATTCTCCTTAGAGATTAAATTTCCCTTTCAGTTCCTGGACAAATTCATCCACCTCTGTCACAGACATTATGTCTACATCCTTCAGCGGCATCCCAACCCTTTTTGCAAACTGTTCGGTTCTTTCACGATCCTCATCGTCCATTTTATCCAAAATCATCCGCCCGCCGAAAATTTTGGCGGCTATCGGAGTCCTTCGCAGTGCTTTTTCCATTTTCTCTATATAAACCGGTCCCCCGCCTTCCATATTCTTAATCTTCGTTCGTTTCTTGTTTGCACAAACAACAAATACGGCTACTTCTTTGTCCTGTAACGTTTTTCCCTCATCCGCAAGAAGCAGCAATATATCCTTATGTGCGGTTTCCTTGTAAATTCCGGATCCGATTATGATTAAATCTCCTGTTATTGCAGGCTGTTCCGTGACATCTGAAACATTCTGAGTTTCCAGCTTTTTAGCCAGGGACTCAGCAATTTCCCTGGTTGAACCGTATTTTGAATAGTATATTATTTGAATCTCCACAGGCTTCTCCTTTCATCCAACGTTATCTGCCACTTCTCTGTTTTTTTTTCTTCCCGTATCCTTGAGCGGAAGGATGAAGAAAGCAGCCACAAAATAGCACAGCCCCATGAAAATGAAGCCCGGCCATTGTGCGCCTGCTGCATCCATCAGCTTGCCCGTGATAATGGGACCGATAAAACCACCGAAATTTCCGATCATAAACACCAGCCCTATCGCCGTGCCTGCCAGTGCCGGGCCTATTCCTTTGGTTTCAACAATGGTGGCCATGAAAATGGGAGCGATAGACCCCATGGCAGCCCCTGCAATAATCAGTGCAATAATCAGCGGCACGCCGCTAACGGTGGCAAAAGCAAAGACACAGAAACTTTGCACAACTGTTCCTATTATTAGAAACGGTTTTCTCCTGCCGAGTTTGTCTGATGCTGTTCCTCCTGCGATTTTAAAAAGTGCATTTGACCCCATCATAATTGCCACAAAAGCGCCCGCCTTACCGGCGCTTATTCCACGCTCCGTCAGTATAAGAGGAAGCAGCGCAAGTATGGATGTCGTGCTTATAAAACGAAATAAGTAAAAAAGCGAACAAAGCCAAATAGCCTTTATTTTAAATACTATTTTAAAATTTTCCTTGAAACCCGACTTTTTCGCTCCTGGAGCATCCTGAACTTTTCTATCACGAAACAGCACCATCCACATAAGTGCGGTGACAGCAGCAATTATTCCCGGCACGATCATAACATTTCGCCATCCTCCTAAAAAAGGCGACAGAATTCCTGCTGCAGTCGCCATGCCGATTGCAGCAGCCAGTGTCATTGCCAGAAGAGCAATGCCGCTTGCCATGGCAAACTCATTTTTCGGGAACCACATGCTGAGTGACTTTGAAATATTCGGCGCTATGGTGGCAGTGCCTATTCCTACAACAAACATACATGCCACAAGTCCATTGGCACTATCTGCGAACCCTCGCATCATACCTGCCAGTGCAGTAATCATAATTGCAATACCGAAGGCCCATCTTGACCCGATCCGGTCTGTTAAGGCGCCACCGACAGGGGAAAAAATAATGGACGGCAGGGTAAGTATTCCCATGATAAGCCCAATCTGGGCCTTGGTGAGAGGTATTTCATTAGCGATCTCTTTAAACAGCGGGGGTATACACTGTACGCCAAGAAAAGCTACAAAAATGTTCAAGAAAAGAAGGGCCAGCACAACCCACCGGAAACTGCTTATTTTTTCATCACTGCCCACACGTTCATTCATATCCCCCCCCATTAGGCTAAAACAATTTGTGTCCTGTGATTTAATCTGTCTGTAAATTCATTTTTTTCATTAGAGCGCACGTATTCTTCCGGCCACCATTCACCATACACAACACTGTCAATTATTTTAACTGCTTTCGTCGCGGGCAATAACGTTAATAACAAAAGGCCCTTTCCCGGTAAACGCTTGCTGTAATGCCCCGTTAATTTTATTTGCAGAATCGACAGTAATGGCTTTAACACCGAGGGACCGTGCAAATCCGCTGTAGTCAATACTGTTCCAGCTGTAGTATTCGTGCTGTCTTTTGTACATCCTGCGGGCGCTGTTATAGATTATTGAATAGCCGTCGTTGTTGAAAATGATTTGAATGAAATTCTTCAATCCGTACGTTGCAGCCGTTGAGAGCTCCTGGCAATTGAACAAAAACGCACCGTCACCTGACAGGCTTATTGTTTTTTTCCTCTTTTCTGCAAAAGCTGCTCCAATTGCTGAAGGAAGGGCAAAACCAAGGCAGCCGAAATTATTCATTGAAAAAAAGCTCTTTGCCCTTTTTGCTTTCGGCAGGAAATGGGAAAATGGAATCCAAATACTATCACTAAAAATCGTTGCCTGCCTTTTATCAAGGAATGCAGCGAGTTCAAGAAGAAATTTTTTCGTAGTGAGTTCCTTTGTTTTTTTCAATTCATTTTCATATTCAGCTGATGCAAATGTATCGTATTCTTTCCTGTATATTTTATAAATGCTGCTTTCAGAATGTTTGGAAAAAGATTTTGATTTTTTGATTTTTTGATTTAAAACCCGTAAAAACATTCGTATGTCTGAACGAATAAAGAAATCAGCTATCCTATTCCGGGGATTTTCATTATCGATATCAACCCTGACTATTTTCTCAGGAAGTTTTAGCCTCCCCATGCGAAGATTAACCGGATTGAGACGTGCACCCAGGACTATGCACAGATCTGACATGCTGAGGAAATGTGGATCAAAATTGAACGGCATCATGCCCAGAGACAAATGAGAACCCTCAGGGAAAGCGCCCCTCCCCCCCAAACTGGTAAAAACAGGAATTCCGGTTAAGCTGACAAATTCCGCAAGCTCCTTTTCTGCATTGCCCCGCTTAATGCCGCTTCCGGCAAAAATTACGGGATCACGTGATGATTCAATATAATGCAATGCTTTTGCTGCCTCTGCTGCCGTTGCTTTAAAATCTTTTTTCTTTATCCGTATCTTTTTCAAAGAAGCGGTTTTAGTCATAAGACTCATGGGTATATTGAGATAAACCGGACCGGGCCTGCCTTCGGTTGCAGTTGAAAGTGCTTCAACCACGGCCTGCTGAATTTCTTTCGCATTGTGGGGTATAATAATTTTTTTCGTAACGGGCCTGAGCATTGTAAAGGTATCTACTTCATGGAATGACTCTATTCCAAGATCCTTTTGGGGATTGTCAGCGGTAATAATAACCAGCGGGATTGACTGAAAATAGCATTCGCTAACGGCAGAAATTGTATTGGTAACCCCCGGACCATTCATGACCATACAGATACCGGGCTGATTGGTTACAAGGGCATACCCCGCCGCGGCAAAACATGCTGCCTGTTCATGTTTAAAAAGAACTGATTTGATCTGTTTCTGACGACTCAGACTGTCATACATGCTCTTAAGAGGGGTGCCGGGAAGATGAAATATATATTTAACCGATAATGCCGACAACGTGTTAATGATGAGATCAGGCATGTTTTCTTCCATGTTTCCTCCATCATATATAATTAACCTGCGTTACTGATAACGGCTTATGCAACAGTCACTACCCGGTAACCGCCTGTCCCTCAGCCCCTGGGGCCCTGGACTCCATCATCATGGTAAAAAAGGCTTTTTGCCCCGAGAAGGGAACGTCGAAGCCTTCTTCTTTGAAAAGATGATATTCCCTGACGGCTGTCGAACCCAGTATGTCTTTTACAAAAAGATCTACAGGACAGTTTTCCGGCTCCTGCTGGAGAACCTTTACATATGCATTCAAAACCTTTTTTTCAAGTGCAGGCAGTATCCCCGTATCAAGTGAGCCTTCCTTTAGATAGAGAAAACCCGTGATGGGATAATCCTGTAAAACCCCCCCTTCTTTAATTCGCTTGGAAAGGCGGTCATAATCAAGGCCCAGTTCTCTTAGTTCATGTCGTAACGTTCCATCAAATACGCTTACATGGTCTTTGCTTTGTACCGTGGGAAGCCCTGCAAAATAGAGTGTTTTTTCTTTAAGGGGGTTTTTTAGTGCGCCGTCCGTTACCAGAGGCGGGTAGCCGTCCTTTGTAATCCACAGTGAACGTGGCAGGCGGACAAACAGGTCACCCTTCCTGGTCTCCTTTTCAAGCACCACCATTCTTACATCATTCTTATCATGATAGTACTCTTTAATAGTATGTTGTACCGTCGTTTCCAGATACCAATAATTATAGGTATACTCGGCTATCTGTTTGCCCTGTATACTGGAAAGTGTTTCGTCCATTACATGGCTCCTTTTTTGTGATGGCGTAATGTTATTTAGTGTATTGGTGAAATACTTATAATTTACTGTTGTATAATTACAGTAAGTATCCCTTTTGCTGTAAATACGACGTTGTATACTGCTTCACTACCGCTTACATATTTAAAAACCTGCTGTGTCAATCACATAAGTGAGGCTCCCCGCCTATCGAAGATCCCGCTTTTGTTGCGGGGCAAGGCGGGGCATTCCGGTATTACATTTTATTTTTAGATACGTTATATTCATATAAAAGGCCCGTGGCACTTGTCGTCAGATCCCGTAGTGCGGTGACCCCGGTTATCCCACCCGGGGCGGGACGGGGCTTTCGCGGCACATCACGGTAAATATTTACTCTTCCAGCAGCCAGCTTTCAATAATACGAGCGTACTCTTCCCAGTTTTTTTCTTTCATAAAACAATGGCCCATGGGTTGGAATACTCTTATATCCCTGGCATTAAAATATTCATACAGCCACTGGTTGGTGGGCAGTCCCGTGGTAAAGCCATCCTTCTTGCCGACAACATAGACGGGACACCGTATTTTTTTCGGATCAACCGGTGTATGGCCTGATTCCATGGCAGCCTGTTTTGACTCCCAGCCGTCTTTCTCAATATACTCGTCCAGTACTTTTTCTTCAACAAGCTCTTTTTCAAAACTAAATTCACGTATTTTTTCCTTATCCCTAACGATACCTACCAGGTCGCCTTTTTCCCTGTAAACCCCCTTTCCCGCCATGCCCCGCATAACAGCCTGTATATCAAGACGCTCTGTTAATGCCTTACAGGTGCCGCTGTCAATGAGAAACAGCTTGGCAGGATTTTTCCTTTCCGCGTACTTCTGGACAACAATACCCCCAAGGCTGTGCCCGAAAAGATATGGATCTTTTCCGATAAACCGTACCACTGCATCAACATCATCAACATAATCCATAAACCGACATGAGCCGAGATTCTCCAGCGGATCACTCAAATAGTGGCCGCGATAGTTTATTGCATACGTGTCCCACCCCTTGCTTGAAAAATATTCACTGAAATTAGACCATATCCAGCTTCCGCCGGCTGTTCCATGACAGAAAAGAATCGGAACCGGGTGTTTTTTCCCTTTCGGTATGTAATGTTCAACGGCCAAATCATCAACTTTAAGTATCTCTTTTTCTATTGCACCTATCTCCGTCATGACTTTCTCCTGTATACACATAGCGTGTAAAAAAGCAACCGTCATATATGGTAGCTATATACCCTTTAAGCTTAAAGACTGTTGAGCTAAAAGGTCTTATATATATGCTTTTTTCCATGAACATTAATTCTTAACATTTCTGACTAAATAATAACGATCCCGTTCAAGCGTGTTCATTATGACAGCGCCTATACAAGGTCTTACAAGAAATGCCTTCTCCGTCGATTCAAACATACCGAACAGTTCAACACAGCATGAGCTGATATGGGTGGAATCAGAAACGGAATACGGGGCGTTATCAAAGCCTTTCGGCGCTCGGTATTTGGTTTGTATGAAATTTGCGTGCACTGCACGCCAGTCAAGCAGGAAACTGTCAAATGGCTCAGGCTCCGTACCGTGCATTTCGGCCAGCCCATTAACAAGTCTTTTACCCATTTCTTCGGGAAAAGCACCAAAGTCTGGAGGTTCTCTGTGTTGATACGCAGGGTCATCTACAAGAAGCTTCTTTTCCTGTAATGACGGCATAAAGGGGGGTGAAAAATCAACGGGTTCAAAAATGGTTTCAAGCAATGATTCATGTTCATCTCCAAGTCTAAAGGAAGACACGACAAGGATTTCCCCGGCATGATGTGATACCGCATACCAGGTAGCCGCATCCCACGGGTCGCGTATGCTCCAAATGTGTGGCTCTACAAAACCACAAACACAATCAAGCACTTCGCAGCCCATTTGCTTGGCCCCGATCATAGTCATCCCCTGTTCGTCCATCTGCTGCTGTAATTTTTCAAATCTTTCTTTGTCAAACCAGTAACAATATTTTTCTTTGCCATTTGTATTGTTCAATTTCTTCTCTCCTTCGGTAAATAACTTAATAGCTTCTTCATTGAGTCGTGTTTTACAGGTACACCCGAGAATAGAGTCGGAGAAATTTATACAGTTACCGGACGTCTCTGTCGCCGAATCTTTACCCCCATCTCTTGAACATAATTTTTTACCTTACCTCTCTGATGTCATTATTACCGGTAACTTGATCAGGATGTGTTGTGAACAACAAAAAATACTTGACTTTTATTGTGATTATACATACTTTAGTTGGTATTGCAACTATAAACAAGCTGACCATCTTCTCATTCACTTTTAAAACAATAAGAATATATACCCGCGGCATTTTGTCAAGAATCACGCTTTTATAAGGCGTTTTTTTTTAATCATTTTGTATAACCGCTAACTGAATTTAAAAAACACACTCAGACGTATTTCCTGAAAACTATCCATATACCAATTCTTTATTCACAAAATCGGCAGTCTTTACATCTTTTTAAAAAGAATCTTATGCAACAAATAACATGGGGGTGAAACAGTGAAACAGTCACAGGGAACCATCTTACGCGTTGATTTAAGCAGCGCTCATGTGGAGCATCAGCCGTTTGACGAATCTTTTCGCCAGGACTATGCGGGTGGTCGTGGCATTAATTCAAGAATTCTTTTTGATGAGACCGGCCCTGATACTGATCCCCTTGGTCCTGAAAACAGGCTTATTTTTGCAGCCGGCCCCCTTTCGGGTACTGCCGCCCCCTGCGCAGCCAGATTTACCGTAACGGCAAGGTCTCCGCAGACAGGCATATTGGGTGATGCCAATGCCGGCGGCAGATTCGGACCTGCGTTGAAAAAGGCGGGAATAGACAATCTGGTTGTAAAAGGAGCCGCTGCCGATCCAGTCTATCTGTTTATTGACGATGATCGGGTAGAAATAAAATCCGCTTCCCACCTGTGGGGGAAAAATATCAGGGAAACCGATACGCTCATCAAAGAAGAACTCGGCGACAAAAATGTACGGATTGCGGCAATCGGCCAGGCTGGAGAGAATCTCGTCAAGATAGCAGGTATTCTCCACGATGACCATTCAGCTTCACGCACAGGTGTCGGTGCGGTTATGGGGTCAAAAAAACTTAAAGCCATTGCAGTAAGAGGTACAAAAAAGGTTGCAATCGCTGATTCCGAGAAGTTTAAAAAAGCTGCAAAAAATCTCACCAAGCGGATAGCAGAATCGCCCATCTTTGATAACTACAGAAAATACGCGGGAGTAGCCGGCGTTGCGCCGACCAACCAGGTAGGCATTCTCGCAGTCAAAAACTTTCAACAATTGGGCGGATTCGAAGGAATAGAAAACTTCAACGCTCAAATGGTTGCTGATCGCTTTTATGAAGGGAGCAGGCCTTGTTTCGGGTGCCCCATCGGCTGCGGCAACCAATTCCGGGTAAAAGACGGGCCCTTCGCCGGTGAATGGGGCTATAAAATAGAAGAAGGCGCCTATACTCCCCTTGGTCCGGTTTGCGGAAACAGCTTCATAGATTCAATTTTCAAGATGAACAACATGGCCAACCACTATGGTCTTGACCTCATAGAGTTCGGCCAGGGCATTGCGGTGCTGATGGAATTGTATGAAAAGGGAATCGTTGCCTCCTCGGATCTTGACGGCATAGAAATGACCTGGGGCAATTATGAGGCAATGATGCAGATGATGGAAAAAATTGTCTTCAGGAAAGGAGTCGGAGACATTCTTGCGGAGGGTATCGTTCGCGCTGCTCCACACTTTGGTAACGATGCCGAAAAATATGTCAGCCACAGCAAGGGGATGGTTATGGCCGGCATAGATCCGCGTCTGTATAAAGGAATTGCCCTTGGATTTGCCACATCAACACGTGGCGCAGATCATCTGCGCGCCATAATGTCCGTTGAGTTCAAGGGCTTCACAAAGGTAACTCCCGAAGAGGCGAAAGCGCGCTTTGGGACAACCGATGTTCTTGAACCACTTTCCTATAACAAGGCAGCTGCTCAAATAGCCTATCAGCACCACACCCTTGTCGGAGATCTGCTGGAAATCTGCCGTTTTTCCAACAAGCCTGATTCGTCTGATTTTGGATTGGACAATCTCTGCGAGCTGTATTCGCATGCAACCGGCATTCAAATCGATGTGCATCATATGCTGACTGTTGCCGAACGTGTGCTGAACGTAGAGCGAGCCTACCTTTGCAGAGAAGGTGTCAGCAGGGAGGACGACCACCTTATCGGCAAATGGGCAACGGAATCCGTTCCCAACGGCCCCTGCAAGGGTGAAGTTTTAGACCCGGAGAAATGGGAAGGTATGCTTGACGATTACTACCGCCTGCGCGGCTGGAATACTAACGGCGTACCGACACGTGACAAGCTCAACGACATGGGAATTTCAGATGTTGCCGACTCACTGGACAACTCAGGCGCGTACCGGGAATAATATTTTTACCGGCACCCATAAAACAGTCTATTATAACGACAATCGATAATAAGGAGGAAATAATTATGCAGGTATTAGTTGTTGGAGCTACCGGTGATGTGGGCAGTGAAGCGGCAAAAAAGAGCCTTAAAAACGGTCACAGCGTAAAGGCCCTTGTCAGGGAAACGTCAAACAGGGACAAACTCGGCAGCGCACAGGAGCGTATCGCTTTTTGTACGGGCGATATCCTTGACAGGGATTCCCTGGGACCCGCACTTGACGGCGTCCAGGGGGTTATTATCTCTATTCGCCTTAACCCAACCGAGATCAAGAAGGGCCGCACCTATCGCGATGTAGAGCTTACCGGTGTCGTTAATGTTGTTGAAATCGCCAAAGAAAAGGGTGTTGAAAAAATTGTTTTTATTTCAGCCGACGGCGTAAAAGCCGGATGCGTTTCAGATATGTACCAGTCAAAATTTGCAGCCGAGGAAGCCATAAGAAATTCAGGCATTGATTATACTATATTTAAGCCTTCGGGCATGTTTAAGGATTTTGACTTTTTCCACATTCCGAATGTTTTTAAGCTGGGCGAAACCGACATGTGGCCTTTCGGGCCTGTTGAGTATCACATGAGCCCTCTTTCGCATATTGACCTTGCCGCTTGCATGGCCGATGCCCTCACTAATGCCAAGGCATCAAACATTACCCTTTCCATAGGCGGCCCGGACAGTTTTACACAGGGTGAGGTTTTAAACATGATCGCACGGGAAGCCGGCATTACTGCAAACTACGCCCGCGGCGTATCAAAGGAACAGCTCATAGAAGGTGTCAAAAAAAATCCGGGAGCGGGCTTTTTTACTCCCGAACAGCTACAGGACTTTATAAATGACAGCAGTATCGACCACGGTCCCGTCAAAGAGATTTTCGGGATCGAGTTCATGAGTCTCTCCGAGTACTTCAAACAGGCAGTTCCACGGGTAAAGGCAATGATGGACCAACAAAATACATAACGTTTGCATAGTCCTGTACTATTATTTTCTCGAAGTTAACCCACAGTCAACGATAATGTTCAATAATATATCAATGTAAAGGGGATTTGATTATGGCAGAATTTAAAAAACTTACTAAAACAGAAATTGACAAATTTATACGAGACAATCAGTATGGCATATTGTCAATGGCCGGAGATAAACCGTATGCGCTGCCTATGGGATACATGTACAAAAGGAAAACGTTGCTCATCGGTATGGCAGTTTCGGGCGGCATGGTAATCGAGGGCAAAAAAATGGCCTACCTGGCAAAAAGTAAAAACATCTGTTTTACCATCTGCAGGCCCCGCTGGTTTGTCGAAAATCTTAAAAACCCCTGCACCACCCTGGTCATTGAAGGAAAATTTGAAGAAGTTACCAACAAATCATACTATGGACTAAAAAAAATGCCGCCGGGTATTGATTTAAAATTATACAAAATTAAGGTTACAAAAATGGGAGCCAGAAAGTGCAACCGCAAGCCCTGCGAAATGCTTGTCGGCGATCAGGCCCCAAAGAAAAAGCAAAAAAAATAATTCAGCATTATTCATAGAAAATTTTCTCTAGCGTTTCATCTACGAATACATGTACGCACGTTTCGTCTGTATACTTTTTTCTGTGAAAGGAACACATCTATGGTTACAATCGATACCACCAAGTGCACAGGGTGCGGCGGCTGCATTGACCTGTGCCCGGTCATAGCCATCAGTCTTATTGATGATGTAGCTTGCGTAAACAGTGAACTTTGCACTGAATGCGGTACCTGTATAAAGGTTTGTCCCATGCAGGCACCTTCCGAAGTTTAAGCATAACGTAGCTATAAAAGCGGAGGACAGGTAATGACAAAAAAATATGACCTCATCATCATAGGTGCAGGTCCGGCAGGTGCCATGGCGGCAAAAACGGCTGGTGAGAACGGGCTCAGTGTCGCCCTGCTGGAACGAAGAACAGACATGGAGAAGATAACCAGACCGTGTTCCGAGGGTCTGCTGTGTAATAAGTACAAAAACGGTGAATATGTTACCTTTAACGAACGTGACAGCCGTATCGTCTATCCTTACAACGGTTTATCTGTTGCATACAGCGGCCCTTTCAGAAAAGTATATAAATTTGATCAGTACTCTGCCGACGGTCATACCATGGAAATGAAGCTGTACCCCGACGAATCCGGGGAAGGTGAATGTTCCATGCCCCAGCATATTGCCATAGACAAAGAACAGCTTATCAACGGTCTGGTTAACGAGGCCCGAAGCAACAGCGTTGATATTTTTCCGGGAGTAAATGTCACCGGTGCAGAAAATACCAGTGATGGTGTCGTGGTGACAGGCAACGGTGAACCTTATAACGCAACGTATGCGCTGGCGGCAGACGGTCTGAACTCCTGCCTGTCACGCCGTCTTGGTTTTAACAAGGAGAGGAAATTCCTCGGCACGCTCAGGGTAAAGGGCTGGCGCATGCGGGGCCTTACTGTTCCCGACCCTGACAGGCATATTCATATAGTAGAGGGAGTTGACGCGCCTCCCCTTTTCTGCATCTGCCCCCAGGCACGAAAAGACGAATATTACCTATCTATCGGCGCATGGAATACACCGGCTGATTTTGATACCCGTCTTAGCCAGGTAATGAAAAACAGCATCTTTTCTTCCTGGTTTAAAAATGCTAAAATTATCAAGGAAAACTGCTGTGTGCTGAATATGTATACCCCCATTACTGACCCCTTCAAGGACAATGTACTGCTTATAGGAGATGCGGCAGCCTTTGGTCAGATTTCCACTCACAATGCCATCCTGTGCGGCTGGAAGGCCGCCCACACCATAACCGTCTCACGTATTAACCGGACGTTTGGCAAAGAAGGTGTTGCAGAATATCTTTCATGGTGGCAAAAAAACTTTTACAACAATACTTTTAAATTACCTCCCGTTGAATTAACTGACACGATGACCCGTGATGAAGTAAATTACTATTTCAGCCTTTTTTCAGATCCATTGCCCGCTTTTTCAGGTTATGCAGAAATGCAAAGGATCTTCGGCGAAGCCATGGCAAAAATGATGCCGCAGCTCCAGGCTCACCGTCCCGAAATTGTATCAAAGATACAAAAGCTGCGAGAAGTTTCTCCGGAAGAAACCTGGTCTGAAAGGAATCAATCCGGTTTTTCCAGCAGATGAGTATTGAAAAAAACTATCGTTTTAAATCATGCTATAACCATTTTCAAGGAAATAAAAAATGTCAAATCCAACTAATGCCGATGCATCTAAAAAAAACATGAAAGATATTGTAAAGGGTATGGCAAAGCGTTTATCGGAAGAAGAGCTTCGGAAAAAGATTGTTGATTTCATGGACGAGCACAAAATCTGCACCCTGGCAACCTGTTTAAACAACGTCCCCCGATCCACCCCCCTCCGCTACCGAAACAAAGACCTTACTGTATATATAAGCACAGAAGGCGGCGGAAAAATGAAGAACATTAAACAGAATCCGTCTGTTTCCGTCAGCCTCTATGCCGACTATAAGGGGTTTGAGTCTGTACGGTCCCTTCAGACCTGGGGGACGGCAGAAATCATAACACCTGATGATGAAGAATACATTGAGGCAAAACAAATCCTTAACACAGAATCAAGAGAGGATCTGAAAAACCTTGATGTAAAAAACATGGATCTTAAAATGAGAATTATAAAAATTAAAATTGATAGAGCGCGTTATTTCAGTTTTCCCGAAGGGATTTTCAACCAGGAGCTTGATCTGTCACAGTAATACACTGTAACACAGTGTATAATCAGACAAAGGAGTCAAATTAATGTTGAAAAAAAGTATTATCCTGTTGTCTATGACCTGTTTTGTATTGTCTGCTTTTTATCTCAATGCAAAAGAAATTGAATACCCTGTCCCGTGCTATCAGGGAACACAGCTGCAGCAGGTTAGAAATTGGGAAAAAAACTGGTCCGGCAAAAAAATAGGACCTGATACAATAGCTCAGGTTAAGGAATTTGTTCCTGAAACACTCTATCAAATAATATCCGACCCCGCTACCTGGGGTGATATATGGTTTGAAATTGTTCCCTACAGACAAATCAAACCAACTTCAGGTGATCTTTTTTTTACACAAAAATATGCAGGCACCTGCAGTATCGGTCCGGATGATAAGCTGCTCAATTACGTGTGCGGTATTCCGTTTCCCAATCCTGAAACCGCCCTGGAGATAGCCTACAATTTCGAAAATATAAATCAGGGCGACCATACTGAATCCACGCAGGATTTATTCATCATTGACGGTAAAAAACACTATGACCGCAAAATGGTCTTTTATTCACATATGCTTTATTTCTTTGCACGAAGGGAAATTCCCCCGGTACCCGAAATCACGCCGAATCCAAAAAATATCTTTCGGGCAGCACACGGTTCCTACCTGGAACCGGCATCCATGAAAGGTTCCCGGTCGGTCAGCTTTAAATTCATAGACCGCAGTATTGACCATGAGCAGTGGTCGTTCTCAAGTTCAACAAGAAAGGTTACCCGGCTCTCAACATCCCAGAGAGCGGCAACCCAGGGCGGCACCGATTCCACCACTGATGACCAGAATATCTACGGCAGCGCCATTGAATTTATGAACTATAAGTACCTTGGGAGAAAAGAACTGCTTCTTGCGCGGCACCAGGATACTGAGCAGCTTAGAAACGGGCACAGAGAAGGATATTGCCTGTTAAACGGTTTTCAGCGCGAAAGAATCAATACCTACGTTCTTGAATGCACCCATAAAAACCCTAATTATTTATACAGCAAACAGATATGGTATATTGATCCGGAAACATGGTGGATCCTGTACTCCGACAAGTATGACAGGCAGGGAAATCTGTGGAGGGTCCTGGAGAATGCAAACCGTATTTTTAAATCTGCTTATAACGGCGCTCACGTACCAAACATTGAATTTGTTTCAATTTTGGATGTTAAGTCATTACATTCCACAGCGGGTTTCGGCAACTATACAATCGGGGAATCAGGCCGTTTTTATGAGCCTGATTACTATACCGCCAAGTCGTTGCAGAAACACGGCTATTGAGGAGCTTGTGTTGGGTACATGGATCTACAGCCGTTAATTTTCAAAATTGTTTTATTTGATGATAATTACCTATAATCGCTCAATCAGACAAAGAACACAAAGGTTTTTCATATGAAAGTAAACAGCACGGTTTACTCTGTCATATTAACAGGCGCTATAGTATTTTTTATAATTTCCATATCACATTTACATTCTCAGGCCGATACTATCAATTACCCGGCACCGTCATATGATGGAAAAGAGCTGCAGGATCTCAGGCAATGGGAAAAGATATGGTCAGGAAAAAGGATCGAGCCTGATACAATTGCCGAGGTTAAGGAGTTTGTTCCTGAAACATTGTATCAAATAATATCCGACCCGGCTACCTGGGGTGATATATGGTTTGAGATTGTTCCATACAGGCAAATCAAGCCATCTCACGGTGATCTTCTTTTTACCGAAAAATATGCGGGGAGCTGCAAAATCTCAAACGATGACAAGCTGCTTAATTACGTATGCGGCATTCCGTTTCCGAATCCTGAAACTGCCCTGGAGATAGCGTATAATTTTGACCATGTGAACAAGGGTGATCATATCCAATCCCTGCAGGATTTATACATAATTGACGGCAAAAAACGCTATGACCGCAAAATGGCCTTTTTTTCACATATGCTTTTTTTATCTGCACGAAGGGAAATTCCCCCGGTACCCGACATCACGCCGAATCCTAAAAATATTTTTCGCGCATCCCACGGTGCCTACCTCGAACCGGCATCCATGAAGGGCTCACGCTCGGTGAGCTTTAAATTTATAGACCGCAGCATTGACTATGAACAGTGGTCGTTCTCCAGCACAACCAGAAAAGTCACCCGGATCTCCACATCCCAAAGAACCACAACCCAGGGCGGTACCGATTCCACCACTGATGATCAGAATATCTATGCCGGCGCTATTGAATTTATGAACTATAAGTACCTTGGGAGAAAAGAGCTTCTTCTTGCGCGTCATCAAAATCCTGATATGTTAAAAAATGGACATATAGAGGGCTATTGCGTTTTAAACGGTTTCCAGCGTGAAAGGATCAATACCTATGTTCTGGAATGCACCCATAAAAATCCGAACTATCTTTACAGCAAACAGATATGGTATGTTGATCCTGAAACATGGTGGATTCTTTATTCCGACAAATACGACCGGAAAGGCAACCTCTGGAGGGTCATTGAAAATGCTAACCGTGTTTATGAATCTGCGTATAATGGTGCACAAATATCTAATGTCGAATTCGTTTCCTTTTTAGATGCCAAATCTGTTCATTCCTCCGCCGGATTCGCAAACTACTCAATCGGTGAGACAGGAAGGTTCTATAATCTCGATTACTATACGCCTCAGGCGTTGCATAAATATGGGTACTAACATGGGAGATACTAATAATGGCTAACGAATTCGGCTATGCCGGCAAAATTCTCAAGGTTGACGTGTCACGGGGAAGTATTGAAGAACTACCGGTAAAAGAGTATGCAGAGCGCTTTGTGGGGGGCAGAGGCATTGCTGCAAAGCTTTATTGGGACTATTTTACACCTGATGCCTCCGCATGTGATCCGGAAAACCCTCTTATATTTGTCAACGGTCCGTTGGCAGGGTTCGCCGGGCTTGCCGGATCGCGGTGGCAGGTGTGCGGAAAATCTCCCGCCTCAACACCGGAGTCGTTCTCATACTGCAATCTCGGCGGAAGTTGGGGGGCCTGGTTGAAATTTGCCGGCTTTGACGCGATAGTAGTCCAGGGTAAATCAGACAAACCGGTGTATATTTTAGTACAAGACGGTACTGCTCACATAAAAGACGCATCGTTTATATGGGGAAAAGGGGCAATTACATCTCGTGAGCTTTTGAAGGAGAAACTCGGCAGTGATGTTCGCGTAGCATCTATCGGTCCCGCAGGTGAAAACATGGCCGTTATGGCCAACATTATTGCCGATGAAGATTCATCGGGCTCAGGTGGTTTTGGAGCCGTGATGGGTTCTAAGGGACTCAAGGCCGTTGCTGTGCGGGCTTCCACAAGAGAGACAAAAGCAGCCGGTCCTGAGAAGCTTAAACAGCTGGTTAAAGAGATTCGGGACATGAAAAAAGATTCCCGCTTTATTTTTTCCGGTCCCCACAGGATGTGGAAGGAATATGTTCCCGAGGACCTGAAAAAGAATCAAAAGCTGAAAAAAACAGCCTGTTACGGTTGCATAAGCGGCTGTACGCGGGCAATTTACAGGGCGGACAACGGTGAGACGGGTAAATATCTGTGCGTTGCTGCCGTTTTCTATGCAAATCCGGCCAAAAAATATGGTGAGTGGGATGATGTGCATTTCCATGCGAGCAAGATCTGTAATGATTACGGAATTGACACTTTTTCCGTATTGGCGCTCATGGTATGGTTCCAAAAATGCTACCAGGCAAAAATTCTGACCGATGAGAACACCGGTATTCCCCTGTCTAAAATGGGAACTCTTGAATTTATACAGACCTTTGCTGAAAAAATTTCACGCAGGGAAGGTTTTGGAGATCTGCTTGCCCGGGGAATTGCTAAAGCGGCAGACGCGATGGGTAGCAAAGCACATGAACAGCTTGCAAACTGGTTTAATTATCGTACGGGAACGGTGTTCCCCTATGAGCCCAGGGTCTTTCTTACAAACGCCATTGCTTTTGCAACCGAACCCCGCCTTCCCATGGCCCAGCTCCATGAAGTAAGTTTTCCATCATATCTCTGGTGGGACTGGGCAAATAACATAGATGGCGCGTATGTCACTGATGATGTGGTTCGTACAATTGCAAAGAAATATCAGGGCAGCGATGCTGCTCTTGATTTTTCCACCTATGAGGGGAAAGCCCTGGCTGCTAAAAAGATACAGGACCGGGTATATGTTAAGGAGTGCCTCAACCTCTGTGATTTTGCCTGGCCCATGCTTGATGTGCGCCACTCACATGACCATGTTGGTGACCCTTCCCTGCCGAGCAAAGTCCTTTCGGCAATTACCGGAAATGAATTTGATGAGCAGACACTTGACAGGCTCGGAGAAAGGGTCTTTAACCTCCAACGGGCCATACTTATCAGGGAGGGACGAACAGGACGTGATGATGACTGCCTGCCCGAGTTTTTCCATACGGTCCCGCTGCCCGAACATCCCGGCATTGATCCCCACTGCTCTGTTCCGGGAAAAGAGGGAAAAATGCTGCATACAACAGGCAATGTGGTTGATAAGGAAAAATTTGAGCAGCTGAAAGAAGAATACTACCTTCTCAGGGGATGGGACCCCGCTACCGGGCTCCAGAAAAAGGATTCGTTACAGGGGCTTGGACTTGCTGATTTAATCGATCCTTTAAAGAATAAGGTGCTGTAGTAATCGGTCGGCATTATGCTATAAAAGCAGTGATGCTGCAAACGCATATCTGCCCCTTTGCACCTTCGTCGGTTCCGGTAAAAAATCATAATACACTATGAACGGAGTGCCGCTGATGAAAATAATGTCATTTGTTGGAAGTCCCCGAAAGGGGTCAAATGTCGACATCCTTATGGATACGGTTATCAAGGGCGTTAAAAGCAAAACCGAAGCTGATTGTGAAAAAATATATCTTTATGATTCAGATATTAAAGATTGTACCGGCTGCATGCTCTGCACGGCCTTGAAAGGAGGTAAGGACTGTCCGCTTCGTGACGACATGGCGGAAATTCTTAACAGGATGGTTGAAGCGGATGCATTTATATTCGGCTCACCTAACCATGTTCATTCCATTTCCTCCGCACTGACAAACCTGTTTTGCAGGATGCAGCCCCTTATCAAGATGAACGTACTGCGAGATGAATCCGGGAATATAATCGGTGCTGATTCCACATGCCTGATAAGCGGTAAAAAGGCTGTTATGGTTGCCAGCCAGGGCGATTTTTCCCTATCTGCCTCTGCCCTGCTGCTGCGCGTTCTTGATTCAAACATTAAAGATTTTAAACTCAAAAAAATAGGCGAGGTCTTCAGTACCGGTAATCTTGAAAAGGCACAGGTTCTCGGGAAAGAGGCTGATCTTACATGGGCTTTCGAAATTGGTGTTCGACTCGCCCGATAACGCACAATTCATTGTTTACTTTTTTTCAGGCTGTCTGAAAATACCCGTTTCCCTGCAATAGTTGATCTTTGAGTGCCTTTGCATAAAATATTCGATATTAAGAACCCATTCACAGGTATAATGTGAAAAATATTTTCATCTTCGTCACAGGAGATATCCATGAAAAAAACATATGATCTTATTGTTGTGGGTGCAGGCCCTGCCGGTCTTATGGCTGCAAAAACAGCCGGCGAAAACGGCCTTGACGTTGCTCTGATTGAGCGTAAGGAGGCCATCCCTGATATCAGCCGCGCCTGCAGCATGATGCTGGTAACCCTTACCGGCAAATATCTTGATAACCGCATACTTCTCAATACGCGGGAAAAACTCCTGTGCTTTCCCGGATACGGCTTTTCCATTCCCTATACCGGGGCTCACCAGGATTTTTATGCCTGGTCCATCTATTCACATAAAGGTAATAAAATACAGCTTGGAGATTACCAAAAAAATGCTCGTTTGGGTGAGCAAGGCAGGGTCAGTGCCGTTTATGACAAGGGGGCACTGCTTGCCGGCCTGCTTGACGAAGCACGCAAAAATCATGTTGATGTTTTCAGCGGGTACAATGTTATCGCCTCTCAGACTGATAACGGCAAAGTGAAGGTTTTTACCAGTGAAGGCAGCTCGTTCACGGGAACCTTTGTCATTGGTGCCGACGGACGTTCCTCACGCCTGGCCAAACATCTGGGCCTCAACAAAACACGAAAGTTTTACGGAACGAATATTTCTTTCGGTTATGAAATGACGGGTGTTGAGCCTCCGGATAAATATGAGCTTTTCCAGCTTTTTGTTGATAATGATCCGCCGCTCCGCGTCTGGATGACGCCCCGTGCAAAAGGTGATAACAAGTATTTTGCCTTTGTATGCGGCCCTCACCCCGAAGTTGATCTGCAGGCCGCCTTTAACGATTTTCTTACCAAGGGACATTTTGCTCCCTGGTTTCGTCATGTTGAAAAGACCCGTGCACTGTCCGCCATCGGCAGTATGTATTCCCATATTGAAGACCCGTATAAGGACCAGGTGATACTTGTCTCGGATGCCGTGTGGTGCCAGGAAGCTGAAATGACCGGCGCGGTTATCAGCGGCTGGAAGGCGGCAAATGCGGTCACCTGCGCACTAACTGAAGGGATAATCTCTCGTGAAGGCGTTTCAGACTATCTTACCTGGTGGCGAGATGAGGTGATTAACAAGCTGGACCATGAAGACATGATGCGCAATATAGTTATGCCCTACAGGCTCACCCCTGATGAAATCGATTTTCTTCTTGGCAGCATTACACGGACCCTCAAAGGCATTCTGGACCCCTATGAAACACCGCAGATCGTTGGGGAGGCAATGGCGGAAATAATGCCCCTGGTTAAAAGTGACAGGCCCGATATTTTCAACAAGATGATTGCGATGCGGGCTGAACCCCTTGATTTGGTTTTTAGAAACTGCACCCGATCAGGATTCCCTACGACAATGCGTGCAGGTTAGCTGTAATGCTGTTGCATCAGAAAAACCTTAGTAACGGGTAGCGGTGAAAATATATTCTATCAAAGAACACAATTTCTCATATCATATGAATCGTTTGTATGGCCGGCCTTACATAACAGGTATACACAGGAAACGCGCTCTTTGTTTTCCAGCTTTCAAAAACCAACTTAATCACTTAACTGAATATTTGTGACAAAGGACGCTCTGCATACTTTTCCGCCATTTTTTTCCCCATTATTTCAGCCTGAGACACATCCAGATTGCTTTTAATCGCATGTTCCGGACACAGCCTGACACAGTTATAGCACAAGATGCAATCGTCGCCGAACTGCGGAAACGGATCACACACAAGGCAATGAACAGGACACTGTTCCACACATATACCGCACTGTGTACATGCATCCAGATCTACTTTTCGTGGCGGTGCCATTTTCTTTACCGCTTCAAAGCTGCGATCAAGCATTGACTGCCTGACTGCCTCTTTTTGGTAATCAATACGTTCAAGCGGCATCTGCCCCAAATCACCCCTTTTCATTTTACCAGCCACAATCTTTACCAGTTCTTTTATCATTTCGTCATCACTGCTGTCGGGATGCCCTTGGCCCAACGGGTTTTCGCATTGCAGCATGCCGGAATGAACAGCAAGTATCTTTGCGGAACCGGCCAGTGCGTAGCCTTTCTCATTAAGCATTTTACCCATTTCATACAATGCTATTCCGCTTGTTACTCTCCCAAACGTAACAAAAGGCACTGCATAACCACCCATAGTCACGGGCAGTTTTTTAATGCATTCAATAATCGGTGGGAGTGCATGGCCAAAATATACAGGCGAACCTATCCAGATGCAGGCATTCTGAAACAGACCGGCCGAATCGATTTCAGTTTTCAAACGACCTTCTTTACCGGCAAGGTCGATTATCTCAGATATAACGTCACACTCAATCAGCGTTTCATACATGACCTCTGCCACGTGACGTGTAGTGCCTGCCGGTGAAAGATATATTACAACAGCTTTATTGATCGGCTTCTCCATACATGACCTCTTTCTTGTGATCGTGCTGTAATTATAATTTCATCATTTTACTGATTGACATTTGCTGATTATAAGGATAAACTATTTTGGTTGTATATGCAATTATTATTACACAGGATTACTTCATATGAAAAAACAAAACTACGAGCGAGAAACTGCACTTGTATGGCAAATGGATAAAGCTCGTCGTAAAATCGCAAACCGCTTTCAGGGAATCATCAACCAGCATGGTCTTGAAATAACGGTAGAACAATGGATGGTGCTGACGATTCTCTGGGAATCGAACGGCCTTGTGCAGCAGCATCTTGCCGATACGATTCATAAGGACAAAACGACCATAACCCGTTTGATCGACGGCCTGGAAAAACGAAATCTTATTGTACGAGTACCCGATAAAACCGACCGCAGACAAAAAATGATTTATCTTACCGAAAAGGGTAAAAAGCTTGAAGATAAGCTGTTACCCCTTAATTTGGAAAACCTTCACTACGCCTTACGGGATATAGAACCTGAGCATTTGAAATTGTGTGAAGATGTGCTGCGCAAAATCAACAACAATTTAGATCAATAAGCCTTATTAGATGCCATAGTGCTTATCCGAAACCTCACATCTTGATCACCAATTAAGACCGTTTGCCCGACAGTAACGTCAAATTCCTCACAAAAGCCGTCACGTACTTCAACAGCGTACAGCGAATCATAGGTTCCGCCGTATCTTGGGCAGTCAATATCATAGCAGGGCTGTACGTTTTTTACTATTTCTACAATGTTCATTTGAGAATCAATCCATACCATGTCGACGGGAAATTTCATGTCCTTCATCCACAGGCGATGCCTTCCCGGTTTATCGAACACGAACAGCATGCCGCGCTCATCCTCAAGATACGAATAATTCAACAAGCCGATAATCCTTCCGGCAGAAGTACTCCGCACCTCGGCATCTATGCATTTGTTTTGAAAGCAGACATGGGTATACTCTAAACCATCACAGCCGGTTGCTGTAGTCTGAAATAATAAAAGCAGTGCAAGTTTCAAAAACAACAGGTATGTTTTCATAATAGACTTATCATAACTGGCATATAGTATATCGTACTTACTTTCCGGGGAATGCAATTCCCGGAGAGAGTATACCCTTTGGATCCAGCGTCTTTTTAATAATCTTTGCCATTTCAAAATGTGCGTGGCATTCTGTCCAGGTACGCTTGTCTCGTCCGATGCTCAAAGGCGCAAGACCAAGTTTGTGCATCGTTTTTTCATATCTCGCGTTTAATTCTCCGACAAGCTGAAGTTGATCCCTGTTGGCATAATCAACAACAACAATATATTCTCCTGCCGCATTTGCATGTCCGCCCATTGCAAGATATGTCTGCCCGCAGCACGTATACATACGGAAATTAGTTGATGGATTATGTACGAACTCGGGATATTTTTTACAAAGTTCATGATAGTCCCTGTATCCCTCCTCCATGTGCTCTTTTAACCTTTCCAGAGTATCAAATACTCCACCGGTAACAAACAGTCCACCAGTGTCATACTTACCGTTAAATGATCCGAGGACCCGTGGGCTGTTTTGCTGCTGCCATCCCTGTGCATTTTTCTCATGTCCGTCCAGTATCGAAACCATCCAGTCCGGCATGGGAACACCGCCGTATCTTTTCAAGGTTTTTATACAGGCCTTTCTTTCATAATCCACTTTATATTGTGATCCACGAAATGACATACCTACCAGTGTAATATTCTGGGCTGCTTTAAGAAAATGTACGCCTTCCTGCCAGTGACGTGCAGAATACATGCACTGCGTCCAGCAACCGTGTCCCATAAGAGTCGCCCCGCAGCCATATTCCTGTGCCATTATCGCATACATACCGTCAACTGCGTTGTCAAGATTATCAAACGTTACCCATAATGATGCAACGTGCTGCGGGGTGGGAAACAACCTGAATTCCATTTCAGTAACGATGCCGAAACCGGCATTTGAGAAAAACGGGAGAAAGGTCATGGCCGGTCCCGGGCCGTGAGGCCAGCCTGGAGCATCCTTGTGTGCCATGGAGCCTGTTTTTATTATCCCGCCATTGCCCATTACCATCTCCATTCCAGCAGCACAGTTTATACCCATACCATCCTGGTATCCTGCCATTTTGTTTTGACCGGTAAAAACCTGGTACGGCACAAAGTGTGATGTGCCGGGGCTTCCTCCAAAATAGGGCCGGTAGCCGCAGTTCATGTTTCTGACAAACTGACTGACCTGTATGCCTGTTGCACCCGGCTGAACTTTGAGAACCAATCGGTCAAAATCCACCTCTACATTGTTCATTCTATGGAAATCAAATGTTATACTAACGTCAGGCCTGTCAGGTATTGATCCAATGAGAAGTACGGTTCCTCCGCCAATGGCATACAATGGTATGCTGTTCTCTGCGGCAATGGTGACAACTGTCTGAACCTCTCGTGCTGAGCCTGGATAAACAACTGCAAGGGGGCGATTTGCAGGATATATAGCACCCTTTGAGAAATGCGTTATGACATCGGTCCCGTAGTTATACCTGGTAAGATCATCTGTTCTAACCCACTGTTTACCGAGAACAGCTTGAAGTTTTCTTACAACGCTGAGAGTCCCCATATCCCCTCCTTCTCTCAACAATCAGATATGTGTTTTTGAAATACTAAAAGAAAGGCAGGAAGTAAATAACAAACATTGTGCGTGAGTATTACTGTTATTGATTATATTGTAACAAAATATTATAAGTCAAAGTAATTGTGTTTAATCAGTTACGTATAGTGCATTCTGTATCAGTCGTCAGTGTGTCTGCGTTGAACTGTATCGATTTAAAAAATTGCCTTGCAAAAAACAATGTTTTGCTGATATTAGTTTTACAGATGGGGGACCTTCATTATGCAATCTGATGACCGCGTTTCAATAATACACAGCTATATCAGCCAGATGCCCCCCCTTCCTTCCACCGTGACGAAAGTCATGGAAATCTGCAGCGATTCATCAACATCACCTGCTGAACTTAACAGGGTAATCAGCCTTGACCCGGTACTTACGGGAAAAGTATTACAACTTGTCAACTCTGCCTATTACGGTATATCACAAAGCGTAACGTCCATGGTACGGGCAATTATAATGCTTGGTTTCAACACGGTAAAAAACCTGGCACTCAGCACCGCCGTTCTCGCCAATCTGGGTAAAAAGCACAACTTTCACGCCCTTGATATGCACGAGTTCTGGAAGCATTCTCTCAGTACCGGAGTAACGGCAAAGCATATTGCCAAAAAACGCGGCATAGATTCACACCTGCTTGAGCAGTACTTTATAACCGGACTTCTTCATGATATCGGTAAATTACCACTCAACACAAAATTCTCACATGAATACAGTCAGGCAATCAACCTCTCTCAAACCGTTCAGCAGCCGCTTTATATCTCAGAACTGCAACTGCTTGCCATTGATCATGCAATTGTCGGCAGCCTCATAGCTCAAAACTGGGAGCTTGGTGAAGAAATATTTGATACCATAACATACCATCACGCATGTGAATCCTATAACGGCCCGCATAAGGATCTGCTTTACACCGTTACCGTTGCAGACTATTTTACCCTTATGATGGAAATAGGTTTTTCAGGTAATTGCTACCCTGAAGACGTGATCGATGAAACATTCATACACCTGGATATTTCCAGATCATATTTGCATAGTCTTAAAGACGAAATTGAGCATGAAATTGAAAAAGCAATGATTTTTCTTGAAATAAGCCGATCTTAGACAAGGAGCGTTGTATGCGGCTTCGTTTCTGGGGAGTGAGAGGTTCTATTGCGTGTCCCGGTCCTGAAACAGTTCACTTCGGCGGCAACACTCCCTGCCTGGAACTTTTCTTTGAGGAGGTGGGACGCCGTATCATCATCGATGCCGGTTCCGGTATCCGTATGCTTGGGAACCGGCTCCTTAAACAGTCACGCCCTCAGGGCGCCATTAATGCCGACCTTTTTATAACCCATACACACTGGGATCACATTATGGGCTTTCCTTTTTTCGAACCTATATTCAGGGAGACAACCAGCCTGAAAATATACGGCCCGGTCACATACGAAGATGATTCACTTGAGACAATCATTGGTGATCAGCTCCGTTATCGCTATTTCCCCATTCGCCATAACGAGCTGAAAGCCTCTATCCAGTACCGTGAGCTCAAAGAATGCCAACTTGATCTCGGTGACGGCATTACTGTAAAAACCAAATATTTGAACCATCCTGTTCTTTGCTTTGGATACCGTTTTGAATATAAGGATAAAATATTCTGCACCGCGTATGATACCGAGCCTTTCAGAAACGTTTTTCAAACAAATCCCTCTGATGCTCATTATGATGCATCTATTTCGCACGAAGGTGAACGTGCCGCGCAACAGGAAAATGACAAACTACTTGATTTCTTCAAGGGAGGGGATGTTATCATACATGATGCACAGTACATTGCTGAGGAATACAACAGATCTAAAACCGGCTGGGGACATGCCTGCTTTGAAGATGCAATTGATTTCGCACACAAAGCAGGCATAAAGAAACTGTTTTTCTTCCACCACGACCCCCTGCGGACCGACAGAGAGTTGTTTGCCTTGGAAAAACATTATCAGGGAACACTTGCCAAGGGATCATCTCTTGAATGTGCAGTGGCACGAGAAGGTATTGAGCTTGTAATTTAATATACACATAGAGGATCAAAACCATGAGCAAAAATTATCGCCCGGACACTCATGCACGTGATACCCTGGAACGCTACACCGGCTCTCGAGATGATGAATTCTGCAAAAATATAATTCTGGTAAATTTCCCCCGATATGTAGAACGTTTTTCGGTGCTTACCGGCGCGGAAATTCAATCAGGCTACTGGAGCGCGGTCCATGATAAAGCAAATGATATTTCAATAATTAATTTCGGGGTCGGCTCACCATCGGCCGGAATTGTAACCCACTGCCTTTCTTTTCTCGACCAGGTCCAAACCGTTTTAATGCTGGGAATGTGCGGCGGAATCGGCGACGATCTTAATGTCGGAGAACTGCTTATTCCCACTGCCAGCGTCCGTGATGAGGGCACGAGCAAGCATTATTTACCCCATGATGTGCCTGCCCAACCCAGTTTCTGGATTAACAGGATATGCGAAGAAGTCATTATACGGGAAACGGGCCGGGAAGCAAAATCAGGCATTATGCTTACCACAGATTACCGGATGTGGGAATTTGACGAGGAGTTTATCGATTATATCCTGAAGCACAGAATTATTGCAATTGACATGGAAATAGCAACGCTGTTCTCAGTCGCCTATGCTCTGAATCTTCCCGTGGGTGCCGTTATGCTCATTTCAGACCTTCCCCTTAAGAAAGGGGGCATTAAGAGCAAAGAGAGCGCTCAGGAAATATTTGAAACATATACCGAAAGACATCTCACCATCGGCCTTAAAGTAATTGAAAAAATAAAATCAGGCTGTCTGGAGTCCAGGTCTTCCCGCGGCAAATGCGAGTGGTAACGTTTCACGCGTTTTGATTACACCCAACGGTATAGTGTATTACAATTCAGCGGTAATTTCCGTTAATGCATCTACCAGGGTGTCTATTTCCTGAAAACTGTTAAAGATATGCGTTGATACCCGTATTGCCGTTGTGCTGTTTTCATGCGTTTCTTTATCTTTATAGCTTACCGAACGTATGTAAATTTTATAATTGTCCTTTAAAGCATTGTAAATTGCACTTGCGCTGTCTCTTGAATATTTATCTTCAGGGTTCTTATACGGTGTAAAGGCTACCAGGCCGGTTGACAGGCCATCGTTGTTGCGGGGTGAAAGAAGGTTTTCTTCACCCCAGTTTTCAACAACCTTCTCTTTCAGATAATTGCTCAGCGACAAAATGCGCGATTCGACCTTTTGCTTTCCGATTGCTTCGTAAAACTCAATAGCATCCTGCATGGCAGTCAGTGCCGGCGTATTTTCCTGCCCCCGCAGTTGAAGAACACGAGCTATGGGCCACCAGTCTATAATACCGTACCCTTCGGTCAGCAGAGGCCAGAGGTTGTGAGGATTGTTGGTGGAATCCTTGACATAAAAAATACCTGTCCCGGGAGGGCCGTTCAGCCATTTGTGACCCGGGCAGGCATAAAAATCACATCCCATTTCATGCAAATTAAAGTCAATCATTCCCATTGAATGGGCGCCGTCAACAATGCTGATCAGCCCGTTAGAAGAAGCAAGCTCACAGAGCTCGTTTACCGGCATCCTCAAACCCGTCGTGTAATTGATATGACAGAAGCACATGGCTTTCGTTTTATCGGTTATTCCATTTGAAAAAATATCGACAATCTCATCCTTGCTGGTTGCCGGAGTCGGTAGCGCAAGCTCTTTTAAAACGACACCTTTTCTGTCCCGCAGCACACAGAGGGGGGACAGTAATGCATCATGCTCATGAAGTGTTGTCAGTATTTCATCCCCTGCTTCAAAATCCAGGCCGTGAACTGCCAGGTGCAGTCCATCGGTGGTATTTGTCGTAAGGGTAAGCTCGTCAAGCGTTGCGCCCATCATGGTTCCAACACACTCGCAATTGTATTCCTGACGCAGCATGAGCTCTTCATCAAAAACAATTGCTTCATACGGGTTCTGCGTGAATCGTCGTGAATAGGTGAGCAGATTATTCAACACCGTGCGGGGCATTGACCCTTCGGTCCCGGTGTTCATGTAGATAATTTCAGGATCCAGCAGAAATTGTGAGCGTATAAACCACCAGTACAGCTCATCGGTAACGCCGGCGGATTGGCGGGCTTTAAGAGATGAAAGAAGATCTTTCGCGGCCCCCCGGGCCTGAGCGGGTTTCGGTAAAGCAAATGTCGAAAGGCCCCCCAGCGTAACGGCACCCAGTGACTTGAGAAAATCCCTGCGTGTATTGTTAATACGGTTTAAAATACCCCTACCCTTTGATGAACGTGCATTCATTTTCATGGTGTCCCCTCCCGTTATACACTATTAAAAGTACATAAATATCATATCCCCATATAGTTTTGTATAGTTTCTCGCTGTAACCCCCTCAGGAGACAAGAGCCGGGTACCATGTCCAGTTTAGGCGGCAAAATATTTTTACAGTGGGGTTTGGTTACTGAAGGTTACTTTATCCTAGACTATTTATATGAAACAAGGCAAATAAAAGTTATTAAAAGTGTTTTAAAATGTTGCCACCGGCGGCAGGATTGCTCCGAGAAGGGCCTCTGGAGGGATTCCCTTTACCAGCCCAAATCGTGTACCTTCATCTTCTACCATAATCCATTCAGCCCACTGTCCGTGAAGCTTAAGCTGGGTCTCCCTGTCGGATTCGCTATACGGCTCCACGTTTCTTTTTGTTACGAGTTCTCCGTATGCGGTAAAAAAGGCATCTGCCATCTCCATAAAAAAGGGAAATTTCTTTTCATCAAGATGGAAAGAATATATGCCGGCATGGTATCCCACGTCACATTTCCTGAAATTTGACTTGAAAAAATCGGCTCGTATGTTTCGTAATTCTTCATAATCAACAGTATGTTTTTCACATAAGTCACGAATTTTGTTTGCAAAAAATATCCTGTCGTCATCGTTGTAAAAATAGGGAAAGATATCGGTACCCCCTGCAAGTATAACGCTGTCACCGACATTTGCCCTGAGTTCAATGTATCCTTTCGGAATCCTGGGATTGCGGGGATGTATGCCTATCTCAAGCACAAGTCCCTGCATTTTCATTCCCGTCCATCCCATTTTTTCAGCCAGAACAGGCGGCGTATCAATGTTTAAATCACAGTAAACGGCGCTTGCCTTTTCAAAGACATCGCCCCGGAATATGGCTGATCTAACTGGTCCTATCGGACAGTCATAAGCGTTTTTTTCAATGCTCTGTTCAGTGTTAAACGTCACGCAAAACTGTTCGAAACGTTTTTCAACATCAGCTAAAAATTCTACTACCTGGTGTGCTTGTGTCATCGTAGCCTCCATTTCACAGTGTTTTTTTTAAATTATCATAATTTTCTATTAACGACAGGCCTATTCTGTCCGTCTCGTCAATACGGTAGAGCATTCCCCGTGCTTCATCAGTAATCTTTTTAGCCGTATCATCGGCATACTGCTCCCATAAATGTCTGTTTTCCTTAAATTGAAAAAAAGTTAAATTAACCCCCCTTGTTCGCATCAAACGCGCACTATCATAAGCTTTTTTAAGAAGTCCCTTATTGTTCTCCATAAAGCGGTAAAAACCCGCTTTGTGGCCGTATGCCGGCAGTCCGTCACCTATGAGTACTACAATCGGCACCCTTTCCGGATCCCGCCTCAGTATTTCTGCACACGTTTGAAGGCACATCCCTATATCCTTTCCCGCACCGTTTATCGCCCGCAGATTCGGCACATCAGAAAAACGTATTTCTGCTGCTTTCTCATGATATGCAACATAATGAAGTTTGTCATGGGGATGGAACCTTCTCAGATAGTAACCAAATGCCATACATGCGTTTTTAACACCACGTATCCGCCGCCCGAACTGCACCGCACCTGAAATATCCAGTGCAAAAACAACCGAATATCCCACCTTTTTTCTTCCCGCATATTCTATCAGGTCATCTTCATCGAGCAGATATGAATATGGGTACATGGTTTTTCTTATAAGCCCCCGACGCAATGTATGAAAAATTGCAATATGAGAGGTCAAACGGCTTGTGCGTTGTGTTTTGTCGAGCTGAACTGCATGAATACCCCGGCTCCCGCTTAAGTGGGTACCGGCACGCAGAAAGCGTTTTCGTTCAACCATACGCTCCATGCGGTAAAAGGCATTCTTTGCAAGCTCATAGGTCACACGGTCTTTATTTATCAGAAATGCATCAGAAAAAGTAGAACTTACTATGTTAAGCTCTATAATCTTGTCTACCAGACTTCGAAGCTCATCGCTGCTTGTTTCATATATAAGGCGGTTTTGTATCTTCTTTTTGATGCGGTTGTATTGCTTGATGCGTGAAACAAGAGATTCCGTGAGGCTTGTTTTTTCACAATCATTTGATGTATAGCGATACGCATCAGGATAAGGCCGGTTGCTGTCATCACTGTCCATAGCGTTATCACGTACCATGATAAAGCGTTTAAAACCTTCCGCAGCCGTTTCACCGTGAACATATGAACCGTTAACAGGACCGGCTGTTCGTTGCTTTTTTCTGCCATTTTTCCCGGGAGTATCCTTTCCTCCCATTTTTTTATCGTCGCCGGTTCCGTCTTCAGATACATGTTTGTCTGCAAAATTTGCATGTGTCTTTTCATGCTCAAGCAGTTTGTGTAAATATTTTTCTAACATATTGATATTAGATATATTTTGAAGATCCTCAATCAAATCTTTTTGCTGCTTTCCGGAAAGCCTGTCACCCATCTCTTTTACCGCGCGCAGTGCTGCCTTTTGTAATACCGATGGGTTGTTATCATGTTTTCCAGCATTTCGAGATTGGGAAAGTGAGCTGCCGGGTGAGGATTTTTCAACGCTTTCCCCCCGGCCTTGGGGGGCCCCGGAATTGCTATCATCTTTTAGCAGATCTTTTTCCAGCTGTTCTTCAAAGCTCTTGTTCATCTGCTGCAATACATGTGCGGGAATTTCTTTTCTGCTGTGTGATCGTACATCATTAATGTTTTTTTTAAGATCTTTCTTTGAAATTTCATTCCTGCCGCGCAATTTTTCTGCCAGGGAAAACAGTTCTCTATTCGACAGTTTACTGCCACTGCCCCCCCAGCACCACCTGTCCAGAGCGTCATTTTCATGCATGCAAGTCACAACCTCGCTCATACGCGCAAAGGTATTCAGATGCTACATCATGAATGTTACATTTGTTAATGTTCTCAAAACGGTATATCCATGCAGCAAGCTTTTCCAGTTCTGCCGTTTCTGCTTCACCGGTTATCAGTTGCTTAACATTTTTTGCAGACCACTTGGTATCGTCTCCCCATGTGTTTCGGTAGGCACGAACAATTTCATCAAGGCCCAATCCGTCAAGCTCTCGTGCTATGTAATCTGCAACTGCAGGGAAAATATCGTCTATGCGTTTCTCAATATCTGTTTTATCTTCAAACAGCGCCTTTCCTAAAATCGCCGTATAAATGCCTTCCTTCATATTACAGAATGAAATAATACTTTTACCTTCAAGCAGCGCAGAGCTTCTGCCGATTAGGGCCGTATTGATGCTTGTCCTGGGTCCCATCTCCAGGTGTTCGTCGGTCCTGAGGGCCCTCACAATCTCAACTGCAAGTTTCAGGAAAATCCGTGGAACGTACACTGCGGGGGACACTCTTTCTGCCTCTTTTTGTACAATTTTAATTTCATCTTCAATCCCTACCAGGGGGATTTTAATGCTTACCAGACGGTCTCGAACGGCACCACAAATATATTGTTCATCCATAGGATTTGTAGTTGCAGCAAGCAGAAAATCCACAGGGAAGGTCTCCCTGCTTTTAGACGGAGTAACAATGCTCTCCTGTGCGGCCTGTATCAGCGCATGCTGGGCAGTCTCGGGAAGCTTGCCGATTTCATCAACAAAAAGCAGCCCTCTGCTTGATTGGCCTATTTTACCCGGTTCGAAAACTCGGGGATCAAAAGGGTCACCTATCTGGGCAAGCTTGATCAGGTTGTAGGTTCCTACTATCTCTTCAGGCAGTACATCTCCTCCACCCTGGACCCGGGCAAACCCCCTGCCTTCAACAATACGTTCAAACCGGGCAACCTGTATTCGGGCTTTGTCCCCCTTCATATCCTCTATCATTTTTTTGCATATCGGACAGGGTTCAGGTAAGAAGTGCGCATTGCGGCCCTGGGTGTCACCCATATAGTTGAGCAACACAGCAGGGTCTTCCTGCACTGGACAGCGTTTCACGTAATAGACGGCCTCCTGCGCCATATACTCATTGATGAGACCTAACAAATGCTTGGCAAGATCCGTCTTGGCAACACCGTATTCACCTGTGAGTAAAACACCCTTTCCAGTAATAAGGACCTCTACAAACCGCCTCTTTTCATGCGAAATACCGAAAATATCCGGAAAAAGGTCTTCCCCTTTCAGAATTTTTTTACGGACTATAGCGGCAAGGCAGTGGTTTACCCTCGGCAACGTGTGCGCCTGCCGTGAAATTTCTTCCAGTGTACTACTATTCTCCGACATAGACCCTCAGCTGCTGTAAACGTGTACCGTAAGCAGCATATTGTAAAATTTTTGTTTGCCGGTGCTGTGAAAACATGCAGTCATCTTTCAAGTGAAAATTTATAACGCATTGCATACTCATTGTTTTCATTTATGGCCTTCTGTATAAAGGCTTTTTCAGCATCCGTCACAGGACGAAGCTTTTCAACCGATTCAATATTTTGTAGCGTCATGCTGATATTTACAAATCGCCCATCCGGTATTGCCACATCTTCAATAATTGCATTGCTTCTCACAAAAACATCATTACCCAAGGACGAATGGGTTATAACCGACTTACAGCCTATAAAACATCGATCTCCAATAGTCGATGGTCCGTGGATTATTGCACCATGATTGATTATGGTACTGTTGCTGATATGTAAGGATTCACCTGCATGTACATGCATTACTGCCAGATCCTGAATCCCGCAGTTGTTTCCTATTTCAATTTTTGTTACATCATCGTCAACGGAAAATCTATCAGCCCTGATAACCACACTCGGTCCGATGTAGCAATTGTTTCCAATTATAACGTTTCCGATAATAATTGCAGACGGATCAACAAAAGACGTACTGTTAATCTGCGGGACATCACCAACAACATTTTCTCTCAGCATTTTTCCTCCTTGCATACAGTGGTTCAACCATGAAACGTTTAAAACCTCTTATATCTGTTTTGAAACCTATACTTATTTACTAAATTGTTTTATACATTTTTGCAACCCTCTTTATTGAAAATAAAGTTTTTTTAGACACAAAGGGGTTCAATTCCTCATACATCTTTTTATTTATATACTACGGTGGTATAATAAAAAACCAGTATATGCTTTCGCGTTTTTGTGCTGCGTTCTTACTATACGATAAATCGTCACCCTGTCAAAGGATATCATAGGAGTGAGCAATGAACGTGCAGGAACTGTTGGATAACGTAAAAACCACTATTTCCGTCAAAACCGATACGTTGCCCGGAGATGTTGTCCTCGTCGGCATGGAATCAGGTCTTTTTTACGGTTTTGTCCAGGAGATCAAAAAAAACAGTAAAAAAAACTGGTGGGATATATATTTTAAACTTATTATTCTTCCTCCAGTCGACATGGTTTGGATTTTGAGGACACCCCAGATGCGCGGCGAGATATTTACTATAAACGACAAGGAACACTTCATGATCGCTGTTGACATGAACCGCACAGAACAGGCTCACAAACCTGAACATGAAAACACGTCTTCAAAAGCAAAAAAAAGCACCCTTACCCTGGTAACATAATGCTATTGCATATTAAAACGTTAATTTTCAAAACAAGATAGGAGTCATCTGCCCGTGAAACATGCAGAATTCGTACACTTACACGTTCATACTCAGTACAGCCTTCTTGACGGAGCCATCAGGCTGGATGATCTCTTTAAAAAAGCAAAAGAATTTCACATGCCTGCCCTTGCGATTACCGACCACGGGAATATGTTCGGTGCAATTGAGTTTTACCAGAAAGCCCAGCATTACGGCATCAAGCCGATCCTCGGGTGCGAAATCTATCTCGCACCGGGCAGTCGTTACGACAAGGAAACCCATGGCCGTATCAAGGAAACAAACCATCATATTGTCCTTCTTGTAAAAAACAGAACAGGCTATCAGAATCTGCTAAAACTAGTATCTAAAGCTTATTTTGAGGGGTTTTACTACAAGCCCCGTATCGACAGGGAACTGCTCGGGCAGTATAACGACGGTCTGATCGCGCTTACCGCATGCCTCCATGGCGAAATCCCAAGCGCTATCCTTTCCAATGATATGCCCCGTGCCATGCAGCTTGCCGAGGAATACATGTCGATTTTTGATAATGGGAGGTTATATCTTGAACTGCAGGAAAATAAAATTGCTGATCAAAAAAAGGTGAATGAAGGATTGCTCTCAATTGCAAAAAAGATGTCCATTCCCCTTGTTGCCACAAACGACTGCCACTACCTGAATGCCTCCGATTCCCTCGCGCATGAGGTGCTTCTGTGTATACAGACAGGCAAAACCATGAACTCTCCGGACAGGATGCGCTTCTCTACCCAGGAATTTTACTTCAAATCACCTGCGGAAATGGAGCAGGCATTTTCACATGTTCCCGAGGCGCTGAGAAATACTGTGGTAATTGCTGAACAGTGCAATTTGGAAATAGAATTTAAAAATTACAAATTTCCTCATTTAGCCCCCCCCGCAGGAGAAACAAACGAATCCTACTTCGAGCGGCTTACCCGTGAAGGGCTTGAATCTCGCCTGTCTAAACTGAAAGAAACAAACCCCGATGATTTTAATACCCTTGCCGAACTCTACCGCACACGCCTTGAAAATGAAATAAATATGATAAAACAGATGCATTTCACAACCTACTTTCTTATCGTATCAGATTTCATCAGGTATGCAAAACACAACGGTTGCCCTGTTGGGCCCGGCAGGGGGTCCGCAGCGGGAAGCCTTGTTGCATATGCCCTCGAAATTACTGAAATAGACCCCATTAAACACGGTCTGCTGTTTGAACGATTTCTCAATCCTGAGCGGGTTAATCCTCCTGATATTGATGTTGATTTCTGCATGGACAACAGAGATCGGATCATTGAATATGTTACTGAAAAATACGGCCGCCATAATGTTGCTCAGATAATAACGTTCGGAAAAATGCTTGCAAAGGGTGTGATCAGAGACGTCGGCAGAGCACTTGATATCCCGTTCAAGGAAGTCGACACCATTGCTAAGCTTGTACCTAATGATCTCGGTATGACCATTGATGCCGCCTTGCACCAGGAGCCGAAGCTCAAAGAGCTTGTTGAAACAAATCCTCAGGTAAAAGAACTCATTTCCATATCCAGATCTCTGGAAGGACTTACCCGCCATGCTTCAACCCATGCAGCCGGTGTTGTTATCGCTGATTCCTCTCTTGACAACTACCTGCCGCTTTATAAGGGACAAAAGGATGAAGTTGTCACCCAATATCCCATGAATGATGTCGAAAGCATCGGTCTCATAAAATTTGACTTCCTGGGACTGAGAACATTGACCGTCATTGAAAAAACGGTGCGTCTTATAAAAGAAAATCCCGACAACCGGCTCCCTGACATAAACAGTCTACCTCTTGACGACACGAAAACATACGCGCTTTTGTCATCCGGGGAAACTGAAGGAATCTTTCAGCTCGAAAGCTCCGGCATGAAAGAGCTGCTTGTCCGTCTCAAGCCTGAAAACATTGAGGATCTTACCGCTCTCCTGGCACTGTATCGTCCCGGGCCTCTGGGCAGCGGTATGGTGGATGATTTCATAAAGGGCAAACACGGAAAAATATCCGTTAAATATGAGCTTCCTCAGCTCAAAGACATACTCAGAGAAACATATGGCATTATCCTTTACCAGGAACAGGTAATGAAGATCGCGAGCACCCTTGCCAATTTCTCACTTGCCGATGCAGACCTGCTTCGTCGCGCCATGGGTAAGAAAAAGGCTTCCGAGATGGCAAAACAGAAAGAAAAATTTCTTGGCGGGTGCAAAAAAAACAAAATCAATTCGAGAAAAGCAGAAAAGATTTTTGATCTGATGGCTAAATTCGCTGAATACGGATTCAACAAGTCACACAGCGCCGCATATGCCTATGTTACCTTTCAAACCGCGTACCTTAAGTCCCATTATCCGGTCGAGTTTATGGCCGCTCTGCTCAGCTGTGAAATGGATAATACCGACAAAGTCGTCAAACATATCAACGAATGCAGGGAAAAAGATATCGACGTACTGCCCCCCGATGTAAATGAAAGTTCACGCGATTTCACCGTTTCCGGCAACAAGATCAGATTTGGTCTTGCTGCCGTTAAAAATGTCGGCCACAGTGCAATCGATTCAATCATTGAAGCGCGCGATAACGAGGGCCGTTTTCAATCACTTTTCGACTTTTGTGAAAAAGTCGACCTGAGAAAAGCAAACAAGAAAGTCCTTGAAAGCCTTATAAAATGCGGTGCCTGTGACTCGTTTAACGCTACCCGTTCACAGCTCATGGCAGTTGTAGAGGAAGTTGTTGCCAGGGTACAGCAGCTTCAAAAAGAGCGATCGAAGAATCAGCTGAGCATGTTCCAGATAATTTCAGACAACACCGGAATATCCGAGCAGGAGTCGATAGAATATCCCGAAATACCTGAGTGGGAGCAGAATGAGCGACTTTCATTTGAAAAGGAATGTCTGGGCTTTTATATAACCGGACACCCCCTGGATAATTACAAGCAAATGTTAAAAACATTTTCCAACTGTAATGCAGCATCCGCTCTTGCTGCCGTAAAAGAAAAGGAAGTCGTGATTGGTGGTGTCGTCACCGCTCTTAAACCTTTTACGACGAAAAAGGGGGAACCCATGGGATTTATCACCCTGGAGGATTTAACCGGTTTTATTGAAGTTATAGCTTTTCCCGATCTGTATCGTCAGTGTGATGTTTTGCTCAAAGGTGACCAACCCATTCTTGTTAAAGGGAAACTGAGCATCGAGGGAGATAACAATAATCACAAGATTATAGCAGGTGAAATCGTACCGCTGGAGAAGGCACATGATATCATAACACCTGAGATTCATATATCCTGTTTCATTAACAAACTGAACGACCAGGGAATAGAAAGAATCAAACATATTGTTCAAAGCAATCCCGGCAAATCAAAAGTCTTTTTTCACATCACCATACCCGAGAAATGCGAAACAATTATTGGCCTGGGAGACAAGTATCAGGCAAGCGCTTCACAGCTCTTTATGCGGGAAATTGAATCTGTCATAGGGAAAAGCAGCGTCAGCTTCTACTGATTGTTTGCCGGAAACCCCGTGCTCCGTACGCTGAGGCAAAAGGAAATCTTTCACGATCTTGTACCTCTGGTTTGCAGATTTCGGATTTTTGATGTTATTTTTCATATTTAATCTGATTTTCTTCTCTAAGAATCATCTATTATATAGATGAACATAATTAATCCAAAATCTAAAATTTAAATTTCAAAAATCACTATAATGCCTTACGAAAAGCGCTTATATCGTGAATACAGTTCAACCGAAGGGCTTGTCTCTTTTACCGTCAACGTTAAAGAAACAGACCTTTTTATAACATCTTCAAAGCATCTTAAAGATGTGGCACTGCAATCTGCTTTCACCGCACGTAAACATATTGAATCATATATCGCCATGCATCCCGAATTCCTCGACAGCCTTATCCCCATGCCCCTTGACGAAGATGCCGACTCTATTGTGCAAAAAATGCTTGAAGCTGCTTCCGCGTCGGGTGTCGGGCCCATGGCTGCTGTTGCCGGAGCTGTTGGTGATTATGTGGGAACAGAACTTCTTCAGTATGCTGGAGAAGTAATTGTTGAAAATGGTGGTGATCTTTTCCTGAAAATCAACAGAAACATTACCGTGGCCGTTTTTGCCGGCCAATCTCCGTTAAGTGAAAAGATCGGTTTAAGAGTAATGCCCTCTTCCACACCTTTTTCACTGTGCACATCATCCGGCCGTGTAGGACCATCCCTCAGCTTCGGCACCTCTGATGCGGTTACCATTAAATCATCCTCCGCGCCCCTTGCCGATGCTGCTGCAACAGCAATCGGTAACATTATTCACGATGAGTCAGACATACCAAAGGGCATTGAAACCGCTCGTAAAATTAAAGGTGTTGAAGGTGTTCTCATTGTCAAGGACAAAGATATTGGTGTCTGGGGTGATATGGAGCTTATGGCCCTACGATGAGCTTACTGTCCTCTTTGTTGTTTGAAACACTCGCCTTCTCCCGAATTTTAATCGTGAATCAAAAACACGCGAAACGTGCTGCTTGTCGTTATATCCCGTAGTGTCCCGCCCGGAGCGGGACGGGTCGTTCGCGGCACCTTCCGGTAAACAACCGGGAGCAAAGAGACCGGCTTTTGATTGCGGGCAGAGGCCGAAAGCAGAAGGTCCACGAACGTGGAACGTTTCCTTTTTCCTCCCCGTACACAGCACGTGGTTTCCGGCAAACAATGAAAGGTATCCTCCCCTCAGAATCACCCAGCCTGTGAAGGACCCTTACTTTGGTTCAAATTTTTTACGCGATACTGCTTTATCAGGATACAGAATTTACCGTCTTGAAGATAGTGGTAGTTCTTTTTTTTCACTTTTTATGTTAAAATTACGAAAAGTTTACCCAAAAGTGACGATAAATTAATTATGAAGCGTGTTTGGGCACCCTGGAGAATAGACTATATTCTCGGCAAAAAACCAAAAAAATGTTTTCTGTGTGTTCCAAGAACAAAGGGATACAAGGCACGTCACTACATTCTTTCCGAAAGCGCTCACAGTATTGTCCTGCTGAATAAGTATCCCTATTCTGCAGGACATCTGATGGTAATACCCGAGCGCCACACAGCCGACCTTGAAGGTCTCAGCACTGAAGAACTGACGGACCTTTTTAGCCTTGTCCGCTTTGCTTCACGGGTACTGAAAAAAGCTGTTAACTGTGATGGATTAAACATAGGGGCAAATATCGGCAGTGCCGCCGGCGCCGGCGCTAAAGAGCATTTTCATGTCCATATTGTGCCCCGCTGGAACGGGGATCATAACTTTATGCCGGTACTTTCCGACACCATGGTGATTTCAGAATACCTGCAGAAGACCTATGATAGACTGCTTCCCTGGTTTCATAACGAGCGCCAAAGCAGCACATAAAAATGATCAGCGTATATAAACGGTTGTTGAAATATCATGTATACCTTTAATAAAATAAACTGCCTGCTTTTTTGCATAGTTACCGCCATATTACTGCTTCTCAGCAGCACATCGCCCTCACTCGGCTACGGAAAAACAAAGCTCAATGTTGTTGACAAGGTAACATACAGCAAGAATCTGAATTCAGAAAAAATTACCATTCTGATGCACAAGGCCGCCTCTTACAAATCGCGCTTTCTCAACCATAACCCCAAGGCAAAAAAGCCCTACCGTTTATACATAGACCTGATCAACACCAGTATTTCAACAAAGGTACAACACATTATTAAACCGAAAAGTCCTGCTGTTTCCAGGGTGCGTATCGGACAGCGCAACAAAAACACCACCAGGATTGTTCTGGATATAAAGAAAAAGATTTACAGAGATGACTATGAAATTACCCAGCTTGACAATCCCTCCCGAATTATCCTTGAGCTTTATCCTCAAAAAACACGTTCTGCAATAAGGGGTGCATCTTCACCGCAAAAAACACCGCCTTTAGATATTCCACCGGCTACCAGGGTGCAAGAAGAAATCCCCGGAGTTCGCACCCCTGCACAGGAGGGACAAACATCTCCACTGAAAAAAGCGGATGATCGCTGTATTATTGTTATTGACCCTGGCCATGGCGGTAAAGATCCCGGCGCAATCGGCTTTAACGGTATTAAAGAAAAAGACGTGTGCCTTGCAGTATCCCTGAATCTAAAAAAAATACTTGATGCGAATTTCAACTGCAGGACAATTCTCACCCGCAAATCCGACAAATTCGTTTCTCTTGATGACAGGGGCAAGATAGCCAATGACCTCAACGCCGATCTTTTTATTTCAATTCATGCGAACTCCCATAAAGATACGAAGCTCACCGGTATAGAAACATATTACCTGAACTTTTCATCCGATGACAATGCCAGGCTGGTCGCGGCAAGAGAGAATTTTACAACCCCTGCTGAGATCAGCGACCTTGAAATGATACTCTTTGATCTGCTGCAGAGTGATAAAATAAACAAATCAAGCATTTTTGCGGGATATGTCCATAACGCCATGGTACAACATCTTTCAAAAAAATATAAAAATCTTCGCAATCTCGGTATTAAGCATGCGCCCATGCGAGTGCTCATAAATCCCGAGATGCCGTGCCTTCTTATTGAAACGGCGTTTATCAGCAACCCCGTGGAAGCAAAACGTCTTAAGAACGGAAACTATCAGACCCTGCTTTCACAGGCCATTCTCCAGGGTATTAAAGATTTTACGCATGAGCAAAGGACTGCATTTTACAACAGCAGCCGCTAAGACTTTTTATATGATCTTCCCTTCAACCCGATACATCAGAGAGCTTAATGTAAAACCGCGCAAGAAATACGGTCAGAACTTTCTCATCGACAAAAACATTGCTGCCAAAGTTAGTGCATCTGCAGCTATCCTGCCCGGTGATACGGTCATTGAAATCGGCCCCGGCCTTGGTTCAATTACGTTGTTTTTATTACAAAAAACCGACTCGGTAATCTGTTTTGAAATCGACACCAATCTTTTTAATATTCTTACCGCTTCCCTTGAAAAGGACTCGCACGCTTGTATCATCAATCAGGATATCCTGTCGGTTTGTTTTTCAGATTATGCCGCATCAGACAAAGTTATTTTAACCGGCAGCATTCCTTACGCGCTTTCAACGCAGCTTTTGTTCAAAATTCTCGATGAGAGCAGCTGTATCACGCGTGCCGTATTTATTGTACAGCGGGAGGTTGCGCAGCGGTTCTGTTCCCGTCCCGGCAGTAAAGACTATGGTGTCCCTACGGTATACTGTCACGCGTATCTAAAAACGTTGATTCATTTCACCATACCGCCAGAATGTTTTTATCCCCGGCCCAATGTTCACTCCGCATTGCTTGAACTTGCCCCCCTCAAGGACAAACAGTTTAATTCTGAGAAAGAAATTTTTTTTCGCACCATTGTCCGCCACTCTTTTTCACAGCGCAGAAAAAAGCTTTTCAACTGCCTCAAAGGTTTCATAAAACAACACACACCACATCCTGACCTTCTAAAAATATGCGCACGGGATGCAGGCATTGATCTTGACAGGAGAGCCGAGTCTTTGTCGGTTGATGAGTTTTACGCCCTCTCCTCACACATACAACAAAATTTGTCATGAGCAGGAACATACTATCTGCAAAAAAATTATTTTTTTGCGATGTCATGCTGGGAAGGCTTGCAAAACACCTCCGAATGCTTGGTTTTGACACTGCATATGAAAGAACCGTTACCGAGGAGCTTCTGACAGATGTGCTAAAAAAGGAACAGAGAATCCTGCTCACCCGAACAAAAAATAATTTCAGGTACCGTTTAGGAGCCCCCTGTTATTTTATTACAAGCAACGATCCCGCGATGCAGCTTAAGGATGTACGGATGTTTTTTAATATTGTTTTAAACGATTGCAATCTTTTCAGCCGCTGCCTTGTTTGCAACAGCCCTCTTGAAAAACGGGACAGAAGCCTTGTTGATGGAAAGGTTCCGGACTATGTTTTCAATACGGTAGACTCATTTTCACAGTGCCCGGACTGCAAAAAAATATACTGGAAGGGAACACATTACACCAGAATGTCAAACTCCATCGGCAGGCTTTTTCACGATTAACGTCACATGTTATAATTTTTATTTTATTCTGTTTGCCTGGGATATCCTACTGTTTGAGAGAGGGTAATATGCTGATGTATCCCCAGCCCCATGGTAAGGGAAAGCATAGGCCTGTCAACAAGCCCGCGAACAACGGCAGACAATCCTTCTGAGGCACAAAACAGATACACGTTCTGGCTGATATGTCCTGTTGCAGCCGCTGAATAGAAACTTTTTTCAAATGTTGCCATTTTTGAATAATCAGCTACATAAATAAGGTTCACCGGTGCTTCTGCCACAAATGACTGGGTGCCGGTCTGTGCACGGATATCCCTTTCCAGAATCGGTTCCAATGTATGTTCCGCGGCTTCATACAGATAAAGGCCATCGGATCGTGAAACATAAATATCAATCTCCTGCCAGTTCACTGCAGAAGGGGCCGTTCTCTTGCCTGAAGCAGGCCGGTTTATACCAAATGCCGCCCACAGCATGTTTGAAAGCACCTGCAAATTCAAATCTTCTGAGCTGAACTCACGCCCTGACCTCCTGTCTTTTAAAACCTGCATCAGGGGTCTTCCAGCATCAGTCTGGGGATCCGGAAGTTGAATGGTCTCAAACCTCTGCGCATATCGACTGTCCGATAAAGCATTCTCGACCGACTTAAGTACTACTTTACCGGTTGCTGTTGCACCAGAAACAGCATCAATAGCCATGCTCTGGTCTTCCAAAACACGTTCGATCAGATCATCCAGTAAACCACCCCCATTCAGTACCCTCTCAGATGTTTCATTATCCAGTATTGTGATGGACGCATATTCATTTTCCACAATAGCAACCACAACCCCACAAACAAAGGCGCCGGGATTGTTTATATCGCCGGGATCACCATATGTACCGTGGTACTTTCCGTCCTCTATCTGGGTAAGGTCCGGGTCTTCAATGACCATCTCAACCATATCTTCCGAAGGCGGCAGCATACACGAGGATAGAAACAAGACAATTGTGCAAATAATACCTCTGTATATAACCATAATCCTCCTCATTATTTAGTTGCCTTACTCATATTTTATTGTCTCCTTCGGGGTTTAAAACCCTCGCCTTCCCCGCAGACGGGATTTTCGACAGGCGAAGAATGATTACTAAAAGGGATGTGGCGTTATTGAAATTGTTTTTCCTTCAGGAGCGCGTAGCTTCCGAAGGATCATTTTATGGGTTTACGTTTTTTTTTCAGTCCCGACTCGTCGTGGATACTTAATCCACCGTCTTGTAGACGGTGGCAGTTCAATTCCCTGTGAAGGGAACTCCTTTATCGTTCCAGCCGCGACTTTTATAGTAATCTTTCAATAGTGCAGCCATTTCATCAGCAGTAATGAGGTTCCCCGACGGCAACGGCTCCAGATGAAAACGTGACGGTAGTTGTTCATCGACGGGTTTCATGCCTTCCCGGAGATTAAAGGTTCTCACGGCATCAGATACATTTGATGCAATACTGCGCATACCCTCTACATCCAGTGCAAGACCGGTTGTTGCCTCGATAATCTTGGAAAGCTCGTCCCACTGATAGAGGTCCCGGTAAAACCTGCAGAGAATGAGGGTGTCGAATATCGTAAGCCGGTCCTCCCATTCGGCGAACATGGCCGCTTTCCCTTCTATTCTGTCAGGCGCTATCATTCCCGTGAGTTCGGGCTTGTAAAAGGTGGCCCTGAGGTGACAGGCGCCCCTGTCTGAAGTTGCATAAGCGAGTCCCATTCCCTTGAGCACCCGGGGGTCATAGCCGGCAGGCTCAAGGCCCTTGACGTGTATGGCCTGATCCTCCATTTCCCATTCGCGACCCGCTTTCTTTATACCATCGGCGAGAATATCACCTGCCCCGCGTCTGTAAGCAATATCTTTCAGAAGCGCGGCCATTGCATCAACATCACCGTAATCTATTTTCAGATCAATCCGACTTTGTCGTGAGGCCTCTATGGCAAAACCAACAAGATTGCCGGCTGTTATAGTGTCCATTCCAAGCCTATCGCATATATCGTTGAGGTACATGATTTCTTCAATATCTGAAACCTCGCAAATCCCCCCGAAGGCATAAATGGTTTCATATTCAGGGCCCTCGATGGTGAGGCCGGCATGTCTCCCGTGCTGTATCGTGCTGAGCCTTCCGCAAGCAATAAAACATTTCAGGCATGAATTCGGCTTTACCGTGCATCGCGCATGCAGCGCATCGGCGCTTATCTGTTCCCATTTTTCAAAACAGCCTCTCTGCCAGTACCGGGTCGGGAAGCATCCTGCAGCGTTTGCAATTTTAACCAGCATCGGGGTGCCCAGAGACTTGTACGCCTTGACCCCTGCATCTTCCTTCGCTATTGCTGCCATTTTTTTTGCAAACTCGGCTGTTTTATCTTCATCTGCGACTTTCTTTTTTCGTGAACCCCGAAAAGCTATCCCCTTGATCTTCTTGCTTCCCATCACCGCACCCGCACCGGTTCGGCCCGCCGAGCGCCAGTAATCATTTTCGATCACTGCAAATGTTACTGTGTTCTCACCGGCCGGGCCGATTGCCATAACTCCCGCCTTGGGACAGTCGGGAGATTTTTCTGCATGGGTCTTTTTAATCCGGTCTTCTGTGGTGTAGGTATCAAGCCCCCACAAATCCCTTGCATCATGGAACTGTACACCCTGGTCACAAATCTCAAGCCAGACAGGCCGTCGCGAAGCACCTTTTATAATCACGGCATCGTAGCCGCATCCGGACATGTAATCCCCAAGCGTGCCCCCGGAGTAAGATTCTGAATAAAAATGTGTTTGCGGTGATTTCGTATAGACACCGTATCGGCAGGACCCCCATATGCGGGTTCCCGAAACCGGGCCGGTAGCAAAAATAAGGTTGTTTTCAGGACCCAACGGTTCAACACCGGCTGGATTTTCCTTGAGCAGCAGCTTCGTGGCAAGGCCCCTGCCTCCCAGGTGTTTTTCAAAAATTTCATCGTCAAGTATATCGATACGGTGGCTTTGATCTGAAACATTCACTGATAGTATTCGATTATAGAATCCCTTCACGCAATTCTCTCCTTATTAAGTCTTTCAAAACCTTGCTTTTTAACCGATTACGTGCGGAAAACAATGCAACGTGGTTATTATACGTCAACCTTAACAGCTTCATACTCTATTAAATATGTAAATCCATAGACACTTTAGAACCGGTAGGTATAATCTGGCGGGACCAGACGTGTCTGTTTGAGATTTAATTTTACCAGGGTCTTTGCAAATTCCACAGCCAGTGGCACGGGCTGTATCACGGTGACATCATAACCCTTTTCGTCCAGCATGCGCTTAAGCTCCCTGCCTTTTCCCGTCATCATGCCGCAGCCGAGGATTATGACTGCCGCTTCATCCTCGGTTATTGCCTTAATGGACAGGTTCAACATAACTTCCATGGTTTCACGTTCCTTTGGTACATAGCTGGCCGGGTTAATATCGGTTGACAGGATAGAGGCAAGTTTCCCTGTCAGTCCGTAGCGTTCTATGTTTTCCTGAAAGCCCCTGAGCCCGGACAGACCCGGAGCAAGAACGGTGAAGCGTCGTCCCAGCATGGCTGCTGTATGCATGGCAACCTCACCGGGATCAAGGACCGGTATATCAACAATTTGACCGGCCTGATAGGCGCCCGGCCCGAGAATACACGCCATAACTACGGCATCAGCGCCCTCTTTTTCAAGTGCTTTTGCCTTTTTCATGACACCCGGAACAACAAGCGGTATGCTGTCCAAACCGCCGGCACCCGGAGAGATGTCTTCTTTATATTGAACCATTTCAGGCATATCATCGGTTGCCGCAATCTCTACGTCGGTCATGTCTACTTCCTTTGACAGCATTTTACCGAAAGGCTCTAAAAATATGCCCTCCGGATCAGGCATGTGACCCAGCACTACAATTCTCATTTCTCATCCTCCTGTATCATTAAAATATTCTTATACAACCACCGCACATGCCATTATACTATATCGTCTTATAAATGATTTTACGTGTATACAACACTGTGCAATCTGTTCTGGTTTATGTTATCTGGTCAGTTACAAATACCTATTATGTACCGGCACCGAGTGCGTTATCTGCAGCAGTCTTTGCCGGCACTGACCCGGCAGGTCAGGCCCTGATTATTACATGGTCATGAATTTTTACACCGTATTCTTTGTTCCTGCTTTTATAAAACCTTGGTCATCTCAGCCAGTTGTTCAGGCGGTATTACGTCGGGTGTTGTTGCATAGGGAGGATTTGCTATGTTATTCGGGTCGAATGTTTTTTTAATTCCCTTTATGATCAGATGTATGTTAAAGAACTGTGGGCCGAGCAAATCATATGCCGGGCCGAGAAGGGCGACGCTTGCGCCCGCACACTTTGTTTCCAGCATACCCTTAAGAGAGCCGAAAAGAAGTCTTATGCATTCAGATGACTGATGCAGCGTCTGCTCAGGCCACAGGTCGGTTGTCATGACAGCCCCGTATCCTCCTTCAAGAGGGCTGATCCAGCCGCCGTGCTGGCTTATGGGCTGGAGAAGCCCTTTCCCGAAACCTTCTTTTTCATACACTGCTCTTTGTGCCGTGTTGGCTCGCACAATTTCGGAGGCAACCGAGTCTATAGAATCAAGACATGCCGTTCCCTGATGAAAACAGTCAGTGGGCCTGCTCAACCGCTGTGAATGGCCAAAGCGTATCCATTCATTTGCTATACGCATCCACAAACGATAGGGCTCATCTTCTTGAGAAAGAAAAATCCCTTCCATTTTTTCAACAATGTGCCGTAACACTTTTTCCTCGTATTCGATTTGCGCACGGGATGTTGTTGCGCACAGCCCCACAACTACGTAGCCGTGAGGAAAAACATCTCTGGCCATTCCTTCATGAAATTCCTCCTTTGTACGAGAAGCCCAGGAGAGCAGAAACTGCTTTGCAAAATGCTGCACAACCGCACCGACCTCTGCCTTTGCCAGCTCATACTGACAATCACAGGACTTCTGGTACCCGTATTCTTCTTCTTCAGGATACTTGTGAGGAAATGCGATCATATACCATCGGAACATGTCTGGTGAAAACTCAGAGGTTTTTTCAAGTGCATATCCCGTTGTCGGGAACACGCGAGGACCGGGCCATGGGAACAGCCGGGTAGAGACTTTTGTAACCATCCCCATCCCGCCTGCATGGCCGAACTGCGCCCCCCGCAAAAATCCTCTGAGATCAGGACCCGGTCCATCGTTCCAGCTCCAATCAAAACCCGTCTGGGAAATCGACCCGCTTCTGAGAACTTCTCCATCTGGAAGCACCATTTCAAATCCCAGAAGCATATTTGCGCCCAGGCCCGATCTCCAGGAGTTACCGTAACCGCCGTGCCATGATATATTGGCAAGCACTGAAATCTGGCTGCCCGCAGGCGGGGAGGGATACGTGAGCCCCACTTTCATAGCCTCCGCTTGCAGGGCAGCAAAATTCACGTATGGTTCAATCACGGCAAACATATTATTTTTATCAAGCTCAATAATCCTGTCCATTCTCTTTGGGTCTATAACGACAGAGCCTTCCCTGTTGGGAAAGGCAGAATTTATCATTCCCGATCCCCTTGGAATGACAGGAAAACCGTATCGGTTTGCTATATTGTACACTGTCTGTACTTCCTCTACGGACCCTGGCAGCACCACACAGGCAGGACGCATTGCAAGGCCGATCTGATTGCGCTGAATAACGCCGTCAGGTGTCCATTGAATGCGAGAATATGCCTGGCACTGAACCGGATCATTACTTGCATTCTCCTCTCCGACAACATCAAGAATTGCTTTATATGCTATTTCTGTAAACGCCATATTGCCTCCTCTGCTTTGTGTCTGTTTGTTACATTACCCTATAACAGTTCACAAGCATATCTTACACAGCCCTATAGGTTCGTGGCATTTCATTGTTGCAGAAACCCTGTGCTCCTTAGGGTTCTCAAAAACAATAAACAGATTATCCGATATATAGCAGGTATGCGTGTTGTACAGCCGTAGTGCAAAAGTGCAAGGTTTACCGGCTGATACATAAAGAAATGTCGGCAGTCCGCACAAATTAACTTTTGCATCCCCTCTGCGGTGCAAGTCGCTACCCTAATGCATTATACTTGGGAAAATAAATAAAAGTAAATACTAAAATAATTGCGTAATACCAGGAATATATTTTTCTGTTCCGGCAAGAAGAACACATTACGTGGCACAGTCGGCTGGGTCGCCCTGCATTTTGGCAACTGTGTGAGGGATTGCTTTCAGGATGGTTTCCAGGTTTTCTTTGGCAGCCTTTGGACTGCCGGGAAGGTTGATAATAAGTGTTGTACCCCGTATGCCCGCCATGGCACGGGATATAACAGCATGCGGTGTTATCTTAAAGCTCTCCATTCTCATGGCCTCAGCCATGCCGGGAATTTCCCTGTCAATAACATCTTTTGTCGCGTCAGGTGTAATATCTCTCGGAGAAACCCCGGTTCCTCCGGTTGTCAGCACAATATCCAGCTTGCGCTCATCAGCATAGTTAAGCAGTTTATCGATAATTGCCCGGCGTTCATCGGGGACAATATCATAGCATTCAACAGATGCATCAATCCTGCCGAGCATTTCACAAAGCAGCGGCCCGCTTGTATCTTCCCGGGTTTTTGCATAACCCTTGTCACTGATGGTAAGAACCGCTGCCTTCATACTAAAAAACCTTTACCTTGATGATAATCGCCTCATGGCAGTTCGTGCGATAAGTGAAGGTACATTTTTACTCTTCGCAATACTTCTGAGATCTTTTTCGCGCAGATGGCTCAACAGTTTCATTGCATCTGGAACCGGGGTTTTCGGATTTTGTACCAGCGCAAATTTAACGCCGTAGTTTTTCATAAACTCCTTTTTTTTCATGATGAGACGCGGTACTTCCTTTGACAGATTTCTGTTTCCCGCATGCGCAATCGCCTCATCATCTGAAAGTTTCGGGCTGTTTATGACTGCAGCAAGTACAAGCTTGTTCGCTTCCTTTATAAGAAGGTTCCTGGCCTCTTTATTGCCCAGGGTAGCAAGCTTTATCTTCTCGCTCACCGACATCTCCATTATCTTGCTGTAAAGCGATTCAAAGAGCCTGTCAGGCTTTTCATCAGAGGTCTCTTCGGAAAGCTCGTTGGGCAGTGTATCGTCTGTCATAATACCCTGTCAATCATTATTGTATCAAAATTCTTCAGCCCTACCATCGTCTCCCGGATTATAAATCTGTAATCACGAAACTCAATCTAAAATCTACTATTATTCTTCTTCATCGGTTTTTGACAATGCAATGATTTTTTCACTGAGATTCTGAGGCATTTCTTCATAATGATCGAATTCCATGGTAAACATCCCCCTGCCGCTGGTCATTGAGGTAAGCTCTGCGGAATACTTGAGCATTTCGGCAAGGGGAACCTGGGCCTTTATGAGCTGTCCGCCGACTGCCTGTTCCATACCCAGGACCCGTCCTCTTCTGCTGTTCATATCACCCATGATATCTCCGGTCATGTCCTCTGGCACGGTAACTTCCACGTTCACAATAGGTTCAAGCAAAACAGGGTTACACTGGACAAAACCCGTCTTGAAGCCCTTTGATCCCGCTATCTGAAAAGCCATATCGGAAGAGTCGACATCATGAAAGGAACCGTCGTACAGAGTGACCCGTACATCCACTATGGGATATCCGGCGAGAATACCGTCTTTCATCTGATTTGCGATACCCTTCTCAACAGCGGGTATATAGTTCTTTGGTATCGCGCCGCCAACGATCTTATCGACAAATTCAAACCCTCCGCCTTTATTCGGCTCGATTTCAATCCAGGTATCTGCAAACTGACCGCGGCCGCCGGTCTGTTTTTTATGTTTACCCTGAACTTTTATTCGTCCTTTAATAGTCTCCTTGTAAGCAACTTTGGGGAGTTTCATTTCTATGTCAACCCCGAACTTCCTTTTGAGCTTTGCAACGGCAACATCGAGATGTACCTGGCCGACGCCCGAAAGGACGAATTCCCTGGTTTCCTCATTGCGCGAAAGGATCAGTGTCGGATCCTCTTCCATGAGCCGTGCAAAAGCGCTGCCCAGCTTGTCTTCATCACCCCTGCTTTTCGGAACAACCGCATAGGAAGTAACGGGCTTCTGATGATCAATCCCCTTAAAACACGCATGTGCGCCTTCTGCACAAAAAGTATCGCCTGTTGTCGTCTCTTTTAATTTGGCAACGGCAACTATATCACCGGTAACCGCAATATCTATTGCCTTTTGTGCCTTTCCCTCTATCTGCAGAATCTGGCCGAATTTTTCCTTGGTTTCTTTTTTAGCGTTATAGACGGTCATGTCAGGGCTAAAAGTTCCTGATAAGACCCTGAAAAGGCTCAGTTTCCCTGCATACGGATCGGCAATTGTCTTGAAAACATAGGCAAAGGGAGTATCATCGCTGATTGTAATCTTGACCGGCTCATTGTTTTTTTGGTCGACTGCTTCAATCTCTTGCATATCCAGAGGGGAAGGAAAGTAGTTTACAACAAAATCCAGGACCTGCTGGGCGCCGAAATTATTTACACCAGATCCACACATCACGCATATAAGGCTGCCGTCCCTAACACTGTTTTTGATAGCATCGTCTATCTCATCACCGGAAAGTTCCTGTCCGTCAAGATACTTTTCAAGCAGTTCTTCGCTGGACTCGGCAATATCTTCGATAAATTTTTGCCGTATCTCTTCCGCGCTTTCTGCAAGCTCTGAAGGGATTTCCGTGTCTGCTGCTTTGCCTGATTCGTCTGACACATATTCGCAGCCTTTCATTCGTATCAAATCTACAAAACCCTTAAAATTTGCTTCCTTCCCTATGGGCAGCTGTAGCGGCGTAGGGTTTATTTTCAGTGTTTCTGTTATATTGGTCAATGTCTTGTCAAAGTCGGTATTTTCTCTATCAAGCTTATTTATGAAAATAATTGTAGGGACTTTATTTTCTTTGAGACGATGCCAGACTTTTTCTGTTATAACCTGCACACCGGATGAAGCGTCTACCACAAGCACTGCCGCATCTATTACCTGAAGGCTGTTATAGGTGTCGGATACAAAATTTGCGTCACCGGGAGTATCAATAATATTTACGGTATGCTTTTTCCAGACAAGGTGATGGAAACCGCTCATGATGGTAATTTTTCGGTCTTTTTCTTCAGGTTCGAAATCAAGTACCGACTCGGCGTTATCGACTTTATTCAACCGGTCTGTAGCTTTACCGTTAAAAAGAAAAGCTTCAGCCAGAGAGGTCTTTCCAGATTTACCGTGGCCGACAATGGCAATGTTTCTTATCTGACTGGGTTCGTTCTTTTTCATGCGTTTGTCCTTCCTATTGCTGATTATTTAGAACCAGGAGGATCGGTGATCCAGCACAGTTCATTCATTTTTTTTTATTTCACCTCAGTGCTTCAATTTTTACGATTCCTTCATACAGTATGCATGAATATTACATATGAAATCACTATGATGAGATATAACTTTTTACTTTAGAAGATTTTGTCTTTAAAAGTCAACATAAAAGATTTTGGTACTCCCACGCTTTTACAACTATTTGTTAATACTTTTATTTTTTTTACCATGTTGACAGATTTGATGGAACTGCTACAATTCAGCATTCCGTAGGTGACGGGGCATGCCGACCTGAATAATCACGACGATGCCGCACACCGGGACAACGTGCTGAATCTGTTTTTCATAAAATTACATGGCCAAAAAAAAAACAATCTATACGTGCTCTTTTTGCGGTTATCAGGCCCCGAAATGGCTCGGAAAATGCCCTGACTGTGATCAGTGGAACTGTTTTTATGAAGAGATACAGAGTAAAACAGCACGTTTTGCTCCTGACTCCTCGCATGCCGGGGAAAATCGTCCTGCTCCCATTACCACAATCTCTTTCAACAAAGAAGACAGGATTTTAACTACCATTACCGAGCTTGACAGGGTGCTCGGCGGTGGTCTGATTCCTGGAGGTATTGTTCTCATAGGTGGGGATCCCGGTATAGGCAAGTCGACCCTTGTACTTCAGGCGCTTATTCATGCGGCAAAACAAAATTTAAAAGTCCTGTACGTTTCAGGTGAAGAATCGCTGAGACAGATCAGAATGCGCGCTGAACGTCTTGATGATCTGCCTGAAAGCCTTTTTATTCTGGCTGAAACCGCACTTGAGAAAATATGTGCTGCAATAAAAGAGTTCACACCCGAAGTGCTTGTTATTGATAGTGTACAGACGGTATACACGTCCGACCTTGAATCCGCGCCGGGAAGCGTCAGCCAGATACGGGAAATATCTTCACGCCTCATTAATCTTGCCAAATCGACTGAAACCGCTTCTTTTTTGATAGGTCATGTCACAAAGGAAGGCTCCATTGCCGGACCCAGGGTAATGGAACATATGGTAGATACGGTACTGTACTTTGAGGGTGATCGCGGTCACGCTTACCGTATACTGCGCGCTGTTAAGAACCGCTTCGGCTCAACAGATGAAATCGGCGTTTTTGAAATGGGCTCAAACGGTCTGAGCGTGGTTGAAAGCCCGTCTGAGCTTTTTATCTCAGAGCGGCCTGAAGACTCACCCGGTTCAATCGTTGTTCCGAGCATTGAGGGTACCCGTCCTATCCTGGTGGAAATACAGGCCCTGGTGGCCCCTACTTCTCTTTCCTTGCCCCGCAGGACCGCCATTGGTGTTGACCACAACAGGGCATCGGTGCTTGTTGCGGTACTTGAAAAAAAGCTCGGCTTGACACTGTACAATCAGGATGTTTTTGTAAACATCGCCGGGGGCGTCCGTTTAAATGAGCCTGGGGTCGATCTTGGTATTATCTGTTCCATAGTATCCAGCAAACTCGACAAGTCAGTACCCGCTAAAACCGTTGTCTGCGGTGAAGTTGGACTGACCGGTGAAATACGTGCCGTCAGTCATATCAGTGTTCGTATCAAGGAGGCATCCAGACTCGGGTTTTCTACGTGCATTGTACCAAAAACCAATATTAAAAATATTCATGCTGATATGGGCATGTCGATTGTTGGTGCATCAACAATACAGGAAGCGGTTGATTATATGTTCAAAAAGTAGTATTTTTTTGTATTGCATACAGAAAGGACAGAAAACACATGTATCCCCTTATAGCCCGTGAAGGATATGCAATCATTGCGATAATCGGTCTCATAGCTGCTGCACTCTTTGTGTTGTCTCTTTTTACCGCTGGCCCGTTGTCGATAGTTTTGAGAAGTTCCGGTTCTGTTTGTGCACTTTTTCTCCTGTTTTCCCTCTATTTTTTCAGGGATCCTGAACGAACGGTACCCCTTGATGCACATGTTCTTATATCTCCTGCGGACGGGACTATTATTGACATAAGCAAAACAGACGAACCCGAGTTCATGAAGGGTCCTGCCGTCCGCGTCGGTATTTTCATGTCGGTATTCAACGTCCATGTAAACAGATCCCCGGTAAACGGCACAGTTGACTTTCTCAAGTACAATCCCGGTAAGTTCTTTTCTGCGTTTAAGGAGAAAGCCTCCGAGGACAATGAAAACCTGCTTCTTGGCATTACGTGCAGTGAACGAACTGAAAAAATCTCAGTTAAATTCATCGCCGGTCTTATCGCCCGTCGTATTGTATTTTATAAAAAGCTCAATGCCCCCATCATCCAGGGCGAACGGATAAACATGATCCGTTTTGGGTCACGTGTTGATTTGTACTGTCCGTTAAACACTGATATCAAAGTTGCTCTCGGGGATAAAGTGACGGCGGGTGTGACGATACTGGCAAGTTTTAAAGATTAGTAAACCGTATCTGTTTTCTCCTTCGGTCCTTACTTTCGATCTCTCCTATAACGAAAGCTTTCTCGTGCAACGCGTGAAGACGCAGCAGTATTTCTTCGACATCCTCTGCGCGCACAACCAGGACCATGCCGATTCCGTTATTAAATGTTCTCAGCATTTCTTCATCATTGATGTTGCCGGCGGACTTAATATACGTAAAAACAGGCTGCGGCTCCCAGCAGTCCATATTAATATGTGCGAGGCAACCAGTGGGCAGGATTCGTGAAATATTGTCAATGAGCCCCCCCCCGGTTATGTGAGCAATACCGTTGATGGAGAAATCACGGAGCAGATTGAGAACAGTCTTAGCATAAATCCGTGTCGGTTTGAGAAGTTCCTCACCCACGCTGCACTGTAATTCATCCACGTAATCGACGCAGCTCATATTCAGTTTGTCAAAAAAAACCTTTCTTGCTAATGACAATCCGTTGCTGTGGATGCCGCTGGATGATATGCCGATTATCTTGTTACCCACGGTAATGGACGTACCGTCAATAATTTTTTCCTTATCAACAACGCCGACAACAAAGCCCGCAAGATCATATTCACCGTCATTGTAAAAGGCAGGCATTTCAGCCGTCTCACCACCGATAAGAGAGCATCCTGAATCTTTACATCCGGCAACAATGCCCCGTACAATGTCCTCAAGGATTTCATGCGCTATCTTTCCCGTTGATATATAGTCAAGCATAAAAAGCGGCTCAGCCCCCTGTACGACGACATCATTTACGCACATAGCAACAAGATCTATACCGATTGTGTCATGTCGGTTCATCATGAACGCAATACGCAGTTTGGTGCCCACACCGTCTGTTGAAGACACAAGAACAGGATTCGCATATTTATCTTTATGCAGGGCAAAAAGGGCACCGAAACCACCGATTCCGGACAGCACCTCGGGTCTGAATGACGGTTTAACCAAGGATTTAAGGGACTTTACAAATTTATCGGCGGCCTTGATGTCCACGCCTGCGTCTTTGTATGTTATCTTCTTATCCATGTGATTGATATATGAAGGTTAGTGTTTTTAATCAGGAAAGTACTTACCCGCGTTGCTGAAGTATGTGATGTGGAATCAGAAAATTGTTTTTGGTCGGGAAGGCGGGATTTGAACCCGCGACTTCATGCTCCCGAAGCATGCGCGCTACCAAGCTGCGCTACTCCCCGAAACCGTAATTACTTTAACTATTAATTGTAAACTAAATTTACCGGGATCACAACCAGAAATCCTCTTTTAAGCAGATATTTTTATTATTATTCTTGTTGAGGTTGTTGCAGTTCCGGTTTCTCTTGCGCAGCGGTACTTTCACGCATTTGTTTTACTTTTTCCATCATGTCTTTCAAATCAGTTGAAAGTTTTTCTGCTTCTTCAAGAAGTCTTTCTCTTTTGAACACATCCTTCTCAACCAGAATATTTACGAGAGCACCCTGCATTATTGTGCTTGTGTTGATCGCATCATAGCATTCGGAGATTCGTTTCTCAAAATCCTGTTTCAGGTAATTAAATGAAAAAAACTGTCCCACAATGACGGCAATCAGTACAATTAATAAAAAACGCGGCGTGTATGAGCTCTTTTCCATCGCTTCCTCACGTATTGTTAAGGTTTAATTTTGACATAAAATACTTCATGGTCTCTGTCATCCCCTTTTCAAAATCAACCTGAGGACTCCAACCGAGCACCCTTTTTGCTTTTTCGATATCAGGCTGACGTACCTTCGGATCATCCTGTGGAAGAGGTTTGGTTATAATTCCTACCGATGCGTCTGCAATAGTCTGTATTTTTTTAGCAAAGTCCATTATGGTCATCTCATGTTGATTACCTATATTGACCGGTCCGTTTTCCTCTGACATGAGCAGCCTGTATATTCCCTCCACAAGATCAGACACATAACAGAAGCTTCTTGTTTGTGAGCCGTCGCCGAATACCGTTAAGTTTTCCCCGCGCAGTGCCTGTGAAAAAAATGCGGGGACAACCCTTCCATCATCAAGGCGCATGCGCGGCCCGTATGTGTTAAAAATTCTGACAATTCTTGTTTCCACACCATGGTAGCGTTGATACGCCATGGTAAGTGCTTCTGCAAAGCGCTTGGCTTCATCATACACACCGCGCGGACCAATGGGGCTCACATTGCCGAAATACTCTTCGGGCTGAGGATGAATCAGGGGATCTCCGTACACTTCCGACGTTGACGCTAAAAGAAACCGTGCTTTTTTAGCCTTGGCAAGGCCCAGTGCTTTGTGTGTTCCCAGCGAACCTACCTTGAGGGTCTGTATGGGCAGTTCCAGATAGTCAATCGGGCTTGCCGGCGATGCAAAATGTAAAATATTGTCAAGTTCTCCCGCCACATATATGTATTCCGTTACATCGTGATGAATAAACTTGAAGTTTTTATTGCCGATCAGGTGAGCTATGTTGTCCATATCACCGGTAATCAGGTTGTCCATACAGATTACTTCGTGCCCCTCTTGAATAAAACGTTCGCAGAGATGGCTGCCGAGGAAGCCGGCACCTCCTGTTATCAATGTACGCATAATTATTTCCCCCTTGCGGTGATTATTTATTTACATACAAAATGCGCAAAAACTTCGCTGCAGAGGCGCCGGGGCGTCTATTTTGTTCCGATTCCAAAATAGTCAAAACCTTTTTTCTTCAGCTTTTTTGAACCATAGATATTCCGCCCGTCAAAAATAACAGGCCGTTTCATGAGCGATGCAATCCTTTCGAAATCAGGCTCGCGAAATTCATTCCATTCCGTTATTACAAGCAGTGCCTCTGCATCCTGTAACACATCGTAATTGCGTTCTCCATAGAAAATACGATCAGAAAATACTTTCCGTGTCTCCGCCATTGCCACAGGATCATAGGCACAGACAACCGCTCCCTCTTTCAGCAGCCTGTCAATGATTACAAGTGACGGGGCATCTCTCATGTCATCGGTCTGAGGTTTGAATGACAGTCCCCAAACAGCTATTTTTTTGTTTTTTATATCACCATCAAAATATTCAAGAACCATATCTGCCAGTACGCTTTTCTGCAGGTTATTAACCTCTTCTACCATGGGAAGTATTTTCATTTCGTAACCGAACTCACGAGACACTTCCACGATTGCACGAACATCCTTGGGGAAACATGAACCGCCGTATCCGACACCGGGGAAAAGAAACGAAGAACCGATGCGAGGATCGGATCCCATACCGATTCTCACCTTCGCGACATCAGCCCCTATCTTCTTGCACAGATTCGCCATTTCGTTCATAAAAGAGATACGCGTTGCCAGCATTGCATTGGCAGCATATTTCGTCAGCTCAGAACTCCTTATATCCATTGCCAGAATCGGCTTTCCCGTTCGTACAAAGGGAGAATAGAGCTCTTTCATCAGCTCTTCAACCCTCGGGTCATCGGTTCCGATGATAATTCTGTCAGGCTTCATAAAATCATCAATGGCGGTGCCTTCTTTCAGGAATTCAGGATTCGACGCCACGTCAAACTGTTCCTTGGTACCCCCGTCTATTATTTCACGGACCTTTTCAGTCGTCCCGACGGGAACAGTGCTTTTGGTAACCACAATTCTGTAGCCGGTCATATACGTTGAGATATCACGTGCAACGGTCCATACATAACTTAAATCTGCCGACCCGTCTTCACGCGGCGGTGTTCCGACGCAGATAAAAACAAACAGCGCGTTTTCAATAGCGGATTTTATGTCCGATGTAAATCTGAGGCGACCCTCCTTGACATTACGCTTAATGAGCTCATCAAGACCGGGCTCATAGATCGGTACCTTGCCCTGATTGAGGCATGCAATTTTCTCGTTATTATTATCAACACAAACCACATCATTTCCTGTCTCGGAAAAACATGTTCCCGTAACGAGTCCGACATACCCTGTTCCAATAATGGTTATTTTCATGGTACCTCCCTTTCATTGGCTACGCATATATTCATTTAACGCATCTTCCCAAAATCTCATATGTTCACCGGTCGTTTGTGCAAACTTGCCGCAGTCAAGCACGGAATATGCAGGCCGCTGAGCGGGCCGATCCATCTGATCGGTAGTAATGGGAACAATTGGTACCGGTTTTCCTGAAAGCTCTCTGATTTTGACGGCAAATTCGTACCAGGTACATGCTCCTGCATTACATACATGAAATACTCCCCGGGCAGACAACCTGATGAGTTCTTTAATTGCCCGGGCCAGGTCGACCGTATATGTTGGAGATCCGGTCTGATCATGTACTACGCTTATTTCCTCTTTCTCCTCCAAAAGTCTTAGTATCGTTTTAACAAAATTATTACCTGACTCGCCGAAAAGCCAGGATGTTCTCACAATAGCATACCGATCAAGGATTTTCCGCACATGCTGCTCACCTTTAAGTTTTGACAGACCGTAGACCGAAAGTGGCTGTTCAGCATCGGTTTCTTTATAGGGCACGTCTTGTTTGCCGTCGAATACAAAATCTGTGCTGACGTGATACAGCACGCTTTGGTTATCACGGCATGCCAGTGAAATATTTTTTGCTCCCATGGCATTTACGGCAAAGGCCTGCTCACGTTTTGTCTCACATCCGTCCACATCGGTAAAAGCAGCACAATTCACAACAACATCGGGACCAATGTTACGCACAGTGCTTTGTACCGTTGCAAAATCACATATGTTTAGGTCCTGCTCCGCCGGCGTGTAAAGCTCACAGGCCCCCTCAAGTTCACGTATAAGGTCTGTTGCCAGCATACCGCTCGAACCGGTTATAAGCACCTTCATAAACTGTTTCTGTCTCCGTACCACCGTTCATAAAACTCACGGTATTCACCTGTTTTAATCTTTTCCCACCAGGATTTGTTATCACAATACCATGCAACCGTCTCTTTCATCCCCGTGGTGAAATCATATTTTGCGGACCAGGAAAGTTCCTTTTGCAATTTTGTGCAGTCTATTGCATATCGTCTGTCATGGCCGGGTCGGTCTTTAACATAGGTTATAAGCTCTTCCGATTTTTCCAGTTCTGCCAGAATATGCTCTGTTATTGCACGGTTTGTCTGCTCACAGTTCCCGCCGACATTATAAACGTCTCCCGGGCGCCCCCTGTGAAGCACGATATCTACTGCACGGCAGTGATCTTCAACGAAAATCCAGTCACGCACATTCAGCCCGTCTCCATAAAGCGGGAGCTGACAGTCGGAAAGGGCGTTGGTTATGAACAGCGGTATGAGCTTTTCAGGGAATTGAAAGGGGCCGTAATTGTTGGAACAGCGGGTTATTATTGCTGGCAGCCCGTAGGTCTCAAAATATGAGCGGACTAAGAGATCGGCACTTGCCTTGCTCGCTGAATAGGGGCTGTTTGGCGCCAGAGGAGTTTTTTCAGTGAAATATCCCGTTTCACCCAATGAACCGTATACCTCATCGGTTGAAATCTGTAAAAAGCGCTTTACAGTATGTCGCAGCGCGCTGTCAAGGAGGACCTGCGTGCCGATAATATTTGTTTCCACAAAAATCCTTGAGTTGTCAATGCTTCTATCAACATGTGACTCTGCTGCAAAATTAACAATAGCATCAATGCCGTCAGCGACAATGCCGTCCACCAGTTCGGGATGCGTAATATCTCCGCGTATAAAATGATAGGTGTTACTTTCTTCAATATCCTTAAGGTTCTCCAGATTGCCGGCATAGGTAAGCTTATCAAGGTTTATGATGGTATATCCGGGATACGTGTTTCTTATGTGCCGGATAAAATTAGAACCAATAAAACCGGCCCCGCCGGTAACAAGTAGTTTCATCGTAAAAATCCATAACTGTTAGCGTAATTCATATAATAAAATTTATTAAAATTACAAAAAAACAACTCTCCCAGTCAAGTTATTTGTTGTTCAGCGGTCGGTATGTTTTTTTTGGAAACGTATCTGGTGATCGTTTTCCAGATACTGTCTTTTCCCTCACCGGTCATTGATGAGAAAAGAACTATAGCATCCCTGTCCAGAAAGCGTCTCCATGTATCAAAAGACTTTTTTTTCATGTTTTTTTTAAGCTTATCTGCTTTTGTCAATACTATCAGGCTCTGTATGCCGTGCAGGTCAAGCCACTCAACAAAGGCTGCTTCATCATCACGGGGGTCACGCCTTGAATCGATAATAAGAATAACCAGTCTAAGGGGGGGTCGGTCTTCCAAATATCCTTCAATGAGGTGCTGCCAGTGCTTCTTAACGGAAGCGGGTACCTTTGCGTAGCCGTATCCGGGAAGATCAACAAAGAAAAAGGAATCGTTTACCGTTATAAAATTGATAGCCTGGGTACGCCCGGGAGTTGAGCTTGTTTTAGCAATCCCCTTTCTGTTCAGCAGCGTGTTGATAAGGGTTGACTTACCCACATTTGATCTGCCGGAAAAGGCGATCTCCGGTTTGTGATCGTTTGGCAGATGTGCCAGCTTATAAACACTTTTTAAGAATTTTGCCTCTGTAATTTTCATACCATATCATTCATGAATATTGGTGTTGCTATTTTAATGTGGCAGCCACATCCTTTAGTCCCGCAACGCTTCCTGCACGCTTTCCTTGTAATGCGTCATCATCTGCAGCGTCACGGGACCTGGTTTTCCATCGCCGATCACCCTATCATCAACGAGAACAAGGGGCATTATTTCCATAAGTGAATTGGTTAAAAATGCTTCTTCAGCACGCATAAGGTCATCATGAAACAGATCCTTCTCCTTGCAGTGAATGTTTTTATCCTTTGCAAGCTGTATTACCACATCCCGGGTAATACCATCGAGTATTCCTGCATGTAACGGCGGGGTGACTATTTTTTTATTTTTTACAATAAAAAGATTACTTGTCGCCCCTTCGGCTATCTGCCCCGAGGTATTAAGAAACAGGGCCTCATCAACACCCTTTTCCCGTGCTTCTATACGTCCAAGGATATTCTCAAGATAGTTAAGACTCTTTATTGAAGTGACAACGGAATGGACATTGCGCCTGCTTGATGCAAAACATGCCCGAATTCCCCTTTCATACAGCATCTTTTTAGTTGAATCAAAGGGACGTGCAAGTATCAGGATATCGGCATGAGCTCCCGAAGGAGGTGTCGGGCCGTCGGCACCATGCCTGAATCCAAGGATTTTTATGGACGCGTCATATAAACGGTTCTTTCTGATCAGCCCACGCACCGCATCATATATATCCTGCTGTTTCAACTTTGTAACAATCTTAAGTGTTTTCAGTCCGTTAAAAAATCGTTGCATGTGTCTGTCGAACCTGAATACAGAACGGTTGTATGAACGTATGGTCTCAAACACACCGTCACCATAATGCAGGGCACGACTGAACGGTGATAGAGAAAAATCGTTTTCCTGCACAAATGTTCCGTTGTGAAAAACAGTCATTCTTTTATGCATCACACTCGTTTTGTTTGTACATTATCTGTTCGCATCTAAGGGCTGTTCAGTCCGAGATCGGCAATTTCCCGCATATCAATGACGCTATTCCTGCCCTTGGTTGTTAAATAATTCCCCACCATAACACCATTTGCACCGGATACGTACATAAGAGGCTGCAGTGTTCTTAAGGCTACCTCCCGGCCACCGCATATGCGTATCTCTTTTGTGGGCAACAGAAATCTGTAAACGGCAATTGTTTTCAACAATTCAAGGGGCGTGACAAGGGGGCTGTTTTCCAGTGCGGTGCCGGCAATGGGATTGAGAAAATTTAGGGGAATTGAATCAACATCAAGATTTTTAAGTGCATATGCAAGCTCCAGCCGCTGCTGAGGTGTCTCGCCCAATCCGAAAATACCGCCTGCGCAAACCTCGAATCCCTCTTCCTGCGCATGTCGTATAGTGGCAACCCGATGCGCAAAAGAATGTGTTGAGCATACAGAGGGGAAAAAGCTTTCAGCAGTTTCCAAGTTATGGTGGTATCGCTTCAGTCCGGAATCGCGCAACTGCCTGAATTGGTCCCGTCCCATTATACCCAATGACGCACACGGATTAAGGCCGTCTATATCGTTGATCTTTTGAACCATTGCACATATTTTTTTGAATGTGCTTTTTCCGGTTATTCCACGTCCACTGGTAACTATGCTGAAACGATGAACGCCGTTCTTTTTGCTGCGCCGTGCGTGGCGGAGGATATCCTTTATAGCAAGCATCGGGTATGTCTTAATTCTTGTATCATAGCGCGCGGACTGGGCGCAAAACGTACAGTCTTCCGAGCATTTACCTGACCGCGCGTTGACAATGGCGCACAGGTCAATATCAGGGCCGTGAAAATGCTGCCTAATCAAATTCGCATGGGAGACGAGCAGCATTATATCGGTATGCTCTTTCAGCGAAATAAGCCACTGAGCCTCTTTAGGAGTAATGCTTCTGCCGTTTACTGCCTTATCGCACAGCTCGGCAATAAACACACTGTTGCTCTTTTTTTTTCTCATATAAACGTTCGGCTATCTTCAACCCACCATGTATCTTTTATCCACATGCGCTCACAGCCTCAGAGAGACATCGCCGCAAAGTATTTCCTGCTGTGCGCCCGACGTGTCGACAAGCATAAGGTGTCCGTTGTCCGTTATGCCGGCAACCGTCCCGTTAATTGTTTTATCACCGGCAATCACGGAAACAGGACGGTTCAGTATCATCGAGTACTGCTCCCACTGCATTCTCAAATCATTATTCCCGTGATCCTTGAGTGCCGTATAGCCGGTATCAATTTCCTCCAATATCGCTTTAAGCAGCGCAAGGCGCGGCACCTCTTTTCCAAGCACTTCACAAAGCGATGTGGCAATATCCTTCAACGCCGATTGCCCGCCGGTTTTAAAATTAACATTGATTCCTATACCGACAACGGCATGCAGAATTCGATCAAAATCGGCCGAAAACTCAGTTAGAATACCGCATATCTTTTTTTTGTTCAGGTATATGTCATTGGGCCATTTAATCTGAGAACGCAGCCCGCACTGCCTTTCAATCGCGCGCACCACGGCAACAGATGTCATCATGGTGAGTCTGAATATAGATGAGGTATCAAGGGGCGGATAAAAAATCAGTGAACACAGGATATTTGTTCCCGGCGTTGATAGCCAGGAGCGGTTCATCCTTCCCCTGCCCCTGCTCTGGTGATCCGCAACCACAAGCGCACCATCCGTAACACCTGAAAGCGCGAACTCTTTTGCAATTCGGTTAGTGGAGTCAATGGTGTCAAAAGAAAATATCTCCTTCGCGATACCGCGGGTCTCAAGACCCGCCTGAATTACCGGGGCAAAAAGCACATCCGGCACTTCACTAAGGCAGTAACCTTTCCTGATGCTCGCGTCAATTATAAAACCACGTTTTCTTAAGTCGCTGATCTGTTTCCATACACCCGCCCGTGAAATACCGGCTACCTTTGAAAAAAGCTCACCGGGAACAAACTTGCCGCAGTTTTCAATGAGCATGTCCAGTATTGTTTCTTTGCTGCACCGTTGTTTTTTCAGTTCCATGAACGTTTCTCAGCCGGTTTGCCGCGCTGCAGGGCGTGTCTGAAATTTTTTCAAATATACCATAAGTATTGAAATCGCGGCAGGCGTCACCCCGGAAATCCGTGATGCCTGCCCGATAGATGTCGGCCGTACAGTATGCAGCTTCTCCTTAACTTCCGTGCTCAGTCCGGGTATACAGCTGAAATCTACCGATTGGGGTATTGTCGTTCCTTCCAGTTTTCTGAATTTATCAATCATTTCCTGCTGGCGTGCAATATATCCCTCGTATTTCACGTGTATACCGACCTGCTCAAGCACGTCATCAGGAATGTTTTCAGGCACCAAATCAATCTCATGAAAGGCTTTATAATCTATTTCCGGACGCTTCATGAGTTCCCTCAGCGTAACAGAATTCTTAATGTCATTAGTCCCATGACTTTGCAGCCAATGGTGTATTTTTGTTGATGGTGTAATTTTTATGTCCTTAATTCTTTTATGTTCACGTTGAATCATTTCTTGTTTGAGCTCAAATTTCTTAAAGCTATCCCCGTCCACAAGCCCTATCCTGTATCCCTTTTCAGTAAGTCTCTGGTCCGCATTGTCCTCCCTGAGCATAAGCCGGTACTCAGCCCTTGAGGTGAACATACGGTACGGTTCCAGTGTCCCTTTGGTCACAAGATCATCAATCAGCACACCGATGTAGGCCTCTGACCTGTCAAGGACAAAGGGCGTTTGCCTTTTGATGTTAAGCGCGGCGTTGATACCTGCCATGATGCCCTGGGCACCCGCCTCTTCATATCCTGACGTTCCGTTTATCTGTCCCGCAAAATAGAGACCGGTGATCTTCTTGGTCTCAAGCGTCGGTTTTAACTGCACTGGGTTTACAAAATCATATTCAATGCCGTATCCCGGCCTCATTATCTCAGCACGCTCAAGGCCCTTAATACTTCTCAGCATCCGCAGCTGTATATCAAGAGGAAGGCTGGTTGGAATGCCGTTCGGATACACTTCTGTTGTATGATATCCTTCAGGTTCTATAAAAATCTGATGCCGTTTTTTTTCCGGGAAACGCTTTACCTTGTCCTCAATTGACGGGCAGTACCGGGCGCCGGTACCTTTGATAATGCCGGTATATAAGGGAGAACGGTCAAAACCCTCCTCAATGATCTTATGCGTTGTTTCATTGGTGTAGGTAATATAGCACGGCTCCTGTTTCTGCTCTATTTTCTCTGTTGTAAATGAAAAAGGACGAGGGCGGCTGTCCCCGTCCTGCCTTTCCATAACATCAAAATTTATTGTTTGTGCATCAAGGCGCGGCGTTGTCCCCGTTTTAAGCCTTCCCAGCTCAAATTCAAGTCGTCTCAATGATTCAGCTATACCCACGGCAGGCATTTCACCAAGCCTGCCGGCTGGGAATCGCGTAAGGCCGATGTGAATAAGACCGTTCATAAATGTCCCGGGTGTTAAAATAACGGCCTTTGAGTAGAACCTCTCTCCGATAGCCGACTCTACGCCGACCACACGATCGTTCTCCACCAGGATTTTTTCAATAAGCGCCTGTTTAATATCAAGATTTTCGGCATGTTCCAGAATATTTTTTATCCACAGTCGATACATCTGGCGGTCTGCCTGGGCCCTGGATGATCTGACGGCAGGTCCCTTCTTTGTGTTGAGCATACGAAACTGAATCCCTGTTTTGTCAATGGCCTTACCCATTATACCGCCAAGAGCGTCTATCTCTCGTACAAGCTGTCCCTTTGCCAGACCTCCTATTGCCGGATTGCAGGACATAAGCCCTATGGTATCGAGGTTTATAGTCACGAGTAACGTGTGACATCCCATGCGGGCTGCAGCAAGACATGCCTCATATCCCGCATGCCCGCCACCGACAACGATCACATCATATTTTTCCATATACGAAAACATATTGTTTCAAATCACCATTGCTGCTGTTTATCATAAAAAAAATATATTAGCATAAAGTAACATACTATGTGTACTCTATTTTTTTCTGCCGGACCTTCCCTGCACGTGAACATTTTTTCTATAAACATCTTTACATTTTTCCGTCTACTTGTTACTTCTGGATCTGTCACAACAGGTACCTATTTTACTGGAGGAACAAATGAAAAGTTATAGAAAAGAACTATGGTTTAACATTCCAACCAGACGAGCATTCATCAATATTACACCACACGTGCAGGACTGCTTGAAAGAAAGCGGCATACGCGAGGGATTGATTCTCATCAACGCCATGCACATTACAGCGTCTGTGTTCATTAATGATGATGAATCGGGACTGCACCAGGACTATGAAAAATGGCTCGAACAACTCGCACCCCACAAACCGATATCTCGGTATCTGCACAACCGCACCGGTGAAGACAATGGAGATGCCCATCTGAAGCGGCAGGTTATGGGACGAGAGGTTGTTGTTGCCGTAACCGACGGGAAACTCGATTTCGGTCCCTGGGAGCAGATCTTTTATGGTGAGTTTGACGGGAAAAGGCGCAAAAGAGCGCTGGTTAAAATAATCGGGGAATAAGATAACCACTGTTGATGCAACAGTCTATCGTCCGCTGGTTGCTTGTCTATGTGCATCTGAAATTGCTGAAGCGATTATCTTTCCCATCCGTCTATACCCTTCAATGTTAAGGTGTACACCGTCACCGATAGTGCACGCTTCATCAAGCATACCCTGATGGTCCTCAAGTACGGCAAACAAATCAGCAACCACGACCCTGCTGTAATGCTTGCCCAAAGACCTGATACCTTGATTAATTCGTTTAATCATTGTGACATATTCCAAAAAACGTGTAGGCGGAACCGTTGCCAGCACTAAAGAAACACCTTTTTCACAACAAAGCGTACACCCATACCGCAAGTTCTCAACAACCTTCTGCCCGTCACAGCAACCCAGGTCATTGCTGCCCCCCTGAAGGATGACAACATCAATATCGTCTTTTTGCAGAAACAGCCCCAGTCGATTGACGATACCCCCGGTTGTGTCTCCGCATATCCCTTTGTTGATACAGGAACAGGTAACTGTCACACCCATTTTCCCAAGCTCTTTTGCCAACCAGAACTGGTATGACGACTCTGGATTGCCCCCATACAGTAGATCGTGATCAGGATAGCCCGCGCTGTGTGAATCTCCGATACATAATAGTCTAATTTTTTCCATTAGATAGCATCTAACTTCTTATTTCAAGCTTGCGTTCTTCTTCATAAATTACTACGTATACTATTTTTTTAAAGATTAATCAAAAATAACCGAAAATTAAAATTAGATGCAATAAATATATTGCATCTAATTTACTATTTTATATCTATATTTAATAAAAATAGAACGAACTGAACTGCAATGACAGAACATGCCGATAATAATAGTGCGTCTGTCCAAAATCATTCAGGCGAAGAATCACTCCAGACAATAATTGTCTATGATAAGGAGGATGACAAGGGCAGGATCACGATCAATGAGACCGTGGATAAGACAAAGGCCTTCATCAAATTATCCTCTACTTCTTCCCAAAAGAAATATTCAAAAGATTATATACTGAGTATTTTAAATGAACTGAGTATCAATACCGGCGTGCGTGATAAGGTTGTCGATATTACCCTCGCACATCTCTATAAAAAAACGTACAGCACCACCGACCTGCTGCTCATCGCAGAAGGCCGGACGCCTGTTCACGGCATAAATGGAAGCTGCGAGGTTCTTTTTGATCAAAAAAAACCCTTTGTGGAAAAAGATCAGCCCCTTATAAGGCTCACTGAACCCTCTGTCGGTAAGCCGGGACTCGATATTTATGGCAATATGGTACAACCCACACCTGGAAAATCCGCAAAAATAACCGTTAGTGAAAATGTCTACAAGAAGAAAGGCAACGAGTTTTGCAGCAATATAATCGGTACGGCATCTTTTAAAGACAATGTTTTATCGGTTCAAAAGACCCTTGACATACACGTTAGTGAGGACAGAATGCAGGGGACCCTCACCTATACAGGAGAGGCACAGCTTGATGAAAAGAAAATAATCGATGAACTGCACATAAAAAACATACATCACGGCATAGACCATAAAAACATTGATTTTATTGTAAAGACTTTTAATGCAAAAGGTGAACCGGTTATCAACTTCCCTGTTGCCAATGGAACTCCCATCCAGGAAGGAAGAGACGGAGAGATAACTTTCTTAATTGAGACGGATACAGAACCTTCCTATAAGGAAAACGAGGACGGGAGTATCGACATTCGTGAAACGGGCATCACCCAGAGTGTTTCAGAAGATACCGAGCTTGCTTTTATGGTTCCCCATGTTGATCCTGTGCCGGGAAAAGACATTTCAGGTAAGGTCCTACCGGTGCAGCCGGTCAAAAAACCAACGCTTAAAGCGGGGAAAAACATACGGGTATCAGGAGACGGCATCCACTTTTTTGCTGCCTCAAGCGGCCGTCCCATTGTAGAAGAAGGCCCGCTTGAATCAAAAATCAGCGTTAACGAGGTTTTCTCAATTTCCCGTGATCTTAATCTTGCGGTGGGCAACATAGATTTCGACGGCGTTGTTGAGATCGGAGGTGATGTAGAGGATGGATTCAAAGTTAAAGCATCAAAATCCATACTCATAAAAGGACTGGTAGGGGCCAGCGAGGTCGAAGCCGGGCTTGATATTCAAATAAACGGCGGCTGCAACGGTAAGGGAACATCTACCATTGTGTGCGGCAGGAACCTTACCGCACGTTATCTGAACGAGGTTAGTGTTGTTTCCAAAGGCGATATTATCGTGATAAACGAAATTGTCAACTGTGACATACAAACCCTCGGCCGTGTTATTGTTAAGAACGGGTCCATACGGGGTGGGACAATAACAGCAAAAAAAGGTATCGAGGGCCTGCATTTCGGCTCTGACATGGGAGTTAAAACCGTCCTTATACCCGGCAAGGATTATGAGCTTGCAGAGCAGTGCAGAGAAATTGAGGATAAAATTATTAAAATAAACAACGAGCTTACTGATATAAACAAGAGAATAGCACCGCTGCTGAAAAACAAAGAGCTTATTGCACAGCTTCCCCAGGAACAGAGAGAAAAACTTAAAGAAACGATTAACTACCTTAAGCAGCTCAAAGCAGATAAGGAAACCTATAATACAGAAAAGAATGATCTTATCGATGCTGCAATGCAGGATGCAATCGGAGAAGTGGTGGCCTTTGGGTATGTTTATCAGGGTGTTATACTGAAGATACTGCAGTCACGCCGGGAGATAGCCAGCGTTATCGAAGGACCGCTGCGACTGTATGAAGAAAATGAAAGGATTTCTGTTGAGCCGTATTCAGCGAATGACAAAAGCAAAAAATATCAAACAGATTCATCCAAACAAACGGTGGGCGTATAGTTGTTTTCTTGCCACTCAACCAAGCTTTTCCATTTCGCCGGCTGGAATATCAAAGTTGGAATAGACATTCTGGGCGTCATCTGATTCTTCCAGGGCTTCCATAAGGCGAAGCATCTGCTCGGCTTCCCTGCCTGCAAGCTTGACGGTATTTTGGGGAACCATGGTAATCTCTGCAACACTGTACTTTGGCAGCCCCTCTGTAGTGTCGATGCCCTCTTTTACCGTGTAAAAATCTTTTAAGCTTGTCATAACCGTGCGGGTATCATCATCTTCAATGATATCCTCGGCACCGGCATCAAGGGCCGCTTCCATCAGTTGTTCTTCGTCTATTGCATCTTTATCATAAACGATTATTCCCTTTTTATCAAACATGAATGCAACACAATTTGACTCGCCGAGTTTTCCATTGTTTTTTGTAAAGATATGTCGCACCTCTGCCGCTGTCCTGTTTTTATTGTCCGTTAGTACTTCAACCATTACTGCCGCACCTCCCGGACCATAACCTTCATAAACAATTTCTTCGTATGATACGCCTTCAATCTCACCGGTTCCCTTTTTAATGGCTCTGTCAATATTATCCTTGGGCATATTCTCAGCTTTTGCAGCTGCAATGGCGGTACGAAGTCGTGGATTGCCTTCCGGATTTCCTCCTCCCATTCGAGCAGCGATGGTTAACTCTTTTATAAGTCTGGTAAAAACCTTACCCCGCTTTGCGTCCGCTGCGCCTTTTTTTCTTTTTATGGTGCTCCACTTGGAATGTCCGGACATATTTCACCCCGTAAAATATTTTTAGTTAATGAAAACGCTTATTTATGAAAATAAGGTGGTTCTTAATTCTATTTTCACATATCCGCATCTTTCTTTAACCTACCATAGTTACTTTCTTTTTCAAATAAAAAAAAGACCTATCGATTTGATAGGTCTTTAAAAGATGTTCCGGCGACGTCCTACTCTCCCACAGGGTCTCCCCGGCAGTACCATCGGCGCTGTAGAGCTTAACTACCGTGTTCGAAAAGGGAACGGGTGTTGCCTCTACGCTATCGTCACCGAAAATTTCTTACATATGATAGATTGAAATATTTTCATTAAGCAATTAGTAGTAAAATAAAATGGTCAAGCCTCACGACCTATTAGTACAGGTTAGCTAAGCTGGTTACCCACCTTACACCTCCTGCCTATCAACCTGGTAGTCTTCCAGGGGTCTTCAGTTTCGCTGTTTCCAGCGAAAAGGGATATCTTATCTTGAGGTTGGCTTCCCACTTAGATGCTTTCAGTGGTTATCCATTCCGAACATAGCTATCCAGCTGTGCTTCTGGCGAAACAACTGGTGCACTAGAGGTTCGTCCACCCCGGTCCTCTCGTACTAGGGGCAGCTCCTCTCAAATATCCTACGCCCACGGCAGATAGGGACCGAACTGTCTCACGACGTTCTAAACCCAGCTCACGTACCGCTTTAATTGGCGAACAGCCAAACCCTTGGGACCTTGTTCAGCCCCAGGATGCGATGAGCCGACATCGAGGTGCCAAACCTCCCCGTCGATGTGGACTCTTGGGAGAGATCAGCCTGTTATCCCCGGAGTACCTTTTATCCGTTGAGCGACGGCCCTTCCATACGGAACCGCCGGATCACTAAGACCTGGTTTCCCACCTGCTCGAGATGTCTCTCTCGCAGTCAAGCTCCCTTATGCCTTTGCACTCTACGGCTGGTTTCCAATCAGCCTGAGGGAACCTTAGCACGCCTCCGTTACATTTTAGGAGGCGACCGCCCCAGTCAAACTACCCACCAGACAATGTCCCCGACCCGGATAACGGGTCTAGGTTAGAATCCCAGAAGAATCAGGGTGGTATTTCAAGGTTGGCTCCATGCAAACTAGCGTCCACACTTCAAAGCCTCCCACCTATCCTACACAAATTGTCCCAAAACTCACTGTCAAGCTATAGTAAAGGTTCACGGGGTCTTTCCGTCTAACCGCGGGTAAACGGCATCTTCACCGCTATTGTAATTTCGCTGAGCCTCTTGTTGAGACAGCGCGGAAATCGTTGCGCCATTCGTGCAGGTCGGAA
>Ga0272442_10000006_pt1:275000-344216 | contig 344216 bp, 313 predicted proteins | sample SSMForm2O_FD_200262 | JGI IMG/M metagenome (GOLD analysis project Ga0272442, IMG submission 200262) | Marine sediment archaeal communities from Little Sippewissett salt marsh, Falmouth, MA, United States - SSM-Form-2O | ecosystem: Environmental > Aquatic > Marine > Wetlands >...
GTATGCCTGGAGAAGCATATAATTAAATTCTATAAAATTAAGTCCTGTTTCAAGCCTCATTTTATAAGATTCCGCTGCAATCATGCGGTTGACACTGAAATAACGTCCAATATCGCGCAAAAACTCTATATATTTTATAGGTACAAGCCACTGAGCATTATTGAGCATTAAGGCATTTTCCTCAGTACTGAAATCTATATACTGTGAAAACTGCCTTTTAATATGTTCGGCATTTTTTTCTATCTCGTCATGGGACAAAATTTGTCTCATTTCATTTTTTCCGCTGGGATCCCCGATTAAAGCAGTACCGCCACCCACGAGTATTATCGGCCGGTGGCCGTTTTGCTGTAAATGCGCTAAGGCCATAACCGGCAACAGGTGTCCCACATGGAGGCTTGATGCGGTCGGGTCAAACCCTGCATAACAGGTAATATTTCCGTCAAACAAACCGGCAAGTGCCTTTTCATCGGTTACCTGCTCAACAAAACCTCGCTCCTCAAGAATATGAAAAACATTTTTTGCCATAACTGCTCTCTGCCAATCGTATGTAATTATTTGTAATCAACCTGTAACCTTTTGATATGGCGTGCTTTTCCTGATTCCGTGTCAATTTCAATCAAAACGCCATTCAAACATAAATCTTTTTCTGCCACGCCTGAATGTATGGGTATCTGTTTCGCAAAACGCTCCAGCATAACCTCTTTTCTCATACCTATTACCGAGTCAAAGGGCCCCGTCATTCCTGCATCGGAAATATAGGCTGTTCCACAGGGCAGAATTTTGTCATCGGCTGTTTGAACATGGGTGTGTGTGCCGATAACAGCACTTACCAAACCGTCAAGCATCCACCCCATGCTGATCTTTTCAGAGGTTGCTTCAGCGTGCATATCGACAACAATAACCGGTGTTTCGCACACCATCTTTTCAATTTCACCCTTTACAGCAGCAAATGGACAGTCAATCGGATCCATAAAGATCCGTCCTGAAAGATTTATAATCCCGATCGTTTCTCCGCCTGTTGTACGAAATAGCAGACTGCCGCTTCCGGGTGCACCGGCAGGATAATTCAACGGCCGCAGAAGACGCGGCTCTTTTTTTATATACGGGATAATCGTCTTTTTATCCCAGATATGGTTGCCGGATGTTATAACGTCGACACCGTTTTCAAAGAGCGTCTTTGCAGCACCAGGCGTTATACCAAAACCTCCCGCGGCATTCTCCCCATTTGCTATAACAACATCGGTCCCGTACTGCTCAATAAGGCCGGGAAGTATGTTGGTTACAATCTCTAGTCCCGGTTTTCCTACAATATCAGCAATAAACAGCAGATTCATCTTTCTTGTTGTCTAACGCAGAAGTCCTGTTTGCACTGTTTTTATTTTGCGTATTCCACGGCTCTTGTTTCACGAATAACCGTAACTTTTATCTGGCCTGGATATGTTAATGATTCCTCAATTTTCTTTGCCACATCTTTTGACATTACTACAGAACCGTCATCGGAAACATCTTTACTTGCCACCATGACCCGGATCTCCCTGCCTGCCTGGACAGCATAGGATTTCGAAACACCGGGAAAGGAATTAGCAATTTCTTCAAGCTCCTTAAGATGCTTTACATAAGTAACAAGCATTTCCCTGCGTGCACCCGGCCGTGCAGCAGACAGTGCGTCAGATGCCTGAACCAATACGGCAAGGACTGTTTGGGGCTTCATATCGTCGTGATGTGCAGATATCGCATGGACTATCTCTTCAGACTCGCCGTGTTTTTTCGCAAGATCAGCACCGATAAGGGCGTGCGATCCCTCAACCTCATGGTCGATTGCTTTGCCGATATCGTGAAGCAACCCTGCCCTCTTCGCTGTTTTCACATTGATTCCCAACTCAGCGGCCATCATACCGCACAAAAATGAAACCTCAAGGGAATGCTGCAACACGTTCTGATCATAACTCGTACGGTATTTCAACCTTCCCAGCAAACGGATCAATTCGGGATTTATTTTCTGAATACCAACATCAAAGGTAGCCTGCTCACCGGCCTCACGAATGGTTATCTCCATCTCCTGTTTTACTTTTTCAAAAATCTCTTCAATACGCGCTGGATGGATGCGACCGTCGGTAATCAGGCGTTCAAGGGAAATGCGTGCTACCTCCCGGCGGATCGGATCAAAAGAAGATATGAGAATTGCTTCAGGGGTATCGTCAATGATGAGATCAACGCCTGTAAGCTGTTCTATCGCCCTGATATTCCTACCCTCCCGTCCGATAATTCTTCCTTTCATTTCATCATTAGGAAGATTGACAACAGACACCGTTTTTTCTGCAACATAATCAGCACTATAGCGCTGAATGGCCACTGCGATAATATTTCGGGCTATCTTGTCGGCATTTTCCTTTGTTTCTTCCTCAATTCTCCGTATGGTCCGGGCAGAATCATGTTTTGCTTCATTTTCCAAACTCTGCATAAGCAGTTTTTTGGCCTCTTCCGAGGTAACGCCGGAAATCTTCTCGAGAAGCTTTTTTTGTTCATCCAATGCAACAGAGTATTTCTGTTCCATATCTCTAACGCGTTTTTCCTGGTATTCCAACGTCTTTTCACGCTTTGCAATTACAATCTCTTTTTGATCAATTAAATTAACCTTCTTTTCAAGATTCTCTTCTTTATGATTGAGCCTTTTTTCAAGTTTTTGAAGATCGTACTTTTTGTTGCGCGTTTCCTTCTCAAATTCGGCTTTTGAGCGATACAGTTCTTCCTTCGCTTGAAGCTTTGCTTCCTTTTTTAGGGTGTCAGCCTCCTTTTTTGTTTCCTGAAGTATTTTTTCTGAAATTTCTTTTGCAGAAGAAACTTTGTTCTCAATAAATTTCTTTCTGATGAAAAATCCTATAACAATCCCAACGGGTACGCATAAAATTATGACTATTATTAAAGATAATATTGATTCCAATAAAAATATCCTCCTTCTATATACATAATGTACATTAATTGATTACGTATTCTCCAGCACTATGCAGCACACAAAAATCACCGTGCATTAGCCCGGAGAGCACTTTTACATACAGTTATTGCTTTTGGTATGTCGGCAATAGAAGGTTTAAGAAGGGTCTCTGAAGGAAAAAAATTTAACGTATAAGAAAGTACCCTAAAAGGATGCAATCTCTTGAAAAATCAACGTTTTGAGAATAAAGAAAACGAATAGTAATATTTTTCATAATCCCCTTATGTATATTAAAAATAGAATTATTCGTTATTGTTTGATTATTTATATCCTTCGAGATTCCGTCTTACTCCTGCCTGGTGTATCTAGTTGCCGGTCCTATTTATAGTAATAATATAATAATTAGGAAAAACCTCCAAATTTTAGTTTGAAAAAAAACTAAATATGCGAATCTATCAACGCTGCAAGACTCGCAGATTTATTTTCAACAGATTCCGTTAATCCGTTAATTTGATCCTCTTTTTTTATACAATCATCAGCCAGATTCAAAGCAACAAGAATCATAAGATTATATGTAGTTATTGAACCGCTTGATTGATGTTCAACTTCTTCTATTTTGTTATTTATATACTTCTCAACCCGGGATATGTATTCTTTGTCATGACTTCCCTTCAGGAAGAACTTCTGGCCCATGATTTCTATTTGCGTTGATTCACCCATTGTGTATATTCCGTTATCTAAATCAAGCCCAGTGTTTCTATCTTAGTTATCAGGCCATCCAGTTTCCGCTTAATTATATCCCGTTCTTTTACTAATGTGTCCAGCTGTTTTTTTATTTCTTGTTTTTCCCGGTCTTTTTTTAACATTTGTGATTCAAACTTTTCTTTGTCTTTCTTGATTGTATCATATTCCCGTATGATTGTTTCAATCTTTTTTGAAAGATTCTCAAACTGGTCCAGTTGCATATATTTCACACCTTCAGAGTGCACACATTCTAGCCTGTTTTGTATTTATATAGTTAATTTAAAGACTTATTATACTAAAGTCAAGTAATTTCTCATAAAGTATTTTTAACAACCCATCCTATAAATACATTACAGTACCACATAAAAAATTTCACTGGTCATCGCCAAATATGTCAAGTAATCATTTTTGTCTTTTACATCACAATATTGTGCATAAAACATCTTCCATACGTGTACCCCCGTGAAGTTAGTATTGACATTACAGGAAAAAGATTATACAAAAAAATGTAATTTATAATTTCATGTTTCCCGAGGAGAATACTCTGCCATGTTCGGACTTGGTATGCAGGAACTAATCATAATTCTCGTAGTTGCCTTAATCGTCATTGGTCCAAAAAAAATGCCTGATCTCGCTCGCGGCCTAGGCAGAGCAATCCGGGAATTCAGACGCGCAACAGATGACATAAAACAGAACTTTGATGTGGATGTAGGCGATCTTGATCCCAGATCTGTTATTAAATCAGCTAACGCTCCGCCGCCACCCCCCAAAGATGATACAACTAACAACACCCCGAACCAGGAAAAGAAAGCGACATAGAAAAATACATGGAGGATTCCAAACTTCCCTTAACAGACCATCTTGAAGAGTTAAGAAAGCGTATTATAACATGCCTTATTGCAGTCGGCATCGGTTTCGTTATTAGTTATTTCTTTGCCGAACAACTTTTTCTCATCCTTGCCCATCCCCTCAGCGACATTCTTCCTGAGGATAACTCCTTTATCTTTACGGGCATAACTGAAGGCTTTTTCACCTACCTGAAGCTTGCCTTTTTTGCCGGCATTTTTCTTTCCGCCCCCGTAATTCTTCATCAGATCTGGTGCTTTGTGGCCCCCGGCCTGTATAACAATGAAAAAAAGTATGTTGTTCCTTTTGTCATGCTTTCAACAATTTTCTTTATCGGCGGAACGATGTTCGGATACTTTGCCGTATTTCCAATCGCCTTTAAATTCTTTCTGGGCTATAACACTGATCAAATCCGGATGCTCCCGTCAATTAGAGAATATCTTTCATTCAGCTTTAAGTTCCTGCTTGCATTCGGCATTGTCTTTGAACTTCCAATATTTGTTCTTTTTCTCTCAAAGCTCGGGATAGTAAACGAACAACAGCTCCGGACTAACAGAAAATTCGTCATCATTGCCATCTTCATTGTGGCTGCCTTTCTCACACCTCCTGATGTCATCAGCCAGGTACTTATGGCAGTCCCGCTTCTTTTCCTTTATGAATTAAGTATTATTATAGCCAGGGTATTCGGCAAAAAGAGGGTTGAGGATGAAGGTGATGAGCCGGATGGTGACGACGCCCTCGAGGAAGATGTCGATTGATGATCCCCACCGCCGCTCAGCCGGATTGGCAGTTTGTTTAACCACGTACGTTATGACCAGACAATGTATTATCTGTCAAACATGTGGCGGCGATACTGCCGAGCTGTAACGTGTTCAAAGCGATGTCAAGTATCTAGATGGTTTCCAGCTTTCTGCGGTATTTTATGGTCTCAGGGTAGGCTTTTATATTTATATTTTTCTCCATCTGTTTGATCATTTTCTTCTCTTCTCGTGAAAGCTTCACCGGCATTTCCACGTTCACGCGTACAAGCAAATCACCTCTTCTCTTTTTTTCCGTTGAAACAATTCCCAATCGTCTAATCCGAATTACCTTTGAGGTTTGCGTGCCGGAAGGAACTTTTATTGTTTTTTTCCCGTCAAGTGTCGGTATCTCAATGCTGCAGCCAAGCAGTGCTTTTAAAAACGGGACCGGTACGGTGCAGCATATATGCAAACCTTCTCTGACAAAAAAATCATGCTTCTTTATATTAATAACAACAAAAAAGTCTCCAGGGTCACCCCCGCAGTTGCCTGACATTCCCATGCCCTTTACCTTCAGCCTTGTTCCTGTTTCGATGCCGGGAGGGACATGTACACGTATTGAGCGGCGGGACTGAACAACACCCGTTCCGCTGCACTTTGTGCACAATCCGGTCTTTTTAGCTCCTGAACCACCGCACCGTTCGCACACTTCATACAGACCGCGGCTGTTCTTAACCTTTCCCTTTCCCCTGCATCCGCTGCAGCGTATGATCTTCGAACCCGCCTTTACGCCGGTGCCGCCGCACTGCTGACATTCTGTAGTACAGGGAATAAAAATCTCTTTTTCCGTCCCGAGTGCGGCTTCTTTGAAGGTGACTTTCAAATTACAACGAACATCCTCACCCTTGCGTGCCTTTTTTATCTCAGATTCATGATGAATATAAAAACCCTTTAGAAAATCAGCCAGGTCCTCATCCACAGGAATAAAAAAGTCCTCGGGCATCTTTGCCGTGGGGGCTGTCCCGGCTTTAAATTCGGATACTATCGTGTCGTACTGTGCTCTTTTTTCATTATCGGTTAAAATCTTATATGCTTCTGTTATAATTTTGAATCTCTCTTCGGATGATGTGCTGCCAGGATTTATGTCAGGGTGGTATTTTTTTGCAAGAGTTCTATAGGCTTTCTTTATCTCTGCAAGGGATGCACCGGGATCAACCTCAAGCAACTTATAATAATCAAGCTTCATTTTAGAGCATCACCGAAGGATAATAACACATATGCGTTCGGCATGGACGGTCATAGGTCTGCCTGTACAGCGATTGTGCTCTTTTTCTGAAATCATGCTTGAGGGTCTTGTCTGAATCAAGATACTCGATCAGCGTTTTGAGAAACCTGATATCTTTTACTTTCCGTTCCAGAGGATTTCCCCTTCCCACAATTTTCAGGCTTGAAATACCCATTTCCCTGAACTCATACAGTGCGCAGGCACCGCACGGGTGATCGTCAACATGAACCTTTTCCCATATGCGCTGCCGCTGGAGCATGAGCGCTTTTCGTTCATGGGTTATCTTTTCGTCGGCATCACCGTCACACTGTACCGTTACCTGATATGGCAGCATGCAGGCGTTTCTAAACATGGGGAAGATTTCTTTCCCCGCAAGGCCGTGCTGGAACGTACAGAAACCATCCACATTGATACATCGTGAATTCAAAACAAACACGGTGATGTCAACAGGCGGCATTGTACCTATCACATCGTTCATTTCTGTAATTGTCAAGTGCCGGGGAAACGTTATATTTGATGCGCCAAGCTGTTTGTAAAAAGCCACAGACCGCCAGTTAAAAACTGTCCCGCCGGTGCTTACATGTAAGTCTACATCATATCCTCTTTTTTTAATATAGGACATCAATCCCACATCAGATACAATAAACGCATCAATCCCCGCGTCCAGTGCAGACTCCAAATATTTTGTCACAAGAGGGTACTGTTTCCGAATATAGTAGTGCTCGTTTATGGTAAAATAAACGGGTATTTCACGTTCATGTGCTTTTGTTACAGCAGTTTTAAGATCATTGAACGTCCTGAAATGCCCCTTGCCTGCCGGACGTCTATTGATGGAAATTACCGGATACTGCTCATACCACTCTTCCTCAAGCAGTCCGCAAAAGAATTCTCCGGCACCAGCCTGTGCGAGTTTATCTACTTCTTCTATGCTGTCAAGTGGTGAAAGAATTTTCATAGCGCGTAAAAATCAAACCAAGAATTTTTCAAATCATACCGTTGCACAATACAACGTATTTTTACATACTCAAACGAATACCGTGCAATCATACCGGTATCTCCGGTTCAACCACAATTCTGTCTACCTGCCCTTTGTGCACACTATCAGGAATATTCTCGTTGAGAAAAAAAACCGCATTCCCTTTGCGTATAAGCGGCACGGGCATAACCGGATTTTCAAGCTGGAAAGTGTACTTCCGGCATTCACGACCGCAGGGGAAAATCCCCACGTAATCAGGTCGCTCGGCGCTGTCGGCATGTGCACTTAAGCAAAAACGCGTTGTTGAAACAAAAGCAAAGGGCATATAAAGTGTTTTCTTTATATCGGTGTCGGTAGCGTCAAGGTTTGTCCCCTGCAGAAGGTTATCAAATTCTACACGATAAACACCCATCATCTTCAAAAACTCACATAATTCAGGAACATCAAGGCATGAACCCTGATAAAAATCACGCGTGGGGCCCGGTACTTTGTCAATAATATTCATGATGCGGGGGCCGCGTTTGAGTTTGTTAAGCAGTCTGCCCATCACCGGGACATGGCCGGGGAATTGCTCATGTATAAGGTGTAGTACACCCCAGTCATTAAATACAATCTCTGTCTTAACTTTTTCACCGGCAACAAATTCTAAAATCTTCTCAAGCTTTTCCAGTCCTCTATTGGTTACATATGGTGTCACAAGAGTAAATTCCAGGCACTTCTTTTGAACAAAGCCGAGTATTTCTTTGATATCTTCTATGGTAGGAATGAGACGCTCACAAAACTCAGTGCCGAAATATAGACGGCTGAAATCTTCCATGAAGTACTTTACATTATCTGCCTTGCTTATAAACAGCGCCTGTTCCATATCATACTTCTTTTGTTTACGAACGTGAACCCGTATTGGTTATTCGTTTTTAATATCCATTCCGTAAGCAGCCTATTTTCTGACATGCTTTAATGCCTCTTCGGCATGAAAAGAGCTTCGCACAAATGGGGATGATGCAACATATCGAAATCCCATTTCATCCCCCAGCACCTTATACTCTTCAAATACTTCAGGGGTAATAAATTCTTCTACCGGAAGATTTTCCTTTGCCGGCCTGAGATACTGGCCAATGGTAAGAAAATCACACTGCACGGCGCGAAGATCCTTCATTACCTGGATCACTTCATCCCGGGTCTCCCCCAGGCCGAGCATAACGCCCGACTTGGTAAATATAGCAGGATTAAGATCCTTTGCGTTTTCCAGGACCCTCAATGAGACACGGTAATTTGCCTGCTGCCGACAGCTTTCATAGAGTCTCGGCACTGTTTCAAGATTATGTGCCAGAATATCAGGGCATGCCTCAACGACCATCTGCAAATTTTGTTTTGAACCCTTCAAATCTGGTATAAGGATATCAGTTGTTGCATCAGGAAGAATATTGTTTATCTCCCGTATTGTGGATACAAACTGCCGGGCTCCCCCGTCAGGCAGATCATCACGGGTTACCGATGTTATTACCACATGTTTCAGGCTAAGCTCACGTGCCGCCATTGCAACATTTTTCGGCTCCTCAGGGTCGGGGTCTGTGGGACTTCCTGTGCTCACACCGCAAAAAGCACAATTTCTTGTGCAGATGTCACCCAGGATCATAAATGTTGCGGTGCCCGCCTTGAAACAGGTACCCATGTTCGGACAAAGCGCACTCTCACACACAGTATGAAGATGAAATTTGTCGAGCAGTTGTTTCATGCTATTTAAAACGTTTTCATCAACGCCCTTCACCCTGATCCATTCCGGTTTTTTTGTTATGACCACGATAATTCCTCCGGCGTAATTTTCGTTAGCTGTCGGTTGAAAATCTTCTCATAGTTCTCTATAAGGGGCTCAATTAGTTCAGATACCGCAACCGTTCTGCCGAGTACGGCACTCATTGACGTTACACCTTTATCAGCAATACCGCACGCTATGATCATCTTATAGTGTTGCATATTCGGATTTACGTTTAAGGCAAAGCCATGCATTGTTATCCATCCGCTCTTTACCGCTATGCCGATTGCACATATTTTTTCATTTTTCACCCACACCCCCGGGTGGTTTGGATCACGTCCGGCAGTAATACCAAAGTCCCCAAGGGTATTGATTATCATCTGCTCCATATTCCTTATATATGCATGCAGATCCCTTTCCTGGTCCTTCAGATCCATGATATTATATCCCACAACCTGCCCGGGGCCATGGTACGTAACATCGCCGCCGCGGTCGGTTTTACATACCTCTATACCCTCTTTTGCCAGTATTTCCTCAGGTGCCAGTATGTTTTTAAACGTATCTTTTCTATTTGCGGTAAAAACCGGCAGATGCTCAAGAAGAATAAAGGTATCCCTGATTTTGTTTTTCGATCGTGCATCAACAAGATTCTTCTGCAGGCCGAATGCGTCATCATATTTTATCCTGTCAAGTGTCAGGACCCATCCGTTTTTCTTATCCATTTGATATAGTACCTGACCTTTCTATGGTCGGTTAAACTTTTAAATAATAACACAATTACATCGTTTCTCACAAGAAGCTTTCTAAGAGGAAATCTTTAGAATCCCGTGCCGTATACTCTGCCAGGATACACCTGTATACACGTTACTGTAAACATAGTACAAACAGGTGAAACGGCCAGCACTAAGAACTTTTATATTGATCCCTGCAGCACAGCTGCAGTATAAAGGGTTCGGGTATTTTTTTTCTTCCATCCTCAAGGGTGCTAATTTTTTTTACCAGCAGGTGCATATGACGGCAGATAACGATACCACGCTTACAAACACCCTGTTTTGTGCAGTTTTTGTCATAAGCGCACTTATCAGGCTCTACTGCCTGGGGCAGGAAAGCATCTGGCTTGACGAGGCATATTCCCTCAAATTCTCCTCCTATGCGGTTACACATATCTTCTCCCAAAAGGAAAGCAATCCACCGCTATACTATATTTTTATGCACTACTGGATATCTCTGTTTGGAAATTCTGAATTTTCACTGCGCCTGCCCTCCGCTCTGTTTGCTATTGTTTCAATACCGACACTTTACCGGTTCGGCATCCGCATTGCAGGCCGGAAAGCAGGTCTTCTTGCTTCACTGTTTTTGACGATATCAGTCTTTCATCTTTTCTATTCTCAGGAAGCCCGTGTTTACAGCCTGCTGCTGCTTCTTTCTCTTTTTTCCATGTCCATTTTCCACCTGCTGCTTTCCCGCCCGAATGCCCGGCTATGTATTGCATATGTTTTTTTCAGCGTGCTGCTTGTCTATTCACACATTTATGGTCTTTTTATAATCCTGTGTCAAAATATCTGCTTTGCCGCCTGTATATGCCTTGATAGAAAATCTTGCAGATGCACACGGCAAAAATGGCTCTACCTCCAGCTCTGTGTGCTAGCGCTCTTTGCCCCCTGGCTTCCTATCCTGCTGGACCAGATATTCTTTATTCAAGCTGATTACTGGTGGCTCAGCAGGCCGGACCTTAGCACGCTTTACACCACGTTTCTTTCTTTTTCAAACAACTCTGTAGTAATTTTGATACTATATGTCGCCTTCGCTGCCCTTTCGTGTTTTCCTTTGTATCGGTCGGCTTCACAGTCTGCGGGAAAGCCACTGAGATCCCTTCTGAAAGCTTTTTTTAAAACAAACAGAGACGTATCCCTTCTTGCCCTCTGGCTTGTAATACCCATTGTTTTTCCGTATATCATATCTCAGCTTTCATCTTCTATCTATTTCCCCCGATACACAATCGTTTCACTGCCTGCACTATACCTGCTTACAGCAAAAGGACTATGCCGTTTACGCTTTCAGCGCGCACGCTTGATTATTGTTATCGTTATTCTCATTTTTTCAGTACAGCCCCTTTGGCAGTATTTTTCAGGCCCGCATAAATCCGGATGGAGGAAGCTTGTTGAATATATTGACACACATGCTCATCATGATGATCTGCTTGTATTTAATTCTTTCATCTGCAAGGATCTGCTGTTTAACTATTACTCACAACGTGAAGATTTAATAAATACATCAAGTTTTCCTGACGTGCCTTTTGAAGCCCAATTTAAGGATCCGACGGTCGATGTCGTTGATGACGCATATAAAAAAGCTTTACGCTCACTTGCGAATCGACATGACCGCATTTGGGTGATTTCGGCATATAGCAGCGATATACAGCGAAAGCGGATCCGCACAATTCTCAGTATGTCCCACAAGATGCTCGACCATAAACGCTTCTTCGGAAAGCATGTATATCTTTTTACCGGAATGTGCCGCGAAAGCCCCGCTTTGTAAGCGGGGTCAAGGGGCACGTATCTAATTATAAAATGTAAGCACCGGGATGCCCCGCCTTGCCCCGCGCACACACGGGATTTTCAATAGGCAGGGAGCATCACGTCGCGATAGTTGATACAGTTCTTGCAGATATCAATAAAGGTAATTGTAGCGGGTACCGTTACAGGGCTTTAAAAGGATAGTTCTGGCGGTTTTTTGCGGGATCTTTACCACAATAAAAGGAGACCGTTCGGTCTCCTTTTATTGTCACGTATGTCTATTTTACTACGACCTTTCCTCTAAACTCCTTATCACGTGTTATGTCTTGTGATGAGCCCTGGGGTGCTTTGCGCAGAACATAGGGAAATTCCCCTTTTTCAACAAAGCACAGACTTGCTACGGATCCCTGCGGAATCCGGTCTGAGACAAAAGATCCTTGATCATCAACAACAAAATGAACGGGACTCTTGCATGCGACGGTTACCTGCTTGCCCTCAAACTGAAGTTCAACCGGAGCGCGGGAATCGTTGACCCATATGACGGTAGTCCCGGGAGCAACGGTAAGTTCGCCGGGGCTGATACCGCCAACATAATGAAGCCGTATTATCTTATGCGCTTTAATATTTTTTTCTTTATCGATGTTTCCTTCTGCAAAGAGCGTGGAAGTGCCTGCCAGCACAACACATACTACTGCCAAAATTGATAAAAAAGTCCTTACGTTTCTCATTAATTCCTCCCCCAAAATATGTTTTAAAAGATACGGAAGTATATAAAAAATCATATATGTTAGTCAAGCGTATTTGTTATACTCCCCGCCTATCGACAATATCGATCCGTTTACCACGTTACGTGACGCAAACCGGCCAATCGCACGGTGTATCCGTGGGTCCCCAAGCACCTGCAGCATATAATCTGAGAAGTTCGCCTTTTTTGAGGCAGCGCTCACAGTCTTCAATTAACGGAGTAAGAAACATCCAGCACAGTTCTTCAGAATCCTGACGCAGGAAAAGCATTTGATCGCCATTCATGCAGTCTATGAGCACCTTTTCATAGGCCTCAAGAACCTGTCCCCTGTCAGCTTCATAATTAAAATCCATATTTATGGCCCTGGGGCAGATCGTTGCCCCAGGATTTTTTGCCTGGAAGGTCAGGGAAATTTTTTCATTCGGCTGTATCATAAAGGTCAGGCGGTTTGGAGCAATTGGCTCCCTGATCACATTCCCAAAAATTGAATGCGGTACACTTCTGAACTGTATGTGAATACGTGTTGCTTTTTCAGCAAGCCTTTTGCCTGACATTAGATAGAAGGGCACGCCGTGCCATCGCCAGTTGTCTGCAAAAACCCTCATCCTTGCATATGTCGGGACAAGTGAATGGGGATCAACACCATTTTCCTCGCGGTATGCAGGAACATCCTTACCGCCCATATGTCCTTTTGTGTACTGTCCCAGAACAATATTCTTGTGCATTTCACCTCGCTCAAACGGTCTGAGACAGCGTAAAAATTTTGCCTTTTCATCGCGGACCATCTCCGGTGCAAAAAGCGCGGGAGGTTCCATACCGATAAGCGCCAAAAGCTGTAAAATATGGTTCTGGAACATGTCCCTGATAACGCCTGCCTTTTCATAATATCCCGCCCGGTGCTCTACACCGATGGTCTCAGCAGCACATATGTCGATATAGTCAATGTATTGACGATTCCATATAGGTTCAAAGATTGCATTTGCAAATCTGAAAAATAAAATATTTTGAACCGTCTCCTTGGCAAGATAATGATCTATACGATAGATTTGATGCTCTTTAAATTTCCCCTGGAGCAGGTTGTTTAAAACAACTGACGTCTCAAGGTTCGTGCCGAAAGGCTTCTCAACAATGATTCTCGACCATATTTTTTCTTCACTTGTTTCTGAAGCCATTCCGGCATTGCCCATGTTGCTGACCGCTGTTTCATAGAGAAAGGGCGGCAGCGCCAGATAAAACATCCTGTTGCCCGCCAGTCCATGCCGGGCGTCAAGACTTGTTACCGTGTCAGACAATGCCCTGAAGCTTTCAAGGCTATTGTATGCAATCGGTTGATAAAAGAGATGCTGCTCAAATGCTTGCCATTGAGACATATCCATGTCATCAAGTTCTGCAAGGTTGTTCTTTAAACTGTCCTTGAAATCACTGCTAGTAAAATCCGTCCTTGCAGCACCGACGACAACAAATGATCCGGGCATGTAATCATGCTTGTATAACCGGTATAGAGCAGGTATGAGCTTACGAAAGGTCAAATCACCGGAGGCCCCGAGTATTATAATAGCGCAGGGGTCTGCAGGTCGCTGGCATTGGCACGTCTCATGAAGCGAAGCAGCTTCGATAGTCTCTGAGACAAATAGTTTATCTTTATTCGTTTCATTCATTACAGTAATTTTTCAGCGATTAACTCTTTTCGTTTTTTGTTTTCATAATTTCATGTCCGCCGAATTCGCGACGCAGTGCTGCAAGTACTTTATTGGAAAAAGAGCCTTTCATTCTTGATTCAAACCGCTGAAAGAGAGACAGTGCTATCACCGGAGCCGGCGTTCCGGTTTCAATTGCCTGCTGCACGGTCCATCTGCCCTCTCCTGAATCTTCCACATAGGGTTCCAGGGTTTCAAGGCTGGGGTCCTTTTTAAATGACGATTCCAAAAGTTCCAAAAGCCAGGAACGTATGACGCTGCCGCGATTCCACAGATGTGATAGGCGCTCAAGAGAGAGGCTGCTGTTGTATGGAGAAGAAGTGATTACATTAAAGCCTTCACCATATGCCTCCATCATCGCATACTCAATGCCGTTGTGAACCATCTTTACGAAATGCCCTGCACCGTGCGGGCCGCAGTACATGTACCCCTCTTCCGGGGCAAGTGTCTTAAGCAGGGGTTCAATGGTTTCATAAACCCGCTTTTCTCCACCAATCATGAGGCAGTATCCGTTTTCAAGACCCCAGATCCCCCCTGAAACACCGGCATCAATATAATTAATGCCCAGACTCTTGAGCATTTCTCCCCGGCGAATGTCGTCTTTATAATAGCTGTTTGCACCTTCAACGATAATATCACCATGGTTGAGCATCCGGGATACTGCCTCTATATGCTCATCAACCGGTGCACCGGCAGGAAGCATCATCCAGATCACACGTGGAGCGTCAAGCTTCTCAACAAGCTGATCCAGGGATGCTGCGCCGACTGCTCCCCGACGCTCTATCCGGCTTACTTTTTCACGGGTTCTGTTGTATGCGACAACCTCATGGCCGCCGCGCAGAAGGCGGGTTGCCATGTTCATACCCATTCGTCCAAGACCTACAAAACCAACCTGCATTATCACTCCTGAAAAAAGTTTATCCGGTTATTTATAAAAAAAGTATGAATTTTAATTCTCTAAGATGTTGAAAGTACGAATATCGTTTCCGTGAGGCAATGAGGTACTGTATGTGTGTATACTTTCTGTTGATACAATCATTGATCAGGGTTTCTTTTTCGGAACTTTCACTTTTTCAAGCTCATTCTCAAGCACGCTATATTTCTGGAACCCGATAAAGCGTTTAACCACGATGCCGTCTTTATCAAAGATCAGGGTTGTCGGAAGCATAAAGACTTTCAGTTGTCGTGCGAGTTTGCTCGTGTCAATAAGCAAGGGAAATTGTATCTGCTTTTCAGAGGCAAATTTTTGTATAACCGCATTATCTGTGCTGCTGTCGATGTCCACACCAATAATAACAGCCTCCGAAACTTCATACTTTTCAAAAAGCATATTGACGACCGGTATCAGCTGTATACACGGCCTGCAGTACATTGATCCAAATACAATCAAACCGCCTTTTCCCCGGTGCTCCGCAATCTTGAACTCCTTGCCGTCATGAGCATTCACCAGTGCAAAATCAGTAATCTTTTCTTGTGCAAATGCCGGGCAGACCGCGACAGAAGAAATAATAACTAAGAGAATGCATAAACCGTTCTTTATATATTTATATTTCATTATTTAACCGCCCTGTTTCATTGCTGTGTAAACATTAACTAGGATACATGTTAGTTATAGGTGCATTTATTTATTTTTGCAACCGCCGGTATGAGTTCCATGTATGCTGCAAAGAATATTCCCGTCTAGAACAATGTAGAATCCGTGCAGAGGACAGACTAAATCCGGGTGGCTACTCTGCACTTTTCTGATCATCTGTTCACCGAGAACGATGTCGGGTCTGCTTTGCCGCATCGCATCAACCTTCTTTTTTATTATACATATCTTCTCAAAGCAGACCTGTTTCCAGTACTCACTTCGGAATTTGTGCTCCTTGAAATCACTCCAGACAGAGCCCGCTTCATTGAACGACTCGAAAATAAGGCTCGATGTCATGGTGGCGGACGTCACGGCGTCGACTTTCGGATCAAAGGGAAAAGGCTGAAAGATGCTCTTGCCGGCGACATTCTTCTTTATTTTTTCTCTATCTTCGCTATTCCAGTACACGTTTCCGTATTTTGTCAGCTGCACGGGTATGAAATCAACGATCATACCCAGCTGGTCTAATATATACAGAAAGTGCGTGTCGTGGCATATATCGCACAAACTGGGGTTGCTCTCCAATCGGGAAAACAGGAAAACGCCCTCCCGCGCCGGTGAAAGTGACGTCACATAAATCGTCTTTCTGTTTTCTAACGTGATCTTTTCCGTGGACAGCACCTTTTTGCCCAGTTTTTCGATATGTTCTGAAATCATGGTTATGATCTCGCTTTCACTCATATCAGGTTCGGGCTTATATACCTGCCCTTCCATCAATGCTTGTGCGCTGTAAAGGGTAATTGCATCACCCTTGAACACGATGCGTCCATATTCATTCAAGTAGTAGACCGCGGGCCTCCCGTGCGTAATATACGGCTCACGTGTTGCGTCGCCGGTATCTGTTGCGATGATAAAATCTTCCGGCTCGTCGATTTTTAACCTCTGATACGGAAAAACTACTATTTCCAGGTCCTTGTAGTTCTCTTTCAGCTGCCTCAGAACCACCAGCTGTTGCGTTACATTTCTCGTGTCCATCTCTAAGGGGTACTTCATGTCGACAGGTAAATACAGCAGAAGCTTCTTACCCGTAAAACTGCTTACGGCAAGCTGTCTGCCCTCTGCAACAAAGTTGAAATCGACCGCTTTATTGCCCGGCTCTGTTCCTTCAATTTGCCCCCTCAGTGCAAACGTTATTGTTCCCACATACCGTTCATGAGACTCGACTCCCCCCGCGTGGTAGTCTATAACAAAATACCGACCGTCTTTTCCAAGGATATAGGTGTGGGGAGTGCCCCGTGTATTGCCCGTTGTCTTGAACAACCGCTTTTCTTTGTCGGATACAATGGGATAGAGCGGCCCGAAGTCCTTCTTGAAATCCACTATCTCTTCAGGGGTGTTTCCTACCGCAATTCCCAAAATGCATACTCTTCCGGACAGGTTCTTATCACGCTCTATTGCGTCATAGAGTTCATTGAAAATCTCGACCTGCTGCCTGCATGTATGGCAATACACATTCAAAAATTCCACAATCACAATCTCGTGTTCAATATCCTCAAGGGAAAAATTCTTGCCGTGGGAGACGTGCAAATATGCGCACTCATCAGAAGAGAGGGTGTTACTCATGGTAAAAGCAGGGAATGGATCACCGACATTGAGCCCGTACGCCGGGATGACAAAGCCCCCCGAAACCAGAACGATCATTACGACGGCGGCAGAAAAGAAACGTTTTGCAGTTTGGAACATATAAAAACTCCTTTCTGGAAAAGATATGTCAAACACTAAACAGGACCCTCACTGCCCCTTTTGCTGGATATTGTACTCACGAATTTTCCTCCATAATGTGTTGTAACCGATGCCCAGCTTTTTTGCCGCCTCTCTGCGGTTCCATGAACAATCGTTTAATATTTGCTGTATATGTACTCTTTCAATCTCTCGAAGAGATTTTTTTGAAAAATCATATACATCATCATTTTGACTGAAAAACTCAATGAGAATGTCTTCGGCCGCCAGTTGGTCACCTTCCACAAGAATAAGCGCCCGTTCTATTGCATTCTCAAGTTCCCTGACGTTTCCCGGCCAGTGAAACGACTCCAGTTTTTCAACAACGTCATCGCCTAATTTCACACGTTGCCGTGAAGATACTTTGCAGTGCCGATCAATAAAATACTTTGCAAGGGGAACAATATCTTCCCGCCTTTCACGCAGAGGGGGGATACGCAATGGAATCACACTGAGACGGTAATACAAATCCTTTCTAAAACGGCCGGAATCAACCAGTCGGGGTACCGGTGTATTGCTTGATGCAAGAACACGAACATCAACCGCTTTGTCGGTTGTGTCCCCTACCCTCCTTATTTCGCCCTCCTGGAGCACCCGCAAAAGCTTCACCTGAAATCCCGGAGTCGTTTCCCCTATTTCATCAAGGAAAATTGTTCCTCTGTGTGCTTCCGCAAAAAGCCCTTTTTTAGTACTATGCGCACCGGTAAAAGCCCCTTTAACATGACCAAAGAGCTCGCTTTCCAGTAAATTTTCAGGCAGCGCACCGCAGTTTATTGCCACAAAGGGGCCGTCAGCGCGGCCCCCGTGAGCGTGAATCGCCCGGGCAATCACTTCTTTGCCGGTGCCGCTTTCACCTTCAATCAGAACCGTTGCGTCGCTCCAGGCAATGCGTTTTACCATGGAAAGAACCTTTTGCATTGCAGGACTTGTTGCCACAATATTATCGAATCTGCAGTAATCCTTGATTTGTGAGCGTAAGTTCTTTACTGCAGCGATTAGCTTTTGCCGCTCATGTGCCTTTTGAATGACAATATTAAGCTCTTCAAGATCGATGGGCTTTGTAATATAATCAAAAGCCCCGAGTTTCATGGCCTGTACTGACGTATCAATCGAACCGTGCCCGGTTATAATGATAACCTCGGTACGGGAAGAAACCTCTTTTGTCTTTTTAAGGATTTCCATACCATCAACATGATCGATCATGAGGTCCGTTATCACAACATCAAAAACACTTTCATGCAGAACCTGAAGAGCATGTTCCCCGTTCTGCTCAGTTCTAACATCAAATCCCGCACCCGCGAGATATGTTGATAACATCTTCAATATGAATCTGTCGTCATCGATCAATAAAACACTTCTTTTGTCCATACGATAACAGCCCGAACACCTAAGGTTATTTGTTGTATCCCCAACCGGTGATTTTCTGAATAATTTGAAAATGTACGGATGTTTGATTTTTTCATTATTTTATATTAAACTATATGTATCTTTTTATATAATATTTTTATTTATTTCAATTTAAAAAATGTCGGTTCACCGGTTTAACCAGACGTTTGTCACTTCGTTACACTGATTATTGTTGCAGGTACTGTTTTATTTGTTCCCCGCAGCCTGTTTTATCCGGACGTCTTTTATTGTCTGCAGGTGAACCGGTAACGTCGATTTACCTTTATTAGTAAAAAATATGATGTGTCAAAAACACTCCTGCCCGGATTGTAATTTCTGCCAGTTCTGCTCGGAAACACGCTGCAGAGTCTGCAGGAATCCTCAAAAAAAAACAAAAAAGCTTTCCGTTAATGAGCAAATAGGACTTTTCGAACAAATAAACGGGCCAAGTAATCATCCGGAAACGCCTATATTTTATAATCCTAACGAGAAAGGGAGGATATGAAAAGGACATACATAGTAATTTTGTCTGTTATTATTCTTTTACTAAGCCACACACTCACTGCACCCGCAAAAAAGCCTGGGAAAATTCTGCTCAGTACAGGTGATCCGTTCCCTGACCTTACCACTGATTATGCTTTTTCATCACAGGACAGGGATTATCTTGGTTTTCCCAAGAAATTCCTTTCTCTCATTGAGAAAAAAACCTTTTCGCTTAGAGATATAAAGGCTGATGTAATAGTTGTCGAATTTTTCAACAGATATTGCACTTCCTGCCAAGCCCAGGCCCCTGTTATGAATACAGTCTACAAGCAAATAATGGACAATGCCGAGATCAAAGACAGAGTCAAGTTTGTGGGTTTTGGTGCGGGTAACAACGGAAGGGAAGTTGAAGGTTTCAGACAGGAAAAGGATATTGCTTTTCCGCTGATACCTGATCAGGATTTCAGTTTTTATGAAGCTATCGGTGATCCGGGAGGAACACCCTTTACCCTGATTGTTAAAAAAACAGGCTCTGATCTCATCGTCGCTTATGCGCATATGGGCCTTACAAAAAAACCGGAAACCTTTACAGACGACATAATCAATGCCGTTAAAAATGATGTGGCCACAATAAAGAATATGGCCAAGGAGAAAACCGTACTACAAACCACAGGCAGAATGCTTTCTCTGGACATGGCCGAAACGGCTGTACAGGAAATGGTACGGCAACGGATGCTTGCTGCATCTATGAAAGATGCGGTCATCAAACGCTTTTCAAAAACTGAGCTGAAAAACAGCGGCATCGTGTATCGCGGAGATGTTGCCGCCGGCACAGGCAGCGTTACCCTCTTTTCAAAAATATTCAGCAGAAATCCGGTATGTGACGTTTGTCACGGAATTCATTTTATCTTCACATTTAACGACAAGGGCACTGTTGTCGATTTCCATCCCATTCATGTTACAAAATACGGGAATGTTCTATGGGATGAAAATGACGCAGATGTCATAAAGAACAAACTTATCGCCAGACCGGTTAAGGACGGCTATACGTTTAATCCTGAAGTTGATGCAGTTTCACAGGCCACCATGAGTTCAGCGTTGATTTTTAACAGTTTTAACAAACTGCAACGTATTGTTGAAGAGCAACAACAAACTTCACGGTGATTTGTCATACTGCATGGCTGCATGCATTTTTGACGGAAACAAAGTACCCCAGTGACTGCAATTTTAATATTTTTCACAAGGGACAAAAAAGGAGGGCATGTATGGAAGAAAGAATCAAAGCTATAGAATTGGCACTTAAAAACGAGAAAAACGAACGTGATTTCTATTTGCGGCAAAGCGAAAGGACACAGAACCCCGTCGGCAAAAAAATGTTTGCATGTATCGCTGAAGATGAAAATGAACATTATGAGCGCCTAAAAGCGCTTCATGCAGAACTGTCCGCACAGGGTTCGTGGCCCGATCAGATTGCCGGAGTAATAAAAGATACCAACATACAGCAGGTACTGGATTCCATATCCACGATAGCTGCCGACTCCGACACATCCGATGCGGATGATATTGAAGCGGTAAAAATTGCCATTGACTTTGAAACAAATGGATACAATTTTTATTCAAAGCTTAAGGATGATGCTGTGTCTGCTGAGGAAAAAAGTTTTTTTGCCCGCCTCGCCTCCATCGAAAAAGAACACCTTAACTCTCTCAAGGATACGCTTCTGTTTTTCGAAGATCCCGAGACATGGTATCTGCAGCATGAAAAACCCCACCTTGAAGGATAACAGCGTAAAGGAGCTTTCAGCATGAGCATTGACGTAACGGTAAAGATCGGCGGTGAAGCAGGTCAGGGGATTCAGACGGTAGGGCAACTGCTTTCTCTCACCGCCCAACAGGCAGGTTTTTACATAATGGGCATCAATGATTTTGAGTCCCGTATTCGTGGCGGGCACAGCTTTTTTCAAATCAGAATATCCGACACCCCTGTTGCAGCGCCCCACCATCAGGTGCATCTGCTTATTGCCATGGACGACAGAACACGCTCGCTCCACCAAAACCAGGTCGTCGGTAACGGGATAACAATCATTAACGATAACGCCGCTGCCGGTACAGACAATACAATCGCGGTACCGTTTGTTGATCTCGCCGAAGAGGCCGGAGGGTCCATTACCGCCAACACCGTTGCGGCAGGTTCTGCGCTGTCACTTCTCGGTGCCCCCTTTGAAATGTTTGAAGCTGTTCTGAAAGAGCAGTTTCAGGACAAGTCACAGAAGGCTGTTGACCTCAACCTTACGGCCGCCAAACGTGGGTATGAAGCAGTCCACAATATCGGATTTTCCTATAGCTTTGACTGGCAGGACGGTTCCGGGAAGGGTATGCTCATCGACGGGGCACAGTCTCTCGCACTGGGGGCCCTCGCCGGTGACTGCCGCTTTGCGTCCTTTTATCCCATGTCACCGGCAACCTCCATCATGATTAATCTTGCTTCCTTCCAGGATACATTCCCGCTGGTTGTGGAACAGGCTGAGGATGAAATTTCCGCCGCAAACATGATCATCGGCGCCTCGTATGCCGGGGTCAGATCAATCACCTCGACGTCAGGCGGCGGTTTCTGTCTCATGGCTGAAGCCTTGGGCTACGCGGGCATTGCAGAAGTTCCAATCGTTATCATAAACGCCCAGAGGCCCGGACCTGCAACCGGGATGGCAACGCGCACCGCCCAGGGTGATCTGCTGTTTACAATAAACGCCGCGCAGGACGATTTTCCCCTCTTTGTATTTGCTCCCGGCTCACCTGCCGAAGCATTCGAAACGACAGCCCGTGCCTTTGAACTTGCTGAAAAATATCAGGCACCTGCCGTCATTCTTGTTGACCAATACTTCAATGACTCTCTCTACATCCTTGAAAAACGTCTTTCCGCCCCTGACGCAATCCAACGCTTCATTCTCGAACATACTGAAATACAAAATCCTTCAGAGTATAAACGATATGCCGTAACCGAATCCGGGGTTTCTCCCATGACGCTTCCCTGTGCCGGTCCTGCCCTTGTGATGACCTCGGGAAACGAGCACAGCCCGGACGGGCACTTATCTGAAACGGTACATGACAGAGTCGTCATGGTCGATAAGCGCGCACGCAAACAGCAGCATATGCGAGAAGATATGAAACCGCCATCGACCTTCCACCCTGAAGCTTCAGTTCTTGTTATAGGATGGGGCTCAACTGCCGGGATCATTAAGGAAGCTGTTGTACTGCTGCGAAATGACGGTATTGATGCGGGGTGCGTTCATTTTTGTGATATCTGGCCTTTTCCTACCCACAATGCACTCCAGGCACTGGGAGATACTGCAAAAATCTGCACAGTAGAGCTCAACAGCACCGGCCAGTTTTCAAGGCTGCTGCGCCAGGAAACGGGCCGTACAGTTTCACATACCATTCTCAAATATGACGGCCGTCCCATATATCCTATCGAAATCGTCAACAATATTAAAAAAATTATGGAGTGAACCATGGTTAGCGTTAAGGATTTTGACAATGACTTTGAGAAAAAATGGTGCCCGGGCTGTGGAAATTTTTCCATCCTTAGTGCAATGAAGCAGGCCCTCGCGGCGCTAGATCTTTCCCCCGATAAAATTGTAATATTTTCCGGAATCGGTCAGGCCGCGAAAACCCCCCATTTTATCACCTGCAATTTTTTCCACGGTCTGCATGGCAGGGCGCTTCCCGCGGCTACCGGAGCTAAAATTGCAAACCATGATCTGACCATACTGGTAAGTTCCGGCGACGGCGACTGCTATGGTGAAGGCGGCAGCCATTTCATGAACGCCGTGCGCAGAAATATCGACATTACCCTTCTTGTTCATGACAACAAGATATACGGTCTTACCAAAGGGCAGGCGTCGCCAACCACGGACGTTCATACCATGACCAAGGCCCAGCCCTTCGGCGTAATAAGCGAGCCCTTCAATCCCCTTGCCGTTGCTCTTGTTCTGAAAGCAGGGTTTGTTGCCCGCGGCTTTGCGGGTAACACGGGCCATTTAAGCAACCTTATACAGGCTGGTGTTCAGCACCGTGGATTCAGCATAATCGACATTCTGCAGCCCTGTGTCTCCTTTAACCATGTAAACACGTATCAGTGGTACACCGAACGTGTCTACGAGCTTGAAAAAGAAGGCTATGCACCCGACAATCTCCACAACGCACTTGACAAGGCCCGTGAATGGGGTGATCGCATTCCCATCGGCATATTATACAAAGAAGAAAAACCGTCTTTCACCGACCATATCCCCGCCCTTGGTCAGGGACCCCTGGTGAACAGAGCATATGAACGGAAAAATCTTGTTGATTTATTGAATCGATTTTAGATACAATTGCTCAAATTTTGTATACGGACGCCTTCAGTGCTAAATGTGAACACTGTTTTATGAAAGGACATGCATCATCATGAGCTCGACGAAAAATGAATCTCATATCCCTGTTCCCAAGAATACCCCCGCTTTTTTCTGTGCCGACTGCGGTGCCGTGGCGCTCGACCAAAACAATATCTGCAAAGCCCAGGGAAGGGGAACTAAGGCCGACTGGTGCGGTTCCCAGAATGCCGGCACACCGTTAGGCTGTCACAATAAAGTACATAACCTTCGTTACAGATGCAATAATTGCGGTCAGGTAGCGGTCAATCCTGAACTTCTTTGTGAACCCGTAAAAATGGATACCGACAAGTAGCTCAACTCTACAAACCGGTTTTTTCATTCCTGTAATGACAGATGATCTGCAGGCTCATCAAAAAAAGAATGAGCACCGCCTTGGTGTGATCGGTGGAAGCTTCGACCCCATTCACTACGGCCATTTAAGAATCGCCGAAAGTGCTCTTCGTGATTTCAAACTTGAAAAAGTGATATTCATTCCCGCTTACTGTCCTCCTCACAAGGCACGCCCCATACTTGCGCCCTTCGAACACAGGTCTGCAATGGTGCGGCTTGCCATCGAAGGCAGGGCACATTTCGAAATGTCCGATATCGAATGCAGGCAGTCATGTCCGGCGTATGCGGGTGATACGGTGGCAGAGATCAAAAAGCAGTACGGCCGTCACTATGAATTCTATTTCATAATCGGCCTTGATTCGCTGCTCACACTCACCGACTGGGACAAGGCGCACACCTATCCCGGGCTCTGCTTTTTTATCGTAACAACTCGTCCGGGGTTTACCATTTCATCACTGGAGCAGGATATCCCTGAAAAATTCCTGCCATACATCCTTACAAACGAAATACCGGCGCTGTCCGTCTCATCAACCGATATCAAGCACCGTATACGCAGCGGCCTGTCGATTGACGGTATGGTTCCCGATACCGTTAAAGATTATATAGAAACGTTCAAGATATACACCCGTATTTTTACATGACTCCTCGTGCGGACTTTACAGAAGGATGCTGAACGTATTACGGTTAAACAGGGGGCACAGCACTAAGACGCTTTATCGAAGCAGTACGCTGATTCTGTCGGCAATGGTTCCGGCAATAATATCAAATGTTTTGTCCTGAAAGTGCACATCATCATTGAAATATTCCAGGCTTTTCGGCACAGCCCGCTCAAGGTCGATAAGAAGAACATGTTCCTGCCGGGCCAGTTCACGAACCGTTTTGTTATATGCCTCCATGCCGTTTACCGCGGTCTCCATGGCCCATTTTTTTTCAGGGCCGACTGCCTCGTGGTGCAGCATATAAAGTGCCGCCTCCTCCTCCGGTGACATGTCACTCTTTATCAGGGTCGGCTGGGTCATGAGGACAACCGTTGCATTGTCCGCGGCTGCAAGGGCTATGATAGTCTGCAGGTTCCTTTTAAATGGTACGAGCCCCGGAAAGCGTTTGGTTACCACGATTTCCCGTGGTCTGTAATACCACATTGTGCGCACGACACGCATGAATGCATGAGCGATACCCTCCTGCATCACCATCCTGCATATGGGGCCGTGAAAATGTCGGTAATCCTCATGGAATTCATCGGAGCTGAACCTGCAGAAATCCGCATTTACCAGAAGGTCATTTATCGCATGCATGACTATGATAATGTCCGGTGTGCGGTGCCGGAGGTTCACCGCATAATTAATAAGGCTGTGCTGAGTCGTATACCACTGGCGGCCCATGTTGTATACCGCAAACGCTTTATCGGGGATTTTTTCATCGAGGAGGGTTTCGAGCCTGTCGGGCCATCCCCGTTTCCCGGAATCGGTAAATTCGGTGGTCGAGCCGCCCAGGCAAAATATCTTTATTGTATTGTCGCCGGCTTCCTCTTTTTCGTTTTGAATGTCCGGCGGTGCAAGCTGCAGAAACGGATGATACGTATCAGAGACTGCGTGCCGGTTCTTTCCGTAGTACACAATCAGCGCTACCGGTGAGGCAAGAAGCACGCACAGCAGCATGCTGATGCCCGCAACAAGCAGAGAGACGACAGGCAGCCGACCTGTTCTGGTATAATAATAGAGTAAAATACCGGCTGCGATAATCAGCGGTACGCCAATTCGTACCGCGCCGAGCAGCATACGGGCCTTCGGCCCGATATGCGGGTCACTGTAAAAAAAACCTATGTATACATAGCCTGCTGCAGCGCAAAAAACCCCAATAAGAGCGTAATCGATGATTGTTAGGCGCCTGAATCTGTTGTTCTCCATTGTGGCTCCGTTCTGTTTTTTATGTTCGTGATTACAACAATAAGCAGCCCGTTTTGCCGGGCATCTCATTCGCCGGACTGTAAGATGCACAAAAAACCTTTGCGTCGGAGGACGAACCAACGCCATACTGCAGGGCACTCTTTTACGCGGGATTATTCTTACTTTCCGACAGCAAATTGCTTTAACACATTGAGGCAGGACTGTACAGTAATATGTACAATCGGAATAACGACCAGGGTGAGAATTGTAGACAGGAGCATGCCGCCGATGACCACCGTACCCATGGGGCTGCGGCTCTCCGAGCCCGCACCGGTGGCAAGGGCGATGGGAAGGGTTCCCAGAATCGTGGAGAACGCCGTCATAAGGACCGGCCTGAACCTGAGCACACCTGCACGGGTAACGCTCTCGACAAGGCCGTGCCCCCGGGACCTGAGCTGATTTGCAAACTCGACGATCAATATGCCGTTTTTGGTTGCCAGTCCCACCAGCATAACAAGTCCTATCTGGCTGTACAGATTAAGGCTCATATTACATGCCCACAGCAGTCCGAAAGCACCGGTCAGTGCAAGGGGCACCGTTACAAGGATGGTCAACGGATCGGTAAAGCTTTCAAACTGGGCTGCCAGTGCAAGAAAAATAATGACAAGGGCCATGTTAAAGGCAAAAATGAGAGAATATCCCGATTCGCGGTATTCGCGTGACTGGCCGGCTACATCGGTTTGGAAATCACCCCCTGCAGGAAGGACCCTCTCAACGATACCCTCTATCTTACCCAGTGCATCTCCGAGCCGGTATCCGGGCAGCAGTGATCCGGTAATGGTTACCGCACGCCTTCTGTTAAAATGGTTCAATTCTCTTGGTGCCGTTCGCTGCCGGGTTGTAACAACGTTTGAAAGCTGGGTAAGAGCTTCATCATCCCCCCGTACGTAAAGTGCACTGAGCTGTTCGGGAACGGTCCTGTCGCTCTTTTTCAACTGGACCATGACATTGTACTGCTCACCTGCCTCCTCGAATGTGGCGAAGTCATCACCGGCAAGCATGACCTGCAATACGTTCGCAATGTTTCGGACGGTTATACCCAGATCACTTGCCCTGTTGCGGTCGATTTCAACAAGAAGCTCGGGTTTGTTGAGTTTCAAATCACTGTCAAGATTGATGATACCGGGCAGTGTACGTGCCTGCTGCAAAACAGCCTGCGTGCTGCTGAAAAGCTCGTCGTAATCATTTCCCTGGATTATATATTCTATGGGCTGCCCGAGAAAGCGCCTGCCCAGGGACGGCGGATTTATGGGAAAGGCCATGACGCCGGGAATGGACATGAAGCGCGGAAATATTGATTTCACAACTTCCTGCTGCGTGCGTTTTCTCTCTTCCCACGGTTTCATCATGGAAAAAAGGATTCCCCGGTTTACCTGTCCCGGAGCGTTCAGGCCGAATGCGACCACCGAAACAACGCGCTCGACCTCGGGCTGACGTAACAGAATATTCTCTACCCTGTTCTGGTTGGCGAGGGTATACTGCATGCTGCTCCCCTCGGGTGCCTGGATAATACTCAGGATGATTCCCCGGTCCTCAACCGGCAAAAATTCACTGGGCAGGCTCATAAAAAGAAATACACCCGCAGCCGAGACGATTACCGCAGCCAAAACAACAGCGGGCTTCCTCTTTGTGGCGCCCTTCAGCAGTGCCGTGTAGCTTCTTTCAATGTACAAAAATCCTGATTCAAGAAACGTTTTGAGTCCGCGCTCCGGCTGCTTCTGTTTTTTTAAGAACACCGAGCAGAGCATGGGCGTAAGGGTGAGAGCGATAAACGTGGAAAAGCACACGGCAATGGCAAGGGTAATGCCGAATTCACGAAAAAGGCGCCCCGTGTTACCGCTGATAAAGGCAAGGGGTACGAAGACCGCAATCAGCACCACGGTTGTGCTGAGCACCGCAAAGCTAACGCGTTTCATGCCTGAAAATGCGGCTTGTTGAGGGTCCTGACCCTCTTCTATGCCCCGGTAAATTGTCTCAAGAACAACGATTGAATCATCCACCACCAGCCCGATGGCAAGGGTCAGGCCGAGAATGGTCAGAATATTTATGCTGTACCCCAGAGCATACATGGCGGTAAAGGTCGCGATAAGAGAAGCGGGGATGGTAACCGCAGGTATAAACGTTGCCCTGAAGGTCCTTAAAAAAAGGAATATTACCGCTATAACGAGCACGCCGGCGAAAAGCAGAGAGTTTCTCACCTCCCGTATGGCGCGCTCGATAAATATGGTCGAGTCATACCCGATAACAGCTTCCAACCCCGGAGGAAGCGTCGGAATTATCGAGGCCATTTCCCGTTTGACAAGCTTTGCTACATCCAGGGCATTTGCCTTTGACTGGCGTATGACACCGACGCCCACGCAGTTCTTGCCGTTAAAACGTATGAGCTTTCGCTCGTCTTCAGGGCCGTAGGCTACCGTGGCAACATCACCTATGGTGATGGGCACATTGTCGCGCGTTTGTACGACAAGCTGTTCGAACTCCCGGGGGGTTTTCAGCTCCCCTTCGAGAAAGACGGATAATTCCCTGGCCGCCCCCTCAATTCTTCCCGAGGGAAGGCTGAGGCTCTTTTCAGCAACGGCGGCGGTTACATCGGTAATGGTAAGCCTGTATGCGGCAAGCTTGTAGGTATCAAGCCATATACGGATTGCTTTTCTTTTTTCACCGCCTATGATAACCCCGCCTACCCCTGCCAGGTTCTGCAGACGCTCCTTGAAATATCTGTCGGCTATATCGGTGAGCTCCAGCATCGAAAAGTCTGAGCCGTACAGGGCAATCCAGATAAACGGGCTTGCGTCGGCATCCTGTTTGGCTATGATCGGCTCATCTATGTCATCGGGCAGCCGGCCTCTGACCCTCAAGACACGGTCCCTGACATCCTGTGCGGCACCGTCAATGGATCGTTCCAGTTCAAATTCAATGGTTATGAGGCTTACCTGCTCGCGGCTCACGGACTCTATGGTCTTGATTCCCTCTATTCCGTTGAGCTCGTCTTCAAGCACTTTGGTGACTTTTACTTCAACCACGCGGGAGCCTGCGCCCGGATACACCGTGGTAATTGAAACAATGGGTGGATCAATATCGGGTGATTCACGAACGGGAAGCCTGAAAAAACTGATGGCTCCGAACAGTATCAGTGCAAGGCACATCACCGTCGCAAGTACAGGCCGTTTTATTGATATATCGGATATAATCATCGCAAAAAGTGTTTCATCCCGGCATCCGGATGAACAGTTATCGGCTCATGTGCGGCCGGCCCGCACCTTGGGCATCCGCGGCGGCATCACGCACCTTCATGCCCGGGAATAGTTTCTGCACGCCCGAGACAATCAGCATATCTCCTGCGTTGATACCGGATGTTATTTCTACACTGTCGTGTAAGAAAAGACCGGTTTCTATTTTTCTCATTTCAGCTGTACCGTTCATGTCAACATAAACGAACTGCGTCTCACCCCGTGACACTATTGCCTCTTGAGGAACGGTTAACGCGTTGTCTTTTACCTGAACAATAATATCAACCTTGCAGAACATACCCGGCCGTAATACTTCACCGGGATTGTCGATGCGTGCGCGTACCACGGCACTCCTGGTTTCCGATTGTATGCGCGGGTCGATAAGATAAACCGAACCGGTAAAATCACCGGACAGTGCTTGTACCCGGCATGCAACCCTCTGGCCGGTGCGCAAACTGCCCAGATGACGCTCGGGCACATAGAACTCCGCTTTAACCGATGAGAGGTCCTCCAGATGTACCATCGACTGGCCGACGGCAACATAGTCACCGACTGAAACACGCCGTGCCCCCACAATACCGCTGAACGGTGCGCTTATCGTCTGCTTTTTGAGCCTCGTTGCCAGGGTGTTCAGATGCGATTGCGCCTGGATAAGCTCGCGAAAGATACTGTCATATTTTTCGTCGGCAATTACCCGGTTTTTCCTCAAATTCTGTGCGCGCTCGTACTGGGCCCGGGCAAAATCAAGGTTTGCGTTAACCTCCTGGTATTCGGCCTCGATGAGCTCACTGTCAAGCCTGAAAAGAACGGCGCCTGCGGCGACATGCTCCCCTTCTGCAAAACCGATATGTATGATTTTTCCCGCAACCTCGGGCCGAATTTCAACGGACTCATTTGACAGGATCGTTCCGACGGCCGACAGTATGTTCGATACCTGCCGCGGGACAACCTTTTTTATTTCAACGGAGGCAGGCGGAAAGGAACCTCTTGATTCCGGAGAACGCGACTGCCTGTTTATCATAAGTATACCCGCTGCAACAGCAGCGATCAGTATACCGGCAGTAATGATGATTATTGTTGTTCGTTTCATGGTCTGTTACAACGATTTTGCCGACGGCGGTGTGAAAACGCGCTGCTGCATTTCTCTGTCTATCTGGAACAGCGCGCCCTCCGATGTCCCGGCAAGTTTTATCTTTTCCACAACCGCGTTTGCCGCTGCTTCCTCCTCGACCTGCTCTGCCACGAACCACTGGAGGAAATTATTTGTGGCATGATCACCCTCCCTGATTGCAAGGTCCACGAGATCGTTAATCAGGCCGGTGACCTTTTGTTCATGCTTGTAGGCGGCCTCGAAAGCGTCCAGGGGTGACGACCATTCAAGCTCGGGCGGTGCAATCTGGGACAGTTTAACCCTGCTGTTTCTTTCATTGATATAGTCATAAAACTTCATGGCGTGCAGGGCTTCTTCCTGGCATTGACACCTCATCCAGTTGGCAAATCCCGGCAGTGAAATTGATTCGAAGTATGCCTCCATGGCAAGATAAAGATATGCCGAGTAAAACTCCGCATTGACCTGCTCGTTCAATGCGTTCTGCATTGTTTTACTGATCATGGCTCATCTCCTCTCATCTCGATCATTTATGCAGTTTTTCGGTGAACACACATGAAGCTATCATTGGTTTTTCAATCTGTCACAGGCAGCCTTTACGTCTGCCAGATCGGGCATGGTGCCGGGATCATCTGAAACCCAGCCGTACCTGACAACACCGGTACCATCAAGAAGGAATACAGAGCGCTTCGCAATGCCCCGGAGCCCCAGAATCTCTTCATGGATGACGCCGTATGCCGTGCATACCTCCTTGTTAAAATCACTGAGAAGCGGAAATGCAATGCCGAGCTTCTCCGCAAAGGCCTTATGGGAAAAAATACTGTCCACACTGATGCCCAGCACAGTGACACCAAGTCGCTCAAACTCGGTAAATCCGTCCCTGATACTGCACATCTCACTGGTGCACACAGGACTCCAGTCAAGGGGATAAAAAAGCAGCAAAACAGGCCCTTTGCCGAGTTGATCAGATAGTTTGACGGAATCCTGAGTGGTTCCTGGCAGCACAAAGTCCGGGGCTTTTGTGCCTATCTCAACGGGACTTTTCATGGTTCCTCCACGATAATTGTTTGATTAATAGTGCCGGGTCTCAGGAACAGCAATCATCGTTCCCGATACCCGGCACACATACCATCACGTTAAAAATGCTAATTGCTTTTCCACAACCCGTGAATGTTGCAGTATGCCCTGGCGGATGTTACGTCTTCATCGATCACAAAAACCGCTTCCGGCTTGTCACCTGGACTCAAATATGCACGATAAAGCCGTTTGTCCGTTAAAACGCTTATCGTTTCAATATAATGTTCAGCTTCCATTGGATGCGCGACGCCGCCCACGGCAACTTTTACCGTATTGCCCGTTTTATCAATGACCGGTACGTGCTTCTCCTGTGCGGCATCAACCGTATTCGGTTCCAATAGTTTCATTTCCTCTCCACAGCACACCATTTTGCCCGCACCGCCGTGAACGACATTGATAAGATTACCGCACCTTTCACATTTATAAACCTGATCTCTCTCTGCCATGTTACACCTCCCTATATTATGAATAAAAAAACAAATATACTGCTTTATGCAAACGGATCATTAATAATTTTCTGCAAGAAGTTCAAAATATCCTTGGGGATGATTGCAGGTGGGACAGGTCTCAGGTGCTTCTGCGTCCTCAATAACCCTTCCGCAGTTTCGGCATCGCCATTTAACCGGTACTTCTTTCTTGAAAACAGTGCCGTTTTCAATATTATCTTTGAGCGCCTGGTAGCGGTTCTCATGTTCCTTTTCCGCTTCGGCAACCTGCTCGAAACTTTCAGCAACATCTAAAAACCCCTCTTCTTTGGCAATTTGAGCAGCCTCAGGATAAAGCTTGGACCACTCCTCATTTTCCCCCTCAATTGAAGAGTTCAAGTGTGCCAGGGTGTCACTTAATACAACAGGATAGGTTGCATTAACATCAACCACAGCACCTGCGTCTCCCAGGTATTTAACCAGAAGCTTATAAAAAACCTTCGCATGCTCTTTTTCATTGTCGGCAGTATCCTGAAAAATAGCTGCTATCTGTTGATACCCTGCCTTTCTTGCAACACTTGAAAAAAATGTATATCGGTTGCGCGCCTGTGATTCCCCGGCAAAGGAATTCATGAGATTGGTCATTGTTTTACTGTTTTTGAAATCCATACGCTAGCTCCTTTCAATAGTGAATTAATAATAATGATTATTATTTTCATTTAAATGGCAACGGATGTCAATAGTTTTTCCTTTTTATTTTTTTATAGCCTATTATCATGTACAACTTCAAGTTAAAATAAAAAAATGTATGTTAATTTTCAAAATTATCTGTATTTATTTTATATTCTTTCAAAAATTATACAATAAACAATCTATCCTATGATTTATTACTGTTCTTTTGAACAGTTGCATATATTTAGTTCATACTTTGTTAAACGAATTTACGTAAAATAGAAAATTTTTTTAAATTTTTATCTGCACAGGACTTCTTTACAAATAGTATGCTCTAATGATTATTTTATATTCTTTAAAAAAGTTCTTGACACGATAATCCTTATTAATTAATAATTGTTATCATAAAATTTTTGAGGTGCTATACCGATGCATACAGACAAAATTAGAATCACTCATCAGAGAGAAGTAATTCTTGAAACATTGAAAGCCGTAAAAACACATCCGACTGCTGATGAACTTTATGATATGGTACGCCGACAGCTGCCCAGAATCAGCCTCGCCACCGTATACAGGAATCTTGAGTGGATGAGTGAACAGGGAATTGTCAAAAAAATTGAAGTAGGCGGCAGACAAAAAAGATTTGACGGCAACATTATGCCCCACTATCACATCAGATGCGTGGAATGCGGCAAGGTTGATGATGTTGAATGTGATTTTCTTGTCGCTGCAAACCAAATACCGGACACTATTAACGGGTACAGGGTGCTCGGCCACAGCATGGAGTTACAGGGAATATGTCCCGATTGTAACCTGAAAAAAGTTTCTTCCTGAGACGGGACGGAAACACGGTAACACACTTTTTCTTTTCCTTTAAATTTCATTTAATACTTGTCACCGCAAACCAACTGTAGTAATAATTTTTTATAACAAACCTAATGTAACTCTACGGGGGGGCGCCATGAGAAAATATTTTATTGCAGCAGCAATGTGTTTCCTTTTCACCTTTGTGTTCTTTTCGTTTCTTTATGCGCAGGATACTACTGCTGAAAATTTTCCTTTTTTCCCCTCACTCATAAATACTGAAACAGGCAAACCGGTAAAAACGGGTGATTTTGAAGATCCGGAAATCTGTTCGGGATGTCATCCCGAAATACATACGCAGTGGAAGGGATCGATGCATGCCAATGCATTCAGGGACCCTGTTTTTCAGGCAATGTGGAAGCTGGGTGAAAAAGAGACGAAGGGCTTTACCAAAAATCTCTGCGGCGGATGCCATACCGGTGTTGGTGTTGTATCCAACGACCTTGTATTCAAAGACGGCGAATTTCAGGCAAGCGACATTGCCAAAGAGGGCGTCCACTGCGATCTGTGCCATACCATTAAGGAAACCACCTTTCTGGAAACGCCTACCTATGAGCCCCAGAACGCGTCCTTTGTCGTTGCTCCCGGAAGTGCTAAAAAAGGACCGTACAAAGACTCAGAGTCACCGCATCACGAATGCGAATACTCCGAGCTCCATACATCTTCAAAATTCTGTGCAAACTGCCATCAGGTCTTTCATCCGGTTTCCAACTTTCACATAGAACGCACCTATGATGAATGGAAATATTCCGTGTACGCTCAGAACAATATCCAGTGCCAGGACTGCCACATGATGCCGGTTGAAAAAGCCATTGAAGTCGCCAGGACATTAAAAAAGCCCATAAACCCGGGGCAGCCCTGTATCATGGGGCCCAAGCGTGATAACATGTTCAGCCACGAGTTTGTTGGCGGCAATTTTACGGTAACGGCATTGCTGGGACACAATGAACATGCCGAAATAGCAAAAAAGAGACTTGAAAATGCCGCTCAACTTGAAATTGCTGTTCCTGCAACAGTTAAAACTAATGCAATGTTGCCCTTTTCAATAACGGTAACAAACATCGGCGCCGGCCACAACCTGCCGACGAGCCTTACCGAGGTCCGGCAGATGTGGCTTGACATCACGGTGACCGATGCCGCGGGCACGGTGCTGTTCCAATCGGGTAAGCTTGATGACAAGGGAAATATTGAACAGGGGTCCAGAATTTTTAATGCCTATGCCCTGGACAAGAACGGTCACCACACGGTAAAACCATGGGAAATTCACCGCTTCAAGTACAATAAAACAATACCGCCGAAAGGCGCCTCGACAGAAAGTTTCAGCTGTATGATACCGTCCGGCACAAGTGGTCCGGTAGCTGTCAAGGCTGTTTTGCGCTACCGTTCATATCCTCAGTCCGTCGCAAATCTGCTTTTGGGCAAAGATGCTCCGACACTTCCTGTTGTCGATATGACGGAAGCAACATCCTCTGTGCCTTTAAACTGAAAGCTCTATTGGGTAAACAACCATCTGCCGTATGCCGAATATGACCGACTCGGCTTTTATAACCGGCGGATGTACTGCTGTGCAGCCGCAGCTAACAATTTATACACGTATGAACATATTCCAGCACTGACAAGGAGGTTTGCATTATGACCGTTAAACTCAAAGAAAACATTTACTGGGTCGGCGCTATAGACTGGACCCTCAGGGATTTCCACGGCTACGTTACCGGCAGGGGCGCAACCTATAACAGCTATCTGATTATCGATGAAAAAATAACCCTGGTTGATACCGTCAAGGAACCGTTCTGCAGCGAACTGCTTGAAAGGATTCGCTCAATCGTCGACCCGGGCAAGATAGACTATATCATCTGTAATCATATTGAAAAAGATCATTCAGGATCACTCTTAGCATGTTTGAAAGAGTTTGGTGACGTAAAGATTTTCTCAACAAAAATGGCCCAGGCTGGGCTGGAAAAGTATTACGGCCCGGGCCTACCCGTAGAAACGGTTAAAACCGGTGATTCTGTAAAGCTCGGCAAAAAGACCGTTCAGTTTCTGGAAGTTCCCATGCTTCACTGGCCGGACAGTATGTTCTCCTATGTTCCTGAAGACAAGCTTTTGCTGTCAAATGACGGATTCGGCCAGCATATCGCAACCTCGGGCCGTTTCGATGATGATGTTGCAGAGTATGAGGTTATGTTTGAGGCTCGGAAATATTATGCAAACCTGCTCACCCATCTTGCTCCCCTCATACAAAATGCCTTGAAAAAAGTTACCGAGCTGGGGCTTGAAATCGACATGATCGCCCCGTGCCACGGTATTATCTGGAGAAAAGACCCGGGTAAAATCATACAGGCATACAATGACTGGAGCCTTCACAAAGCGAAAGACAAAGTCTCCGTTATCTACGACACCATGTGGAAAAGCACCGAGATAATGGCTAAGGGCATTGTTGAAACAATCACGGATGCCGGTTTTGAAGTTAGGCTCCTCAAGCTCAGGGAAACCCACCGCAGCGATGTCATGGCCGAAATTCTTGATTCAAAAGGTATCTTCATCGGCTCACCTACCATACACCGGCAGCTCTTTCCCACGGTTGCCGATCTGCTGTGCTATATGAAAGGGCTGAAACCTCAAAACAAGGCCGCTGCCGCCTTCGGATCCTTCGGCTGGAGCGGAGAAGCAGTACAAATGATCTCCGATGACCTTAAGGAAATTAAACTTGATGTCATCGAACCGGGTGTCAGAGCAAAATATTTGCCCGATGAAAGCGAGATGAAAGAAGTGCATGCGCTTTCCCGGACGATGATCGAAAAGATCAGGGCCATGGGCTAACCCTGGCCAACAATGCCGTTTATCGTTGCACTGTAAAATAAATTCTTTTTCCTGCAGGAAATGAGATTACATACTCTTGCTTTTAAATCTTAATTGTTTATTTCCCAATCTTATAGTGGGGGATTACCATGAACACAGCAGCAATCTACGGGAGCCCGAGAAAGGACGGCAACAGCGACCTGCTCCTCCGGTCGTTTCTCAGAGGTGTGAGGCAGCAGGGGGGTGATGTCCATGAAATTTTTCTCCGCGATCTGGCATTCTCACCGTGCATTAACTGTGGAGCCTGCAATAAAACAGGGATCTGTGCCCTGCGGGACGACATGGACAAGGTATATCCCTACTTGCAGCAGTCCGACATGGTCGTAATCTCCGCTCCGGTGTTCTTTTATGCTATGAATGCGCTGGCAAAGGCAATGGTAGACAGAAGTCAGGCGTTGTGGTCAAAAAAGTATTTGCTCAAGGAACATCTAAGCGAAAAACGCCGGGCCAACGCCAGAGGTATTCTGCTTTCTGTTGGCGGCTCCAAGGGGAAAAAGAATTTCGAAGGTATCATTCTCACTGCCCGCTACTTCTTTGATGCTCTTGATATGGATTTTTCACACCACCTTGTCTATGGAGGTATCGATTCAAAGGGTGCAATTCTTGAACATACGACAGCATGTGATGAGGCATACAATTTAGGCATATCTGTAGCAACGGACAACTAGCAGTTGAACCACCGTTTTGCTCCGTATCACCGCTTCTTTCCAACCTGCCCTGTTGTTTTACGTGCACTGAGCATTGTATAACATCTACATAATGGAGGAGGTTTTATGACAAGCTACATTATTATAGGTAACGGCATTGCGGCCAATGCAGCTGCGGAAAGCATCAGAACCGTTGACAAACTTGGCTCTATTCATATCTTCACCCGGGAAAGATTTTGTTTTTACTACACCCCTGCCCTTCCTGAATATTTGTCCGGAGACCAAAGTGTGGACGACATAACTATTCATCATGATCAATGGTATAAGGACAATACCATAGACCTTCATCTTGAAACCACCATCACGTCCATTGATCCGGCGGGAAAAACCGTAACCACTCAAGACAAAGGCAGCTTTTCCTATGACAAGCTGCTTCTCGCAACAGGCGGCTATTCCTTTGTTCCGCCTATTAAAGGAACCGACATCGATGCTGTTTTCAGCCTGCGCTCCATAGATGACGCGGACAGAATAAAAAACAAAGCCGCTTCATCTCGCAAGCTTGTCCTGATCGGCGGCGGGCTGCTCGGCCTGGAAGCCGGCAACGGCTTGAGAAAGGCCGGACTGAACGTTACTGTTGTAGAATTCTTTCCCCGCCTGCTCCCCCGCCAGATGGATGTTGACGGCGCTGCAGTTCTGCAGAATCAGCTGGAGGAAATGGGCTTTTCATTCTGTCTGGGTGCAAAAACGCAGGAAATCATCAACAATAACGGCACTCTTTCTGTGCAACTTGAAGAAGGTGAACATATTGAAACCGATATGGTGCTCGTATCTGCTGGAGTCCGACCAGAGCTTACCCTTGCCAAGCAGCTTGGCCTTGAAATCGACAAGGGAGTTAAGGTTAATGATGCCATGGAGACCGGCGTTGAAAACATTTATGCAGCTGGAGACCTCGTTGAGCATCGGGGCCGTTTTTACGGCATTTGGCCGGCTTCAATGGAACAGGGAAAAATTGCGGGGCTTAATATGGCAGGCGATAACGCGACCTATAACGGGACAGTCCTTGCCAACAGCCTCAAAGTCGTGGGCATCAGCCTTACGGCCGCCGGCGACATTGATCCCGACGGCACCCTTGAATCAATAGTCATCCGGGACCGGGATGAAAAAATCTACCGCAAAATTGTAATAAAGGACAATATCATTGTCGGAACAATACTTTTCGGTGACACGCGCGGCAGCGATGAAATTCTTGCTGCCATGAAAGACAAAAAAGACATTTCATCAATAAAATCCGACCTTTCTAATAAAAAGTTCGATTTTAGCCGTTTAATGTAATAACACTAACGTACTCATTTTCTCATGGCGAAATTTAAAGACAATATTGGCGACATTTACCAGCAGGAAACAAAATACGACAGAGACAGCATGACCGGTTACAGCCCTGCGACTTACGAGACTGCTGCGCCTTTTAAAACATACCCCGATGCTATAGAAAAAGAGCCGCTTCCTTCACCTGCCTGCACGAGTGATTCAGAGCTCTGGCAGGTCATGCAAAAGAGGCGTTCAGAACGCAATTTTACCGATTATGTGATGCCCCGGGATGAGCTGTTTCTGATGCTCTTTGCCGTTCAGGGTGTTACCGCCGAGTACGGGGAATATCTTTTCAGAACCGCACCGTCTGCAGGTGCACTGTATCCCATAGAAACGTACCTTATGGTAAACAGCGTTGAGGCACTAACCAAAGGACTGTACCATCTCAATGTTTTTGATCCCTGCCTTGAGCTTATTGACGACACTGATCGCTCCCGTGATCTTGCCCGGGCTGCTCTTGGCCAGTCTTTTGTCGCTTCTGCATCTGTTACGTTTATATGGACCGCAATTCCTGGAAGAAGCAAATGGAAATACCGCGAGCGTTCTTACCGCTATATATATCTTGATGCCGGACACATAGCGCAGAACCTCTACCTTGCTGCATGCGCCCTTGATTTGGGTTGCTGCACAATCGGTGCTTTTTTTGACGAAGAGGTTAACGCCATCATCGGCGTTGACGGTGTAAAAGAAACAGCTGTTTATATTGGTGCTGTTGGCAAACCCTGATTGTGATAATCACATGAAAGATTAATCAAAACCAGAAAGGAGTATACTATGAAAAAATGGAGATGCACCATTTGCGGTTATGTTCATGAAGGAGACAGCCCTCCTGACCAGTGCCCGATCTGCGGGGCGTCAAAGGACAAATTTGAGGAGGTTAAGGACTGACCTTCCATAATTTTTTTGCTTTCCAGACAGGGGCCGCACTAACGGCCCCTTTTCTATGTTAATCTTTCTGCAAAAATGCTTTAACCCCTTCATCAGCCTTGCCCCTGTATTGAAAATGCTGCATTTTTCTGTTTCTGATTTCTTCTTCCATCTTTATCCCGAAAGACTCGGCTATTATAACCCGCACCTGTTTGTCATGAAGAAACCCGACGGCGGCTACACCTGCCCTTCTCCTTTCATCAGCAAAAGGGTTATCTAAGAACCCGTAAGAAATGTTCCCTCATCGTCATCAGTTAATTCTTTTATGGAATACTTCATGCTGTTTTTTTGATGACGGCGACAGGTTAAATAGAAACCGTATTTTATAATGACTTTCCTATGCGTCAGACAGGATTTTAATAGATACCCCCCCATAAAGGGGCACGGGGTTGTTAGAGGAGTTAAGCAATATCACGTGAATCCTTCACCCCTCGGCCCCTTTTGCAGATCATTGCAGTCATGCACATAACTACTTCTATGGTAAATTATGCAATGTATCCCTGGGATACGACACTAGATCAATCTGCACACTGCATATTCATTAGTCGTTGCAGATGGATTTTGTTTGCTTCATGTGTCCTTTAATGGGGTAAAAATACCTTTCTCGGCAACCTGTTTCACTACACTTCGGTAATGCTCCATTGTTTTTTGATGACCTTCAGGCTGTTTACCCAGATACAGGTTCTTCGGCCAGATTGCTTTCTCATAAATTTTACTCCACGGCTCAATAAGATGCGGAATAAGTGAAAAACATGATTCCAGTCTGTATTGCCGCATCTCTTCGAGGTTTATTGGTGATATGACCTGTGCGCTGTCGGTTGTGGGAGCCCTGCCCAGAACCCTGCCGAGATAATCAACTATCATTGACTGGCCTCCGCCGATGGGCGATGTGGGCATTGCAGCATCCGGGTCCCTGTAGTACGGCCCGATATTGGGTGCAATTATAAAACAGCAATTATCAATCGCTCTCGCACGATTTTGAACCTCAAAATAGTCTCTAAATGTATGCATTCCGCTCAATGAAGTCTTGTAGATAATTTCTGCTCCATTTACCGCCAGCGCCCTGGCGGTTTCGGGAAACCTTGACTCATAGCAGATTATTGTCCCTATCCTTCCCAGCTCTGTTTCCGTTACAGGATACAGGGCTTCGATGCCGTCCCCCATTTTCTCCACCCACCTGTCCCAGATATCATACGGGGTTGTTGAGTGTTCGATCGTAAAAACCCTGGTCTTTCTGTGCCGGTGTACAACCTTCCCTTCAGGAGAAATGATAAAGGCAGTGTTGAAAAATCTGTCTTTTATAAGATCGGGTTCTATCGCTTTTGCGCAGACGATTAAATATATCCCGTACTGTTTTGCTTTTTCCCCTAGTATCTCAGTCTCTTCTCCCGGGATGGTAATGGCGATCTTTTCACAGTACTCAACCGGATCCATGTCCGTCATTTCATCATAAAACCCCTGAAGTGCCGCCTCGGGAAATGCAACGAGCCTCACCGGTCCTTCCAGCGAACCGCCAAGCACGGCAAAATCAATGCTTTCCTCAATATGTTTCAGATTAATACGAATATCATCACGGCTCCTGCAGCCGACAATGCGGCTCTGCACGGCAACGACATTAATGGATTTCGCCATGACAAATCTCCCTCTCCTGGATTCTTTAATCTAAAAATCTGTGCATGTATCTCTTCACATGTATATTATTCTTCCCAATGTATTCATAACATTTCTATCCCTGCCCCTTCAGCTCCCCTTGTACCTTTGCTGCTATATTTTCAACCGATTGCCTGGACGGCTCAACAACCTCCTGAAAGCGAGAATAATGTTCCGGGACCTTTATGGTTGCATCAAAACCAACCACCTCACCCGTCATTTTTGTTTTCTGTGGCCCCTCGCACTCCCCGGGCACCGATGGGTCCTCACACATTGCAAAAACTTTCTGAAAAACACTGTCGCGGATCGGCTGACATCGGCTCCAGAGGGCCCATCCCACATCCTGCATATCATAGGGATTAATATCCGGACCAACGACTACAACAAACTTGAACACCCCCGGCATCCTGGGAATGCTCCAGAGCGTGTTGATCACCCGCTTGCCTATTTCCGGTTCACGCTCCGCCCCGTCAACAGAGAGCTGCACAACGGTAATCCCTGGCGCCGGCATAGCAATATCTTTTACTTCAGGTATGATCTCCCTGACCTTTTCAAACAGATACCTGTTGAGAAAAATAATGTACTGATGGTCCCAGGGTGGCTTGCCTTCGGTTGTCGCATACCACAGCGGATTCTCTCTGCGGGTTATGCACTTTATCTTTATCATGGGAAGTATGTAGCCGAAGTCCATATAGCCCATACCATGAGCGTGTCCCCAGTTGGGTTCATCCGTGCCCGGGATTACTTCGCCTTCAAGCACCCACTCAGAACCTGCAGGCACACACAAATCAACGGTCTCGCATCTGACCAGATCAACGGGCCCGCCCCGCAGCGCACCGGCAAAGGCAAATTCGTCCGACCCGATGGGTAAATCAGTGCAGGATGCTACATGAATGGCCGGGTCGCATGGTCCTGCGATTGCAACTTCAAGAGGCTTACCTTTTTTTACTGCCTTTGCAAAATGCTTTCCTATTTGTGACATAGGGGGATTCCAGTAAATATAACCCTGGAGGCATTTTTTCCTTTTTTCTTCATCATAGGGCGTGTCTGTATTCGGATGATTGTCATAAAAACCGTACCGGTACCAGCCGACATTTCTTTCCCCTGTTTCAGGATCACTGGTCACACTGACAAGACCCGTTACCCAGGACTGCCCCTCGGTAAACCATACCTTGGGAACCTGTGCACTCAAATCAACATCTTGCTCGTCGATTTTTATTTCCTTACACGGCCCGGTATCGACAATGTTCGGTTCAGGCCACGTGCACTTCATAATTTTAGTTTGCTTTTCAACAGCCTCGGGCCATGATTTAGCCCCAATGGTCATGGCGGTCTTTTCCGGTGAGCCGAACAGGTTAAGTATCAGCGGAATATCCGGCATGTTGTATCCGTCGAGATTTTCAAGAAGAACCGGTCCGATATCCTCGTTCAAAATGTACCTGGACAGTTCGGCAAGTTCGCTTCCCGGCCACCCGCATTTTATTCTGGTTGTTATTCGTTTTAGTTTCCCTATTGCTTCGAATGCAGCTAGAAAATCCCGTATGTCATTGTACATTTCGGCCCCTTTCTCTAAACTACATGTTTAATCAGTATGTTATACTTTTTCTTTAATAAAACAGTTCCATAAACATGCGAAACAGTTTCAGCTATTATTTTTTTCCCGGGCGGTAATCGGAGCAAGGAGAGATCCGGAGGAGTGTATTGTAATCTCTGAATATCCTATCCTTTTGAGCCATCCCTTTATACGTTTACCGCTGTATGATGATCCGTTTCGGGAATGCACGAGCATGTTAACCGAAAACAGGGCCGCCTGAGGCGGTCCTGTTTCAGCACTGTTGATAAGGGTTTCATTGATTATGATCAAGCCGCCTGGATTTAAAGAGCCATAGGCTTTTCTTAGAATAAGCAGACAATCACTGGGTCCGTATTCATGCAAAACCTGTGAAAGCAGCACTACGTCAAAACCCTCCGGCACGTTATCGGCAAAAATATTTCCCTCGCAGATCCTCACCCTGCTGCCCGCCCTGAAACGTCTGATAAACTTCCGTGCGATATCGCATACCTCCGGGAAATCATAGAGCACTGCTTTCATATGCGGGTTTTTCTTTGTAACAACCAGAGAATATGCACCGGAGACGCCCCCCATATCCAGCATTGTCTTCATATGAGTGAAATCAACTAATTCATTGAGCCCCTCGGCCTGAGTCATACCCAGCCCGTGCATTGCATGTATAAACTCATCCACCGCAGCCGGGCTGTCGGGTTCCTGTGCAACAGGACGGTTATTCAAAACAGCATTTTTACCCCCCCACCCCACCGAAGGTAATGGCTGTTGCCAAGCATACAAACAAAACGTCCGAGGTATCCTCTTTTCCCTTTTACGAGATATATCCCGGCTATGTCGGTATTGAAATAATATCTACGTTCCTTTTTTAAAAGCCCCAGTGCCACACACGCATTTGATATAATGTTCGCAGGTCTTCTTTGTATTGAAAGCCCCTCTGCAATATCGTGTATCTCAAGGCCCTTCTTTGAAAGCAGATCAAACAGTCCCAGTTCTGTTGCAACGGTCAGAATTTTGCTTGCCCAAAATCCGGTAATCATTTGCAGAATTTTTTCATTTCCGGGAATATCGGGTTTCACTTTTTATCACCTCGCCTGTTTTTATAAACTATGACAGGATGACTTTTTCATCCATTATTCCGCTATTGCAGATTCCTTCAAGTAAAAACAGTTACGGATTATAGCTACAGGCCTTTGCGGTTACACTGATAATTGTTGCAAGAGGATCTATTTAACTTCCTTGAGCTGTTCAGGCGTTATCCCCAACGAAGCGTTAAGTGGCGGCAGCGTCTCTTCGAAAAAAAACTCGGGCAGCCGGTTATGCGCCTCGGTTATTCCTGCCTCCCGGTTAAATCTTTTTTCCTCTTCAAGCACATTCCTGCCTATATCGATAACATCCTGATCGGTAAGCTCAAGGCCATACTGTGCATTTAAAAGATTTTTAACGATAGGCAATCCTAACGTTCCATATGATATCGAACAGCATCCCGTTGAGTCCAACAGGGCGGTTGCTGCCTGGGCCTGTAATGATATGTCAACAGCTTCTTCCGGACCAATACCCGGATTAAATACCAATCCTGCCGTATGGTCGGCCCCCATGGGACTTGTTGCAAGTGTTACGCCGGTAGCTTTAAATATACGGGGTTCATGTGCGGGCATGCCCTGTCCCTTCACAGCCGCAACCCTGCTTACTCCTAACACCCTGCCCGCAATAACGGCACCCTGTCCGAGAACCCTGCCCATGAGAGAGCCCTGTCCCATTTCGTTAATCAGCTCCTTGGCTTTCCGGCTGTCCCCGAAATCCATCAGGCCTGCTTCTGCACAAACGGCCAGTGTCGCCCCTGTCTCAATGGTGTCCAGGCCGTACTCGTCACAGAGCCTGTCCATCTCCGCAATACCGTCAAGATCATCAATGCCAAGGTTCGATCCGAGCATTGCGTGAGATTCATACTCAAATCCAGATGTAAGGTAGTTGCCGTCCTTATCATGATATATCGGTGAGCAGCCTATCACACAGGTCGGCATGCAGGCATGCATTTTACCGCCCCTGGTCTCTCGCAGCTCTGCCATACGCTCCCCGGTAATGTTTTCAACACCTTCAAACCTTCCTTCTCGAAAATTTCTTGTGGGCAGTCCACCCATCTCATTGTTCATATTAACCGCACCTGCAATGCCGTATGTGGACAGAAGAAGTATAAGGCCCTTATCTTCCTTTAACGTTTTTGCATGCTCTTTTACTATCTGTTTAAAGGTTTCTTCATCCTTCATTGGTACAGGATCAGTTCCCTCATCATCAACAACAATTGCCTTTATGCCCTTTGTTCCTAAAACAGATCCAAGCCCGCCGCGTCCCGCATGACGGCATGGCCTGCCCTCCGCATCTGTTACGGCAACCGTAGAATTTGCGTACCGCATCTCCCCCGCTTTACCGATACTTATAATGGCTACCTTGTCGCCATACTGCGCATGAAGCCTTTCAACCGTCTCGTAGTTGGTAAGCCCTGCAAGGGCGGCATCCTCTCGTATCTCTGCTCCCCTTCTGTCCAGCCTGATGAGGTATGTTTTCTTCTCTCGTGGTTTTCCTTCGCAGATAATTGCTTTTACCCCGAGTCTGCCAAGCCTGTTGCCTGCCGCACCACCGGAACTTGCTTCCTTAATACCACCTGTCAGGGGACTTTTACCGCCAACGGAGATCCTGCAGGATGAAAGTGCGCTGGTTCCCGAAAAAAAACCGGTGGCGATAATGATCTTGTTATGCCTTCCCCAGGGATCACAGTCAGGAAGGACTTCCTGGTTCATGATACGGGCTATCAATCCCCTTCCGCCCAGAAGGGCGTACTCCTGAGAAACCTCTTCACTGCTTACGCTGAGATTATCCATATTGACTCTAATAAAATGTTTCATTTCTTCCCCTTTATTAAACTGAGATTGTTTGATCTGCATATACCCTACAGAGTGTCCCCCGCGTGGGAACCGATCCGCAAATCGGTTCTCGGGGAGGATCCCCCGAAAGAACCACATCTATGTTTGATTCAAAGCAGCCATGCTCCGGGGCAGGTTTTTCAGGAAACCACCACCCGTGGCGTGCATGTACAACGTTAGTATCAACCCTGGATGTAAGTTTTGCCTTAAGCCTGATCCGTTCATTTTTTACTTGTGGTGTCTCAACCCATACCCAGCTTCCACTTTTAATATCCAGCTCCCGTGCTGTATCTGGGTGAATCTCAACCTCAGGATCAGGCACAATATTTCTCAGGCTTTTCACCTGCCGTCCCTCGGAGTGGAAGTAGTTAATATGGCGTGCCCCGGTTATAAGGATTAGAGGATAATCCTTGAGAAGGGCGGGAGTGCTTAACGGGCTTTCCGGCGGTTCATTGTATACCGGCAAGGGATCATAGCCGTATTTTTCTTTTGTTGTCGTAAGCTTTTCTGTAATTTCATCCAGCGCTTCATCCCAGGAAATTTTTTTACACGCTCCTTTTCCCTTTCCCCCTGAGCGTTTCATTGGATGGGTTAAACGATCGGTATGGTATAAAAATTCATGATATGATGAGCCTTTTACACATATAAAACCTCTGCTCAGTGGATGATTGGGGTCTCCTTCAATTTTTACGACCATTCCGTCCTCGACATGGACAAGAACACCGCATTCACATTGACATGCCTGACATACTGTCCGGACCTTTTCAGTCATTGTTTAACCAAGTTTCTCTTTTGGTAGTTCATTTCGATAAAGAATCTCTACGTTCTTATACGTCGCACCTCCCATCTGACAGCATTTTCAGGGTCGGGACACGCAACGATATCTGTGTTCTTATCACCAGACCACGGGATCTCTCCACCCATCATCAGCGCCATAAGTTTGGGAAGAATTGATGAAAAGGCACTTAAGCATATTCCTCCCGGTGTCTTTGCGTCAGTGATTTCAAATGTATCTCCCACCTGATGACCGTTATCACATGCACCCTTTATCTCTTTAACGGTTATTAAAAACCTGTCCATACGAAACTCCTTTTATATCATCAGTATTTTTCTTCATTAGAGAATATGGGCTAGGAGTTTGTCGGAAAACCTTTCGGTTTTACAGTCAAACTCATAGTACTAATAAAATAGTTCTTTGAAAATTGAATACGATTCGACTCTGGCCAATAAAATGGCACCCAGACAGGGGTATCCCCCCTCTTTTATGTTGTTGCCGGGGACCAGTTGCTCCTGAATAACTTCAAAAGATTATGCGTCAGGCACAGCAAATCCCACTCCGCCTGACATTTTTCATAACCCCGCATGCTGAACTGGCGAAACCGCCTGCACTGTTTTATCTGGCCGAACACCGGCTCGACAATGTGCTTTCGCTTCGAGTAGGTGCAGCGTCCTCGTTTTGTACGCAGTTTGCGAGTCATGCGTTCTTTGGTGGTTGCGTTGTTCGGAATCCGGCCACGTGGTGCTTCCATTTTCTCTCCATGCTTGTCTTTGCCTGTTGAGATATAGACATCAATGTTTTGGGAAGCTACATGAGTGCAGTTATCATCACTGTAATAGCCGTTGTCGGCACTGATAATCTTCGGCTTTTGCTCCGGCAGATTTTCTGTAACTTTTTCCAATACCGGCTGAAGCTGCTGTTTGTCATTGGCAGCCTGCGTTAAAAGGCTGGCAACAATAACCTGTGCTTTTTCATCTACAGCTGCCTGACAGTTATATCCCTGAATGAAATTCTTCTTTCGTTCAGTGGCCATAATCCTGGAATCCGGGTCGGTGAAATTGCGTTGCTTCTTCGGATCAGGCTTGTCCGATGGCGGCTTGGGTTTACGGCCGGGTTTCTTGCCCTTGGCCTTCATTTTAGCTTCATATTCAGCCTGTTTCTCCTCGGCCTCACGGCGTGCTTCCTGTTCAAGGGCCTCTTTTGCTTCCCGAATCTTCTCCAGCCGTGATTGCTTGAAGCGAAGATCCTCGGGCAGATCATCGCCCCGCTTGCCTTTGCCGTACAAGTTGTCTTCTTGCTTATCAGTGGTCTGTGCCTGTTTGATAAGACGCTTTACTTCTTTATCCAACTCGGCGGCTTTCTTTTCCATACGGCCGTAGCTCATTGCTTTGTGCTTGGATGCATTGGCTTTTAGCTTTGTACCGTCAAGCGCGATATGCCCCAACTTTACCAGACCGGCCTTCTGACACAGCCGCAGCACTTGTACAAACAGGCCGGAAAGTTCTTTCAGGTTTCGTTTGCGGAACTCGGCAATTGTATCATGGTCCGGATGCTCTTCGCAGCACAGCACCCGCACGGGAACCGAGTGATAGGTTGCAATTTCTATCTTGCGGGAAGAAAATATGCCCACACAGTAGCTATAAACAAGCAGACTTACCATCAGCTCAGGATGATATGGCGGTTGACCACCACGGGCGTTATCGTAGTTTGCATAGACTTTGCTCAAATCAAGCTCTGCAACTACATCCTGAATAAAATATGCCAGATCATCTTCGGATAGCCAGTCCCGAGGATTGGGAGGCAGTGCCAGCAATTGGCCTCGGTTGTATTGCCGAAATCGTGTTCGTTTTTTCATTGCATGCTCACTGTTGTTTGGTGTATCGCAGAATGTAAGAACAGTATAACATGTTTGAATAAATATCTTTTTGGATTTGTTTTATTATTAGGAGTTTTCGGATGCTTCGATGAAGTATTCCGACAAACTCCTAGGAATACGATTCAACCGGGACAGTGGGGTTGAAATAGAGAAAACCACCGTCAACAAAAATCGTTTGTCCGGTAACAAAGTCCGACTCCCGGGACGCAAGAAAGAGTGCGGGACCTACAATGTCATATGGCCGGCCGATTCTCTTGCCGGGTACTGTATTTGTTGCGTACTCTCTGTTGCCCGGTATTTCAAGAAGAGGTTTGGTTGATGGTGTTTCAATAAGGCCCGGCCCTATTGCGTTCACCTGTATGCTATACTGGGCAAACTCTACCGCCATTGCTTTTGTCAGCATGATGATCCCGGCTTTTGAGACATGATAGTTGGGAGCAGCCCCTATGTATACCTGGCCTGAAATAGAGGATATATTGATAATTTTGCCGCCTGTGTTTTGTTGTATCATCTTCCGTGCAGCACATTGAGAACAGAGCAGAACTCCTGTCAAATTAACAGCAAGCGTTCTTTCCCAGGTTTCCTCACGTATGTCCAGGCAATTGAGGGGCGGCGCACCCACTATGGCAGCATTATTAACAAGTACGTCAATCTTCCCCCATCGCTCGACTGTTTTTTCCACAAGCTGCCGTACATCCTGCTTCTTCGACACATCGGCATGTATGGCCACAGCGTTGCCGCCGGCACCTTCTATTTCACGTGCAACAGATTCGGCCTGATCGGAGTTAATATCTGCTATGGTTACACAGGCTCCCTCCTTTGCAAATCCACGGGCAAGAGCACGTCCTATACCTGAACCCGCACCGGTAATAACCGCTGTTTTATCGTGCAATTTCATTGCTTAAAATTTACCCGAGGGTGGAAACAGCATTGCAATAAGAACATCAGGTGTAATACCTGCAGCCTGTGCTGCTTTGACGGCACCGTCCTTAAGGCTCATGTATTCCAGCCATCTTCCGTTACGCTTCAGCTTTAGCTGCATTTCATCATCGCTGTACGATGTGTCTTTCCTGAGCTTTACTATTTCAAGATACATATCCAGAAAAGTGACACATGCTTCCGTGAAAAGATCGAACTCTTTTTCCTCAAGGGCCAGCAGTTTGCAGCCCACCATTGATGCAAGGGGAAAAGGCCAGTGATCCATGTTGTAATGGATATCAAGGCCCTTCCTCAATTCGGCCCTGTCTTTGCCGTACTTGTCTGCAACGCCGTCCATTACCTGTTTCATTCTCACCAGATCCTCATTAACCCTTACCGCCGTGAACAGGTCGAGATTCGTGGTATACCGACTGGGTCCTGTTCCCATTCCAGACCACTCGCTGTTAAAGTGACCCATGGGGCAGTACGGATTGTCAGGAAAAATCTCCATCTGGAAAACAACCGTATGAACGGTCTCACCCTCATCAGCATAGGAAACACCCATATCATCTGACGGTGCCCTTTTTATACTGATATTTTTCAACACCATATGCGTGATTGCGGCTTTTTCAATTGCCCCGCCGCGTATTGTATCAATAGCGGCTGTGCCAATCTTAAACGTGATGTTCTTTTCTTCATGTACTGCGTCACCGGCAATTGACAGAAGCTCCCTGATTGCTTTTTCTTTCATACGTGCAACAAAATCTTCTGATTTCATTTTATAAAATCCTCCAGCAGAGAGTTTCCCCAGCCTTTGGGACGTATTCGGTCAAAGCGTTTCCTTTCCTCAGGTTTCATCAGTGGTGCTTTTGTTGCATCAACAGCAATTTTGCTTCCGACTTTGAACAGCGTGTCCGGATAGGCAGGCTTTGTGGACGGGTCCATGGGAAATCCACACGTATTATCGATAACAAGAACATCAGTTGAAGGATTTGCCCGTGTACTTATGGCATGAAAAATATCTTCCGCATCATAAATATCTATATCCTCATCTACTGCTATGGCTGTTTTCAGGTACCCGGGAGGCATAAATAATGCTCCCAGCAGGGCATCCCTGACCTGCTGCTCGGTATGGGCGGTCATTTGAATAATTACACCCAGGGGGTTCCATGGAGAGGAGTTTACGTCATGGATCACGAAGCGCTTCTTCAGCCGGCTGAATATACTCACCTCAAATGACAAGGCGGCAAGGCGCTGGTGGTCGGTAAACGGGGTAGCGTTAAGCTGGCGGAATATCGCATCACTGCGCATGGTTAGGGTCTTTACCTTCAATATGGGGCGTTTTGCCGGGGTTGAATAGTACAGCATGCCTTCCCCGAACGGGCCCTCATCTTCAAAAACATCAAAGGGAACTTCTCCTTCCAGCACAATCTCAGCCTCCGCCGGTACTTCAAGATCAGCGGTCTCACAACGAACCAGGTTTACCGGCTCTCCCAGCAATGATCCGGCCATCTCGTGCTCGCTGTACCCTTCATGATCACCGCTGTAACATGCTGCTATCTCCCAGCATGGATGATGTCCGATGACAACCGCCATGGGCATGTTCTTTTTCATTTTCCGGTACTTCTGGTAGATAATACTGTTGTGAGCAGATGAAAGGTGAAAGGCGGTATGCTCATGATCCTTTATGTGCATTCTGTGCATTGCAACGTTCTGCACCCCGGTTTCCGGGTCTTTGACCACACACATCCCTGATCCTATGTACGGGGCCGCGTCACGTGGGGAATGTATGCAAAACGGTATGGCGCCGAGATCAACATCCTTGCCGGCAAGTATTTTTTCTTTCACCGGCCCGGTTTTAACGAGATTAACCCTTCCTTTGCCTTTTGCATACTTTACTGCCAGTTCTTCCAGAAGCCTATCAGGTGTTGTCTTTAAAGCACGTGCCTGGGCTTTCCTGTCTCTCATCAATAGATCACATATCTTCCACCCCGGGTATCCCCTGACATTCTCAAAAAGAACCGTTGTTTTGCACTGCGATACCAGGTCACCGACCTGTGTTTTCGGGTCAACCTCTTTTTCTATTACGGTAATCTCATCGTGAATATCATTCAGATATGTTCTGAGCGAACTGGTCATGATATCGTCCCCCTATAGTGTTACCGTATGGAAAAGCCTGTTTCGTATACCTGAGCTTTTTTTTGTGGGCATATTGCCCGTACGTAAAAATATCTTTAATCGTTTGGAAATGATTTACGCGCAGAGTCCCTGAAGAACAGTTCTACCGGACTGGTTGCGAGCTTCTGCAGCTTTGCCATGAACGTCGGATTTTCTTTTTCTATCTGTCCTATTTTACTCATGACAACACCGTTCATGATCTTTCCCGCACGATACGGATTGAGCGTCGGCTCAAGGTTCTCACCTTCAAGCAGGCTGAACAGATAATTTATGTCGTCTTCCTCCATGACCTCGAACATGGCAAATAGGCCGAGGAAATCCTTATAATCATGGAAATCAGGAAATGTTTCCTTCCACCAGGTGAGGTAACTTTCCACACCGTCCCGGTTCAGCTTGTTCTCGCGAAAGGCCAGGGTTATAGCATGTGCTGCTTTATGTCCGCACATCATAGAGCCGGTACATTCCGCTTCTGCGGTCCATGCAGAATCCCCCACAAAAATAACATTATCAATAAACGGTTCTGGTGCAGGCGACCACATGCTCAAAATATGACAATTGTAACGCACTACTTCAGAATTATTAAACCAGTGCGCATACGGACAGTTCTTCCACAAATACATAACCTCATCCAGGATGCTCGGGCCTTCATGCGGGGGGCACGATGTATATGAACCCCAGAGCCAGAACTCGGCATCGGGATACGGGCACGGCAGTATTGTCATTGCCATGGGCAGGCCGTTTTTGTGGTGGTAAAATGCCATCCAGTTGAATGCATCAGGAAAGGGCATGTCAAAATTATTGAAATAGATACCCATACCTGCATTCAAACCGTAATAGTTTCGTTTCTTATTGAGGCCGGTAATCTTTGCAATATGGGAGTTAACACCGTCGGCGGCGATAACAAAGGTCCCCGCAAACGTATTTCCTTCGGCACTATGAACCTGTATCCCTCCGGGCATTCTCTGCACATCCGTCACATTTGTACCGGCAAAAATGTCACATCCGTTTCCGCGCGCGTCTGCCAGGAGCATCTCAAGGAGTCTTTGCTTGCTGTAGGTAACCGACAGTCGTTTGCCCTGACTTTTACGCTGAGTGTAATTGCCAAGATGGACGGTACACTTCCCGTCCGGAGAAAAAAGGTTCCATGTATAGAAGGGGCTGTACGGGCCATCGTAATCAACGGAAAAACATGCCTTGGGGAATACTATTTTTTTGTTCTTTTCATTCAGGTACATCCTGTCATTAATGTACCACTCGTTTTCTATGGCCATCATGGTCGCGCAGGCCCTGGTTATGTTCGTTATCCCCTCTTTTCTTTCAAGAAGTGCCACCCTGAAACCGTTTTCTGAAAGAACTTTTGCTGCCATACATCCACCCGGCCCGGCCCCGACAATGACGACATCATAATTCCGCATAGGTTTTCTCCTTTTCAAAACGCTTGGTGTTGCAACATCACAACAACACTATCACCATGTTTGTTCTAACCCCACCCGGCGGTTGTTGCCAGCAATACTCCCACATCGAATGCAGCCTGCAGGTCATGCTCCTTGTCCGAGACCGTTCCCTTGAGCAGGTTTGCCCTGCTGATCACGTCACCGATTCTTTTTAATCCGAAGTCGGCAAGATTGCATTTTATAACCTCATACACCAGGGCCGAGGAAAAAAACGGGTCTCCCTGGCTGATCACAATTGCTGATTTTCTTTTTTTAAGTGTGGATGATATTGCGCCGCCGATCATATTTTTGCTGTCGTCGAATTCAAGCTCCATCTCAAAAAGAGGCATCATTCGTGAAAGAAAATTCAAAAGCGGTGCCGTAATCGTATGCATGTGGTTTGGAGATCCGAAAATAAAGGCATCGCACTCACGCATTTCATCAAGGATACCGGCCATATCATCATCGATGACGCATTTTTGGGTTCCCGGAGGAGGGAAAACACAGGTCATGCAGCCGGTACAGTATTCAATATTTTTATCAACGATAAAAAATTTATTCACCTCAACCTCGGCTTTGCTTCTGCAGCCTTCAATTACCTTGTCGACCAGTACTTCAGTATTGCCGCCTTTTCTGGGACTTCCAATAATTGCCATAAGCTTCATAAGATATCTCCCTCTTGTTACGGTTGACGGTTACCATACGTTTTTTACAGAATAGCAGTTACACTCCTTCCAGGTCAATATGAATGTATCCTCAAAGCAGTGTTTATGTTGTATTGCCGGAAGGAGGTGTATATATTCCTTTCTCCTGCAGCTCTTTCACGATTTTGTAAAAAAGCTCATCAGCGTCTTTATGCTTCATAGGGGGCAAATTTTTCGGCCAGATCGGGTGCTCGTAAATGATTTTATAGATTTCAGTTTTAAGGTAGGGGAGCCAGTTTAAGAATTTTGCATGAGCGCGGTGATAGCGCAGCTGTTCAATATTAACGGGGGCTGCCACAAATGTATCCGTTGTTGCATAGGTGTGGCTGATTACCGTACCACGGTAATCGACAATCATTGATCTGCCCTGAAGCATTCCGCCCTGGCTCTTTTTATCATCAAGATAATGCATTCCACATGAAGGCGCTATCATATAACAGGTATTGTCAAGGGCCCGGGCCCTGTTCTGAATTTCAAACTGCTCACCCGACAGCCACGGCTCAGGGTAGCTCGGACGATATATAACTTCCGCGCCGTTCAGTGCAAACCCCCGGAACGTTTCGGGAAATGAACCTTCCATGCAGCACGTGGTGGCAATGTTGCCTATCTCGGTTCTGGCAACCGGGAAAAAAGCGTCAAGGCTGTTTCCATACAATTCTATCCATTCATCATAAACATCATGCGGTGTTGTCGAATGCTCGCGCACAAAAACAATGTTTTTTCTCTGGGTGTATATAACCCTGCCGGCAGGATCTATTATAAAGGTAGTGTTGAAATATCGGTCGGGAAACTCGGGGATCTTCGCCTTGTTCTGCGCCAGAATAAAGATGTTATACTGCTGTGCCTTTTCAGCCAGAACATCCGTTTCCTCTCCGGGGATGTCGATAATACACTCGCGGGTATAGGCTGCCTGGTCGGCATCCATAAATTCGTCCCCGAATCCCTGGAGCGCACCCTCGGGCAACGCTACAAGCCGTACCGGCAGTTCAAGGCCTGCCTGAAGCACTGCAACATCTATGAGCTGAGCTATATGATCAAGATTGCGTCTGATATCATCCCGTTTGGTAATGTCGAAAAAAGAAGGCTGTATCCCCACTGCCATGTACGGGTCTATCATTTTTCTCCTCGAAAATTGATTAAACTGTCTGCCGGTTGAACCTACGTTGCCAGATATCCCCCGTCAACACACAGGTCCGTACCGGTAACATAGGATGACTCATCAGATGCAAGATACAGGGCTGCGCGTGCTATGTCATCAGGCGTTGCAATCCGCTGCAGGGGAATCATTTTCTGCATCAGATCATATATATCCTCTGGTCCTTTCAGACCGGCACATTTCGCCTGCATCCGTGTGTTGCGTTTCAGCATGTCGGTATGAACAGGCCCCGGCAGTATGCAGTTAGCACGTATGTTTTGTGGCGCCAGTTCAACGGCAAGTGCCTTGGTAAGAGCAATAATGCCGCCCTTGGATGCACAGTAGGCTGACCAGCAGGCGCCTCCGTACACACCTAATCCCGATGAAATGTTGATTATGGCCCCGCCCCCGCGCTGCTGCATATAGGGCGCTGTATGCTTTGAAAAAAGAAACGTCCCTTTGAGGTTGATGTCAATGGTCTGGTCCCATTCTTCTTCAGTCAGCTTCGAAATCGGACGGACAAAACAGACACCGGCATTGTTAACCAGGATATCAAGCCCCCCGTAGGTTTCAACGAGATGGTTCACCGCGTATTCTGCATCTTCGGATGATGCCACGTCAGCCTGTATGAAATGTGCTTTACCTCCCCGCTTCTGTACCTCTTGTACCGTTTGCATCCCTTCCTCTGATTCTATATCAACGACGCCGATATGCGCACCTTCATGGGCAAAGCACTGTGCAATTGCTCTGCCGATGCCGCCTCCCCCTCCCGTAATCAATGCGGTTTTATTCTTTAACGATCGCACGTGTTTCATTTTTTACCGGCCTTTCACGCAGTTATTCCCATGATATCCTCAGTGACCGTAACATTGCCGAAAAACAGCTCGACTGTCTTTAAAGAAACCGTTTGCCACTGCTCGTCGACCGTTGCCGCAGCGTCGCTGACAAGGGTAACATCATAACCAAGGGACACCGCTTCACGTATGGTGGTTTCAACGCACAGGTTGGTGAGTATGCCGCAGATAACAAGGCTGCTGATGTTCAGGTTTCTCAGCAGGCGGTCGAGCGGTGTCTGGAAAAAAGAGCCGTATGATTTTTTTACTATTTTATGTTCCCCTTTTGCCGGTGTGAGTTCCTCTATGATTTCCGATCCCCATGACCCTTCAACGAGGAACTTGACATCTCGTGCTTCGGGAATCAGCATGGGCATTGCACGGTCGGAATGATCTTTATTCCATGCTGTATATATATGTATTACGGGTACTTTTATTCTCCGTGCCCAAATAAGTAGCTTTTGCGTATTTGGCACTGCAGCTGACAGCAGCTTTTGATTGAAACCGAGTTTGGGACCTTCCCGGGCAAGAAACCCATCGGGATGAATAAATTCATTCTGCATGTCGATGATAATAAGGGCGGACTGTTCTTTCTGAAATTCTATCATAAGGCACCTCCCTGTTGGTATGCTTATGATTCGGGTGATACGAACATATCTTTTCTCTGCTGAATTACTTTTTGCCGGGTTTGTATGTTATCAGCAACAGTTCCCGGTTTATCCAGATAACAGTTCTTGGGCCAAACCGGCTTCTCATAGATCTTTGAAAACAGCTCCGACTGGATATGGGGCAGCATGGCGATAAAACCGCAGTCTCTTCTCACGGCCCTGAGGTTATGTATATTAATCTCAGCTCCGACAACACTTTCATTTGTTGTTTTTGTCTGTGCCAGTATCCTTCCACGGTAATCAACTACCATTGAGTTACCCGTGAGCACACCTTTCGGCATTATTCTGCTGGTGATAATGCCCCCGTTTGGCGCCACCACGTAGCATGCATTGGAAAATGCATGAAACTGGTTCTGCACTGCCCATATGTTCTGAGGTTCGGAGGTGATTGGCTCTACCCAGGTCGTTGGACGTATGATAATCTCGGCACCGTTCATGGCAAGCCCCCTGCCGATCTCCGGAAACGCCCCGTCATAACATATCATAACTCCCATGCGTCCGATCTCCGTTTCTGCTACCGGGAAAAAATCATCAAGGCCGTCTCCGTATTTTTTTACATACGCATCATACATATCAAACGGTGCGGTTGCCACCTCAACATCCTTGGCAGTTGCAAGCTTGTGGTAGATCAGGACGATCTTCCCTTCCGGGTCGATGACAAAGGCTTCATTAAAAACCCTGTCAGGCCACTCAGGCTCGACCACATACGCCGCGCCGGAAATATAAATGTTGTGCTGCCGTGCCTTTTTTCCAAGTTTCTCCGTTTCTTCACCCGGAATGGTAATGGCCCGCTCTAGCCAGTCTGCCACTGTCCAGCTGAGATCATTTCCCTGTATAAAAAACTCGGGAAAGGCAACCAGCCTGCACGGCGCACCGGTTACCATGGACATATACGGTACAACGTTATCGATAAAGGAGGTAAACAGATCAAGGTTTTTATGTATGTCGGCCTTTGTTTGTACTGCTTCCAGCTCCGTCTGCATTGCCGCTACGGTGAATAACTTTTTTGTCATAACGAACTCTTTTTAAATAAAATAACCTGCCTCATTATTTTTCAAATATTTCTATCATCGCACCGCTTGGTCCTTCTGCAATGATACTGCGTATTAACCCGTGAGGTGCAATCTCCATCTCAAGAGGGCCCGAAATAATTCTTACACTGTTCCTTTTGATATTCTCTATCATTTCAGAAAGGCTATCTGTCTCAAAAGCAATTGAAAAAAGACCGACGTTCGGCGGTTTGGCTACCGGTGCAAGGGATTTTCCTTTCACAGAATACTCCAGAAATTCTACCAGAGGGCCGTTGCTTTCTTTCTTATTGAAAAAAGCAATGCGCACATCGGTATCAGTTGGAAGTTTAAGCACTTCATCTACAAGTCCCCGGGGAAGCTTGTAATCTCCTTGGAGTTCAAGTCCCAGAATGTCTCTGTAAAACACGATAGCATCATCTATATTTTCCACCATTTGCGCTGAATCTACTAACATTCCATACTCTCTTGCAAGTTCCGGCTTGGGTGTTGTAACAACTTCTATATGGGCAATGGGCATTTGATTCGGTCCGATTAATATGGTTTCCTTTGCTTCAAAGGGAACCCAGTCCGGATCATACTGGACAGGCGGAGCCACAAAGGTAAATCCTTTTTTGAGAAGATCATTATAGGTTGTATCAAGATCACGAACCTGAAAAGCAATATCATATAACCCGTAATCCCATACCCTGGCTCCCTCGGTAATTGCCTTACCTGAATTGGGTGAAAATTCGATAAGCTCAAGCAGAGTATTCTGTTCATCGTTCTTCAGGTAAACGGCCCGGGCTTGCGTCCCCGCAGTAAGATCCCAGAACTGTTCTATTCTTTCTGTATTAAGGGTCTGTTCCGCTGCAACACGCATTCCAACCCGGTCTCTGTAAAATGAAAGAGACTCTTCCATATCACGTACACTGATAAGGATTCTTTCTATGCCTGATGTAACCATTTTTTTCTCCATGGATATTGGTTAATTGCTAGATTGGTTTCCTGGTTGATTAGTTAATTAGTTGAATCGTTTCATTTGTAATCATTTATTCTGAATTCTGTCTCCTGACTCCTAGATCCTTTACATCATTGAAAACAGAGTTTGCCGGGATTCATAATATTATTCGGGTCCATTTGCTCCTTTACCTGCCTGAGCTTCTTTGTGTACGTTCCTGATCGCTGGTACACCATATCCGCCCATGCACCGTATGGCCGGTCAAAACAAGCTCCCGCAGCCAGCAGGGCTTCGCTTGCAGTGCGCCACGCATCCTTGATCATTTTTACTTCAATGTCATCGTCTAAATTGCAGTGCAGGTCAAATTCACAGTGCACGGCACGCCCCCGCTCCAGGGGCAGCAGATACGCCCCAACTTCGTTGAAGCCGTAACCTACTTTTGAACAGGTCCGTTCAACAATCGACTTCATGTTCACGATACTTTTCAACGGTGCCTTGAAACTCAGATCGTGCACTGTTCCACGATAATTAAATTTCTTTAAAATTCCCCAGGGGTGCGTCAGCTCATGCTGAAAAACGTCAAGCACACCTTGTGCATGCGTTATCCCTTCTCCAGGAACAAGGCCAAACCCTGCACAAACTTCCTTGAGGGCCGCCTCCTCGTAGGCAATTTTCTCCTCCGGGTGCCTGGGGGACCCATGAATACACACAACCAAAATCCAGGGGGAAAGCGTTGTTCTATTTTCCTCAAAACTTTTAGAAGACGTTGGTTTGGCTGGGAACCCGTCCGGAATTTCCCATTCAGCACTTAACAGCGCCGCAAGATTTAAACGGTTTACAAGAAAGCATTCCACGCCTATCTCTTTTCGCTGTATCCGCTGTATTGGTTCAACAGCATCGCCAAGTTCATTAAACTCAAGAAAAAATATTTTACGTTCCTTAATACACGGATGTATCTGAATACCCATCTTGGTTATAATCCCCAGGGTCCCCTGTGCGCCTGTCCACAGGCGATAGATAAGATGCCGCACCGGGCCCATGGCACTGCCCGGTTCACCCCCTGCGGACCAGAGACCGGTTCTGAAAACCTCACCACCGGGGAGCACCATTTCCATATCCATAATTAAATTGTTCCCATACTCAAAGCTGGCACCCGCAAGCATTGGATCTCGCTCAAGATAGCTTGTCAGTGCAGAGCGATTCGGCGGAGCACCAAAAGGTATCATTATTCGATACCCTTTATCCATAAGGTGATTCTGCAGCTGTTCAAAAGTAACCCCCGGCTCGACAATAGCAAACCAGTTCTTTTCATCAACTGAAAGTATCCTGTTCATTCGTGAGAGATTAAGGATAATGCCCCCCCGTTGTGGAATTGCGGCACCATGAAGGTTTAAACCGGAACTGTAAGGAGTCAGAGGTGTACCGGTTTCATTTGCAGTCCTTACTACCTGCTGTATCTGTTCTGTTGTTTCAGTAAATATAACAAAATCAGGCACCTTTCCCTCAACAAATGATTGATCAACGGCGTATGTCTGCAGCATGTCTGCATCGTCATACACATTTTCAGTCCCTACTATTTCAGCTAACCGTGCTTTTTTACTACCCATGGTTCTCCTCTCTCACATTCATCCGGTTTGAATAACTTTTCACGATCCATAACGTCTCTTAATCCTGCTTACAAAGCTCACCGCTGTCCACAGAACCCTCACGACCCACGGGTTGAGTTTTACAAATATTCTCATTTTTGAAATACCGTCCCGCATTTCTTTTGGTAATGCCTCGAATTCTTCCCGGGTAAAAACCTGTCTTCCGGGGCTGCTCACATTGTTCGGGTCCAGTATCTTTCTGAACTTCCTGAACAGCAGATACGCGTTGGGGCCCTGCTCCGGGAAAAAAGAGGTCAGCGGTTCCAGTGAAAGCCCGAACCCGAACGGCTGGCTCTTTTTTAAAATATTTTTAACGATTCCGTATACACCGATTGCGCTGCTTCGCTGAAGGGCTTCCGGGTCCATAGGGTCCGGATAAAGATCGGTTTCCGTTATGTTAAACCGTCCCCCGGGGTCCATTGCGTAAAGAAAAACCGTGTTGTCGACACCCCCGCGGTCGGTCATATAGGTCTCACCGAAGGCGTTGATTGCATCACCCCACACGTCGGAGTGCTGCTTTGCTATTTCAGGAGCACCTCCGGCAAACATACCTCCCGCATAGTTTCTCCTGTTCATGCGGTATCCGGTCACGTGCCTTATGCAGTCAAGGTTCCATGGCGCAAGTGCTTCACGCACCTCCGGTTTGTAATCGTTTTCTAAAAATAGTCCACCGTATTCAGCCGCTATTTCACGTAGTACCTTTTCTTCATACGGTATCTGCCTTTCCGACGTTGTAGCAGCACAAATAACATACAGGTTCCAGGGAGGGAAAAATTTTTTCTTTACCCGCTCTTCAGTCATCTCCTGTGTCTGGGAACAGTAATAGGTGTTATAGACACCTGTCGCATTTAACCCTATCCCCACGCCCGAATGTGCGATTTCACGAAACGCGTTTATTTCAGCGTCATAATCAGGAAACTCCATCCAGAAAAGTCGATGGTTTTCGGGGGGCGGAGCGGTATCGAATTTAGGCTCATAATAGTTGTGAATACAGGGGCGGCCGGCAGCAGGCTCCGGCATGTCGGTTCCACCGACCCAGGAATGGAGCTTAACGGTTATTTCGGTGATAATACCGGCACTGCCCAGGCTTCCCCGCAGCAGCGCATACAGGTCCGGCCCGGGACCATAATCCCAGAAATCGTCAACGCCCGTTGTTGCCCCTGACCCCGTCTTTATAATGTCTCCATCGGGCAGCACCACCGTAAGGCTTATTATGTTTCTTCCCAGAAGGCCGTATTTCTTTGCGGTTTGCCAGATTCCCGCTATTGCTGTTTGAGAAGATATTTTACACAGTGTTGTGGCCAGCGGCGTGCCGCCGTTCCACAGTCCTACTTTCACCGCCTCTGCTATCACCTGACCGTAGTCTGCATATGCTTCTACTGTAGCCGTCATGGTATCTTCATCAACGCTGACCACGTTGTTCATCCTGCTCAAATGTATACATAGCGTCGCATCTTTTGTTGTCGGAGCGCTCATCATCTGGCCGTTGGTAAACGGTACAAACGGAACGCCGTGAGTGTTGGCGATGCGCACAATTGACTGAACATCTTCGGTAGATCCTGGTAAAATCACGCATGCAGGCAGGCTGCTGGGATCTTTCATATGCTTCTTCAGATAGCCGTCAGGGTCCAGCGACAGCTTGCTGTATGTTTCAATGACTGCCCTGTCATTGGATATCCAGTCGCTGCCGACGATCTTTTCCAGCTCTTCATATACGTGTGGTTCAAGTCCCGCAGGTACTATCCTTTTTTTTTCCATGTGCTTAGTGCGTCTCCATTCATCTGATACATTAATTACCTTTGATAAAATATTTCACGCTACTATCAATATATTCTTTATTCCGGCATTCCACCATTCCAATATTCCACCATCCCGGGTATGTGCTCTAGTAAAAAAGTTCTCCTTTATTTCACCATTCATTCTCCAAGCGGCATATCACCTTTTTTCGTGTAGGATGTGGGTTTATATGTTTCTAAGCTTCGCCACATCTGATACGAACACAGTCCCTGTCCCAGCAGTGTTCCGTCAAAAAGCACCACCTGGTCGATGTTGGTCCTGCATACAACCATATTCTCTTTTGCACGTGCTGCAAGCTGATCACGGTTTTCCTTGGGGATCGTGGGAAACGACGCAAGAACAGCTTCGTCAAACACCTTGGAGGATCCGTCGAAAAGCTCTGCACGACCCCTTATTTGAATGCACAGCACCGTGCTGAAATTGTTTTCCCAGGGCTTGTGCCAGTTCATGCTTACATATGGATTGTCCTGAATATGAGCGACCTTTTCCGTCCCCACCTCAAAGAATGCGTACATGACCTTTTTTCCGTTATCCAGCATCTGGTCGCATGTTGTACTCAGGGGAATATTGTTACTGCACGTGGCAAGTACAAATGTGTTGGTTTTTTGTCCGGCGCTAAGATACGTTGCAATCCGGTCCCAGAGCACACTTTTTCCCAGCTTTTTGCCGCTGCGCACCATCTGCTTTGTTGCCGTTGTTGTGGCGTCGACCGTGAGGTTGTGACACAGCATGCACGGCTGTGCCAGATCGACCTCCTGGTGGTCGTCGGGAAGCTGCGTCCATGTGGTAATGTCAGGGGCGGCAGTCTCTTCATCGGTCTCCGTTTGCGAATATGCTGTGGTTATAAAGCATACCAGTAACAGTACACAAATCAAATAAATAGTTAATCCTTTCTTTCCTCTCATATGTGCCTCCCAACTAGATTTTAGGTTTACTTCTCCTGTTCATCCAAACGCAACGAAAAAACTCAAACATCATTATATGCAATAAAACCCCTCCCCTTCCATGCCTGGATGAGGAGGGGTTTCGGGGGAAGAAAATGAGCTGTTTGCAGCTCGCAGGGAGAATAAAAAACAATTTCTACTTATCGTCTTTGCTCACAGAATCATTTCCTTATTACCTGCCGATTCTGTTAAGCTCCGCCGGTGTGTAATGAGACATCCCGTATTTACCTTTAATATCCTTGAATCCGCCTCCTGCCACCGTGGAATGCTTTCTCTGAACGTCTGCATGCAGTTGGGTACACACATCGTAAAAATATGTACCGTCGTTAGCGGTGTATTCTCCCTGGCAAAAGTCATTTATTTTCCAGAGCTTGCCCTGCCGGTCGTATTTGTCTGCGTAAATCAGGCACCAGGTCTCGGGGTCATACCAGAATATCGACTTGCTGTACATGTAATGCTGGTCTTTGTTCACCGCCTCCACCACGTAGGCATTTATTCGTTCCCTGTTGAGGTTCTGCCAAAGAAAGCGGCCCTTTATGAAGGTGGCGTCCGCTATCTTGTTATGCCGTCCCATGAGAGCATCTTTTCTGCCCAGCATTTTGTAATTGTTCCTCGCCACCCTGCCGAACCATCCGTTCTGATCATCAGAACAGAAATCAGCACCCGAGCGGTGGTCCTGGCGCTGGGTGGTGTCCTGCCTTCTGATTCTTCTGATGGGTGCAATCCACATCCACCCGTCCCATTCCTTGCTCCGATCGTGATACTGATTATCAAGAAACATTATCCCCTTCAACTCGGGGGGGGCGTGATATTTTGCAATTACAGCCATTCGTATTCCCCTGGGATTGTCGGGCAGTTCAGGGGTGGGCTCTATAGACGTACGCTCTGCCGGCTGAAGTATATGAATTTCAGCGGCAAAGTCACGGGTGCTTTCCCTGCGGTGATCATACAGGTACATGCGGTCCATCCACTGCAGACGCTCATCCCAAACCGCCCGACACTCGTAATTGTACGCAAGATGTATCCCTTCCGTGGGTTCCGGGAACGGGCACCCGGAAACAAAATCATGAAGATATCCGTTTTTATCAACCGACACTTTCCCCGCCCCTTTTCTCGTCCACTCACTGTGTCCCTCTGGCGGTATTAACTGCTTGTATGGTGCAATGGTGAATTCATTGGGCCCGAATTCATCATGATTTTTATGAACCATATAAAATGACTCGGGAAGGAACTCCTTTACCTCGTCGACATTGGTATGATTGATTATTTTTCCAACCCATTTTTTCTCCCACTCCCTGACTTTCTGAAGCTCTTCACCCTCATAACAGATAACAGGGTAGGGAATTTCCTTTGCCGTGCCCCAGACAGGAAACAAAAAGCAGAGAACCAGGATAACCGTCAGTGCCGCTATGACACTCTTATTTTCTTGTACGTGCTTCAGCATCGTGTTGCCCTCCGTTTGTTGTGATAATATTTATTAATAATTAAAATTCATATTGAATCGAAAACATCACCTGGTCCTGCATATGGGCACCTCGTCCCTGCTCGTTTGACTGCTGGTAGCTCACCTGATACCTCCAGTGATCACCTGGTGCATATTTCAACACGTAGCTGAGGGTGGTGGTGCCGTTGAAATCATACGCGAACATGAAGGTCGGCAGTATGTAATCCCAGTAAAAACCGTAATCAAGCATTAGGTCAATGACGTCCCGGGAGGAATCCCTGTTGCCGGACCCCCAGTCAATATACTCACCGGTATTTTTGTCAAATTTGTGACCTATGAGCTTGTAATGATACCAGGTGATCGTTGCTGACAGATATCTCATACGGTTCAACGGCGTAAGCCAGGGAACAAATATCGACCGGTCAACGGCAAGGGCGGTAACAAGAAGTTTTCTGCTTTTTATGTCAGACGCCGTACCGGGCATTCCGTACTGGTAGTGGCTGAAATTAAGTACCATTTCACCCCGCACCGTTGATTTTATGGCAGGAATTGACCTGGCAAACGTGAAACCTGCAGAGTGGTACTTGGGGAACCGGAAAATTCTGTCGGTTACCGGCATGCCGAATATCAGGTTCAGCATCTGATTAAGTCCCCTGTCTCGGGCAACAAGCCCTGCATCAACCCTGCTCCGGAAATAGGACAGGGTCCAGTCCGTGTCCCAGGTATATCCCCGTATGCGGACGCCCCACTCAAAATTGTTCCAGTCATTACCCGGCTTGTCATGCTCCATGTGGTGAATAAGCTGCCCGAACACATTGTCGGGCATGGGAGGGTTGCCTAAAAACAACCCGTGTCCCGCAGGCGGCATCCGCTGATGCTGGAAGTCGGGGGGGATGAGCAGCACCTCGAATGATATATTCTGCCACATCCGCTCAGGCGTGTAGAACAAACGGACCATCCAGAGGCCCACCTTCAGGTCGTCAAAGTCGGGCCACACTTTCATGTTGGTCAAATCAAGGGGATTTATGATATCTGCCACCTGGAAAAAGGCGGTTTCACCCCATGAGACAATCTGTCGTCCGATGCGAACCTCCCATGTCCGGCCCCTGATATCAAGGTAAAGCTCCTTGAGGATTTCCTCGATTTCGTTGGACCTGCGGTAATTCTTCAATGCATGTGATCCGTCGTCCTCATGGCGTATTGCATCCCGCTGATTGTCGTCAATGGATCCCCCGAAATCATAATAGTAATGCGCAAGGGCATACAACGAGATGTCAAGATCATCGGTCCGTGATATACGGTAGTCACCTTCAACTCTCAGCGTTTGCTTCCAGCTTGAAAACTGAATATCCCGTACATCCCGGTGGGTTCGTACATCCAGGTTCGTCTGCAGTGATCCCTTAACATCGAGATCCCTGCCGAACAGTTTAAACGGATCTTTAAATGCAAAAACACCTGTACCCGTCCAATGGATTAACAGCCCGGCTGTGAAAACAGTAAAAAATATTTTACAAAATATTGTTTTCATTGCGTTACCCCCCATTGAAAGTTATATTTTCTATGATTAACCGGGACAAACGCAGTGTATCCCTCATGCCCGGAGTATATTTTTCGGTAATGAAAATACCCAGTGCCGTGCATTTAAAAAAGCAGTAGTTAATCTTGATGCTTCCGTAAAAGTTACAAGCATGGTCATTGCGAACGAAATGAAGCAATCTCAGCCAGTGTAAGTGTTTGAAAAAACGAGATTGCTTCGTCGCTCCGCTTCCCTCAATGACTCTCGCGGTTACTTTTTTGATAATTTGTTAATCTTGAATATTACGATTGCCTGTTGAGATCCAAAATTTCACTACAGCTTCACCGCGTAACAAAACTATGCTGCATAGTACTTATTTCTTATATTTGAATACGAGCACCAACACGGGAACCAGGAATACTGCTCCCAGGCAGTTAAGAAAAAGTATAATAGCAAGCATGAGTCCCATTTGAGCCTGGAACTTGAGACCTGAAAGGAGCCAAACCAGAAGGCCGAGACAGAGGGTCACTGCAATAGTGATAATGGACTTTGAGTACGTTTGAATGGTGCGGATCAGTGCATCTTCAACGGACACCGATGAACTACTCTTCTTTTCTTCTTCGTAGCGTGCAAGAAGATATATGCCGAAATCAACGCCCAGCCCGATTCCTACTGCTGAAACGGGCAGGGTGGAAATTGTCAGTCCTATCTCGCTTATGGCCATATAGGCAAAGGCCATAAAATTTGAGAGGGCAAGGGGAATAACCAGGATTAAGCCTGCCTTAAATGACCGGAAGTTAATAGTACAAAAGACAAAAACACCAAAGAGAGCAATCAGGAGCGTCTGCAGCTGTTTCTCCGCAACGCATTCATTTATGGCCGCTTCTACCCCGATAACACCTCCGGCCATGGCATATTGCGCAACGTCACCCAGATCAGCCTTCTTTTCCACATACTCTTTTGCTGCTGCAATGGCACGCTGGATGGTGGGGCCTGTTTTGTCTTTGAAAAATATGATGATGTTGGTGGTCCTGTCCTCGTAGTCAATGAACCTGTCCATGTCCCCGGGATCACCCGTTGTTGAAGCAACGTAGAAGAAATAGTTTGTCATGGCCTCGCTGCCGGGAATAGTCTTCCAGCACGGATCGTCCTCATGTATCTTCTGACCGATTGTCTTGATATAATTCAGAAGGTTCTGAATGTACACCGCCCCTGAATTTCTCATCATATATTTTGTAAAATTTTCAAGATCTTTGAGCACCTTTATTTCCTGTACGGCATCTTTGGCATCACCGGCTATGACAACACTCATGGGGTTGATCAGCGGCTGGTTTCTGTTTATCCGCACGGAATCGATATTGTATCGTGAATTGGGCCAGAGCAAATTTGATCCTACCTGGGCATCCCCGATAATGAGCCGTTCAGACCAGTACCAGGAAAAACCGAGGATTACCAGGACGATACCGATAACGCAATACCTGCCCCTTCCTATAAGCCATGGTCCCAGCCATTCGGCAAATCTGTTTGTCAGTCCCCTGTGCTCCGCGTCTTTTTGCCGCTGCCGCTCTATTTGTGCAAGGAACTTTTTGGATATTGGTATGTAGCTCAGCAGGATCGGGGTCATTATAAGACCCAGTATCACGGTAGCTATGGACCAGAATGCACACACGGCAGCCATTTTCTGAAGCAGCGGAACAGGGGTTATGCCTATTATTGCGATGCCGAATGCATCGGTCACAATGGATGTCAGGCCCGGCATAAACATTTTTTCAATGATAATCCTTACCGCTTCAAGCTTGTCACCCGTTTTCTCAAATTCCTCATAGTAGCGATTGTAAAGCTGCAGGGAATGTCTGAATGCCATAATCGATACGAGAAAAGGAAGCACGAAAATAAGGGGATCGATACGGTACCCCAGCAGCACCATCAGCCCGAGCCCCCATATCCCCGACACAACACCCGACAACGGCACCATCACCATTGCCCAAACCGAGCGGAATACAATAAACAGAATAACAGGCATGAGAAGCGCGGTGCCGGCCATAATGTAGTTCATCATGGCGACCATATTGGCTACGATCCCGAGGTGTATGGGATGCCCTACAATTGAAAGAACGGTGTTTTCGTCTTCCGTTTCTTTGCGCAGCCGCTCAAGCTCGTTGTATACGATTTTGTAATCAAGCTCTTCCTCAAAAAAATCTGCAAATATAAGGGTGTGCTGGGTATCAAAGGACACATAGCTTCCGTAGTACAGCTCGTTTGAGAATATCGCATGTTTTAGCTGCTTCATCTCCGCTTCGTCCTTGGGCAGTTCAGGATACATGAGGTATCTGCTTTTCAGACCCCATTCGGTATACTTCGGGTCTTTCATTTTTTTCGAAGCAATGGAGGTTATTTTGTACCGGTCCACACCGGGAACAGCTTCCAGCTGTTCGGTTATGTGTTTTATTTTTTTTAATGTCGGAATATTGAATATATCCCCCTTCTTAACGCTCAGCATCATGACCAGGAAATTTGCACCCCCAAAAACCTTTCGATATTGATTGTGTATTTTTACATAGGGATGTGTCTGCGGGAGCAGGTCATCAAAGTTGGTAATAACCCGAAGATCTTTTACCTGGTAGCAGAAAAATAAGGTAACAAGCAGTAACAGTGCAAGAACAATGAGACGTCTTTGTATGATGAAAGCTGCAAAATTTTTCATAAATCTACCGACATACAAAGTTTTTTAACTTTGTTTTTCTAATCTATCTTTGCATTGCTGTCAGGCAACGTAATACCTGAAAGCATTTTCCAGGTTGTTCCACCATTTGTCGTGTGTATGATTGTTCCCTTTGAGCCCACCAGCCATCCGTTTTTAATATCGGCAAAATCAAGTCCGCGAAGCCAGAATTTTGTGGGCAGTGCTTTTTCACGTGCATTCCAGCTGCCTCCGGCATCACTACTAACCATATAATTACCCCGCAAACCGGCTGCCCAGCCTTGTGATTCTATGATTTTTACCTGGAACAGCGTCAGGTCAATGGGGCTTGCCATCTTTTTCCAGTTTTCTCCGCCGTCTTGTGTGAAAATGATCACCCCATCAAGCCCCACGGCCCATCCCCTGGTTTTGCTCGTGAAGTATACATCATACAGAGACGGCAGCGGTGGCGCATATTCCTCCATATCCACTATGGGTACAAGATCCTTGCAGTCCTGTTTTTTCCATTCTTTTCCGCCGTCCTCGGTGCGTAAAATAGTGCCGTACTCACCAACGATCCATCCTCTATGCCGGTCAAGAAAGAAAACGCTGTTGTAAATTCTGTCCTCATCCAAGCCCTGCTGCTTCCATGTTTTTCCTGCATCATCAGTGCAAAAAATGGTCCCGTACACACCAACTACCCATCCGTTTTTATGTGTTGCGAAATATACATCCATTAACTTTTTATCGCTTTCAGTGTGTTTGCTCAGATCCAGCCATGTTTTTCCTCCGTCGTTTGTGGTGATGACCGTCCCGTGCTTGCCCACAGCCCATCCTTTTTTTGTATCAATGAAATAGATGGAATAGAGATCTTTTGTCACCGGTGCTTTCTGAAATTCCCAGTCAAAACCGGCATTGCCGGAATGCAAAATGATGGCATTAAGACCGGTTATCCATACATTGTTTATGTCGGGTGAAGAAACGCTCAGGAGATCTTCAGTTGTAATGAGTTTGAAAGGCGGTGGTTGTGGTGGGCCGAAATCCGGTGTCTGTCTGCAGCCGTAAACAAACACGCATACTGCTGCAAGATATGTCAAAAAGCTGTGCTGCACAGCTAATTATGACAAAGATCCCACTGGTAATAGGGTAACACTTTCCCGTTTTTGACAATGGTGATGTGGTTGTTTTTCTGCAGCCATGTCCTTGCCGCGATACGCCATGCCGTCGG